>Ga0068855_100000103_pt1 | contig 104648 bp, 92 predicted proteins | sample KBSCornC52_FD_66592 | JGI IMG/M metagenome (GOLD analysis project Ga0068855, IMG submission 66592) | Corn rhizosphere microbial communities from Kellogg Biological Station, Michigan, USA - KBS Corn C5-2 | ecosystem: Host-associated > Plants > Roots > Rhizosphere > Soil ...
ACCTGCTCGTCGTTGTACTTACCGACGCGCTCGATGATGTCGGCGGGCTCGGGCAGCTGGGTGGCCAGCTTGGCCAACCACAACAGCGTCTCTTTGAACTTCAGGTGGTTGGGGTTGTCGGCGACGCCGCTGAAGATCTGGTAGCTGGCCTGGTAGAACTTCAGGCGATAGAGCGAGATGGCCAAGAAGTACTCGGCCAGCTGCTTGTTGCCCGGGTCGTCACCGGTCTCACCGGAGCGAACGCGGTGCAGAGCCTGGGCGGCCTCGCTCCACTTCTCTTTGTCGAACAGCGCTTTGGCTTGAGCGGCCGCTTCGGTCGGATTGCCCGCGACCACTGCTGGCTTGGCCTTGCCCTTGGGCGCGTCCTCATCGAGGTCGATGTCGACGCCGCCTTTCTTCTTGGCCTCCCCGGCGGGCTTGTCGGCCTTCGCCCCGCCCTTCTTGCCTTTGGCGGCCGGCGCGGGTGCGTCCAGATCCAACACCTCTTGGGCGCGGGCGATGGTGGTGATGCCGAGCGAGCTCGACAAAACGGCTGTAGCCAGGATGCTGACCGCGACCAGACGCTTTCGGAACATGAATCCTCGTAGATGGGTGGAGAGGCACCGCCCGCTCCAAACGGAGGGGGCGCCGAACCCCGGGCAATGGGGCGTCGGACGGGCTGAGGTCTCGAGACGAAAAAGCCTAATAACTACCGGTAGATACAACCCGCAGGGCTGCGGCATGTTAGATAGCGGCGGAAGCCGTTGTCAAGCGTCGTTGAAACTCGGGCACGGTTATTGAGGCGTTTGGTGCAGGGCCATAAAATTCGCGCCGCGGAGCATGCTCCGCCAACTTGAATCGAAACGGGTCGTCGCACGTCGTGATCGCGCGGGCATCCCTCGGAAACGGAGCCCCGCCTCATGCTTGGGCTGGAGGCCGTCTTGTTTTCTTCCCGCGCCCCGACCTTCCCGCGGCTCGAGGCGCTCACCTGGCTCGGCTCGAGCGACTAACTGAGCAGCGACGTGAGAACTTTCCTCAGAGCGAAGGCCGATCGTTAGCGAATGCGGGGCCAGAGCTTGTTTCGCGTTGACGGAATTCCGCGCGCTCGATTAGCGTACGCGCCGGTCAGCGGGCGACTGCCGGAAGCCTCACGCTCCCCACGCAAAAGCACACAAGGTTAGCGAGCAAGGATGACAAGATTGCTGAGTGCTGGTTCCTGGTCCGTGGCGTTGCTCTTGGGTTTGGCAGCTCTCGGTTGCACCCCCGGTGGCGTGGGTGATCCCTGCACCCCCGAGGACGAATACCAGCAGAATTTCAACGGCTTCCAGGTCACGGAAACGAACGTCGAAAGCCGTTCTTTCCAGTGCGAGACGCGTCTCTGCCTGGTGAACCACTTTCAAGGTCGCGTCAGCTGTCGCCTGGGTCAGCCGGCGTCCGCGGGCGCCCCGTATACCGATCCGCCCACCAACGCGACGCCGAATCCGGACTGGAAGCCGCAGTGCTCCATCCCCGGCACCGCCGTCAACCGGACGGACCGCAACAGCGCCGACAACATCAACGTCGAAGTAAAGCCGCAACTGCGCGCCCGCCAGACCGACAAGGCAGTTTACTGCTCCTGTCGCTGCGATGGCCCGGACAAGAACGCCAGGTACTGCGAGTGCCCCGAAGGCTTCCAGTGCGAGCCCTTGGTCGCCAACCTCAAGATCACGACCGGCTCCCAGCAGCTGGCCGGCTCCTACTGCATCCGCGCCGGCTCGAAGTACGACCCCAACGCCTCCACGGTCGAGACCTGCCTCGACAACCCCGCAGCCTGCGGCTGCGGCGGGGCCAACCCGCCCGCCGAGTGCGGCACCAAGTAACTTCAGCCGCGCGAACGACGGGCGACGGGCCGAGCAGGCCGTCGCCCGTTTTTTATTGGAGCGCGGCTATCGCATCGTCGCAACCAACCTGCGGCTCTCGTACCTCGAGCTCGACGTGGTCGCGCGCCGCGGCGACCTAGTCGTCGTGGTCGAGGTGCGCTCGCGGGGTGCCGGGGCGTGGACCAGCGGCTTCGGCAGCATCGACGGCAAGAAGCGCTACCGCATCCGCCTCGCCGGCATGCGCCTCTGGCAGCGCCGCTACCAGCACGACGCCTCCGTCAAACGCCTCCGCTACGACGCGGCGAGCGTGGTCTTCGGTCCAGAGGGTGCGATCATTGAATACGTCGAAGCTGCGTTCTGACCGAAGACCATGCTCGCCGCAGCTTGGTTTCATTGCCATGGGTGACTGGCAGCGCTTGGCGACCACCGCGACCTGAGCCCCAGCGGGCGCTCGGCCTCGCCGAGCTTGTTCACTCCGGTCTTCTGCTGCCGATCGTGATCTGCTCACGCCAAAGTCGGGTGACCTCGATCCAACTCGCGCGCGAGCGCGCTCGTGGCCTCGTTCAGCAAACGGGGCGTTCGAGGCCCCGAAGGCCGGTACGGATCGGGTTCCGCAGCTCATCGACCAACCGCCCCTGTGCGACGAGACGGAATCTGCCCTCACGAAGGTCGGGTGACCGCGATCCAACTCGCGCGCAAGCGCGCTCGTGACTCCGTTCAGCAGACGTGGCGAAGAAGCGCTAGGCAAGGTCGGTACGGCTCGCGTGCAGCAACTCTTCGGAGAAAGACGATGGGCGGCGCGACGACGATGGGCTGCGCGACGGAACTGATTCGGGACCACGACGCTGCGCGGACCGACGACTGTGAACGGCGTGCCCTTCTCGTCCCTCGTCCCTCTGCCGACTCACCCCTACCCCCTCACCCCTCACCCCTTCACGTGTTGAGAGCGTCTTTCATCTCTTGGCGGAGCTGGTAGAGCGGGTCGAGCTCGCCGGGCTCGGCTTTGGGCTCGAGGGTCTTGATGGCTTGCTCGAGCTTGTCGATCTCGCCTTGCTGGCGCGAGCGCAGGTTGATGACCATGGTCTCGAACGCCTCGAAGAAATCGACCAGCTCGTCGCCTCTGCGCAGCTTGTTGGGGATGCGCAGGTGACCTTCACCGACTTCGCGAATCTGGCGCTTCATCTTGAAGATGGGGCCCGCCACTTTGTGCGTGACGAGGATGCCGGCGAAGCCGATCAGCACGCATAGCAGCGTGAGGGCGGTCGTGAGGGTGATCAGCATCGTGCGTTGCTGAGTGCCGATGGCCGCCGCTTGCAGCTTGAGGCCGGCGGCCTGCTGCTCGAGCGCCGCCTGCTGACTCTTCAACCGCTCGTCTTGCTTGTCCGCGTCACCCTTGAAGGCCTCGAGCAGCGCCGGATTGTCGCTGTAGATCGGGTCCTTCACGATGTTCATCTTCACGACTTCGCTGACCTTGCGGCTCTCCTCCACGACCTCGCGCCCGCGGCCGACGACCTGCTCGCCTTGCTGCACCGTTTGGGCGCTCTGCGCGATCACCGCCAAGCTGGTGCGCCACAACAGCGTGCCGAGGCAAACGCTGAACAGCACGGCGATGCCGACCAGGTAGGCGCTGTACTTGAGCTGGAAGTGTGCATCCAGCAGGTAGTTCTTGAGCCGGCGCTGGTGGCGGCCGGTCGGGGGCGCAGACATCGATGCCGCTTCGGGCATATCAACCTTCTCCTACTAGCTGGCCCGACCCAGGAAAGGTCGCACGCAGCCTGACAAGCTTAGGGGTGTAGCGGGCACACGAGCAAGAACGCTGTCCGAACCGAGCGGTTTTGTCGGCCTCGCTAAGTGCTTAGCAAGTGCTTAACGACTGGCGGCGACCCCGGCGAACTTTTCTACCGCCCGCTCCGCCACCGTCCGAATCAGGTCGTTTTCCTCGGCCGTGCTGCCCGGCGACACCCCGCCCTCCTTCAAAAAGAAGGAGAATTGGCCGAAAACGTCCTTGTCCGGGTAGGTCGCCATGGCCACGTCGATTTTCACCTTCAGGGTGTCCTCGATGTACTCGGCGGTGATGACCGGGGAGAGAAAATAGCCCTTCACGCCGGCGTGCGCTTGCAGGCGCTTTTTGGCCTGCTCCGCTGTTTCACCGGGAGGAGCCGCCAAGAAGCCCGCCGTCTGCCCGACCTTGGACATCATGGCGGCCCGCACGATGCCGTCGACCTCGTCGGACTTGCGGCCCGTCTTGTCGGACGTCTTGCCGATCGCGATGTAGTACTTGGTGTCGGTCGCGAAGAGCGGCTCGGCACCTCCGGCGCCGCCGTTCTTGATCACCTCGAGGGCCTTTTGAATGGTCGCCTTGACCACGTCGCTCGGCTCCGCCTCCAAGCGCTTTTCCAGACAGGCTTGTCCGGCGCGCAACCCCAACCGCCCTAGCGCCGCCGCCGAGGCTGCGCGCACGGTCGTGTTGAGGTCGGCCAGCGCCGAGCACAGCGGCGCTACCGCGCGCTCGGTCTTGGAGGCGCCGAGAGCGAGCGCGGCTTGAGTGCGAACGCGAAAGTCTTCGCTGTTCGCCAAGTTGTAAATCAACCGCTCCACGTCGTTGGTTTGCGCCGACGCCACCGAAGACACGAGCAGCGTCCCCAGAAACACCAACACCGACAACGCCCGCATCGCTCGGGAGGGCAACATCGGACGGCACGATATCATGGGCAGGTGGTGCTTCGTTGGACGGCGCCAGGGGCGACGCTGTTCAAACGTTCGCCGGCGGTTATCTGCTACCCTGCCCGCGCCGATGTGGTGCAATGAGCGCAACCGACTCCACTCTGCCTCGGGCCTGCTGGCCGCGGCCGGCAGAAGGCGTGTCGGCGTCGCAGCCATACTGTGCGCATCGCTTTTGTTGGGCGCCGGCTCGTCGGCCGCGGAAGCTGCCGGGCCGACGCTGAAGGTCTCCGGCAAAGCGTCGATCGTGACCGAAGCGCGCGCGACGGGAGACAGCTTCGAGGTGCGCGCCACGCTCGGCGACGAGGTCGGGCGGCCGCTACCGGACTCGGAGATCCGCATTCGCACCATGTCGGCAAGCAGCGCCGCAACCCTTCACCGCTGCGGCGACCCGCGCGGCGAAGCGGGCGGCGAGCTACTGCTCACCACCGACAAATCTGGGCGCGTGTGCATCACCGTGACCGGCATGACATCGGGCACGGTAGAGCTCGGCTTTCAAGACGCGCGCGGCTATTTGGAGCGGGCCACCAAGCTGGTGCGGTTGCCGGAAGGCGTGGCCACGTTCTTCGAGATCGGCTTCGACCCGCCGGTGACGGCGCTATCGCTCGATCAACCCGTACAAGAGCTGGGGCTCGTCGCACGCGCGCGCAGCGGCGCGCCCCCACCAGCAGCCGCCGAGCTCGTGCTGTCGATGGTTGCCGACGGCGGGGAGCAAGAGCTCGCTACAGCCGCCCTCGACGGCTTGGGCGAGATACATCGCCTGTCACTCGTTTCTTCCAGCTTCGGGCGGCCCGGCCCCGCACGCTTGGTCGGCCGCCTGCGGACGCACGAAGGCGACGAGCTGGCGCAAGTGAGCAGCGCCATCATGCGCAACGCAACCGTGGTGCTGAGCATCGAGGGCGGCCTCGATATCGGCGTCGAGCCGGGCGCGGCTTTGCAGCTCCATGCAGCGTCCGCGCTCGGCCCCGCGACCTCGGGAGTCGTGGAGGCTCGCAGTCGCGGTCGCAGCGTGGCGGCGGCGCGCGTCAACAACGGCGTGGCCACGCTGAGCGTCCCAGCGGCGCCCGCGACCATGTTGGGTAGCACCCTCACCCTCGAATTCGTGGGCGGAAGCGCGGGTTGGCTGGCAGGGCCACCGCTCGAGCTACGGGTGCTTGCCTCGAGGCCTGGCTACGCGCGCTATGCATTTTGGATCGCCGCCGCAGCCCTCGCGGCGCTGGCGGTCGTGTTCGGCTGGCGTCGGCCTCCTCGCCCCCGGCCGCTGGCGCCGGCCGAGCCGCCCAAAGTACGGGCGAGCGTCGAGGTACTGGAAACCTTTGGCGCCGGGGGCGGCTACCAAGGCCATGTGCGCGACGCGCATGACGGAAGCTGCATTTCGCCGGCCGCGGTCAGCTTCATCGGCCCCGGGACGACTCGACCGGTCCTGCTCCAGGTTCGTACTGCCACCGACGGCTCCTTTCGCGTCGAGAGCGCGACGTTTCCGGCGGGTACGCTGGTCGAGGTGAGCGCGCCCTTCCACGCCACACTCACGGCTCCGCTGCCCGTGCCAGGCGTCATCGAGCTTTCACTGATCTCGCGGCGCCGCGCGCTGATGGAGCGGCTCGTCCGCTGGGCCGAACGCCGGGGCAAGCCGTGGCTGCGGCCGACCGCCGAGCCCACCCCCGCCGAGATTGCCGCCACGGCCTCGCTCGAGGCCGAACCCGAAGTCGAACGCTGGGCCCGCGGGCTGGAGCGCCTCGCTTTCGGGCCCATCCCCCCCGATGCCGCGAGCGAGCAGGCTAGCGGGGTGGCAGACGATCCTAAAACTACGCGAGAACGAGGCATTGACTGAATGGAGCGCGCCTCCCTATAGTCGCGGGCCCTCAGCAGTACGCGCGGAATGGAATTCATCTACGTCCTACTAGCGCTGGCCCTCGCGGTCGGAGCGTACTTCCTCTTCTTCTCTCGCAAAAAGGAGGAGCCATCGCTGCCGCCACGCGAGCAGCCGGCCCCCTCGAAGCAGAAGTCGGAGCGCGCGCCTGCGCCGGCGCGAGCGGAAGCCGTCAAACCGCGAACGCCCGAAGGTGCTGCAACTGACGAAGCCGCGCCCACTGCCGACGTCAGTGCTCGTCCCTCCACACGCCCGGCGCCGCCTTCACGTCGCGAAGCACCTGGCCCCGCTGCCAAGGCGCCGGAGCGTCCGTCCGCGCCGCCCAAGGCCCGTGACGTCAGCGGCTTGCGGCGCGGCCTCGCCAAATCTCGCGAGGCCGAAGGCTTCTTTGGCCGGTTGCGCGCCCTGTTCGTCGGCAAGAAGGAGCTAAGCGCCGATCTTGCTGCGCAAATCGAAGACGTGCTCCTCACTTCCGACGTCGGCGTCGAAACGACGAGCGCGCTCTTGGCGCACGTCAAAGCCACCCTCGCCAAGGGCGACCTGACTGATCCGGAGCTGGTCTGGAGCGAGCTGCGCGCCGAATGCCTCAGAATGCTCGAAGCTTCGGCTTCGGGCGCCCTGGAGCTGAGCGCCAAGCCCACCGTGGTGTTGATGGTTGGCGTCAACGGCGCCGGCAAGACAACCACCATCGGCAAGCTTGCGACCAAGCTGAACGCCTCTGGCAAAAAGTGCGTCTTGGCCGCTGGAGATACGTTCCGCGCCGCCGCCGTGCAGCAGCTCGTCGTGTGGGGCGAGCGCGTCGGTTGCGAGGTCGTGCGCGGGAAAGACGGCGCCGACCCTGGCAGCGTCGTTTTCGATGCCATCAAGAAGGCCCAAGAAGTTGGCGCCGATGTGGTTCTGGCCGACACCGCCGGTCGCCTCCACACCAAGTCGAACCTGATGAGCGAGATGAAGAAGATCGCCAAGACGGCGGAGAAGGCCCTACCCGGGGCCCCGCACGAAATCTTGCTGGTCGTCGACTCGACGAATGGCCAAAACGCCTTCGCTCAAGCAAAAGAATTCAAAGAGGCGCTTCCTCTGACCGGTATCGTGCTGACAAAGCTCGACGGTACGGCTAAAGGGGGAGTCGTGTTGGGCGTCGCCAATGGACTTCGCGTTCCAGTCCGCTATGTCGGCCTGGGTGAGCGTCCTGACGATCTGCATGAGTTCTCCCCCGAGGACTTCGTTGAAGCGTTGCTCGGCCGCGAGCAGGCGGAAGCTAATTAGGCGGGTCGCCTAGTACTGTAATTTTTTGCTTGTTGATCGTCTGAAATTTGGCGTGATATAGTCCCCCGGCGTTTCCGATTGGCGGAAATTCCCAATAGTTCTCGGCATTTACGACAACGGACGTCGAAGGGGAAGCGTAAGAGGCATCGATGAAGAAAAGTTGCATCGGGCTCCTCATAGCGGCCCTCGGCGTGATCCCGGCCACCGGGTTCGCCCAAGTGAAAGTAGGCGCCAAGGCGGAAGCCGGGGCGACCATCGACGCCGATGCCGAAGGAGCTGACGCCAAGGCTGGAGGCGATGCCTCGGCCAAAGGCGAAGGTGACGCCGCCGCCGCTGGCGAAGGTGATCTAGGAGCCGAAGGCGAAGGCGTCGGCGACATCTGTAAGATCGATCCGGCGGCTTGCCCCGTCCTCGATATGAAGAAGGAGGCGGCTCGCCCCATCAAGGAGAGCATCTACGCCGTGCAGCAGCTCTACGTGATGCGCGCGCGCCGCGTGGAGTTCAATCCCTGGTGGAACGCCACGTCGCTGAACGATCAGTTCGTCCAGCACAAGGGCCCCGGCATCGGGATCAACTACTACATCACCAACGTGCTCGGCATTGGTGCCAACTTCCGTTATTACAGCCCGTTCAACACGGACAGTAAGTTCAACGGCCAGGTTCGTCGCGCCGCGCGCGTAGCCGTGCCGCTGAACGAGTACCAGTGGGGCGCCTCGCTCGATTTCAACTACGTCTTCGCCTACGGCAAGTTCGCCGGTTTCGGCGACTTCATCTTCGAGTACGACGCCTACGTGCTCGGTGGTGTCGGTGCCCTCAGCACCCGCCCCATCGCGGTCATCGACCCCGACAACCGCAACTTCGAATACAAGCCCAAGCTCGCTTTCGACGTTGGCATCGGCCTTCGCATCTTCCTCTCGAAGTGGTTCGCCGTGAACGTCGCGCTCAAAGACTACATGTACAACGAGCAGCTCGAGAACCTCTCGACCAACGAGGTCAATCCGAGCCTGAAGAAAGATTGGATCGGTAAGAACTCGTTCACGAGCAACGTGGAGCTACAGACGGGCCTCTCCTTGTTCGTTCCGTTCTCGTTCGACTACAGGCTTCCGAAGTGATGGGCCAAGGGCGACGAAACATGACCAGAAATCCTCGTTTCACCAAGCGCCTCCTGACGGCCCTTACGGCTGGCTTGGCCCTGCTCGGCATCACGGAGCATTCGCAAGCCCAGGAGCTCTATCTCACGGGTCCGCTGGCTGGCGCACCCGCCGTGCGCAAGCTGCGCCTCTATCGCCGCACGCGCTTGGAGATTGCTCCGGCCGTCAGCTTCACCCTGCTCGACGAGTACCAGCGCACCATTCTGCTGGGCGCTCGCCTGCAGTTCAACTTCACGGACTGGCTGGCCATTGGTGGGTGGGGCGCGCTCGGCAGCGCAATTCGCCTGCCCACTGCGCTCACCGACAACATCCAGGACGTCAACCAGAAGCGACGCGGGCTGGCGGCGGGCTGCACCCCGGGCGCGGCTGGTTGCAATGGCCCGCTGCTCACGCAGCGCCTCACCGCGGTCAACCTCGGTCCGGACTTGAAGGATCAGCTCGGCGGCATCGACTGGATTGCTGCTCCCCAGCTCACCTTGACGCCCTTCCGCGGCAAGCTCGCGCTGTTCCAGAGCATCTACCTGGATACGGACGTTTACCTGTCGGCAGGCGCCGCGTTCGTCGGCCTCACGGAGCGTAAGAACTGCGACCCGTGCGTCGGCAAGTTCGAGACCGCTTCGCGCATGGCCATCGCGCCGACCGCTGCGCTCGGCATGTCGTTCTACATGAACAAGTGGAGCGCCATCGGTTTCGAGTACCGGCTGATGCCCTTCGCCTGGAACATCGGCGGCTTCGACACGGCTGGCGGCGGCAAAGACAGCCAGTTCCCCGACAACAAGATCACCGACGCCGATCAGCGCTTCCGCCTGAACATGGCGATGACGATCTCGTACAACATCTACCTCCCGACTCAGTACAAGGTCTCGGAGTAACAAGCTCCGTCATCGACACAAAAAGCCGGACTCGTTCCGGCTTTTTGGCTTTGTTCTTCTTCTCCTCCGTGCCTTCAGCGCTCGGCCGGGGGTTTATTTTTCTCCGTGCCTTGCCCCGAGTGTCTGGCGATCCTCTCGACCGGAGGCGCGATCGGCGCTCGGCCGCGGGTCTTTATTTTTCTCCGTGCCTTGCCCCGAGTGTCTGGCGATCCTCTCGACCGGAGGCGCGATCGGCGCTCGGCCTCGCCGAGTTTCGTTCACTCCGGTCCTCCGTGGCTGATCGCGATCTGCTCGTGCCAAGGTCGGTTGACCTCGTCCTGGCTCGCGCTTTGCGCGAGCTTGCGCTGTAGCAGAGCGCTCCGCTTTGCCGGCTCGAGAGACAACAGCTGTGCGTTCAGACGGAGCCGCGCGACTTTACGGATTCGCACGGCTTTGCCGATCTGTATGGAAGCGACGCAGGCGACGAAGCGGCGCGGCGCCCAAACAAGCGTACGGCGTGCCACGCGTCGTAGCTCTTCCCGCCCAGTCCCCCGTCTTCACCCCTTCCCCCCCGCCTCGAGCCGTATCAGCGCCTGACGATGAGGGTGCCGTCGAGGCGGTAGTCGTCTGGTAGCGCCTGTTTGCAGGTGGCCAGCTGCTCTTCGGGGACGGGCCATTTGCGGTCGAGCAAGCCTTGGGCGATGCGGTTCTTGATGCGCAGAGACTCTTCGGTCTCGAGGGCGGCGACCAGCGAGGCGACGCTTTCGGGCATGTTGAGCTCGAACAACGTGGTGGCGGCAGCGAAACGCACCGGCTCGCTCGCGTCGTTCAGAAACGGCTCGACCGCGACCCGCACGTCTTCGGTCGCGTGATGCGACAGCTCGGTGATCAGCTGAATCTTGGGCTCGGGGTTGCGAATGTATTCGGTGTCGAATTGATCCAGCAGCGCCAGCAGCTCGTCCGCCAAGCGCTCGCTGGGCACGATCTTCGCGAGCGCTTTGAGCGCCCACAGCAAGCTCTCCGACTTGCGACAGTAGGCGCGAATCGGCTCGATGGCTTCTTCGCCGGCGCGCACGATGCCGGCCAGGGCGGCGTCCTTTTCCTCGGAGTCGAGGATGGTGGGGTCCATCAACCAATCGAAGCGCTTCAGCAACGCGGCCGCGCTGGCTCGCGTTCCCATCTTGGACAGGGCCTCGATGGCCTCCTGGCGATCGATGTTTTGCGACAGCTTGTTGCCGACGATGCGCTCGAAGCGCGCGACTTCACGCTCGGAAGCCCCTTCGCCTCCGCTCGGCTTCTTCTTACCCAAAAAATCGAAAAGACCCATGATGGAGGCACTCGCTAAAACAGGAACGCGCGCCACGGTATACCGCGACGCGCGCCAAGTTCCAGCGACTTTACTGCTGGAGGCGAGCCGCGCTCGCCCGATTTCTGCGGCTTCAGCCCGGGTCTTGAAAGCCCTGTGCGCTCGGCCCTTGCGAAGGTCGACCTTGGTCGTCGGTCGTGTCCTCGGCCACGCCCATCATGGCGTTCAGCAGCGAATTGATGCGGAACACCAGGCCGCCCAGCTCCGGATGCTCCAGCTGGAAGCGCAGGTCGGACTGGCCGTTGATGATGGCCAGCAAGCCGTCTTCCAACTCGGAGATGGGGGCCGAGATGTAGTTGCCGAGCAGCACGCCGCCCGCGACCACCAGCACCAGACCCAACCCCGCAATCGCCAACACCGGCCAGAGCAGGCTGTTCAGGCTACCCACCAATGACGACGGCAGCGCCGCGATCAAGACCGCGTCGGTCTTGCCGTAGCCGTCGACCGCTGCCGCCCCGTAGAAACGGTCTTGCAGCACGCTGTCGGCGCTGGTGACGCTACCGGAGGTCACGGCTTGGCGTGCGGCCGCGACCACGGAAGGATCGGTCGCGGACGTGATCTCTTCGGCGGTGGCGGCGCTGTCGGCGATCACCGACATGTTCTTGTCGTTGACCAAGGCCAGCATCAACGTTTGACCGCTGGTAAGCTCGCTCGTGCGCGTCAGTCGCTCGTCGCTGAGCGGCGTACCGATCACGACCGCACCCACGATGGCACCGGTCTCCGAGCGCAGGGGCGCGAAGCTTGCCAGCATCTGCTCTTGGCGCTGCTTGTTGATCCAAATGGCGCTGCCGGTGGTCCCTGCCTTCATGGCCTCGGCGAGCGAGGGGTAGTCCTTGGTCACCTGCTCGCCGCGCATCAGCGCCGAGCCGTTGCGACCGACCGCGACGCCCTGAGCGTCCACGAACAGCACCAGCGAGGGCGCCATTTTCGCGAACATGGGCTCACCCACGGCCGCGTCACGCAGGCGGTTGGCCTCGGCGGTGGCCGCCTCACTGCGCGCTTCCGGGGTGCCAAGGCCCAGCACGTTGCGGGTCGACTCACTATTGGCGCTGTGCTCGAGCCAGCGTTCGAGACGCAGGGCGTCGAGGGCCAACTGAGAGCTTGCCGCCCGTAGGGCCTGGGCGACTTCCTTCTTTCTCTCTACCGGGTTGGCAACCACGTCCTTCAGGGAGGTCTGGAGAAGAACGTAAGTCAGGATTGCGATTACAGTGACGATACCTGCGTTGACGGCAATGATCTTGGAACGCATTCTGGTGGCCCCTTGCGCGGGTAGCCCCTCAGGCGGGCCGTCGCTTACTGCTACCGCAAACGCCTTGCGGATAGCGTGACCCAGGACGTTAACACCAATCACCACCTTCGCGAAAAGCCCAAACGATGACTCCTCAATCCGCCGGCGTTTCATCCGCGCCCGTGGCTCTTCTCGCAGACGACGACCTGTTTCTCGAGCACGTCGCTCCTCCCGAGCATCCTGAGCGGGCTCAGCGCTTACTCGCAGTCCGAGCGGGCCTGGAGCTTGCCGAAGCGGCCGCCGGCACGGGCTTCACGCGCCTCCGCTTCGGTGATGCCAGCGAGGAACAGCTGCTCCGCGTCCACGACGCCGCCTACGTCGAATCGCTCGGCCATTTGGCCGGCCGCTCTGGCTACCTGGATTCGGACACCTACCTCTCGCCCGGCTCGGTGCCAGCGGCCCGCCGCGCCGCCGGCTCCACCGTCGCGCTGGTCGAGGCGCTCCACGCCAATCGCGCTCGCACCGGCTTTGCAATACCGCGACCGCCCGGACATCACGCCCTCACCGACCGCGCGATGGGGTTTTGCATCCTCAACAACGTCGCGGTCGCCGCCGCGCAGGCGCGTGCGCTGGGACGCGAGCGTGTCTTGGTGTTGGACTGGGACGTCCACCACGGCAACGGCACGGAAGCCATGTTTTATAGCGACCCGACGGTGCTGGTCGTCTCGCTGCATCAGCACCCGAACTACCCCGGAACCGGCGCGGCGCACGACTTGGGGCGTGGCGACGGGCGTGGCCACAACGTCAATCTTCCGTTGCCGCCGGGGGCCACCGATTCCGTTTACGCCGCCGCCTTCGAGCGCTTGGTCCTGCCCATCATCGAGGCGTTCGCGCCCGACTTTGCCCTCGTCAGCTGCGGCTTCGATGCGCATCAGCGCGATCCACTGGCGCAGATGGAGCTCAGCGCGACGGGCTTCGCCAGCATGACCACGAGCTTGCTCCGCGGTCTGCCGGAGCGCTGTCCGTTGGGCCTGGTGCTGGAAGGGGGCTACGACCTCCAAGCCCTCACCGAGTCGAGTCGGGCGGTGGCCAGGGTGCTTTTGGGCGCCCCGCCCGCGCCGCCGCCAGCTTCCGGCGCCGCCGGTTGGCCGAACCTACCTGCCGATCAATCAGCGGCCTTGGCCCACCTCCACGAGGTCCACGTCCCCTTCTGGTACCTGGGGTGAGCCGGGCGTCTTCCGTTTCCGGCCGACTTGCGCTCCGGCGCCCTACGTGTAGGTTTCTCTTGGGACAGCGCCAAACCTTGTGCTACCAACCCCGGCTCCCGAATTGGCCTGGCCGGGGCGGTTCTTCCCGACGGTTCCCACCCTCCTGAAGAACTTCAAGCTCGGTGCTGGTTCGGTTGCCCAAAGGACGAGAAACAGAACGATTTCGGTTACAAAGCACAGAAAACCATGGTGGATGTAGCTCAGTGGTAGAGCACTGGATTGTGGCTCCGGTTGTCGCGGGTTCGATCCCCGTCATTCACCCCATACAGTTCGAGGAAGAGGAGAGACTCCGATGAATCTGTCGTCGCGATGGTGTGTCACGGCCGTTGTCGCACTCGGGGCGCTTGGGTGTAGCGATCCGGTCCCGCCGCCGGCGCAGGGTGCGTTCTGGGCGAACGTGAAGTCCGTCTCTCCTCCGCCCGCCGGCAAGTCCTGCCCTTCCGGCGCCTCGCTGACGTTCGATGTACCGGCGGTCGATCCGTCCAACATCCCCCCGAAGCCGACCCAGCTCGACGCCGACAACTACCAGGTCAAAATCATCGACGGCGAAGACCAGGCCGAAGTGAGCTGCAAGGTCAAAGGCAAGTCGAGCTTCACGGTGGAAGGCACCATCAAGCTCGGCAACAAGTCGCTCGCCATCTCGAGCGGCACGCTGGGCGCCGACAAGAAGGGCACCGCTCGGGTCACCTTGCGCGACAGCGGAAACCCTGGTTTCTCCGGCGCGCTGAGCGCTCCCACCGCCAACTGCACCATCGACGCCGCCGCCGCGCCTGGCAACAACTTCCAGGTCAAAGCGGGCAGCATCTGGGGCCATTTCGACTGCGCATCGGTCGAGCAAACTCCGTCGGACTACTGCAAAGCCGACGGGTTCTTCGTGTTCGAAAACTGCGATCAGTAGGTTCTTGGTTGCCTCCGCGCGGCGGGTTTCTTATTCGCCTCCGTGCCTTGCCCGTGGGTTTGGTTTTCCTCCGTGCCTTACCGGAAGCGCCTGGCGATCGATCTGACCTGAGATGCAGCGGGCGCTCGGCCGTGGGGTTTTTATTCGCCTCCGTGCAATGCCCGTGGGTTTGGTTTTCCTCCGTGCCTTGGCGGAAGCGCCTGGCGATCGATCTGACCTGAGATGCAGCGGGCGCTCGGCCTCGCCGAGTTCGTTCGTAGGTTTCTTATTTCTCTCCGCGCCTTGCCCCTGCGCCTCGCGACCATCCTTACCTGAACCGCAGCGGGCGCTCGGCCTCGCCGAGTTCGTTCACTCCGGTCTTCTATTTCGATCGTGATCTGGTCTCGCCAAGGTGTGGGTGGGCGGGCTCCGGCTCGCACGCAAGCGTGCTCGCGATCGCCGTACAGGTGATTGGAGGCGACGAGCAGGAGCGTGCAGCAGGCTTGCGGCGAGCAGCAGGCTTGCGGCGAGCAGCAGACTTGCGGCGAGCGACAGGCTTGCGATTTGGGGCGGCGCCGCGCGAGGCAGCGACAGGGGGGCCTTCGCCCACTACCTCGCTCACGCCATCCCTTCCCTTTTTACCCGCGCCCTCGCTCGGGCCGCGCCCTCGCCTACTCCTTCGGCTTGGTGTCGCCGGCGGGCGGGGTGTCTGCGTTGACGTCCGGCTCGGTCGTCGTGGGCGGAAGCGTGCCGGTGGGGCCTTGCCGGTGGCGAGCGGTGAGCGGCGTGGGCAAGGTGTCGGACAGGCTGACCTTGGGGGCGTCCGGCTCGTCTTCGATTTTTACGAGGACGGCGGTGATGTTGTCTTCGCCGCCGTGCTCGTTGGCGAGGGCGATCAGCTTGCGGCAGGCCTCTTCGATGTTGGGCGAGCCGGCGACGATTTCGAGGATTTCCGAATCCTCGATCATGCCGCTCAGGCCGTCGGAACAGAGCACGTAGCAGTCACCCACGGAGGCGTCGTCGCCCTGCAAATCCACGCTGACGTGCTCTTGCATGCCGAGGGCGCGGGTGATGACGTTCTTGGGCAGCTCGCTCTTTTGCTCTTCCGTGAGCTCGGGCATGGCCAGCAGGTAGTCGTTGACCAACGAGTGGTCGCGCGTCATCTGCTTGATCTCGTTGCCACGCACGCGGTAGGCGCGGCTGTCCCCGACGTGGCCGAGGTACATCTTGCCCTTCTTGCCGCTGAACAGCGCACCCACGACGGTGGTCCCCATGCCGTGGCACTCGCGCTGCCGGGAGCTGCGCTCGACGATCTGCCGATTGGCGATCTTGATGCCCGTCAGCAGGCGGTTCTCCTCTTCCGACATTCGCGAGTCGAAGTGGAAGGGCCAGGTGAAGTCTTCGGCCGCGGTGGCGCGAAAGAAATCCACGATGGCCTCGGTAGCCAACTTGCTGGCGACGTCGCCCGCACGATGACCGCCCATGCCGTCAGCAACGATGTAAAGCTCGTGGTCCTGAAGGATCGCGAAGCTGTCTTCGTTGTGATCCCGCTGGAGTCCTACGTCAGTGAGTCCGGCCGCGACAGCGCGCATTTGCCCTCGAAAATTCACGTTTTCACGGGCGCCCCGGCCTGTCAAGGGCGGCCTTTTGGTTCACGAACCGTTCGGCCCTCGGCATCAGCCAAGGGACGTTAGATCGCAAGGATCTCTTTTTCTTTCGCGGCGATGATGCCGTCGATGCTTTGACCGGCTTCCGAGACGGCCTCTTCGGCCTTCTTTTTGGCGCGGTCCACCTCGTCCTCGCTCGCGTCCCCGCCCTCTTTCAGCTCGTTCAACATGTCGAGCGCCTCGTGCCGAGCCTTGCGGACGGCCACCTTGCACTCTTCGCCGGCCTTCTTGGCAATCTTCACCAGGTCTTTGCGGCGCTGCTCGCTGAGCGCGGGGATGGGGATGCGGATGAGATCGCCATCGACCTGGGGATTGAGACCCAAGTCGCTTTCGCGGATGGCCTTCTCGATGGCCTGGACACCGGTCTTGTCCCAGGGCTTCACGGTCAGCATGCGCGGCTCGGGCACGCCCACGCTGGCCATCTGCGCGATGGGCGTCGATTGGCCGTAGTAGTCGACGCGCAGCGTGTCGAGCATAGCCGGGTGAGCGCGGCCGGTGCGAAGCTTGGACAGATCGCGCTTCAGCGCTTCCTTGGCTTTTTCGCTCGACGCTTTCAGCTCTTTCAGGATGTCGTCAATCATCGGGCAACCTCGGGCAGAGAGCTTCGTATAACACCGCTTGCGCCCAGTATCACTGACCTACGGACTTCCTAGCTGTGGAGATGGGCTTGGGTTTTCGGGCCGGTCGGACCGCCGGCGGTGCGGCGGATGCACTGGCGGCAGCCGAGGCCTTTTGAGACGCCCAGAACGCTTCTTCGGCCGCCTTCAGTTTGCGAGCGTTTTCAGCCTCGACCGACGCCGACGCATTGGCGATGCTTTGACGCACCAGCTCGTCCGCCTCGCGCGTGCGCTTCTGGACGTAAAAGCCGAGCGCGCCCAGCATCAGCGACGCGCCGACCAGCATGCCGGCCAGCATCCGGCCACGGCTGGGGGGCTGCACCTCGTCGGACAGGTCCATGAGCGCGATGCTCGGCTGCAGGGGCCGGAACTCGTAAACCACGTTTTCACGCTCGGCGCGGCTCCACTCCTCGAGCCGCAGCAGCGCGTCGGCTGCTTCCGCCGCTGTTTTGAAGCGGGCCGAGATGTCGCGCGAGCAGCACTTGGCGAACCAGGCGTCGAAAGCCTTGGGTAAGCTCGGGTCGAGCTTGGACGGTACCGGCAAAGGCGCCGCGCACACCTTGAGCACGACGTCGCCGATGGCGTCGCCCTCGAACGGCACGCGGCCACACGCGGCCGCGAACGCGCACGCACCCAACGACCAAATGTCGGACGCCGCGCTGACCGGTGCGGTGGCGGTGAGCGCTTCGGGGCTCATGTAATGGGGCGTGCCCAGCACCATGCCGGCTTGGGTCGCCGACGCGCCGGTTTCGGCTTCGTCGTGCACCACCTTGGCGATGCCGAAGTCGACCAGCTTGATGCTGTAGCCGAGCTTGGTAGCTTCGCTGTCCTTCGCCAGGAAGATGTTGTCCGGCTTGAGATCACGATGCACCACGTGCGCATCGTGCGCGGCGGACAGGGCGCGCGCGCTCTGCGCGACGATTTGCACGACCTCACTGAAGGGCAGCTTGCCCCGGCGGCGAATCGCGCGCTCGAGCGACTCACCCTCCAAGTACTCCATCACGATGTACGGCTGCCCGGCCTCACTGACGCCGACGTCCTGCACCGCAACCGCGTGTCGACTCTTGATCCGGGCCGCCGCCTTGGCTTCGTTGTCGAAGCGACGGCGCGCCTCGGTGCTGCCCACCAGCTTCGGGTGCACGAATTTGATGGCGACGAGCTGATTGAGCGTGACATGCCGCCCCGCCCACACCGAGCCCATTCCACCCTGCCCCAGCAGACGCTCGACTTGGTACTTGCCGGCCACGACGGTGCCGGACAAATCAGGAAGCGGGGAGTCGGTCATCGAAGGCGGGCGGCAAGAAAGTCGAGCGGGGGACGAGCAGCATAGCCTAGCGCGGCGCGCCTCGATATGCTCGGGCGCCCACCCATGCGTCTTCGCGTCGTGACCTGGAACATTCACAAGGGGATCGGGGGAGTCGACCGGCGCTACCGCCTGGAGCGCACGGCCTCCGTGCTCGCCTCGCTGCGCCCCGACCTTGCGCTCCTGCAAGAGGTGGCCGAGGACATGCCCCGCTGCGGCCGGGACAAGCAAGTCGAGGAGCTGTCGAAGGCGCTCGAGATGCGCCACGTCGCCTTCGGCGCGGAGCATCGCTTCCGCGAAGGCGGCTACGGCAACGCCATCTTGAGCCGCTTCCCCTTGACCGATTCGGACCGCGTCGATCTGACGATCGGCAAGCGCAAGCAGCGCGGTCTGGTGAAGACGCGTGCTCATGCCAAGCTCGAGCACGGCACGCGCTCCGTTCTCGTCTTCAATTTGCACCTGGGTCTTTCCGGCGCCGAGCGCGCCACGCAGCTGGAACGTTTCCTGGCGTGTCACCCGTTCGCGCACGTGCACCACGACACGCCGGTGGTGGTGGGCGGCGACTTCAACGACGTTTGGGCTTCGCTTGGGCAGCGCTTCTTGGAACCGGCCGGCTTCGTTCGCGCCGGCAAGCTTCAAGCCACGTTTCCGGCGGCGTTGCCGCTGCGCCCGCTGGACGGCCTGTGGATTCGAGGCGGCCTTTCGGTGGTAACGGCTCACGTGGTCAGGACCGGGCTTTCGACCTCGGCCTCGGACCATTTGCCGATCCTCGCGGAGCTGGAGTTTACGTAGGTTTGGCTTTAAAGGAGGGGCATGGCCACCGTGAAGCTTACCGCCCGCCCCGAATGGCAAGCCCTCAGCGCCCACTTCGAGCAGCAAAAAACCGTCCACTTGCGCGAGCTGTTCGCGGCTGACCCCGGCCGCGCCGAGCGCTTCAGCGCGGAAGCCGCCGGCATTTTACTCGACTATTCGAAGCATCGCATCACCGCGCAAACGCTCGGTCTGTTGCTCGACTTGGCGCGCGCGGTGGGTCTGCGCGACCGCATCGACGCCATGTTCGCCGGTGAGAAGATCAATACCACCGAAGGCCGCGCGGTGCTGCACGTTGCCCTGCGTACCCCGCGCGGCAAACAGATCTTGGTCGACGGCCAGGACGTGGTGCCAGAGGTCCACGTGGTCCTGGATAAAATGGGCGATTTTGCCAAACGGGTCCGCAGCGGCGCCTGGCTGGGCCATACCGGCAAGCCGATCAAGAACATCGTCAACGTCGGTATCGGCGGCTCCGACTTGGGGCCGGCCATGGCCTACGACGCCCTGCGCGCCTACTCCGAGCGCGGCCTGACCTTCCGCTTCGTGTCGAACGTCGACGCCAGTGACTTTGCAGAAGCCGTTCAGGGGCTGGACGCCGCCGAGACGCTGTTCATCGTCTGCTCCAAGACCTTCACCACCATCGAAACGCTGACCAACGCCAAGACTGCGCGCAGCTGGCTCGTGGACAAGCTGGGTGACGAAGCCGCCGTCCGCAAGCACTTCGTGGCCGTATCGACCAACGCCAGTGAGGTGGCGAAGTTCGGTATCGACACCGCCAACATGTTCGGCTTTTGGGATTGGGTCGGCGGCCGCTACAGCTACCCCTCCGCCATCGGCTTGGCCGTCATGGTGGCCATCGGTCCCCAGCGCTTCTCCGAAATGCTGGCCGGCTTCCACGAGCTCGACGAGCATTTCCGCACGGCGCCGTTCGAGAAAAACCTGCCGGTTTTGCTGGGCTTGCTCGGTATTTGGTACGACAACTTCTTCGGCGCCGAGTCGCACGCGGTGCTGCCCTACGACCAGTACCTGAATCGCTTCCCTGCCTACCTGCAGCAGCTGGACATGGAGAGCAACGGCAAGAGCGTCACGCTCGACGGCGAGCGCATCGCCTACCAAACGGGGCCCATCATTTGGGGGCAGCCGGGCACCAACGGCCAGCACGCCTTCTACCAATTGATTCATCAAGGCACGAAGCTCATCCCTTGCGACTTCATCGGCTTCGCCAAGAGCTTGAACCCGCTCGGTGAGCACCACGACCAACTGATGGCGAACTTCTTCGCCCAAACCGAAGCGCTGGCGTTCGGCAAGACCGCGGCCGAGGTAAAAGCCGAAGGCGTGCCCGAAGCGCTCGTGACGCACAAGACGTTCGAAGGCAACCGCCCGACCAGCACCATCTTGGCCGATTCGTTGACGCCCGCCGTGCTCGGCAAGCTCGTTGCGCTGTACGAGCACAAGGTGTTCGTCCAAGGCGTGATTTGGGGCGTGAACTCGTTCGACCAATGGGGCGTGGAGCTGGGCAAGGTGCTGGCCAAACGCATCGCCACCGAGCTCTCGGCCAGCAGCGAGCCCAACCTCCAGCACGACAGCTCCACCAACGCGCTGATCCGCCGCTACCGCCAACGACGCGCCTGACCGCCCTCGCCCGCTCACTTCCGCCGGAAGCGCGGACCGGGTCAGGGAGCTCGGCACTCTTCTAGCCTTGGCAGAGCTCGCGTACCCGCGCTGCCAGCACCCCCGCCGCGCCGTGATCGAGCGAGCCGGCTGGCCATTTCACGCCCAAGCCTTCCGCGTCGTTCGGCTTGGGGATGATGTGAAAATGCACGTGGTCGACGGCTTGGTGCGCCAGCCGTCCGTTGTTTTGCAGCACGTTGAACTCCGGTACCCCGGTGGCCGCCATCAACGCGCGGCACAGTCGCGGCAGTGCACGACCGAGCGCCGCGGCGGAATCGTCCGACAAGCGATCGAGCGTTACCGCCGGCTCCTTGGGGATGACGACGGCGTGCCCACGCGCGAGCGGCGCGATGTCCAGGAACGCCAACACGTGCGCGTCCTCGTACAGTTTGTGGCACGGGATTTCGCCGCGAAGGATCTTGCTGAAGACGGTCTCGGCCATGGGCGAAGCTTAGCTCCGATCGTCGGTTTTGGCCTCGGCAATTGGTCCCAGGGCGGCGCGCGAGGCCAGCACGCGCTCGCTCGCTTTCACGATGAAATCACCGAGGCGCAGCACGTCCGCGCTCGGCGCGTCGGCACCGAACAGCGCCCGCTCTTCCATCAGCGCCAGACCCATGGCGTAAGCGATGGTCCGTGTCATCAGGCGCAAGTCTTCGCGCTCGGCCGAGTCCCGACCGAAGGCGTCCGCCAACATGCCAAACCCGGGATAGAGCCGCTCCACGAACACGCGTTGGATGCGCAGCCGGTGCTCGGGGCTCTCGATGGCTACGACGAACAAGAAGCGCACGAAGCGAGGGTGATGATCGGTGGCCCACAGCGAGAGCGCCGCGTCGCGAGCAAAACGCGGAATGTCTTCGACGCCGCGAGGAAATTGCACGTGCAGTGCCGCCTCGAGCATGCGGCTCGCGCAGTGCTCGATGATCTGTTGTACCAGCGCGTCTTTGCTGTCGAAGTAGTGGTACAGGCTGGGCTGGCTCATGCCGAGCCGAGCCGCCAGCTTGCGCAGCGACGCCCCCGCAACGCCGAGCTCCGAAATCAAGGACAGGCCGGCGTCCAGCACTTCTTCCCGCCGAGCCGGCGCACCGGCATCGGGCTCACGCCGCGCGCGCGCTGAACGACCGGTCGGAGACTTTTTCTTCATACTTGCCGGCCCTGAGCATAGCGGCCGGCTGACGAATCGAAACCCTGGTTGCGTACTTCAGGGCGTTGCCCAGCAGGCAAGCCGCGCTGAACAGCACGCAGATGTAGACCGGGATGAATGGCGGCACGAGCGCCATGAAGATGAAGCCGACCACTAGGTCGAACGTGAACAACAAGGCCGCCCCTGCCACCGCGACAAGTGCTCGCAGCGGGTACTGGGTCCGGCCTACCGGGGACTGCTGAGTCATGGTCATGGTTCCTCCGTCTATCGACTGATAGGGAAATGACCCTATCGACCGATAGTGTCAAGACGGAGCAGACCACAGCCTCATAAGCATGCAGAAATACTTAGGTTCTCGCGGCGTGGGATATCTGGCGGGAGCTCAGCCCGCGAGCGCCTTGCCCACGAGCCCCTTGGCCTCTTCCACTAGGCGCGCCAAATGGGCGTCGCCCAAGAAGCTCTCAGCGTAGATTTTGTAAACGTTTTCGGTGCCGGAAGGCCGCGCTGCAAACCAACCGTTTTCGGTGGTGACCTTGAGCCCCCCGATGCCGGCGCCGTTGCCGGGCGCTTCGGTCAGCTTGCCCAGGATGGGCTCGCCCGCAAGCTCCGAAGCTTTCACCGCGCTGGCGCTGAGCTTCTTCAACTTCGCTTTTTCGGCGGGGCTGGCCGGGGCGTCGATGCGCGTGTAGTGGGGCACGCCCAGGCGGCCGCTCAGCTCCGCGTAGTGCTCGCCTGGATCTTTGCCGGTCACAGCTGTGATTTCGGCGGCGAGCAGGTTGAGGATGATGCCGTCCTTGTCCGTCGTCCAAACGCTACCGTCCATGCGTAGGAAGCTCGCCCCCGCGCTCTCTTCGCCTCCGAAGCAAAAGCTGCCGTCGGACAAGCCGGGCACGAACCATTTGAAACCGACCGGGACCTCGCACAGCTCGCGCGAAAGATCTTTGGTGACACGATCGATGAGCAAGCTGCTGACCAAGGTTTTGCCGATTTTCGCGGTCTTTTTCCAGCCTTTGCGGTGGGTCAGCAGGTACTGGATCGCCACCGCCAAGTAGTGATTCGGGTTCAGTAGACCCGCGCTGGGCGTCACGATGCCGTGGCGATCGGAGTCGGGGTCGTTGCCGAACGCCACCTGATAGCTCGCACGCAACTCGAGGAGCTTGGCCATCGCGTAGGGGCTGGAGCAGTCCATGCGGATCTTCCCGTCATGATCGACGCTCATGAACGAGAACGTCGGGTCGACCTTGGGATTGACGACGGTGAGATCCAAGTCGTAGTCGTCGGCGATGCGCTCCCAATAGTCGACGCTGGCGCCACCCAGCGGATCGGCACCGAGCCGCAAGCGCGTGGCCTGGACGGCGTCCAGATCGACCACGTTGGGCAGGTCGGCCACGTAGGCGCCGAGAAAGTCGTGGCGCTTGGTGGTGGCGGCGTTCTTGGCCGTTTCGTAGGGCAGGTTCTTGATGCCGTTGCCCTTGGCCTTGATGAGCGCGTTGGCCCGGGCCTGAACCACGTCCGTGACGTCGGTATCGGCGGGCCCGCCGTGCGGAGGGTTGTACTTGAAGCCGCCGTCTCGCGGCGGATTGTGCGAGGGCGTCACCACGATGCCATCGGCCAAACGTGAGGTCTTGCCGCGGTTGTGAGTCAGGATGGCGTGCGAGATGGCGGGCGTCGGCGTGAAGCGATCGTGCATCAACACCTCGACGCCATTGGCAGCCAGCACCTCGAGAGCGGTGCGCTCGGCCGGCCCGGAGGCAGCGTGCGTGTCTTTGCCGAGGAACAGCGGCCCGTTGATGCCAGCCTTTGCGCGGTACTCGCAGATGGCTTGCGTCACCGCGCGGATGTGCAGCTCGTTGAAGCTGCCGTCCTCCGGCGACCCCCGGTGGCCGCTGGTGCCAAAGCTGACCAGTTGCTCGGGATTCTCCGGATCAGGGCGCTTGTCGTAGTAGGCCGCAGTCAGGCGATCGACGTCGATCAGCAGCTCGGGAGGGGCGGATTTGCCAGCGAGGGGATGGGCCATGAGACGCGCCCGACCCTAGCATGGTCGCTCGTGAGGCCTAACCAGCGACCGGCGGCCTCGGCCTCTGGATGGCACAAAAGGCGACGGCGCAAGGACGCGATGTTCGCGCCTTGCGCCGTCTGGGACCGGGCTCCGTGCGGGGGAGGATTGGGGAGAATGCGGTTAACCCGCGCGGACCTCGATCTTGCGAGGCTTGGTGTGGGCGGCCTTGGCCAGCCGAAGCTTCAGCACGCCCGCGTTCAGCTCGGCGCTGATGCCGGCCGGGTCGAGCTGTTCACTGACGCGAAACGTGCGGCTGTACACACTGGCTGTATCGCCGGTGCCTCGGCGCCCCTCGATGCGAAGCTCAGGGGATTCGAAGCTCACAGTCAGACCGTCCGGTTCGACGCCGGGGAGATCGGCCAGCAACAGCAGCTCGTCAGCGCCTTCGTAAATGTCCACTGGCAGTGCCAGCTGACGGGCACGGGTGGCAGTGGCATTGCTTTCATTGGCTTGAGACACGGGCTTGTCTTCCTTGGAACGAGAGAGATTGAAGAACGACATGGTGAGTTTCCTTCCTGCGCGGACTTCAGGCCGCCTTCACGCTGATTTGCCGGGGTTGAGCCTCGGCAACTTTAGGCAGAGTGAGAGTGAGCACGCCGTGCTTCAGAGTAGCGGTGACCTTGTCGGCGTCGACGCGCGTAGGCAGTTGGTAGCTCTTGGCGAATTTCACCGCGCTGCGCTCACGGCGGTGCGTGGAGTAGCCTTCCGGCACCTCGACCTTTCGCTCGCCGCGTAGCGTGACGGTGTTGCCGGCAACGCTGATGTCGAAGTCGTTCTCGGTCAGCCCGGGGACGTCGGCGCGCAAGACGAAGTTAGCGCCGTCGTCTTCGAAACCCAACGGAGCGCTGGCCGGCGCGCTGGGCTCGACCTCGCTGAACAGGCGCTCCAACTCGCGACGCAACTGAGCGTGCGCGCCATAGGGCCTGCCAAAGTCCGCAAAACCAAAACTGGGCCAATCGTTGAAATCGCTGAAGCGCGTGAGCATGGTTCTTCTCCTTTGACGAAATTCATCGGGCGAACGCGGGCGCGCCGGCAGCATCTGCCTCGAGCCATCACCCGACCCGGAGGAAGCGCGGCCTCGACTTTCGGCGGCTTCTCTCGCGGGCCCCACCACAATGCGCATCGAAAATGGCCGCGCAAGGGGGCGTCGCATTTTTTGCTGCGCCGGCCAAAGCGCAAGAATTTCGCGGTATTTGGCGGCTAGGGGCGGAAGGCCGCCAAGTGGGTGAACGCTAGGGGACTTCGCGCAGCGTCACGCCTTCGACCGACGGAGTCTTGTCGCCCCGCAACAGGAAGGCTGGATTGTCGAACGAGACGCTGCCTTTGCTCTGCAGCGTGCAGTCGACCTGGTGCTCGGCGGCGTCGCCGCGGTAGGCGCAATAAGGAGCCCCCAGCCAGTCGACCTTCACCGGGTGCGCGCTCGGCAGCACGATGCTGAGCCGATACTTCCCGGCGTCGAGCGAGTAGCTGATGCGCCGGTTCTGGTCGACAGGCAGCACCTCGGGCTTCAGCGAACGCACGACCTCGACGTCGATCTGTCGAGAGAGCGAGCCGGCGCGAGCCGTCAGCTTGGCCGTGCCGACGCTGCCGGGCACCAAATTGCCGGCGTGCGCCGAGACCACGCTACCGCGGTCGGAGGTGATGCTGACCGGCAAGTCCAGCTCCTTGCCCGCGGCGTCGAGGACGGTTATTCGCAGCGGGACCTCACCCGCCGTAGCGTCGATGCTGAGCTTGGCCGGGGCTTCCAAACGCGCCGCGAGCTTGCAAGCAAAGGCGGCGCGGGCGCTCACCCCTGAAACCCGTAGCGTGACGCTGCCGTCGCCCGAGCGATTGCAGGTGAGCATGCCGCGCTTGCCCAAAGTCGCCAGGTCGGGCGGGGTCACGCGCAGGTCGAGCTCACCGCTCGGCTCGCGCGCCGTGCCGTCTTGTTGGATGGCGCGCGCTTGCACCAACACCGGCTCTTTCGAGGTGATGACGTCGGGCAGCTGCAAGCGCAGCTCACGCGGCGGCTCAGCCTTGCCGCAGCCGAGGGCAGCCGAGAAAGCGAGGACCGAGAGCGACCAGACGGCGGGCTTCATGCTGGGCTTCGACGGTGTCACGGTTTGCGGGCGCTGGCACAGCCCACGTTCAGGCTCAGCTCCAGCTTGCCCTCGGACCAATACTTGTCGATGGCGTCACGCACGTAGCTGAGCGGCTTCACCACGTCGTCGACCCCAACCCAGGCCCGCACTTCGGGCAAGATCAACAAGCGACTCACCGGGTCTTCCACGAATGCCCGACCGCTGTCGAAGGTGAGACTGGTCTGACGGATCTCGACGTCGACGTCCGCCAGCCCGACTTGCTCCAGCTCCTCCGACAGGCTCTCGATACTGGGGCGCGACAGCAACGCGGCCTCGACCGCCTTCGAAAAATCGCTATCGTCGTTTTTTAAGGCGTACTCGCGGAACAGATCCGCGATTTCTTGAAAAGAGCCACGCAACGGCAACGCGATCAGCGCTTGACCGCCGGAGCACAGGGCGCGCTCCATTTCGCTCAACAGGGCGAGCCGCTGATCGGCACCGGCAGCGGGGTGCAACGTGAGCGCGTGGGTGAACTGCCCCTCTTCCTCGTCCAGGCTGCCGTCGGTAGCGGGCCGATATTCGATGCGCACGTCGCCCATCACCTGAGCCTTGTTGCGGGCCAGCTCCAGCGCCGGCAGCGACGGATCGATGCCGACGATGTCGGCCCCGTCGCTGTGCTCGTAGATCTTCAAGTCGGGATAGCCGGTGCGGCAGCCCAGGTGCAGGATCCGCGCCGATTCGCCCACCAGCAACATCTGCAGCGCCAGCTCCCCGAAAAGGGAGAGGTAGCGCGGCACGACGAACGTCTCCAAGATGGCAGCGTCGGCGGGGCTCAGCTTTTCCGTCGGAAACACGAATTCATCGAGGTATCAGACCTCATTCTCGGAAGCTAGCGCCGCGTTCGCACGTTATGCTCCGGGTCTGCCGCCGTCCATGAAAGCTCTCGGTCTTACTCGAAGCGCGCAACGCGCCCCTGCCCCGCGACGGGGCCGTTCGAAGGCCTTGGGGCGGCCGCTGGTCCGCTCTGGGGCGATGTTGCTGGCGACGGCATTGGGACTGCGCGCTGTCTCGCTCTTGGCCGCCCCGGCATCCGCTGCCGGTGCCTCCGCCGGAGCACCCAGCACGGCTCCTTCCCGTGCGCAGGGCGCAATGCCGCAGGGCGCCAAGGGGGCTCCTGCCTGCCCGGCACGCACGCTGCCCGACGGCGGCGTCTGTGTCCCAGTGCCCGAAGGCAATGCCGTCGGTGGTGAAACGCTGCTCGAAGCACGCGCTCAACATCACGACCGCGCGGGCCACCTGCGCGCGTACGATCAAATCCCACGCCGCCCCGATCGCCCGTCGGACTACCGCAAATTTCAGCTGCCAGTACCACCCTTACCTCAGCAGTCATTCGTGACCAGCGGTTACGATCTCGATCTGCCCGACGACGAGCAGCGCCGCGGCGCGGAGCTCAAGGCCGTGGGTCATGGCGGCGTCGACTTGGCGCAAAAGCGCGGCACGCCCGTCACGCTGGTTCCGCTGGAGCACCAAGTTGGCGATGCCGACGTGCTGTTCGTGGGCAAGCTGTTCGGCAACTCGGTCGTCACCCATCACGCGGTGCGTGAGCAAACCAGCGTGCGCGACTATCTCGTGATCCACGGCCATCTCGAAAAGCCCGCCGCCGGTTTGCTGCGCGGCGCCACGCTGCCCGCCGGCGCCATCGTCGGCTACGTCGGTGACTCCGGCAGCCCGGGCGTCGTGCACCTTCATCTCGAAGTGCGCCGCGCCCGCGAAGGAGTCTCGCTGAACGCCCTCGGGCCCGGCGAGCTCGCCCAAAATTCCAAAACGGTGGCGTGCGATCCGCGCAACGTGCTGCCGTTGCTTTGATCCCGTTCCGCTCGTCACTAGGCTGCGGCGCGTGGGTTTTCTGGCCGCCTAGTGCTCGAGCGCCACGTTTGCTGAACAATGTTAGCTCGCGCAAAGCGCGAGCCGGATCGCCCTCAACCAACCTTGGCGAGATCAGATCACGATCAGCCACAGAAGACCGGAGTGAACAAAGCTCGGCGAGGCCGAGCGCCCGCTGCGGCTCAGGTTAGTTGAGTCGCATGGCGGTACGGCAGGGCATGGAGGCGAATAAGAACCCCACGGCCGAGCGCCCGCTACGCCGCCGGTCACACCTGTCGCGACGCCCCCCATCGAAGCGCGGAGGCGAACAAAACTACAAAGCCAATTTGTAGCCGAAGCCGTACACCGTAAGAATGTGCTCGGGCTTGTCCGGCGAACGCTCGATCTTGCGGCGCAGCTTCACGATGAAGTTGTCGATGGTGCGGTTGGTGGGCGTGGCCTCGAGGCCCCAAATCTTGTTCAGGATCTCGTCGCGGCTGACGGGTTGACCCACGCGCTCGTGAAGCAGGCGCAGCAGCTCCACTTCGTAAAACGACAGCGACTCGACGGCGTTGCCTCGTTGCAGAGAGTGGCCGGAGAGGTTCACGACCGCGTCGCCGATGGTGAGCGTCTGCGTCTCGGAGCGCGGCTGGGTGCGGCGGAAGATGGCGCGCAGGCGCGCCACGAGCTCTCCGACGCTGAACGGCTTGGTGACGTAGTCGTCGGCGCCGGCGTCGAGGCCGCGGATCTTGTCCGCCTCCTGGCTTTTCGCGGTCAGCATCAGGATCGGCACGAAGCCGTCACTGCGCCGGATTTCCTCGCACACCTGGTAGCCGTTGATGTCTGGCAACATCAAGTCGAGCAGCACCGCGTGCGGCCGCTCGCTCTTGGCCAAGCCGACGCCTTCTCGGCCGCTGCCGCAGGTCAGCACGCGAAAGCCTTCGAACTCGAGCGCGTCTTTCAAGCCGAGCGCCAGCTGCGGCTCGTCCTCGACGACTAAGATGGTCTTTTTGGCGTCCATGCGGCGGGCGACCGCAGTTTACTACGGCACGCCCGCCTTGTGGCTGCACGGACTTGCTTAGAGCGCGGCGCCCAAGCAGGCCACCAGCGCGATGGCGCCGGGAGCCGGCGTGTCACCGACGAAGCGCAGGAGGCGCTTGCTGTCCGCCGAGCAGTCTTTCACGAGGTCCGGATTGCCGACGTTCGGCTCGTTCGGCGCGGCGTTGACGTAGCAGTAGCCGGGCGTGGTGGGCGGGCTGGCGTCGTTCTGGCACATGCCAAGCTCCGTACCCTTGAGCTGCAGCAGCTCGCAGGTGCAATAGTCCGCGCACTTCGTCTGGCCGGTCTTGTCACCGCAGCTCTCGCCCTGCTTCAGCTTGGTCAGCACGGCTTCACGCAACACGTCGGTCGTGTCGACGCGGTTCGGATTGGTGGCGCACGAGCAGGCCGCGCCATTTTGCGGCAGCACGGCTTCGATGACCTTGCACGGCACTTGTCCGGTCTCGAGCCCGTCGGTCACTTGATTCGTCGTGTTGGGAGCCAAGGGACGCGGCAGGCACTTGCCCTTCAGGGCTTCCTTGAGGCGATCGATGATGGCCTTCACAGCCGGGTTGTAGCCGTAATCGGCCTTGGTCTTGTCGTCGGCAATCTTCGGGCAAATGGAGGCGACGATGGAGTTGTCTTTGAACTCCTTCAACACCTGCAAGTGGCGCGTGCCGGGATAGGCCTTGGCGTAGCTCTGGGTGAGGCCGCCGGCACCGCCGCAGAGCGGACGGTTGTAGACTTGGTCTTCCGCGAAGCAGTCGCAGCCCTTGTCCGCGTCGAACGCCGCCTGATCACAGAGCAAGGGCGTTCCGAGCTTGAAGATACAAGCGTACTGCAAGTCGCGGTTGCCCATGTTGGCCTGCTCGTGGCCGTTGATGGGATTGGCCAAGGTGGTCGAGGTCGACGGCGCGATGGCGTCGCCCGTGATCGGGTTCGAGCCCGAGCGCTCGCCGGGCTGCTCGATCATCAGCGGGTCGGTCGGAGGGATGGGAGCGTCGTAGGTGCCAACGTTGCTGGTACCCAAGATGGTGGCCCAACGGCCCTGCGACTCGAGCTCCGCTTCCGTCATGTAGCGGAGACCGGCGCCGGTGAGGCTGTCGGCGTCGGCGATGTCTTGCCACGGCACGCCGATGATACCGGCCAAGAACACCAGGCCCTTGTCGCGCGGCGTCTTGCCATTGGAAGCCGCGAACAGCGGATTGCCCACGAGCTGATTGGCACGGTTCGGCACGAGCGACGACCGCAGGCCCTCCGAGTAGCGCGCCGTCGGATACAGCAGCTCGAAACCGAAGCGACGCTTCTGCTGCCAGCAGCGGAGGTTGAGGTCATCGTCCGCTTGAGGAAGGGTTTGACCCTTGGTGCACTCAGCGTCCCCTTTGATGTCGGGGCAGCCGCTATTCGCCTTGGTCTCGGCGCAGGACTGACAACATTTGTCGTTCGGGTTGTTGGCGCACTGCGACGTCGAACGGTACATGGGCGCCGCACGCGCGATGAGCCAGCCGTAGCCTTCGTCTTGAATCGAGCAGTCGTTCTCGTCGGAGAGCATGACGATGGCGACGAGCGAGTCGGGGCGGAGGAAGGCAGCGCGCTGCGCCAGCACGGTTCCGTCCGTGTCTTGTACGACGGCCGTGGAAGAGCCCATCGGCACCGCGACCGTGCCTGCCGGCTCGGGATCGATCAGGAAGCGATACCAAGCCTCGAGCGAAGCTTCGTAGCCGCAGCCGTGCTCACCGGCGCTCTTCACCATGGCGGTGAATTTGTCACCGAAGGCATTTGCATCGGAGTCGCCCGCCGGCATGTACTTGGGCGGCTTGGTCGTGTCCCACTTGAGGAAGCCATTGCCGTCGTACGGCGCCAGGCCCGTGCGCAAAGCGCCGAGCAAGTGAGCGTGGTCGTTGTCTTCAGCGGAGACGCAGACGTCCTTGGCGCCGGCCGCACCGTGCGAGCCCAAGCTCGAGGTGATCACGCCGACGTGAATGTCCTTGATCGGATTGAACTCGGGCGAGCCCTGGGCGCACTTACCGGTTGCGTCAGCGTTGCCGCCGACCGGGATGCCGTCCTTCTCTTGGGCGGGGCTGCAATTGTCGGCTTTGGTGCAGCTGCGAACGCAGATGGGGGTCACCAGCCGTTGCACCAGCAACGGAACTGCGTCGGCCAAGATGGCTTGCTTGTCAGCCATCGAGATCGAGTTGTCGATCATGAAGAGGAGGTCGATCTTGTCGACGGCCGTCTGCCGAATTTCGTCGACGTAGATGTTGCTGGTCTTCGGCACCGCGGGGGCGACGGGGCGATCTAGGCAGCCCGCCGTGAGGGCAGCGCCGCCGACCGCGACGGCCAGCCCTGCGAGGCCGGCTCGCAGCAACGTCCAGGCGCTACGCTTGGACTGGCTCGACTTACTCTTCAGCATCATTGGAAGAACTCCTTGCGTGGACCGAAAACCGTCAGGTGCGCCTGAGGCAGGCTACCCGCGGGATAGAGCTTGGGGTGCGGCGCCGAGCACCTGGGGAGGTGTGGCGGAGCGGGAGGTTAAAGGGCCGCGAGCCGACTTGTCAACGCTGCGAAACCGCAGGAACAAAGGGCGAACGGACTCGTACACGACTCCAAGCCGGAGCAACCACTATGCCATCACTGGAAGGCCGAGATCCCGCTGAAACGGCCGGCTGGCTGTCAACATTGTTGACAACTCGGCCGGCTAACCGGCAACCAAGTAGCAGTCGGTCTTTAGTCGAGCGAGGCCCCTAGGCAGGCGATGAAGGTCGTGGCGCCGAGTGTGGGCGTGTTCGGACCCACGAAGCGGATGAGCCGCCGGCTGGTTGCGTCGCAGTTGGCGACCAGAGCTGGGTTGCCCTGCGGTGGATCACCGTAGGGATCCACGTAGCAGTAGCCTGGAGTGTCGGAGCCCACCTCCTGGTCGAGGCAGTCCTTCAGCGCCTGGCCCTCGGACTGCGCCAGCTCACACATGCAGAAGGAGGAGGCGGAGCAGTTGGGCGTTCCCGCCACGCCGCAGTTCTCTCGCTCGGCCAATTGCTTGAGCACCAGGTTTTGCTCGTCCGCCGAAGCGGGCTTGCGACCGGCGGCGTTGCAACTGCAGCTGCCTGGTGACGGCGCGGCTTCCACGACTGCGCAGGGCAACTTGCCGCCCTCCCCCGGATCGACCGCCAGGGGACGGGGCAGGCAGCGTCCGGCCAACGCGATCTTCAACCGATCGACGATGGCGTCGACCGCCGGCTCGTACCCGTAGCCGGGCTGGCCCATGGTGAGCACCTTTGGACAGATCGAAGCCACGATGGCGCTGTCGCCCAGGCCGCGCAGCACTTCGAGAGGCCGAAGGCCGGGATACGCCTTGCCGTAGTACTGCGTCGCGACCGGCGCGCCCCCGGCCGGGGGCTGACAAAGCGGGCGATTGCGGATCAGCTCGCCGTCGTCTTCTTTGCCGGTGGTGGAGGCGTGGCAGTCGCACGCCTCGTCGTCCTCGGTGCAGGGCTCGGGTTGTTCCAACTTGAAAGTGCACGCGTACTGCAGGTCAGTGCCGCCGGCGTCTTTCTGCTCGTGACCGTTGATGGGGCTGGCGTGGGGGTCGAGCGACGTTTCGGGCACGATCGGATCGCCCGTCACCGGGTTCGTCCCCGTGCGCGGCTGAGTCGACTCGCGCATGAAGGGATCGCTCGGGGCCAGGTTCTTGCTCGAGTCGCCGACGATCACGCTCCAGCGCCCGCTGCTCTCGAGCTCACCCGCGCTGAGGTAGCGCAGCCCTTCGCCGCTGCGGCTCTTGTCGTCGGCAATGTCCTGCCAGGGCACGCCCACGATGCCGGCCAAGTACACCAAGCCCTTGTCACGCCTCCGCACGCCCGGCACGGCCGCAAATAGCGGATTTTCGGCCATGGTTCCGTCCGAACGGCGTAGCACCGTCGGTTTGGTCAACGCGTCGACGTAGCGCGAGGTCGGGTACAGGAAGTCGTAGCCAAAACGGCGCTTGTTTTCCCAGCAGCGGAGATTCGGTGGAGCTTCTTCCTCCGTCAGGTGGCTGCCAAGCTTGCCGAGCTTGCAGGTCGGATCCGCCGCAGGTGGCGTACACCCCTCGGGGATACCACCGTTGGCAACGCAGGGCAGGCAACAACGGTCGTTGGGATCTTTCTCGCAAGCCGAGGTCGCGCGCGGCGGAAGCTTGCGGTCGTCTCCGGTGGTCGCAAACCAATTGCCGAATTCGTCGTCGCGGATCGAACAATCGTTCTCGTCCGTCAACATCACGATCGCCACGAGCGAGTCGGGACGCAGGAAGGCTTTGCGCTGCGCGAGCAGCTCCTGGTCGGGCGGACCGGCCACGCTGCGACCGTCCGCGCCCACGCCAATCGACGACGGCGGCTCCGGGTCGACCAAGAACCGGTACCAAGACTCGAGCGAAGCCTCGTAGCCGCAGCCGTCCTCCCCTGCCGCCTTGACCATGTCGCCGAATTGCTGGCCCAAATGCGCGGCGTCCTTCTCGCCGGGCGGCATCAGCTTTTGTTGCGGATCCCAAGCCAAAAACCCGCTATCGGCGTAGCTGGCCAGCGGCGGATTGGTCCGCACCTTGGGCAAGAGCCGAGCGTGGTCGTCGTCGGAACCGCCGTTCCCACAAATGGGCTGGTAGGTCGAGGTGCCCCGCATGACTGGCTGGGCGCCGTGAGCACCCAGGCTGGACGTGATGACCGCGATGTGGATGTCCTCGACCGCACGAAACTCCGGCGCGAATCCGGTCGGACATGCTTCCTGCGGAGTAGCGCGCATCCGCACTTCACCCGACTCGCTCACGCAGCGCGGCACGACCAAGCGATTGACCAGCTGCGGCACCGCTTTGGCCAGGAGCGTCTGCTTGTCGCCCATCGACTGGGAGTTGTCGATCATGAACAGCAGATCGATCTTGTCGATGACCTCGTTCTGAATGGGCGCCACGTACAAGTTGCTGGTGTGCGGCTCCGTCGGCACCACCGGTCGATCCATGCACGCCGCCGCGACGAAAGACGCAACCGTACCCACACCCACCGCCAGGAAGGGCTTACGCATCACTACACACTCCTTGCCGTCCCCTTGAGCAAGCGGCGAGCCAAGCCACGCAATCGCGATTTTTCGCGGATTTTTAGAAAATTGCTACCGCTCGGTCGCGTTGCCTTCGCCAACGTCGGTGGCTTCGCCGGCATTGCCGTTGTCGGTTGGGGCTCCCAGCCCAACCGCGCTCGTCGGAGCATCACTCGCCAATGAAGCGGCGGCTGCGAACGCGTCGCGCAGGGCTTGAAGGTGGCGCTGCGTCACGCCCGGCACCGCCAGGATCTGTTCGTCCGAAGCTTCGCGCAGCGCGGCGACGGAGCCGAGCGTCTTGAGCAGCGACGTGCGGGTCTTGGGACCAATGCCGACGACGCTGTCCAGCTCCGATTCGAAGCGACGCCGCTTGCCAACTTTGGTGCGGCCGCGATTCGAGAAGCGGTGGGCTTCGTCGCGGGCGCGCGCCAAAAGGAACAGCTCGGGGCTGTTGGGCCGAAGCGGGATGGGGTTCTTCTGCCCCGGCAGGTAGACGCGATCGACCAGCTTGTCGCCGGCCACGTTTTCTTTCTCTTTGGCCAAGCCGACGATGGGCAAGTCGTGCAGCCCCAAATCGTGCGCGGCGGCCAAGGCGATGCCCAGCTGGCCCCGCCCACCGTCGACCACGAACAAATCGGGCAAATCCCAATCGCTCTCGGCGTCGACGGCCGCTTCGGGCTCGGCCTCGGCGGCGGATTTGGCGGCTTTGCCGCGTCGAAAGCGGCGCGAAAGCACCTCGAACATGGCCTGGTAGTCGTCACCGGCCCCGGCGTTGCGCACGATGTACGAGCGGTAGCGCTTCTTGTCGAGCTGGCCGTCGAGCAGCGCGACCACGGCTCCCACCGTGTCGGCGCCGCCGAGGTGCGAAATGTCACAGCACTCGATGCGGCGCGGCAGGGTCGGCAACCGCAAACGCTCTTGCACGCGGGCAAGCCGTTGATCGATGTCGTCGGCCGCGCGCCGCTTCTCTTCGAAGGCGTGCTTGGCGTTGTCGGTGGCCATTTCCAGCAAGGCACGCCGCGGGCCGCGCGCCGGCGCCAAGACTTCCACCTTGGTGCGACGGCTCTCCACCACCTCGGCGCGCCGCTCGACCAACCACTCCGAGACGCCGTCCACGCCGTCGGGCAACGTAGGCACGATGATCTCGTCCGGCACGTGCGCTTCGCCCGAGCCGCCTTCGCCGTAGTGCTCGCGCAGAAACGTGGCCACCACCTCTTCGTCGGGCAGCTCGACGTTCTTCATCGAGAAAGAGGCGGTGTCGACCATGCGCCCCTGGCGCACGACCATCAAGCAAAGCTCGGCCAAATCACCCTCGCGGTAGATGCCGAGCACGTCTTGGTCGCGGTCACTCACCACCACCACCCGCTGGGACTGGCGCGCCGACTCCACCGCCGACAGCTGGTCGCGGTAGATGCCGGCCAGCTCGAACTCCAGGTTTTGGCTCGCGCTCTTCATCCGGTCTTGCAAGTCGCGCGTGAGCTCGTCGTGGCGCCCGGCCAAGAACAGGCCCACCGCTCGCACTTGCTGCGCATACAAGTCGCGGTCGATCTCGAGCACGCACGGGGCCAAACAACGTTGGATTTGGTATTCCAGGCACGGCCGCTTGCGCTGACCGAGCTCGCGATCGGTGCAGGTGCGCAGCTTGAAGTGCTTTTCCACCACGTTCAGCGTGCGGCGCGCGGCCGTGGCCGAATGGTAGGGCCCGTAATAGCTGGCGCCGTCCTTCTTCGGCTTTCTCACCAGCTCGAGGCGCGGGTACGCATGCTCGGTCGCCAGCCGCAGGCTCAGGTACTCTTTGTCGTCGCGGAGCTTGAAGTTGTAGCGAGGCTTGCGCTCCTTGATCAGGCTGTTCTCGAGAATGGCCGCTTCCTTTTCGGTAGCGGTGACGACGGTCTCGAGATCTTCGGCGTGCCGGCGTAGAAACGGGATGAAGGCGCGCACGTCGCTGCCGCCATCTTGAAAATAACTGCGCACGCGCGAGCGCAGGCTCTTGGCCTTGCCCACGTACAGCACGGCCCCGTTCTTGTCCTTGAACAAGTAGCAGCCGGGGGCGACCGGCAGCGAAGCCAGCTTCTGCTCCAGCGCGGAGGGGGTTGCCTCGTCGGGCGGCATCGATGGTGTTATACGACAGCGCACGTGGCGCGCCTGGCACAGCTCGGTCAGCTCCTTTCGCGGAAGAGCCCGCTCTCGATCGCAGTCGCGGTGGTGGCCGGGCTAGCTGCCGGCCTTTTGCTGCTTCCCCGCGCCGAAGGGCCGGGCGGGACGGACGAGCCCCTGCCGGAGCTGTCGTTCTTGGGTCAGCGCCTGAACCCGGACGACACCACCGCCAAACAGGCGCTCGAGCGCGCGCGCCGCTACGTGGCCGGGAAAGTGACGCTAGAGCTGCCCGACGGCTCGAAGCGCGAGCTGTACCTGGGTGAAATTGGCGCCGAAATCGACAAAGTACGGCTGGCCAACCTGGTCCGGCAGGCCAAAGACCGGACCAGCGTGCTCCTGCGCGGCTTTCGGGCGCGGGGCCTGGCGGGGCCGCTGGTGCTCCCGGTACCGGTGGCGCTGAACCCGACCCAGGCCATCGCCGCGCTCGGGCGCCTCAAGGACGAAACGGATCGCCTCCCCTCGGACGCGCGCATGGACCTCGAGCAGAGAAAGCTCATTCCCGAGGTGAAGGGGCGTCTGCTCGACATCGACGCCTCCCTCATGGCCATCGAGAGCGCCCTGGGCCGCGGTGAGCGCGTCGCCAAGCTGGCCTTCCTCGAGCGGCGCCCGCGACGCATTGCAGCAGAGCTGGGCAACGTGCAGCTGGACGACGTGCTCGGCTATTTCGAAACCAACTACGATCGCTCCGAGCGCGTGCAGGCCCGCAGCTACAACTTACGGCTCGCCGCATCGAAGCTCGACGGCACCGTGCTCTTGCCCGGCGAAGTGTTCGATTTCAACGACGTGGTGGGGCCGCGCGACGAAGCCAACGGCTACAAAGTCGCAAAGGTCATCGCCGAGGGGGAGCTGGTCGACGGCATCGGCGGCGGCACTTGTCAGATCTCCGGCACCTTGCACGGCGCCGCGTTTTTTGCGGGCCTTTCCATCGTGGAGCGCTACCCGCACACGCGGCCGAGCTCGTATATCAAGATGGGTCTGGATGCGACGGTGGTGTACCCGACCATCAACTTTCGCGTGAAAAATCCGTTCTCGTTTCCTGTCGTGCTGCATGAAACGGTCAAGAACGGCGTCGTGCGCGCGGAGATCTTGGGGCCCAAGCGCACGCGCACGGTGACGTTGATTCGACACATCGAATCGGCCATTCCGTACGAAGAAGTCGAGCGCCCGGACAAGACGCTGCCGAACGGCGTGCGGCGCCTGGGTCAGCGCGGCGTCGCCGGCTTCAAGCTGCGCCGCTATCGCATCGTCCGTGAAGGAGCGAACGCGGTGCGCGAGCGCTGGGACGACACGTACCCGCCCACGCAGCAGATCGTGCGCGTCGGCACCGGCGACATGCCCAAGGACAGCGTCAAGTCGCAGGACGACCAGCATCCCGAGTACCTGGCCGACGAGCTCTTGGTCGTGACGCAAGGGTCGGCCGACGACACCGAGGACGGGTCCGAGCGCGGCAGCTCCACCCGCGAGTCGCGCGAACCGGGACGGTTTGGGGAGAAAGGCTGGACAGAAGCGGCGGGTATGCCGTTCTGGGAGAGCCGGCCCAAGGCGGACGAGGACGAAAAGGAAGCCCGTCCCGGTGGGGCTGAAGCCGCGAAAACCAAGAAGAAAAAGGCGAAAGGCTGATCCTGGGGTCGCTAGGCTTGACGAGCGGCCCGATGTAGGCGAAGAAGCCGGCCGCGGAGAGGGCGCCGACCGGCCGCCCTGTGAATCTCCCTGGCCCGAGAAGCGTCGAATACCGGCTGGCCGGTACATTGAATAACATGACGACCACGACAGAAACCGTTTTGAGCACGCCGATCGTTCGTAAGCCTGCCGAAGAGAACGGCGAAAAGCCCCAGCAGCGTTCAGCCGACTGGGAAAACCCCCGCGTGGCGTCGATCCTTTCGGCGGCCGCCAAGTGCTTCGCTCGCAAGGGCTTCACGGCCACGACCCTCGCCGAAATCGGCAAGGAGCTCGGGCTCCGAAAGAGCATCGTCCACTACTACTTCGCCAGCAAAGCCGCCCTCATCCACGAGGTGCAAAGCTACACGTACCACCGCTACCTGGACCGCCTGCGTGAGGCGATCAAGAACGGTGACGGCTCGGTGGCGCAAACCACCGACGCTCTGCGTGCCTTATGGGACGCGGTCCAGAACAACAAGACCGGCACCGGCCTCAACATCGAGGTCTGGAGCGCGGCTCGTCGTGACGTGGAGCTGAAGCGCCGCGCCGCCGGCCTGCATCGTGACGCCCGCGGCGTCATCCGCGACGCGCTCGGCCCGGCTGCTCAAAAGGGCGGCGCCTCGCGCGCCGAAGCCCTGGCGACGCTGTCTCTCGCTGTGCTCAACGGCCTGTCGGTCACCGAGTACCTCGAGGGTGACGACGCCAAGGTCAAAGAAGCCTACGAAGCCTTCTTGGGCCTGCTCCGCCAGGGCCTCGAAGCCCCGTCGAACGTCTCGTAAAACGCAGCGGCTTCATCCCGCAAGAACAGCCGAGTTGGTTCACGCCGACTCGGCTGTTCGCATTTTGTCGGATCCGATCAGCCGACGTGTGGACCCAGATTTTTTCACAGGAAGGACAGAAGGACAGAAGCGAGAATTTGGGGTTCGAGCCGCAACACGCGGCGGATTGACTGCGCAGGAGCCGCTAAGAGACGTGCGCTTCGAAACCCAAGAAAATCTTCGCTCGCCCTTGTGCCCTTCTGTCCTTCCTGTGAAAAAATCTGGGTCCTCCGGGTGAGGCCCAGTTTCCGTAGGGGGCGGCGGCGCCCAGCTGGGCGCCTGTGACCAGGCCTATCCCCGATCCTTAATTCGGGATCCAGGCGCGGCCGGGCTCGAGGACGCCTTCGAAGCCGTCGAGGTAGTGCGACGGCGTGCCGGGCTGCGAGTCGTCGACCCAGAGCACGCGGTCGGTGCCGTACGGGCGCACGTCGATATGGACGAACTTGTTGTTCGGGTAGAAGCCGCAACCGACGTCGCGCAGGCTACGGCATAGACCGAAGAGCTGCTCGTTCGGCACGCCGTACACGAACAAATCGAGGGCCTTGCCTTTGCCGTGAAAGCCAGTGTGCCCGTTTTGGCGGTAGCCGCTCATGATGTAGAGCGTGCGGTGCGGAAACGCTCGAGCCACCTGCGCGAGCACCCAGATCAGCCGCGGATCCACCAACTTTACGTGCGGCAACCACTCGCCGGGACCGGCGTCGGCGCTGGGCTCGAACGGCAGCGGCAGCTCTGGGCGGGCCACGCCGGGCGCGCGGGACAACACGCTCACGACGTCGATGGCATCCGGTGCGACGCCGCCGTCGCAGTCGAGCAGCGGCAGCGTCGTCCGCTCCCCACCATCGTAGCGAGCGAGCGTGACGGGACGAGGCGCGCGCCACTTCGGGCACGTGCGCATCGACACGCTGAGCGCCTCGGGCTCGGGCGCGTCGCTGCCGAGGCTCCAGCTGAGCGAGAACCGCGGGCTCCAGCTGGAGAAGCCGTAGTCTCCGCGGAAGAAGCTACGCCACTCGGCGACGTGGTTTTGGGCCGGCGCCAGGTAGTGGGCGAGCAGCGAGAGCGAGCGGTCCGGCGCGAGCCGAAAGGGCCGGCTTTGATGGATGCCGGTCTCGAGCCAGCTGAGCTCGGACAGATCTTGCGCGGGGCCGAACAAGCCCCAATCGGGCGTTACCGGACGGCGTGCCAGCGCGCTTGCCGGCTGGGCGTTGCCGAGGGTGCAAGCTGCCAAGGCCGCAGCGGCGAGATGGCGGAACCAACGACGGCGCAACACTGAGCCGAACATGGCGCGAGCCCGCCGGCGCATCAAGCCGGGCGGCGCGTTTTCGGCCAGCCGTTCGGAGCGCGAACAACCCGAGCCTAGCCCCGCAGCGCGGACAGAGCGCGGAGAGCAGCCTCGAGGGTGACGCTGCCGTCTTCGCTGATGCGCCCTGCCACGGCCTCGACCTCCGAGCCTTGGGCGCCGGCCGCTACCGCCACGGAGCGAGCGTGGAGCGACATGTGCCCGCGCTGGATGCCCTCGGTCGCGAGCGCGCGGAGGGCCGCCAAGTTCGACGCCAGCCCGACGGATGCGGCGATCAGCGCCAAGTCGTCGGCGCAATCGACGCGCAGCAGGCTGAGCGCGAGCCGCGCCGTGGGGTGAACACGCAAGGTGCCGCCCACGATGCCGAGCGCGAGCGGCAACGTGAGCTCACCTACCAGATCCAAACCGTCACGACGCCAGAACGAGAGCGGCCGGTAGCGGCCGTTCAGCGCCGCGTAGGTGTGCGCTCCAGCTTCCACCGCGCGAAAGTCGTTGCCGGTGGCGATCACCACGGCGTCGATGCCGTTCATGATGCCCTTGTTGTGGGTGGCAGCGCGGTACGGATCGGCCTCCGCGAATTGCGAGGCGGCCACGATGCCGTCGGCGATGGTGTTGCCGTCGAGAGGCGCTGCCGCTTCGCTCGCCGAAGCCCCTTCCGCCGCCGCTCCAGCTGGAGGGCGCGAAAATATCAGGTCCTTCGGGTGCACGCGGCAGGTGACGCGCGCGCAGCGGCGATCGCTCAAATTCGAAAGAATGCGCAGGCCGAGCTCGGCGCCGGTGATCTCGGCCGCGATCGGACCTACGGCTTCGGCGATGGAGTTCACGAGGTTGGCGCCCATCGCGTCTTTGCAGTCGACCAGCACGTGCACCACGATGCGACCGCCCTCGAGCTTGCGCAGCTCGATGCTGCGCGGCCCGCCCCCGCGCTCGACCAGGTTGGGCACGGCGGTGCGCGCGACCGCCAACAAATGCTCGGTCTCGGTGTCGAGACGGCGCAAGGCCAGCTCGGGATCGGCAAGGCCGCGCAGCTCGATCTGGGCAATCATCAGCGCTTCGGTCATTTCGGCGCTGAAGCCGCCGCCGAGCCTGACCATGCGCGCGGCGTTGGAAGCGGCGGCGATGACGCTCGGCTCTTCCACGACCATCGGCACCACCCGGTCTTGCCCGTTGACCTGGACGTTGAGCGCGACACCGAACGGCAGCGCGTAGGTGCCGAGCACGTTCTCGACCAGCTTGTCGGCCATGGCCACGTCGATGCCGCCCGACTCGAGGGCGCTGCACAACGTGTCGAGATCGACGCCGGAGCGCTCGGCGACGAGGGCGCGCCGCTCGGCGACGCTCAATTTGTAGAAGCCTGGCAGGCGGGAGCCGCTCATCGCGATTCGTACACGTTCATGGCCGGCAGCTCGAGCGCGGTCAAGAAGCCACCGTTGCCGCAGCCGGTATCGATGCCGAAGCAGTTCTCGCCCGCCCACAAATCGGTCGGATCTTCGGGCGTGTAGCCGGAGAGCTCCGGGGGCAGGTATTCGGTGCGCGTGTGGCCGAACACCACCCGCTTGCCGCGGTAGTTCTTGAAGAAATCGGCGTCACGCAACCACAGCAGCACTTGCGGATCCGGGGCCGCGCCTGGATGCACGAATTCTCCGCCGACCCGCGGCAAGCCCGCGTGCACGTAAATGGCGTGCTCGTCCTCGTACCAGTACGGCAGCGATTTGAACCAATCGATCACGTCGTCGGGAAAAAAGCTGCCGCTGGTGAGCGGCATCTGCTCGTTTTTTTTGGCCAGCTCGCCCTCGCGCGGGAAGCTGCCGCCCAAGTACGAGCGCAGGGCGGCCAGGCAGCCGTTGCCGGGCGGGCCCACGAACTCGTCCCAGCCGCGCTCGACCACGCGGATCCAGGCGTCTTCGTGGTTGCCGCGCAAACAGACGACCTTGGCCGGGGTGCGACCCGGCAGCGAGCGCACGTACTCGACCACGTCGGCCGATTTGGGTCCGCGATCGATGTAGTCGCCGACGAAGACCAGCGTGTCTTCCGCGTCGAGCTTGGGCAGGCAAGCCATCAGCTTGAACAGGTGCGACGTCTCACCGTGAATGTCGCCAATCGCAAACGTGCGGCCAGCCATGAGCGCTCAAGAGACCACAACCTTCGGGCTGAATCCAGCGCCGCGGGGCCGGTCAGGCGGGATGGATCGCCGGCCCAGTCGAGGGCGCGCGTTCCGCCACTCAATCGACGGCGCAGACGCCCGGCGCCGACAGCTCGAGCTCGAGCCGCCGATGGGCTCGAGTCTCGAGAGCAGCCCGTAAAGTGGGCGTCGACGGCGCGCGGCCAGCGAAAAGCGCAATGTCGCCCCCTCCCGCTCCGGCCGGCAGCAGCACCCCGCCTTCGGCTTCGGCCTCAGGGGCGAGCAAGGCTAGCTCTGGAGTCACGATCGGCACGTCCGCGGCTCGTCCAAGCCCGAGCAGCGCCCGCTGTTGGGCGCGAAGCGCGGCGATTAAGCCGGTGGCATGGCGGCGTTCGGCACTCACGGCGGCCTCGTGCGCCGCCAGAATTTGCGCCCCCAACCAGCGCGCGTGGAGCTTCGGCGCAACGACGGCCAAGCGCGCCACCGCGCCCAGCAGCTCGCGCGTGGAGGCGGAGGTGGGACAAGTCCAGACCTCGACGCAGAGGTCCGCCGGCAACTGGACGGAGCGGGTGCCCGGGCCGCTCGGCCCCAACCAGTAGATGAACGTCCCGCCGAGCGTGCTGGCCGCCACGTCGACGCCGCTTCCGCCGCCTTGCGCCTTTTGGTGCGCCACCAACGCGCGGCTCATCACCGCCTGCAATAGCGGCGCGCCCTGCAAGCTCGGAACGCGCGCCTGCTCGAGCGCGAACACGCTTGCCACCAAGATGGCGGCGCTGGAGCCGAGACCGAGCTTGCGTTCGCCTTCGCGCAGCTCACTGGCGTCGAACCACGGCGCTTGCTCGTCGGGCAAGAGCGCGGCCCGCACTTCGTCGGTGACGAACGCCGCGGGACGGCCGCGGTCGGCCGTAACGTGGCGCGACACGGCCGACACGATGGCGGGCGCGCCCGTCAGCACCGCGTAGGCGCCCGAAAGCACGATCTTTCCCGGGGCGCGCGCGCGCGTCACGGCGAAAGCTCCGGCCCGCCTCCGGCCAACACCTGCGCGTCCGGCCCCGGCTCGGACTCGAGCACGCGCAGGACGCCGTCGACGCTGGACAGAGCGCGCTGCAGCGCGGCGGCGTGGCCGGGCTCCACCAGCACCTTCACGTGGGGCCCGGCGTCGATCGTGAAGCAACAAGCGCGACCGGCGCGCCGCTCCGCGCGCACGGCTTCGATCACCGCCAACGTGGCGGGGCGGAAGTAGATGAGCGCGGGGCTCGCGGCCAGCATGGATGCGTGCATGGCGAGCGCGCTCTGTTCGACGGCGGGTGCCAGGCGCTCGAAGTCACGAGACAGCACCGCGGCCTTCACCTCGGCGAACAGCCGCGGCGCGTCGCTGACCCAGCTCGCGTAGTAGGGGCTGGTTTTGGCCGTGTGCTGCATGCCGTCGGTGGAGCCGGTGTCTTTGGCGGCTTCGCTGGTGACGGCTACCAGCATCTTGAGTGGCCAGTGCTCGGGCGGAGCGACGCGCGCGGCCGACGCGGCGTTGGCTGAAAGCTCGACGTAGCCGCCGAACAAAGAGCGCGCGGCCGAAGCGGAAGCCGCGCGCGCCAACGCGCTCACGCGAGCGACGGGCAGCTCGAGCCCGAGCGCCGCCACCGACGCCAACGCCAACGCGGCAAAGCCGGACGCGCTGGAGGCGAGGCCAGAAGCAGTCGGGAAATCATTGTGCGAGCGAACCCGCGCAAAAGTTTGCGCTCCGGCCAGTCCCCTCACCTCTTGCAGCAGCTTGCGTGCGCGCTCGAGCGGCTTGCCCAACTGCCCGACGCCGCTCAGGTAGAGCTCGTCTTGGGTCAGCTCGGGCAGAAACGCGACCTCGGTGGTGGTGCGCATGCCGGCCAGCGTGAGCGAGAGGCTCGGAACCGCCGGCAGGTTGCGCGCGACGTCGGCCTTGCCCCAATACTTGGCCAGCGCGATGTTGGCGTGCGCCCGCACGGTGGCTACCCGCGCCGTCGTCATGGCCGTAGCCCTCCAACCGACGCCTGGATTTCGGTCGAGAAAGCCGTGAAACCCGCTTCGCGCAGCGCCGTTTCGATCGACTCGGGGCTGCCGTCGCACAACGCGATCACGGCGCCGCCGCCACCGGCCCCGGTGAGCTTGGCGCCGAGAGCGCCGGCTTCGCGCGCGATGGCGCAAGCGCGCTCGATTTCGGGTGTGGACAGGAAGAGCCCCGACAAGAGCATCTGGTTGTAGTTCATCAGTTGACCGAGGCCGGTGATGTCGCCGGCCTGGATGCAGAGCTTGGCATTTTTGACCAGCGACTCGATGCCAGCCAGGGACTTGCCGAGCAAGTCGGGACGGCGCTCGCCCAAGCGCTGCACGCTCTCCACCATCTGCTTGGTGCTGGCGGGAGGCCCCGCCAAGCAAATGGCCAAGCGCAGCGCTACGTCGACGAACAAGCGCTCGGGCCCCGTTGCCTTGGTGAACCAAATGCAACCGCCCGCGTAGGCCGCCGCGGCGTCGACGCCCGATGGATTGCCGTGAAAAACCTGCTCCCAGGCGTTGGCCCCGGCCAACACGCGCGCGGCGGTCTCCGGCTCGCCCAGGCTGGACAAGAGCGCGCGCGACACCGCGACCCCTATCGCCGCCGAGCCGCCGAGCCCGCAGCCAAGCGGCACCGTGACGTCGACCTCGACCCGCCGCGGCCCCGCGCCGAGGGCTCGGCACGTTTGCTCGAGCGCCGCCATCAACTCGGAGCCGTCGCCGGCCGTGGCTTCGCGCTCCGCTATGCGCAAGCTGCCGACCTCGCTTGGGGTTGCGCGCGCAACGGCACCCAGGCTGATGCCGGCCGCGATGGCGGGCATGCCGTAAACGACCGCGTGCTCGCCGAGCAGCACGATCTTGCCGTTGCCGCGCCCAACGCCGGGCTCGAAGTCTGCGTTCGCGGTCATGTGCGGCGCAGGGACAGCGCCGCGGTGGCGCCCGTCAGTAGCTTGCGTCCGGCAGGGCTGATACCGCGGCCCAGCTCCGAAAGCGCCTGCGCCGACAGCTCCGCGATGCGCTTTTCGACCAGCTCGACGGCGCCGGTGGCCTGCACGGCGCTCAGCGCCGCGCGCAACGCCGGGAGCTTGGCCCGCGGGTTTTCCAGCACCTTTTTGATCACCGAAAGCTCGCGCGGTTTGCCGCGTCGGAGCGCCAGCCGCAGCAGCAGCGTGCGCTTGCCACTGGTCAAGTCGCTCGCCAAAGGCTTGCCGGTCTGAGCCGGGTCGCCGAACAGGCTGAGCAAGTCGTCCCGCAGTTGGAAGGCCACGCCGGCAGGCCGGGCGTAGCGAGACAAAGCGGCCAGCGTGGCCGGTTTGGCGCCCGCCAAGAGCGCGCCGAGCCGGAGCGGCCCTTCGACGGTGTAGCTGCCGGTCTTGAGCGCGTAGCCGAGCTCGACGTCCCGCCCCTGCCCGACCATGTCGAGTTGCTGGCCGGCGACCGCCCCCAGCTGCATCTCGGCGAAGGCCGAAAAAACGCCGCGAAGCCGGGCGGGTGACGTAGCGACCTTCGACAGCGCATCGGTGGCCAAGGCGACGGCGTAGTCACCGGCCAAGATGGCCGAGGCGTTGCCCTTGTGCTCCGAGGCGAAACGTTCGGCCAAAGCGATGTGCACCGAAGGCCCGCCGCGGCGCACGCGATCGCCATCCATCCAATCGTCGTGGATCAGAAAGTACGTGTGGAGGAGCTCCAATGCGACGCCCGCGTCGAGCGCGGGGCCGAGCGCGGCGCTGCCAGACACGGTGCGCAAGCCCGCGACCACCAACGCTGGGCGCAAACGCTTGCCGCCCAGCAGCGTCAAGCGTCGCACCTCGCGCGCCAACGCCTGCACCTCGGGTCCCAACGCGCGGGTCGCGCCCACGCGAGCATCGAGAAAGCTGGCAAGCTTGCTTTCGATCTGTGGCTGCATGCTCTGCAAGAGCTGAACGAACGGATTGGCGCTCGGCACCGACGTCGAAAGCCCCCCAAGCGGGGTCGATCGAGCTTTGCGGGCAGCGCTGGAACGCACGGGCATAGGAGGCGCGCAGCGTAGTAGTGGCGGGCCACGGCTGCACGTGCGAAATAGGAGAAATCATCATGGCGGACATTTCGCGGCGCAAGGACGATCACCTGGATCTGGCGACGTCGGGCGACGTGGGCTTCAAGCAGACCACGACGCTGTTCGAGCACGTGCGCTTGATCCATGACGCGCTGCCCGAGCTTGCCCTGGACGAGCTCGACACTTCCGTCGAGCTGATGGGGAAACGCCTCCGCGCCCCGATTTTGATCGCGGGCATGACCGGCGGCAGTGATCGCGCCGAGCGCATCAACAAGGAGCTCGCCGGCATCGCCGAAGAGCGCGGTTACGCATTCGGTCTCGGTAGCCAGCGCGCCATGCACAAGCACCCGGGCAAGAGCGGCACGTACACCGTGCGCGACGTCGCCCCGAGCGCGCTTTTGCTGGGCAACCTCGGCATCGTGCAAGCGGCGCAGATGCCCAGCGACGATGTGAAGAGGTTGGTCGACACCGTCGGCGCCGACGCCCTGTGCGTGCACCTGAACCCAGCAATGGAATTGATTCAGGACGAAGGCGACCGCGATTTCCGCGGCGGGCTCGCGACGCTGGAGCGGCTGTTGCAAGCCGGCCTGCGCCTGGTCGTGAAGGAGACCGGCTGCGGGCTCTCCGCGAGCGTGGCAGCGCGCGTGCGAGCTTTGGGCGTCGAATACGTCGACACGTCGGGGGCGGGCGGAACGTCTTGGGTCGCGGTGGAAACGCATCGCGCTTCGGAGGAGCGCCGTCCCCTCGGCCAAGCTTTCTGGGAGTGGGGCATTCCCACCGCCGCCAGCGTGGGTTTGTGCGCGCCCTACGGTTTCCGCGGCATCTTCGCGACGGGCGGCATCAGCAGTGGCGTCGACATCGCCAAAGCCATCGCCCTCGGCGCCAGCGCGGGCGGCATCGCGCGCCGCGCCCTGCAAGCGGTCGAAGCGGGCGGCAAAGCCGGCGGCATCGCCTTCTTCGAGCGCATCGAAACCGAGCTGCGCACCACCATGCTGCTCACCGGCTCCCCCAACCTGAAAGCCCTCGCCAAAGCCCCCCGCCTCATCACCGGCGAGCTCGCGCAGTGGCTCGCGCTTGCGGGTTAGGCCGTGTCCCTGAATGCTGCGGTTTCGGCGTAAACGTGCCCGTGCCCGTGCCCGTGCCCGACGGTCCGTAAGTTACCGTCGCCGTATGGGAAACTGCGCGCCCAGCTGGGCGCGGCGCGCGCGGGCCTGGCCCGCGCCACAAACCTCGGCCTGCCAAACAAACGGGCGCAACGACTGCGCACGGACCGTCGGGCACGGGCACGGGCACGCGCGAGCGATCCCCAACTAGGGGACGACTCCCTAGTCCTTTTCGTCGTCTTCGGTGACCGGAGGCGGCGGGTGTGAATGCGCGGGGGAAGATTGACGGGTTTGGTACGAGAGGTTGGACGCTTCTTGGTACAGCTCTTTGGCGCCCGGGAAATCGGGCTTCTTGCGCATGAGCGCGACGAGCTGCTGGATGGCGGCCAGCGGCGGCAGCGAGCCCTCGTAGAGCTCGAGCTTCACCCTCACGACCGCGTACGCCTCTTCCGTGCGCGGCACCTTGGAAAGCGCGGCGCGCGCGGCGTCGAGATCCCCCGCGTCGAGCAGGCTGTGAATGCTGGCCGGATCTTGAGCGGTCATACGCCCCGCATCTTAGTCCGACTTTGGCCCAGCGAGCGGGACATCTATAAGCATTTAACTACATGTAACCACTTGGTAATCGCGGCATCTTTGCGTCTTTGCGCGCTCCATCCCTACAGGAGCTTCCCGAGCGCCCGTACCTGACGTCTATACTGGGAGACTCGTCATGACGAAGGACAGGAAGAGCGGCCCCACGGGCAGCGACGCGCCGGGGCCGGACCTCAAGAGCGAGCGCGATCAGTTCCTGAAGAAGTTCACGCGTGGCGCAAAGCTCACCGACGACTTCTTGCGCGAGGTCGAGCAGCTGCAAGATCGGCTGCGCGACTTGGAAGCGGAGAACGCCGGCTTGCGGGCGAAGGTCGAAGCCGACGAGGCCATTCGCGAGCTGTTGGGCAAAATCGAGCGGCTGGAGACCGAGAAGCGCGAGCTGCTCAACCGCTACCACCGCGTCGAAGAGGTAAACAGCGAGTTTACGGCGCGCGTTCAAGAGGTCGAGAGCGAGTTCGCCAACTTGGCCAACCTGTTCGTGGCCAGCAACCAGCTACACTCCAGCTTGTCACCGCGCGGGGTTACACGGCGCATCAAAGAGGTGCTGGCGCAGCTGGTCGGGGCGGAACGCTACTGCATGTACCTGGCCAACCAGGACAACACCGAGCTCGTGCCCATCGCCTACGAAGGCGTGGCCGGCAGCGCCCTCACCCCGGTCAAAATTTCGGACTCCGAGCTAGGGCAAGCCCTGCTGAAGGGGGCCGCGTCCGTCAGCGACCACGATCCGACGGCCGGCACCGTTCAGCGCCCCGCCGCCATCATTCCGCTGAGCGTCGACGAGAAGACGGTCGGGGTTATCGCCATCTTCTCCACCCTGGCGCAAAAAAAACGCTTCGACACGGTGGATTTCGAGCTATTCAAGCTACTTGGGCAACATGCCGCGGCAGCGCTCGTGAGCGCGAGCCTGTTCGCGCATACCGACCGTAAGCTCCCCGGGCTAGAAGCCTTCCTCGACCTCAGCGTTTGACACGACCATGGCCGAATACTCCTGCTTGATTGTCGAAGACTCGCCGATGATGCGGCAGCTTCTCGTGTTCGCGCTCGCGCGCGTCCGCAACCTGCGCGTGACAGAGGCCGACGACGGCGTGGACGGGCTGCGCAAGTTGGCGTCGGCGCGCTACGACATCATCGTCACCGACATCAACATGCCTATCATGGATGGGCTGAAGCTGGTGAAGCGCGTGCGCATGGATCCGATACACAAGGACACGCCCATCATCATCATCACGACCGAGGGGTCGCAAGAAGACCGCCAGCGCGCGCTGCAGCTGGGAGCCAACGCCTACATCACCAAGCCCATTCAGGCTCCGCAGGTGATCGCGACGGTCAAGGAATTGCTCAAGATAGATTGAGCGGTCACGCTTCGGGCAGAAGCATGACTTGGGTGAAGATTTGCGGAGTTACCAGCGTCGACGACGCCGAGCACGTCGTGCGCTCCGGCGCCAACGCCATCGGCCTCAACTTCGTCCTGGGCTCGAAGCGGCGGGTCACGTTCGACCAGGCCCGACCGATCGTCGAGGCCGTGCGCGGGCGCATCGAGCTGGTGGCGGTCGTGGCCAACCCGACCGATTTGGAGGCCAAGGAGCTGCGAGAGGAGCTGGGCATCGAGTGGCTGCAGCTTCACGGTGACGAGCCAGCCGCCCGCCTCACGCGCTTGTTGCCGAAGGCGTTCAAAGCCGTGGCCATCGAGGATGCGGCCGACGCGCGCCGCGCGGCCAGCTTTCCCGGCGAGCGCCTGCTGGTCGACACCAAGGTTTCGGGCGCGTCGGGCGGTACGGGCAAAGTGTTCGATTGGCAGCTGGTGACCGACCTTGCCAAGACCCGCCAGCTGATCTTGGCCGGTGGGCTCACGCCCAAGAACGTTGCGGCGGCGGTACGTGTGCTTTCGCCCTGGGGCGTGGACACCGCGAGCGGCGTGGAGTTCGTGCCAGGCGTGAAGGATCCGGAGCTGGTGACGGCCTTCGTGCTGGCAGTGCGCGGCGCCGGCTGAGCGAGCGGTGCGGATTTAGCCGGCGGGCGTGAGTGGCACCGTCAGTTGCTCCACCGAGATGCCTAGCTGCGAGGTCGTGATGATGGTGGCGGCGGCGTGATCGCCCGAAGGCGCCTCCCCCACCGAGCCGACGTTCACGATCCGCACGTCGGCGACGGTGCGATCGAACGGCACGTGGCTGCCGCCGCAAACGATGATGTCGCCGGGCTCGTCGCCCAACAGCGCCAACATTTCTTCGTCGCTCATGTTGATGTCGAAGGGCTCGGTCGGATCCGCCGGCGAGCCGTGCACCACCAGCAACGTGTGACCCGATTCGATCGGCAGCCGCGCAACGGGCGGCAGCTGGCCCAGTCGCGCGACGATGATGTCCCCGAGCTCGCGGTGGGCTTTGCGCAGCCGGTCGATGCGGGCGCGCTCGGCCTCACCGGTAGCGCTGAGCTTTTCGGGATCGATGGCGGCCAGCGCGCGATCCCCGACGCCTTGAGTGCAGAGCGCGCGGTGCTGGACCAAGATCTTCCAAACCTCCAGCGGCTCGGGACCGGGGAAGCACAGGTCGCCGCAAGCGATCAGTTGGTCGAAGCCGTAGCCTTCCGCCTCGCGGATGACCGCGCGCAGCGCCGCCGCATGGCCATGAATGTCGGAGACGCACAGAAACCGCATGCCCCTGTTCCACTAGAACGCCGATCAGTTTGCAGCAACTGCGTTCGAGCCCCGGGGCAACGGAGGTATGCTGCAGCACCGTCACTTCGGCCCCCTGTCCTGGATGCCCAACGAGCTCGAACGCCTCGCCTATCACCTCGACCCCGAGCGGGCCGAGGCCATTTCCCGAGATCTGCGGGGGTTGGCTGGGGCAGATTTGGGCCTGGTGCTGGGCGCCGCTTACCCAGTGTTGGTCCCGCAGCGGCCGGCGCTGTTGGAAGCCATCGCCGCCCTGGCCCGCGAGGGCCTGACGACGCGGCGGCTGCGGCTCGACATTTTGGGGCGCCTGAACGACGCGGTGGCGGGGCGCGCCCCGGGCGAAGAGTGGCAACGGGCCCTGCAGCGCGCGGTCTGGCTGGAAAAAGTGCGCATCGCTCTGCGCGAGGTGCTGCCACCCAAGCTGGGCGGCGCGGAGCTGCCGGAGACCGCCCGTGAGCTGTCCGAGCTGGCTGACGCGGTGGTGGAGGTGGTGGTCGCCGAGGCGACGACCCACGTCAGCGGGCGCTTCGGGGCGCTGCGGCGGGAAGACGGCTCGTTCGCCAAGCTGTGTGTCCTGGGCATGGGCAAGCTCGGCGGCTTGGAGCTGAACGCCGGCTCCGACATCGACATTTTGTTCGTGTACGACAGCGACGACGCCACGGGCGATGTGGCTCCCCACGATTTTTTCACGAGGGTGGTGCGCCGTGCGGTGGCACACATCGAGAGCACCGCGCCCGAAGGCATGATCTTCAGGGTCGACTTGCGGCTGCGCCCAGAGGGCTCGCAGGGCGCGCTGGTCAATTCGCTCTCGGCCTTCGAGCGGTACTACGAAACGTGGGGACGCCTATGGGAACGCGCGGCCATGTTGCGCGCGCGCCCCATCGCCGGCAGCGCGGAGCTGGGCGCGGCCCTGGAGCGCGAAGTGCTGGGGCCATTCGTGTATCGGCGCGAGGTCGACCCCAACATTGCCGAAGGGCTGACCGACATGGTGCTGCGCTCGCGCGCCGAGCTTTCGTTGCACCCGGCCCGCGACTTGAAGCTCGGGCCCGGCGGCATCCGCGAGGCCGAATTCTTCGTGCAGACCCTGCAGCTGATCTGGGGCGGGCAGGAGCCGAGCTTGCGCGTGCGCGGGACCTTGAACGCGCTCGAGCGCTTGCGCTTGCGCGGCTTCGTCAGCGATCGCGACGCGCGCGACATTGCCCGCGCCTACGTGCTGTTGCGCCGGGCCGAGCACGCCATCCAGTGGGCAACGGGCATTCAGACGCACCTGTTGCCCACGGAGGCGCGCGACGCGGAACGCCTGGCGCGTACCCTCGGTTACACCGACTCGTCCGCGTTCTTGGCCGAGCTGTCCGCGCTGCGCGGCCGCGTGAGCGAAGCCTTCGCCTCGTTGTCGCCGGGCTCGCGGCGCGAGCCGCTGCGGCACGGTCGCTTTGCCGATTTGCTGATGAACGAGGGCGACCAATCGGCGCCCGACGAGCTGAGCCGCGCCGCGCGCGCGCTGTTCGAGAGCAGCGAGGTTCCGGACCACTTGCGAGCCCTGGCCCGGCGTCCCAACGGCTTGCTCGGCGCGCTGACGCAGGAGCAACACCCAGGGCTGGCCGAGCGCGTCTTGGAAGGCTTGCTCGAATGCCCCGATCCGGAGCAAGCCGCGCGCTACCTGCGCTCGGTGTTTTCCCGGCTTTCGGCGCCGGGCGCCTACGTGGCGGCCTTGGCCGACGATCCGCGCGCCTTGTCTCGCCTGCTCACCGTGCTCGGCTCGAGCGGCTTCGTCGGCGAGTCGATCGTGACGCGACCGGAGCTGCTCGACGTTGTGCTGTTCGGACAAGGCTCGGTCAGTGACGTGCACGCCGCCGTCGCTCACCAACTGGAAGACATGAGCCGTCAGCTCGAAGGGCTGGAGCCGCACGAACGCGACGAGGCGCTGGTCGGCGCCGTGAGGCAGGTCAAGAGCCGCGTGCTGGTGGAAGTGGCGATCGCCGATTTGGCGGGCGCCATCGGTACCCGCCAAGCCACGCGCACGCTGTCGGCGCTGGCCGACGAAATCATGCGCACGGTCGTGCACTACCTGCTCGGCGACGCGCGCGGTCTGTGCGTGCTGGCGGTGGGTAAGCTGGGCGGCCGCGAGATCGGCTACGCCTCGGATTTGGATCTGATGTTCCTGTACGAGCCCAGCGCGGCCCCGAACCCGGACGAAGCGGCCGCGTACTATTCACGCTACGCCCAGCGCATCATTCGTATGCTGGCCGAGCCGCACGCTGGCGGCCCCGGCTACGTGATGGACACGCGGCTGCGTCCGTCCGGCTCGCACGGGCTGCTCGTGGCTTCGCTGCGCTCGTTCGCCAGCTACCACGGCCTGCAAGAGACCGAAGCCGGCGCCGAGCGGCCCGCGGGCTTCGGGGGTGGCTCGGCTTGGGAGCGGCAAGCGCTGATTCGAGCGCGTTTCTGCGCGGGCGACCCGGTGCTGGGCGCGCGCGCAGTGAACATTGCCACCCTGGCCGCTTACGAAGGCGGCCCGCCTGCGCCCGCAGAAATGCACCGGCTGCGGCTGCGCATGGAGCGCGAGCTGGGCCGCGAGCGACCGACCCGCAAGGAGCTCAAGGTGGGGCGCGGCGGGTTGCTCGACATCGAATTTTTGGCGCAGTGGCTGCAGATGAAGCACGGCAGCGACGCGCGCGTGCGCACCCCCGACACCAGCGAAGCGTTGGAAGCGCTCAGCGCTGGCGGCTACCTGCCGCGGTCCGACTACGAACGTTTGCGCGACGCCTACCGCTTTCTGCGCCGGCTCGAGCAGCGCATTCACGTGCACCGCGGCGACGGCACCAACTGGGTCGACGCCCAGGCACTGGGGCTGTCGGGCTTGGGTCGGCAAATGGGCTTCCAGCACAGCCCCACCCGCAGCGCCGGCGAGCAGCTGTTCGAGCGCTATCTCACCGTCACCGAGACGGTGCGCGCCTGCTATTTGCGCTTGCTGGGGCTCGAAGACTGAAGGCGCCGCCTCAGCCTCGGCTCATTTCGACGCCGGCACGGAGCGCGGCAAGGCACCCGGCGGATCATCGTCGTCGCCGTTCGGGTTCGTCTTGCTTCCGTCGCGTTTGACCAGCCCAATCACCACGCGCTTTTTGCTGCCGTCGAGGGTGAGCTTACGGGTCCAATAGCCGTCGCGCACGATGCGCACCTTGACCGGATAGCCCTCCTTGACCTTCACGCTGACCGGCATTTGCCCCAAGTCTTTGTCGCCGAGCATCACCCGCGCATCGAGCGGGAAAAGCACCAGGGCCACCTCGCGCTCGGGCGCGCCGTCGTCGGTTTCGGCGGCGGAGGCCAGCGGCGGCGGCAGCGGCTTCGGCTGAGCCTGGTTGGTGCTGGCGGCGGCGCTCGGCGCGCGGTGCCGCGAGAACCAATACGCCCCACCCGCAACCGCCACCAACAGCACCAGCACCAGCGGCCAGGGCACGCCGCCACCACCCGTGCTCAGCGGCGCTTGCGCGGACTCGGGCGACGACACGCTCACAATCTCCGGCAAGGTCGCGACGTTCTCTTGCGAGGTGACGGGCGGCAACCCGGCCTCGGATCGGGCTTCCGCGCGCACCGGCATCCCGGCCGCCAACCGCGCCAGGTCGGCCGCGAGCTCCGCCATGCTGGCGTAGCGCGCTTCCAGCTCCTTCTTCAGGCACTTGTTGACGATGGCCTCGAGCTCGGGGGAAACGTCCGGCTTTCGGGTGGAAAGCGCCTCCGGCTCCTCGTTGGCGTGCATCGACAAAACGGCGATGGCGTTTTCGCCGGAGAACGGCACGCGCCCGCAGGCCATCTCGTACAGCATGACGCCGAGCGCGTAGACGTCGGTCCGCCCGTCGGTCGCCTTGCCCAGCGCTTGCTCGGGCGACATGTACGCAGGCGTGCCGAACACCGCGCCCGCTTGCGTCAAGCGCGCCTGGCTGACCCCGAACTTGGCGATGCCAAAGTCGAGGATCTTCACGAAGTCGGGGTCGGCGTCGCGCTCGCACAAGAAGATGTTGTCGGGCTTCAAATCGCGGTGAACGATGCCGGCCAGGTGCGCGGCGTTCAGCGCTTCGGCGATCTGCAAGCCAATCTTGGTGATGCGCGCGAGCGGCAGGGGCGAAAAGCCTTCGATCAACTCGGCCAAGGAGCGCCCTTCCAGGTACTCCATCACCATGTAGGCGGTACCATCCGGCAACCGGCCGAAATCGAAGGTCTCGACGATGTGTTGATTGCCGATGGAGGTCGCGGCCGTCGCCTCGGCGTTGAAGCGTTGAATCGCTTCCGCGTCGGAGGCCAGATGGGCACGCAAGGCCTTGATGGCTACCAGCTTGCCCACCGCCGCATGCCGCGCCCCGTACACGATGCCCATCGAGCCGACGCCCAGCACGTAGTCAATCTGGTAGCGGCCGTCGATCAACTGCCCGGTCAGGTTCTCTTTGTCGCTGACGGAAGAGGGTGGAGGCTCGGGAGAGTCGAGCTTGGGCAGGGTGGCGTGCTCGGTCTCCAAATCGGCGTCGGTCAAGACGGCGTCGTAGCTCTGGCGCTCTTCGTCGGTACCGTCGACGAGCAAGAGGGCGCGGCGTTTGGCCGGCGTCGGGTTGCTGGGCGCCAGCGTCTTTTCCGACTCGGTGCGGGGGCGTACGCGCGTTTCAGTGCCGGGCCGAGCCAGCCCCTCTTCGTGCACGGGAGAGCTCGGCTTTTCGCCGCTCATTTCTGGGCCGCGAGCAGGCGCGCCGCGTCGAGCGCGCCATACGTGAAAATGATGTCGGCGCCGGCCCGACGCAGGCACAAAAGGCTCTCCATCAGGCAGCGTTCGTAGTCCAAGAAGCCGCGCTCGGCGGCCACCTTGAGCATCGTGTACTCGCCGCTGACGTGATAGACGGCGACCGGAAGTGACGTGAGCTGCCGCACGCGCTGAATCACGTCCGCGTACGGCAAACCGGGCTTGACCATCAAGATGTCGGCGCCCTCGGCCTCGTCGAGCCGAACCTCGCGCTCGACCTCGCGCAGGTTCGCCGGATCCATTTGGTAAGTCTTTTTGTCGCCGCTACGCGGCGCCGAGTCGAGCGCCTCGCGAAAAGGTCCGTAGAAGCCGGAGGCGTACTTCACGCAGTAGCTCAAAATGGAAACTTGAGTGTGGCCGGCTTCGTCGAGCGCTTCGCGGATGGCGCGCACGCGGCCGTCCATCATGTCCGAAGGCGCCACCACGTCGGCTCCCGCTTCGGCGTGCGACACGGCCATGGCCGCCAGGATTGGCAGCGTGACGTCGTTGTCGATGCGTCCGTCGATGACCACGCCGTCATGACCGTCCGAGGAATACGGGTCGAGCGCGACGTCGGTGCACACCAGCAGCTCGGGCAGCGCGGCCTTGAGCGCCCGAATCGCTCGCTGCATCAAGCCCTGCGGATTCGTGCTCTCGCTGCCGCGAGGATCTTTCACGTCGTCGCTCAGCGCCGGAAACAGCTCCACCGCAGGAATGCCCAGCTCGAATGCCTCGCGCGCCAGCGCCACCGCGCGGTCCACGCTGAGCCGCGCCTGCCCCGGCATGGCCACGATGGGTGTCCGTTGGTCTTGCCCCTCTTGCAGGAACAGTGGAAGCACGAGGTTGCCGGGCGTGAGAAAAGTCTCTCGCGCCATCGCACGCATACCTGCGCTTTTACGGTTCCGTCGCGGTCGAGAAAGCATCAGCACGAAAGGTAGCCTCGGCGTACCTCAGCGAAAAGAAAAACGCACGTCCCGATGCAGTGAAAACGGCTTTTTCCGCAATCAGGTCTTTCGGACCGTCTCGAAAGAAAGGTCCAGATTTTCGTCGTCGCACTGCGCCGTGAGCTCACGCCGAAGCTCGGCCAGCACCACTTCCGAGGGCACTTGCAGCTCTGCTTCGAGCACGAACATGGGCGTACCACTGAGTGGCGCGTAGGCCAGATGCGATTCAAGTGACGCTACGTTGACGCCCCGCCGCGCCAAGATTTCGCTAACTTTCGACACGATGCCTGGTCGGTCGAAGCCAGTGACACTAATGCGATAAGGCAAAAACTCCTTACGCTGCCCACGCTCCGTGCGCTTCAACAGCACGTGCAAGCCCAGCCGCTCTCCCAGCGGGCCGCTGACTTTCTCGACCGCGGCCAGCGCCGCAGGTGGGCCGGACAGCAGCACCAAGAGCGCAAACTCGCCGCCCAAGATGGCCATGCGGCTATCTTCCAGGTTCGCGCCTGCGCCGTGAACGGCCGAGGCAATTTCGCTCACCAGGCCAGGGCGATCGGGCCCGACGGCGGTGAGCACCAAATAGGTCTTGTCGCTTGAGTCTGACGGCACGGCCTGCAAGCTACCAGAGTTTGGCGCGTGCGCCGAGCGCCGCCCACGGGCTCACAGCACGCCGAGGAAGCTCAAAAAATCCCGCGCGGTTTGCACGCTCTTGCCCTGACGCACGCGCCGCTTCTGCTCCTGGTTCCATTCCGCGATGCGGGTTTGGTAGCGCGCGGTCGCCGCCTCGTGGCGCGTATGCAGGTCCTGCACCGCGCCCGGCTCGTTCTTGCCGTCGAGCTCGTATTGGCAGTCGGTTGCCTGAATCAGCTTCAGACGGCGCAGCTTGCCGTCTTTGCTGTAGCTCGGGTCGAACGGAAAAATGCGGCAACCGAGCGGCCTGCTGCCGTAAATGGTGCAGCGGTCGTCTTTGCCCAAGTAGTGGCAACCACCGGTCCCCTGACGCATGATCATCACGCGCTTGCCCTGCCGCAAGCGCACGAACGCTTCCGGCTCGTCGTCCATGTCGATGCCGTTTCGGTCGACCCAGCGCACGAACTGGCTCGGCTCGTCACCCGTTCGCTGGGTGATGCGCACCACGTCCTGATCCGTGAGCGGCAAGAGAGGGTCTTTGCAGCAGTTGCCGCAGCCGGTACACCGAAACTTGAAGAAGCGTTCGCCCGTCGCCATGCAAGGTTTGCCTAACACGGCCGGCCGCCGGCACGGCTCGCAAAGCGGCCCGGTAACCTGGCCGAAACCACAACCCCGGCTACCCCGGCCCTCGCCGACGAGCGCTGGGCTTCGCGCGCCACCGTGGGCCGCGTTTGGGCGGCAAATAGCGCCAAATCGTCGGTCCGGGAAAACGCTCCCGCGGACGGCGCTGGGTGTGCAAGACTTAGGGGTCGCAAGGCATTGAATGTCGCTGAAGATTGACCAGGATCACTCGCGCTTCCGCAACATCGTGCGGGGTAAGATTCGGCAAAACTTGAGGCGTTACATCTCGCAGGGCGAGATGCTCGGGCGGAAGGGCAAGGACCTCGTGTCCATTCCCATCCCGCACATCGAGATCCCGCGCTTCACCTTTGGCGACAAGCAGCAGGGCGGCGTCGGCCAGGGTGACGGCGACGCCGGCGATCCGGTCGGTGGCGAATCCGAGGAAGAGGGCGACGGCTCCGGCAAGGCCGGGCAAGACGCCGGCGAGCACGTGCTCGAGGTCGACATCACGCTCGACGAGCTGGCCGACATTCTGGGCGAAGAGCTGGAGCTGCCCGCGATCGAGAACAAGGGCAAGAGCCGCATCATCGCCGCCAAGGATCGCTACACCGGCATCCGGCGCGTCGGCCCCGAGTCACTGCGGCACTTCAAGCGCACCTACAAAGAGGCGCTGCGTCGCGCCATCGCTTCGGGCAGCTACAACCCGAACAACCCCGTCGTGGTGCCCCAGAAGGAAGACAAGCGCTTCCGCAGCTGGAAAGAGGATCACGAGCCGGTCGCCAACGCCGTCATCATCTACATGATGGACGTGTCGGGCTCGATGGGCGACGAGCAGAAAGAAATCGTCCGCATCGAGAGCTTCTGGATCGATACCTGGCTGCGCCGGCAATACCAAGGGCTGGAGAGCCGCTACATCATCCACGACGCGGTAGCGCGCGAGGTCGATCGCGACACCTTCTTCAAGACGCGCGAATCCGGCGGCACGATGATTTCCAGCGCGTACAAGCTGGCCGCGCAGCTGATCGACGAGCACTACCCCTCCGACGAGTGGAACATCTACCCGTTCCACTTCTCCGACGGCGACAACTGGTCGATGGACGACACGCTCACCTGCGTGGAGCTGCTCAAACGCGAGATTTTGCCCAAGGTGAACATGTTCGCCTACGGCCAGGTCGAGAGCCCTTACGGCTCCGGCCAGTTCATCAAAGACTTGCGCGAGCACTTCAGCGCCGAAGACGCCGTCATCGTCTCCGAAATCCGCGACCGCGACGCCATCGTCGGGTCGATCAAAGAGTTCCTCGGCAAAGGCAAATAACGGCCGGGGCTGCCACGTCGCAGCCCACTTGCAGAAACTTCCGTGGCGTCTCTGGGCCGGACCCAGATTTTTTCACAGGAAGGTCAGAAGGGCAGAAGGTCTGAATGGGGCGCCGCACTGATTTCGGTGTTTGCGTAGGGGCGCTCGGAGCCGTTCAGGGGCCGCGGAAAGCAACGCTAGAGACGAGACGCCTCTGCGCCCAAACCTGCCCGCCCGTTTGTCCTTCTGCCCTCCCTGTGAAAAAATCTCGAGCCGTCCCAAGGGTGTGCAACAATTCGCTGTAGATGGCGCAGTTTGCAACGAACACGTCGCTGCCGCGGTACCTGAGGGTCGAGCAAGAGAAGATCGAGAAGATTGCCCGGGGCTACGGGCTGGATTTCTTCCCGATCGTGTTCGAAATGCTCAGCTACGACATGATGAACGAAATCGCCGCGTACGGCGGTTTCCCGAACCGCTACCCGCATTGGCGCTTCGGCATGGAGTACGAGCGGCTGAGCAAGAGCTACGAGTACGGCCTCTCGAAGATCTACGAGATGGTCATCAACTCCAACCCCTCGTACGCCTACCTGCTCGAGGGTAACAGCCTCACCGACCAAAAGCTGGTGATGTGCCACGTGATGGGGCACGTCGATTTCTTCAAGAACAACTTCGCCTTCCGCGCCACCGACCTGGACGCCGGTGAAACGGTCACGGATCCGATGCGGCGGAGCGGCGACCAGTACATGCCGAACCGCAAGTGGGTCGACAAGATGGCCAACCACGGCTCGGCCGTGCGGCGCATCGTCGATCGCTACGGCGTGCCCAAGGTCGAAGAGTTCATCGACACCTGCCTGTCGCTGGAAAACCTGATCGACCCTTGGTCCCGCTTCGTGGTGCGGCGGCGCGAATCACAGCCCGACGAAGACCCCGCGCAAATCGTCGTGCCGCGCATGCGCGCCAAGGACTACATGGAGGAGTTCATCAACCCCTCCGAATACATCGAAGAGCAGAAGAAGAAGCTCGAGGCCGAGCGCGACAAGGACCGCGGCCGTTTTCCGGCTCAGCGCGAGCAAGACGTCCTGGCGTTTTTGCTGGAAAACGCCCCGCTCGAGCGCTGGGAGCGCGCCATCCTCAGCATCATCCGGGACGAGGGCTACTACTTCGTCCCCCAGATGCAGACCAAGATCATGAACGAGGGCTGGGCCAGCTACTGGCACTCGCGCATGATGACCCAGGACGTGTGCGACTGGAGCGAGATCGTCGACTACGCCGAGAACAACGCGGGCGTGATGGCCACCAGCGGCGGGCGCTTGAACCCGTACAAGCTGGGCGTGGAGCTGTACCGCAGCGTGGAGGAGCGCTGGAACAAGGGCCAATTCGGGCGCGAGTGGGAAGAGTGCTCGGACCTGGACGTGAAGAAGAACTGGGATCTACGCCTGGGTCTCGGGCGGGAGAAGGTGTTCGAGGTGCGCGCGCTCTACAACGACGTCACCTTCATCGACGAGTTTTTGACGCCCGAGTTCGCGATCGAGCACAAAATGTTCACCTTCAACTGGTCGAACCGCAACGATCGCTTCGAGATCGATACGCGCGAGTTCCGCGCCGTGAAGGAGAAGCTGCTGGCGCAGCTGACCAACTTCGGCAATCCGTTCATCTACGTCGAGGACGGCAACTACGAAAACCGGGGCGAGCTCTTGCTCACCCACGACCACCGCGGCGTCGATCTGCGCGCCGACTACGCCAAAGAGACGCTGAACAGCCTGGTGCGGGTGTGGCGCCGCCCCGTTTGCATCGCCACGCAAACCGACGGCAAAAAGGTGCTCTTGCGCTACGACGGCAAAGACCACTCGTTGAAGCACGATGCTCCGTGACAGCGGTAGCTTCGGCGTGCTGCCGGCTTGGCTGACGCGCCAATCGCCCGAAGAGTGGATTCGGCAGGCGCTGGCCGAGCTGGCCCGCGCCGAAGCACGTCTCGGCGCGCACGACCGTAGCGCGGCCGTGCTGGGTCTGCGGCGCGCCGCCGGCATGGCTTTGAACGGCGCGCTGTCGGTGCGCTGGCGAGCTTGGGGCCGAACCTACGTCGAGCACCTGCGCGCGATCGTCGACGACGAAGAGGCGCCGGAGGCGGTGCGCGCGGCGGCGCGGCTGCTGAACGACGTGCAAATCGACCAGCAACCCAACGTCGTGCGCCTGACTCCACCCAGTGAGAGCGCGCGCTGGCTCGAAGCCGCCAAGACGGTGATGGCGCACGCCTACGCGATCGTGCATGGCAGCGTCGGGCGGGCGCGCTGATGCGACTTACGTTGTTCAGCGCCCTGTTCGGCACGCTTTTGGCCACGCTGGCGTGCTCGTCGAGTGCGCCCGCGCCGCCGCAGGCCCCCATCAACGCCGCGAGCACCCCGCCGGCCAGCGTGGCTAGCGCTCCGCCCGCAGCGTCGGCCGTGCCCGCGCTGGCGCCCGCGCCGGCCGCTAGTGTTTCCGCGCCCGCCCCGGCCCCTTCTCCACCCGCCGAAGCCACTCCGGCCGCCGCCGAGGGGCCAGCTACCGGCGACGGGCTGGCGCGCGGCACGGGCGAGCCCGCCGACCAGGAGCTGGCGCTGGGCGACGCCGCCTACGAAGCCGAAAAATACAAAGAAGCGCGCACTCATTTTCGCAAGGCCGAAAAGCTGGCGCCCAAGGATCCGGCGCCCAAGGTGGGCTTGGTGTTGGTCAGCGTCGCCGAAGCCGACCTACCGCTCGACTACGCCGCCGCCCCCCGCGATCCGCGCATTCCCGGGCTGCTGAAGCAGCTCGACGCGGCGCTCAAGCTGGACCCCGGGTTCGGCCCGGCCCTGCTCGAGCGCGGGCACTTGCTCTTGATTCAAGGCAAGGCCGAGCTCGCAGCGAGCGATCTCGAGCGGGCCGCCCAGCTGTTGCCGCGCCATCCCGAAGCGCAATCGGCCGTGGGCGTAGCGTTGATGGCCGTCGGCAAAGTCAAAGAGTCGCTGCCGTACTTCGAGCGCGCCGCGGCGCTGGAGCGAGACAACCCCGACCGGCTGGGCAACTTGGGCGCCGCTTACCTGATGCAAGGGCGGACGAGCGACGCGGTGAAGGCTTTCGAGAAGGCCGCCCAGCTCGCCCCCAACAACGCCCGCTATCAGAGTGATCTGGGCACGGCCCACCTGGCGGAAAATCGACTCGATCGCGCCCTACCAGCCCTGGAGCGCGCGGTTGCGCTCGATCCGCAACGCGCCAGCTACCTGGCCAACCTGTCCTACGCCCTGCAGCTGGCGGCGAATCTCGACCGCGCCGTGACGACGGCCGAGCGCGCAACTCAGCTGGATCCAAAGCTGGGGAGCGCGTGGCTGAACCTAGGAACGGCTCGGGCCAAGCGCGGTGAGCTCGACTTGGCGGAGGCCGCGTTCAAGCGGGCCCAGGCGCTGGATCCCGAAGATCCACGGGTAAAAGCCAACCTGGAAGAGCTCGGCGAGCTGCGGCGAAAGAAATCTACCTCACCGTAAGCCAAGGCCGCGCTATCTTCTCGGGCGCATGCTTGGAACGCAGAAGGCGCTTGGGCGCCGCTGGTTGCTAACCGGTAGCACCTGGCTCGTGAGCTTGAGCAGCTGCAGCGGTGCCGCCTTCACGAGCAACGGCACGGACGGCGGAACGAACGGCAACACCGGCGGTAGCGCGACCGCGGGTGCGCACGCCGGCGGCAGCTCGAACGGGGCCGCCGGCGGTTCCGACAGCGCCGGTGATTCGGGCGCGGGCGCGCCTGACAAAGGCGGCAGCACCGGTTCGGGCGGCACCATGTCCGGTGCTTGTGAGTGCAAGGCGGGCTACTATTGTCGTGACGGGTCGCTCGATTGTTTCGATTGCGCCGAGCTCAATCGGTTGCATTTTGCCACTCCCGAGAGGCTGGCGACGGTTTCGGACAGCGGGCAAGCCGCGCATTTCCCGCGCGTAGGCGCGACCCCAAACAGCACCGATCTTCTGTATCGCCTCGACGGCACGGGGCTGCGCTACACCGCCGACTCTTCCACGAGCCCCGGCGCCAACGTGAAAGGCACCGGCGCGACCGACAGCGGCCCCCTCTTGCTGACAGCGCAAGTGCCCAACGTCGCAGCGATGACGATGACGGGTTTCAATTTCCTGTTCGACCGCACGGAAGAGGGCCGGCGCTCCATCTACGTGGGTGAATGGAACAACGGGCTCGTCAGCTCGACGCCCGCGCCCGCCCCCTACAACGAGACCAAGAACGACTACAGCATCGCCGTCGCGCTCAAACCCACGGCCGACGGCGTTCCGCGTGCGTTCTGGATGACCGATCGCGACCAACCCGACGCTATGGGAACCCCGCGGCTGGTCACGGCTCTGGCCGTGGCGGACGCGCCGCCGGTGCCGGTTGGGCTCGCGCTAGGGCAAAAGGACTGCGCCGCCAGCGACGCCGATTTGGCGCCGTGGGTGACCAGCGACGGCAAGACGCTGCTCGTGAGCCACACCCGCGTGGATGCCAACTGCAAGGGCACCGGCCAAGGCAAGGACATCTACACCGCACTCCTGCAACCAGACACGGGCGAGCCTACGGCGCCGGCTTTGCCGATGAACGACGTCAACGGCCCCACCAACGACGTCGAGCCCAGCTTCTCGGCTGATCTGTGCGACCTGTACTTTGCCTCCGATCGCGACGGCAAGTACGCGCTCTACCGCGCGCATCGCCGGTAGCTCGACCGTGCCAGCTATTCGGGACCGATGATGCTCACGATCGGCACGAGCCAGGTGGTGGAACCAAACGATTGGGTCTGCGGCACGCTGATGTAGCCCTCGGTCATCCCCTGACATTGCTCGCCGAACGGGCCGAGGATCACCTGGTACAACGCGGATTCGCCGAGCGAGCCGGCAAACGAGTACCCGCCGCCGGTCGCGCCGGACGGCAGCACGGCGCCCTCGCTGAGGTCGCAGATCTTCGTCTTGAGCTCCTTCTCGGCGAAGACGCTGACGCTCTTGAAGACCGCATAGTGCGGAACGCCCTGGCCGATGGTGCAGTTACTGGTGAACGGCCAAGAGCCTTCGGCGCTTGGCTTCACTTCGAACGAGTCGGGGCCCGAGTTGGTCAAGTACAGAAGCTCGGCGCGGCCACCGAACGTGTCACTGAAGTCCGACAACAGAAACTCGTCGCCAGCGTGAGCCGTGAACATGGCTTCGCCGAAGGGGTCCACGATGGGCGTGTTTTCCGTAAACGTTGCCGTGCAGAAGCCTGCCCATTGAGCGGTGACGGTGCCGTTTCCGCTTCCGGCACCCCCGCCGTCGTTGTCACTGCTGCCGCAACCCGCGAGCACCAGCACACCACTCATCAGCCAGAGCGCACGCCACGGATGCCTCGATAATCTCATGACTCCCTTGCCTTCTCCGCGAGCGTAACACGAGAGCGGAGCGTCGATGCCTGGGCCGACGGCAGCGCGCGAAGCGAGCGCGGGGCCAAGTTGCGCTACTTCTGCCGCGTTGGCACCCACGCTGTGGTACGGCCGCCTACCTCCTCTCGCACGATGGCCTGGCCCGCGATGTGCGCAGCGCCGCGAGCGCCTCCCCAGCGGTGCTCGAAGAGCCACGACTTCGGAAAGCGTTGGTGCTCGGCCCCGACCTTTACCGCATGAGCGAGCACCGAGCGGATGGCTCGTCGCAACGCCGCGACCTCGACCGCGGTGAGCGAGTCCGCGCGGCGCTTGGGCGCGATCCGAGATTGGTACAGGACTTCGTCGGCGATCCAGTTACCGATACCGGCCAGCGCGCTTTGGTCGAGTAAGACGGCCTTGATCGGGATACGGCGGCGCGAAAACAAGGCGCGCAGGTCGCTTGCCGAGGGTAGCTCGTCGAACGCATCTGGCCCCAACCGTTTCAAGCGTGGCTCGGTGGCGGGGGACGACCCCAGCCACACGCGCCCGAGTCGACGCGGATCGGTGTGGACGATGCCACTGCCGCCGCGGACATGGATCCCGAGCTTGAGGAAACGAGGACGACCTTTCTCGTCGTCGAACGGGGCGTCGCCGTGGCCGTGGAGGCGCGTTCCCTGCTTTCCGACCGCGCGAATCCAGCCGCTCATTCCCAAGTGACCGAACACGGTAGGGCCCGCGCCGTCGAGCGTGAGCCAAAAGAATTTGCCGTGCCGACCGACCTCCTGCACCGTTCGGCCGAGGAGCGCCTTCTCGATCGTCGCCGGCGCGAAACCGGAGAACACGATGGTGTCGCGAACCGCCTCCACGCGCGTGATGCGCTTGCCCACCAAGGCACGTCGCATCACGCGACAAACCGTCTCGACTTCGGGCAGCTCCGGCATCGGCAGGCGTTAGAGCAGAGGAAGCGGGTGCCGGCTTGGGCTCGTCATGCGGCTCATCACGGCCCAGGCATCCCCTCGATCGACGGGCGCGTCAACGACGGGCGACCGTCGACGTCGCAGACGTTGGTACTATACTAATTCGATGCCAAATCGCCTCAGGACGAGGGCTTTGCGAGCCAGCGTGTCATGAAGCCGAAGGCGAGCCCGGCGAGCGCTTTGGACGACTTTTCGGCGCCGGTTCGGCACTGGTTTTCGCGCAGCTTTCAGGCTCCAACGCGGGCGCAGAGCCTGGGCTGGGCGCCAATCCGTGAGGGCAAGTCGACCCTGCTGTTGGCGCCGACCGGCTCCGGCAAAACGCTCGCTGCCTTTTTGTGCGCCTTGGATCGGTTGATGACGGAGCCCGCTTCTGACGGCGGGGTGAAGGTGCTGTACGTCTCGCCGCTGAAGGCGCTCGCGGTCGACATCGATCGCAACCTGCGCGCCCCCATCGCCGGTATTCGCGCCGCCGCCGCGGAGCTATCCGTACCGGTGCGTGAGCCCGACGTTGCCACCCGCTCCGGTGACACCGCGGTCAAAGAACGCGCGCGGTTCCAACGCGCCGGGGCAGACCTCCTGATCACGACGCCCGAGTCGCTGTACCTACTGCTCACGTCTCAAGCCGGGCGGCATTTTGCCTCGTTGCAAACCGTCATCATCGACGAAATTCATGCGCTGTTGCCGACCAAACGCGGCGCGCACTTGTTCTTGTCGTTGGAGCGGCTCGAGGCCATGCGGACGGTCCCCCAGCCACTGCAGCGCATCGGCCTTTCCGCGACGCAGCGGCCGCTCGACGAAGCCGCTCGCCTGCTGGCCGGCAGTTTCATCACCCCCGGGAGTGACACTCTGCAACAGCGCCCGGTCGAGATCGTCGACGCGCGCATGCCGCCGCGCCTTCACGTAGAAGTGCGCGCAGCCGCGCGCGCCACCGGTGCCACGCTGGCCGTGCCGGAAGCCACGCTCAACGCGCCGCCCGCCGCCGCCTCGCCCAAATCCAACTGGCCGGAGATCCACGCGCCGCTGTTGGAGCTGATCCAGCAGCATCGCTCGACGTTGGTTTTCGTCAACAGCCGCCGCTTGGCGGAGCGGCTCGCTCAGAGCTTGAACGAGCTCGCGGGCAGCGAGATCGCGCTCGCTCACCATGGCTCGTTGGCCAAAGATCAGCGCGCTTCCGTCGAAGACCAGCTCAAGCTGGGCAAGCTGCGCGCGCTAGTCGCCACGTCGTCGCTCGAGCTCGGCATCGACATGGGCGCCATCGACTTGGTGGTCCAGGTCGAGGCCCCGCCCAGCGTCGCTTCGGGCTTGCAGCGGATTGGGCGCGCCGGGCACAGCGTGGGTGAAACCTCGCACGGCATCGTGTTTCCAAAGCACAAGGGTGAGCTGGCAGCGGCGGCAGTGGTCGCGCGCGGCATGCACGAAGGGGCGGTGGAAGCCACGCGCTATCCGCGCAATCCGCTGGACGTGCTGGCCCAGCAGATCGTGGCCATGGTCGCCAATGAGTCGCTGGGCGCAGACGCCATTTTCGACCGTTGCCGCCAGGCGGCGCCTTTCGCGGAGCTGCCGCGCGCATCGTTCGACGGCGTGCTCGAGCTACTCGCGGGCCGTTACCCTTCCGATGAATTTTCGGAGCTGCGCCCGCGCATCACCTGGGATCGGGTGGGCGGCGAAATCAGCGCGCGCGCCGGGGCCAAGCGCATCGCCATCGTGAGTGGCGGCACCATCCCCGATCACGGGCTGTACGGCGTCTTCCTGTCCAACAGCGAGAAGCCAGTGCGGGTGGGCGAGCTGGACGAAGAGATGGTGTACGAGTCGCGCGCTGGCGACGTCTTCCTGCTCGGCGCCAGCTCCTGGCACATCGACGACATCACCCACGACCGGGTGCTGGTCAGCCCTGCCCCCGGGCAGCCCGGGAAAATGCCGTTTTGGCGCGGCGGTGGGCCCGGGCGCCCCGTCGAGCTCGGCCGCAAGATCGGCGTCTTGACGCGCGAGCTGATGAACGTGCCGCTGCTGCGCGCCACCGAAACCCTGAAGGAGTCGCACGGCTTCGACAGCGGCGCCTGTGAGACCTTGCTCGAGTATTTCTACGAGCAGCGCGCCGCGACCGCGGTCGTGCCGAACGACCGCGCGATCGTGGTCGAGCGTTTCAAGGACGAAGTCGGAGACTTTCGCGTCTGCATCTTGAGCCCGTTCGGACGGCGCGTGCATGCGCCCTGGGCGATGGCGCTGGCCGAGGGCTTTCGCAACCGCTCCGGGGCCGAGCTCGACGCGGTTTGGTCGGACGACGGCATCGTGCTCCGCCTGCCCGACACCGAGGAGCAACTGTCGGCCGAAGAGTTCGCCCCCGACCCGGATACGGTGGAAGCGCTGGTCGTGCAGAGCCTGGCCAAAAGCTCGCTTTTTGCTGCACATTTTCGAGAAAATGCCGGCCGCGCGCTGCTCTTGCCCAAGCGTGACCCGAAGCGCCGGACCCCGCTCTGGGCCCAACGGCGCCGCGCGTCGGATTTGCTGCGCGTAGCCAGCCAGTATCCGTCGTTCCCGATGATTTTGGAGACGTACCGCGAGTGCTTGCGCGACGTCTTCGATTTGCCGGCGTTGATCGAGCTCCTGTCGGCGATTCGCCGGCGTGAGATCGCGCTCGTGCCGGTCGACTCGCAGAGTCCGTCGCCGTTCGCCAGCACGCTTTTGTTCTCGTACGTCGGCAACTTCATCTACGACGGCGATGCGCCGTTGGCCGAGCGGCGCGCCCAAGCGCTGATTTTGGACCAAGCCGAGCTGCGCGGGCTGATGGGTGAAGCCGAGCTGCGCGAGCTGTTCGACGCCGAAACCATCGCCAGCGTCGAGCGAGACCTGCTGCGGCTGCGCGAGCCGAGCTTACGCCACGCCGACGACGTGCACGATTTATTGCTTTTGTTGGGCGATTTGACGCTCGAAGACTTGCAAGCGCGGGCGCACGAGCCCGAGGCCATGCCCGCTATTTTGGACCAACTGCAGTCGGCCCGGCGTGTCGCGCGCGCGCAAATTGCCGGAGAGCCACGCTATTTCGCGGCCGAGGACGCCGGCAAGCTGCGCGACGCGCTGGGGGTGATGCCGCCGCCCGGCTTGCCCAGCACCTTCTTGGCACCGACGACCGACGCGCTGCGCGAGCTGGTGTCTCGCTATGCCCGCACCCACGCCCCGTTCACCAGCGACGCGCCCGCGCGCCGCTACGGCCTCGGCCGCGGTGTCGTCGAGTCGGCCTTGCTCCAGCTCGAAGAAGCGGGTCGCGTGGTGCGCGGGGAATTCTTGCCGGGCGGCCACGAGCGCGAGTGGTGCGAGAAGAACGTGCTCAGGATGATCAAGCAGCGCAGCTTGGCCAAGCTGCGACACGCGATCGAGCCCGCGCCCCCCGAAGCCTTCGCGCGTCTGGCCCTGGCTTGGCAGGGCGCGCAGGAACCGTCGCGTTCGCCGGACGCGCTCGAGCGCGCGCTCGACCAACTGCAAGGCACCCCCATCGCGGCTTCGGTGCTGGTGGAGGAAGTGCTGCCGGCGCGGGTTCGCGGGTTTTCTGCCTCGGATTTGGATGGCCTACTGGCCAGCGGAGAGCTGGTGTGGGTGGGCGTCGAGCCGCACGGCTCGAGCGACGGCAAAATCGCGCTCTATCGCAGCGACAAGCTCGGGCTCCTGGCGCCTCCTCCGATTCCGGCGCCCGGCGAAGCCCAAGCCAAGCTGCGCGCCGAGCTGCAGCAAGGCGGCGCGCTGTTCTTCTCCGACCTGGTGCGGCGGCTGGGCGGGTTTCCGCGCGATCTGTTGAGCGCGCTCTGGGATCTGGTTTGGGCAGGCGAAGTCACCAACGACACGCTCGCACCCTTGCGTTCGCTGCAAGCGCACGCCAAGCCCGCGCGGGGCCGCCCCGATCCACGCGCCCGCCGCGCGGTGATGCCAGGCAGCGAGGGTCGCTGGTCTTTGGTGCGGCGTGATTCGGTGCACAGCGTCGCGGAGCAGCGTACGGCGCGCGCGCGTCTGTTGCTCGACCGACACGGCATCGTGAGCCGCGAGATCGTGAACGCAGACGGGCTCGGCAGCTTTGCCGAGCTGTACCCGGTGCTGAAAGCGATGGAGGACGCGGGCAAGGTGCGACGTGGCTATTTCATCGCCGGGCTGGGCGGCGCGCAGTTCGCGTTGCCCGGCGCGGACGAGCGCCTGCGGCTAAAACCTGCGGAAAGCCCGGCGGTCGTGCTCGCCGCTACCGATCCCGCCAATCCCTACGGGGCGGCCTTGCCCTGGCCCCCGGGGGAGCTGCGCCTGCAACGGACACCGGGCGCCTTGGTCGTCCTGCACGAAGGCCGGCTGATCGCCTACCTGAGCAAGAGCGATCGTTCGCTGTCGCTATTTTTGAACGAGCAGGAGCCGGCTCGCTCGCATCAATCGTCGGCACTGCTGGCCGCGCTCAAGACGCTGGTCGGCCCCGGTCGCCGTCGCGTGCTGTTGATCCAGGCAATCGATCGCGTGGAGGCCGCGCGCTCACCCCACGCGGCCGCGTTTCTAGCCGCTGGTTTCAACGCTGGCGCGTCGGGTCTCAGCCTGCGGCGCGGGGCGCTGCCCATCGACGACGTGGACGTTCTGGAGGACGCCTGAGCGCGCACCATGCCCGAGGGTGACACCCTACTCATCGCGGCCAAGAAGCTGGACGCGATTCTGACCGGGCGCACCATCACCCGATTTGCGTCTCCGCTGCCAGAGCTGAAGGAACAGGGCGTCGAAGGCCAGCGCGTCACGGCGGTGCGAGCGCACGGCAAGCACGTGATCATCGAGCTGGGGGACGGGCGCGCCCTGCTCAGCTTTCTCCGAATGCAGGGCAAATGGAGCGCTTTCGAGAAATCCAACCTTCGCCCCGGCTTGATGCGGAAGACGGCGCGTGAGCCGACCTGGGACGACGAAGAGACGACGCTGATCATCGAAACCGAAAGCACCGTCGCGATCTTGACGCGCGCCGCGTTGGCACAGCTTGCTCCGCTAGCCAAAATCGAAGCACGGCTTTCGGGGCTGGGCCCCGACTTGCTGGCTCCCGACTACGACCAAGCGGAGGTGCTGTTGCGGCTGCACGATAGTCCCGAGCTGACCATTGCCGAAGCGCTGCTGCGCCAGTCCATCGTGGCGGGCATCGGCAACGTCTACAAGTCGGAGGTGCTATTCCTCGAGAAGGTCTCGCCGTTTGCGAATGTCGGGTCGCTGGACGACGCAACGCTCGGGCGCGTGCTCACGCGGGCTCGGCAGCTGATGCGCCGCAATCTTGCCCCGGGTGCGCGGCGGACCACCTTCGGAACGTTCGCCGGGGCGAACTATTTCGTCTACGAGCGTAGCGGTCAGCATTGCTTGAAGTGCGACGCGAAGATCCGCATGCTCCGTCAGGGCACGCTGCAGCGTTCCACCTACTTTTGTCCGGAATGCCAGGGCGTCAGCGCCTGAAACACGCCCACCCTCACGGCTGGGGCGCGCCTAGACTGGGAGAAAGTGAAATTGTGCGAGGCGAAAGTAGCGGAATGCTGTCGTCCGCGCGCCGCGCCGAGCCGAACCGCTGGTAGCTTCGGCGGATGAGGATGACTGACCGATACCGTTGCGTGCTGCCAGCGCTGCTCGCCGTGAGCGCGGTCGGCATTTCGGCATGTCGACTGCGCCACGACGCCCACAACGCGCCCGGCAAGTACCAAACCGGTGTCGACAGCTCATGCAACGGCAGCTACGCCATCGCCGACGGCCCCTACCGCTACGAGAACAATCAGTGGGGTAGCGGCAAAGCTCAGGGTCCGTTCGAGCAGTGCCTGCTCAAGCGCACCGTCGACGGCAAGCAGCAGCGCGGTTGGACCTGGAACTTCCCCGGGACCGACTCTTCGGTGTTCTCTTACCCCGAGGTCGTTTTCGGCTGGAAGCCGTGGACGGGCGGCAAGACCACCGACCCTCACCTGCCGACGCGGGTCGGGGACTACAAGAAGCTGACCCTGGTTTACGACGTCGAGAGTCAAATCACGGGCAGCTACAATTTGGCGCCCGAAGTCTGGATCGTGAACCGCAACGTGCAGAGCGGGCCGGCCTCACCCAGCTCCATTACCGCCGAAATCATGTTCTGGATGGACTGCGGCGGCGTCGCTCAACCGGGCGGCTCGATGGTGGCGCAGACCACCGTGAGCGGCGAGCCCTACGAGCTGTGGCAGCAAGACGGCGCTGCCGGCGACGCCTCCACCGGCGTCCGCTGGCGGCTGATCTCCTTCAAGCGCCCGACCCCGCTACTGAAAGGCGCCATCGACATCCCCGCGTTCATGCGCGTCCTCGTCGAAAAAGGCTTGGTGGATCCGCGCCACTACATCGCCAGCGTCGAGTTCGGCAACGAAGTCAGCGGCGGCAGCGGCACCACCTGGGTCAAGCACCTCGAAGTGCAAACCGAATGAGGGCGCGCTACTCGCCGCCCATCATCGTGACGTAGCGATCGATGACTTCGTGAGCCTCCGCCGATAGCGACGAAAACTGAAGGCCGACGGCGCCGCGCACGCCCGCGGCCTTGACCCAACGCGCCGTCGCTCCGATTTCGATCACCTGACCGGTCATGGGCAGCGCAAAGCGCACCTCGACCAGCTCGGCCTGCTCGAAGGCCTGCGGCGCCAACACCAGCAGGCCACCGACCGAGACGTCCTCGCTCCGGCCCTCGAGCACGGTCTTTCCGTGGGAAATCCGCACCGGCGTGACGTAGGGCGCGCGTGGAAACCGGCGGCGCGTGGGCGGCAATGGCGGCGGAATGGGGACCGGACGCGGCGCCCCCGGCAACGAGGCTCGCCCCGCAGGGTCGGCAGCGGCTGCCGAAGCCAGCGGTCGCTGCGGAACCGGCGGTGGCCCCTGGCGAATGCCCAAGAGCGAGCCGGGCGTCAGAGCCGGCGCCGCTTTGCGCAGCGCCTGCGCCAGCGTCTGGGCATCGGGGAAGCGCGCGTCAGGCTCACGCGACAGAGCGCGCTCGATCACCGCCGCAAATTCGGGCGTGAGCTCGGGCACTTTTTGGCGCAGCGGCGGTACCGGCTGGGTAGCAGCCTTGAGCAACACCTCGCCAAAGCTACCCTCGAACGGCACCACGCCCGCCAAGCACTCGTACAGCGTCACTCCGACCGCATACAGATCAGTGCGGCCGTCGATCTCCCCGGCGAGCAGCTGCTCGGGCGCCATGTACTCGGGCGTACCGAGCAAGGCTCCGTCTTGAGTGAGCTTGTTCTTCTCGCTGGGCACCCGCGCCACGCCGAAATCGAACACTTTGACGACCTCGCGTCCCTGCTCGTCACGGGCCACGAACACGTTGCTCGGCTTGATGTCGCGATGAATGATGCCGCGGGCGTGCGCGGCCGCCAGCGCGTCGCACACCGCCGCCCCGACCCACGCCACCTCCGCGGCGCCGATGCGGCGACGCACGGCCAGAATGCCTTCCAGGCTTCGACCTTCCAGCAGCTCGAGCACCAAATAGGGCGTGCCGTCGTCGGTCTCGCCGGCGTCGAGCGCGGCCACGACGCCCGGGTGACGTGCCGCGCTCAAGGCCAACGCCTCCCGCAGCAGGCGCGCGCGCGGCTCGGCCGCTGAGCGCTGCTCCGGCAGCAGCAACTTCAACGCCACCGAGCGCTTGGTGTAGACGTGCTCGGCCTCGAACACCGCCCCCGCGCCGCCCCTGGCGATTTCGCGCTTCAGCAGGTAGCGGCGATCAACGGTCGTGCCGATGTCGAGAGACACGCTGCCAATGTACCTTACTTGGCCGCGAGCCTACTGCCCTACCTTGACGAGCAACGGCTCCGGCGGCGGCAAAGCCGGAAAATCACCGGTCCGAATGCGCACCAGCGCCTCACGGCGGCTTTCGAGCCGCCCCGTGAAGGCCGCAAGGCCGAACTCGGCTCCGTCGCGCTCGGCGTCGAGGCGCGCGCTGACCAAGTACAACCCGGGCCTACCGAACGTGTACTTGGGGCAAAGCTCCGTCAAAAGGCTGGTCGCCGACACGCTTTGCCCGGCGCCCAGCGTCGTATACGCCTGGCGATCGGGCGCGCGATCGTCGGGCTGCGGATCGCACTCGTGAATGCCGTCGGGCCCGTGCACGGTGAAGCTCACGAGCTCGCGCCGGAAATACAGCAGCGACTTTCGCTTGGCCTTCACCTCCACGACGGCGGTGGTCGTCAGCTCGTTGACGGAATCGGAGCCGCGCACGAGCCGTAGCTGCAACGGCAGGGTCGGATCTTCCTCGGCTTCGCCCGCGAGCAGGTCGGGCGTCAACGTGAGCGGGCTGGCCTCCAGCTGCTTCACGCGCGGGTCATGCTCGGGGTCGGGCTTGACCGCGGCCGGCGCGCTCGTAGCAGGCTCGGCGATGAACGGCGCGCTCTGCAGCGCCGGCACCTCGGTGCGCTTGCCCTGGCGCCAAACCACCCGCGCCGGCTTGGGTGTGAAGCCCAGCTTCACCGTCGCGCGCTGTCCGGTGGCCAGCAGCGAGTCACCGTTGCTCGAGATGCAGTACAGGCGCGGATCGAAGGTCTGCAGCAAGCCTTCACCGGGCTGCAGAACGCGCGTCGGCTCGTCCAGGGCCGTGCCCCCAAAGCCCTCCGGCAGCTTGCACACGAGCGGCGCCGGCTTCTTCTGCCACTTGGCGCGCGGCTTCTTCGGATCCTCGACGCCTTCCAAAGACAGGGTGAGCCGCCGCAGGTCGAACAGCACGCTGGCGGGGTCGGTCCCGCGATTCACGACCGCCACCAGCCACAGCTCACCCGAAGGACGCGGCGTGACCTCGAGCCGCAAATGCAGCGGATTGTCGCTAGTGGGCGCTTCCCCCGTTCTCTCGACCAGCGCCTTGACGAGCGCTGGATCGGGGGGCGGCGGCGGCTCCGGCTCGTCGCTGGTGGCGGCGGCAGGGGCCGTTGCAGGCTTCGTGGTAGCCGACGTGGCCGTGCTGGCAGCCGGAGCGGGCGGCGACGCCGACGCTTCGGCCGGCGGCTCGCCGACGCTCGAGCCAATGGTCGTTTGACGGCCCGAGCAGCCCGAGAGCGCAACGACCAGGCCGAGCCCGATGAGAGTGCCAACGCGCATGCATCGCCGGTACCATGGCCCGGATGCGCGGCCTATACCCGATTGTCGACCTCGACACGCTGGCAAGACGGAACCTTTCGCCCTTGCTGGTGGCAGAGGCGGTACTGACCGCGCGGCCGCCAATCTTGCAGCTGCGGGCCAAACGACAAACGCCGCGCGCGGTGCTGGAGCTGCTCACGCAGCTGCAGCCGCTGTGCGCACGGGCGGACACGCTGTTGTTCGCCAATGACCGGCCCGATTTGGCGCTGCTTGCCGGTGTCGCGGGGGTGCACGTAGGACAAGACGATCTGCCGCTCGCAGCCGTGCGCCGCCTGCCGGGGCAACTGCGCGTTGGCGTCTCCACGCACGATCACGCACAGCTGGCGGCGGCGCTGGCCGAGCGCCCCGACTACGTGGCTTTTGGTCCCATTTTTCCGACCCAATCGAAGGCCAAGGCCGACGCCGAGCTCGGGCTGGAAGCGCTGCGCCACGCCGCCGCGCTGGCCCAAGCCGCCGCGATTCCGCTCGTGGCCATCGGCGGCCTCACGCTCCAGCACGCACCCGCGCTCGCTACCCTCGGCGTGGTGCCGGCCGTGATTTCCGACCTGCTCGCCGATGGTGACGACGCCCACGCCATCGCCGCACGCGCCAGCGCCTGGCAGGCCCTGCTCGGCGCGGACTGAACGCCGCCGCTCAAACGCGACGCAACTTGGCCACCATCGCCTCGAACGCCAGCTGCGGCCCGACGTTGCGCTCCAGATCGGCGAGCGCGCCGCGCACCAGCTGATAGCGACGCGCGAGCCTGCGCGCTTCGTCCGGCGCGGCCGCCACGACCTCGCGCGCCCGCAGCGAGAGCACCTGCGCCACGTGCTCCAGCAGGCCCGACAGCTCTGCGCGCTCGAGCTTCTGCTTTTCCGCAAACTGCAACGCGCCGGCTAGATCCGGGGCGTCGAGACCGGCGAGCAGTTGGCTCGAGAATGCCTCCTTTTCCGCCAGCGCCTCCGCGTCGGCCACCGCCAGCGCCTGTTCCATGCTGCCCTGAGCCAACGGCGAAAGCTTCGGGTCCAGCCCGCGCGCCGCCAGCAGCTGAGCCACCACCGGCTCGGGCAAGGGCCCAAACCGCACCGGCAACGTGCGCGAGCGAATGGTGTCCAGCAAGCGGCTGGGGCGGCTGGTGAGCAGCAAGAAGAAGGTGCGACCCGGCGGCTCTTCGAGCGTCTTCAACAGCGCGTTGGCGGCCGACACCGTAAGCTCGTCGGCACCGCGAATGATGCAGACCACGGCGCGCCCTTCGTGCGGCGGAAAGCCGACGCGCGACAGCACGATGCGCCGAATCTGCTCGATGCTGATGCCGCTGGTTTCGTTCGCCTGCAGCACGCCGCGATAGAGGCCTCGCTCCACGATCAACAAATCGGAGTGGGCCGGCAGGTGCGGCTCTTCTTCACCGAAGGTGGACGCGCGCTTACAAGCGACGCAAGTTTCGCAGGCGAGCGGCGTCGGCTGCTCGCACAAAAGCGCACGCGCCAGGGCGAAGGCGGCCAGGCCCTTGCCGACGCCGGGGGGGCCTTCGAAACGGTAGGCGTGGTGCACCTTGCCCGCTCGAAGCGCCTGTACCAGCGTCTGAATCGCTGGCTCTTGGCCTAAAACGGCATCGAACGACATGGTTTTCGCGTGACTCTCGGCGGGGCGCCGAGCATGCCAGAGCCGACGGGGCCGTGGTAGCTTTCCGGCCGGCTTTCTCGCCGCGCTTTCGCGACCTTCTGCCCCTCGCCTCTCCTTCCTCTCATGTCCGCTTTCTCGATCGCCGCGCTTTCTCGCCCCGAGCTCGCCGAGCTCTCCGCCTACCTGCCCGACCTCGCGAGCTATCGGGTGCGGCTCGACGCCAACGAGGCGCCGCCCATCATGAGCGCGGCGGCCAAGAGCCGCATCGCGCAGGCGCTCGGCGAAGGTGCGTGGGAGCGCTACCCCGATCCGTCGCTCAAAAAGCTGCGCGAAGCTATCGCCCAAAGCCTGGGCGTCACGCCGGCCGAGGTGTTGCCCGGTGTCGGCAGTGACGAAGTCATCAGCTTGCTGCTCACGGCGTTCGTGCGACCGCTGCCGCCGGCCGACGTGGCCACGGTGTTGACCACCACGCCGTCGTTCGTCATGTACCGGCTGAGCGCGCGCTGTCGCGGCCTGCGCGTATTGGAAGTACCGCTCGACGCCAATTGGGATCTGCCTTTGGATGCGCTGAAGAGCGCCTTCAAGCTGGCGGCGCCCAGCATCGTCTTCATCGCCAGCCCCAACAACCCGACCGGCAACCTGATGTCACAGGAGCGCTTGGCCGAGCTGATTGCGCTGGCGCCCCAGGCGTTGTTCGTGATCGACGAAGCGTATATCGCCTACTCGGACCGCGACCAGCTCGACTTGTATCGCCGGTTCGAGAACGTGGCCATGCTGCGTACGCTGTCGAAGGTTGGCTTTGCGGCGTTTCGGCTCGGCTTCTTGATTGGCCGCCCCGAGGTCGTGGCCGAGCTGGACAAGGTGCGCCTGCCGTACAACGTACCGACGCCGACCCAGCTGGTAGCCGAGCTGGCGTTCACCGAGCTCGCGCCCGAAGTGCAGCGCATTGCGCGCGAGGTCGTGGCCGAGCGCGCGCGGGTGGCGGAGCGGCTTTCGGCGTTGCCGGGCGTCAGCGTGACGCCCAGCCAAGCCAATTTCCTGTGGCTGCGCACCGACAAGCCCGCGGGCGAGCTGTACGAGTCGCTGAAGCAGCGCAGTATCCTCGTGCGTAGCTTTCACGCTCGCGGCGGGCGCCTCGCCCATCAGCTGCGGGTGACCATTGGCACGCCCGACGAGAACGACGCGCTGTGCCAAGCGCTGGCAGAGCTCACTTGAGATCGGTCTTGGCACGCATGGGTCGCGCCGCCGCGGCGCTCGGGCTCGTTGGGGCGCTGGGTTGCAGCGCCCTTCAGCCGACGGTGGCCCGCCGCGTGAACGGCGTCACGAGCGAAGGTCGCTTCATCGAGCCCGACGCGTACGCCCTGTACGCCGTGGCCAGCCTGCGTGAAGCAAGCGGTCAGTGGCGCGAGGCGCTCAAGCTGTACGAAAACGCGCTGGACATCGACGGGCGCGGCCCGGAGCTGCGCACGCGCATTGGCGCCGTGGCCTGCAAGCTGCACCAAGACAAGCAGGCCGATCGCGCGTTCGCGGCGGCCGCGCGCGCTGCCGCCGACTACGGTCCGCTTTGGTTCGAGCTGGCTCTCTGCCGCCAAACGCGCGGCGACCTGGCCGGCGCCTTGCGGGCGGCGCTGGAAGCGGTACGGCTCGACCCCGAGCGCTACGAAACCAGCCTTTTGGCCGCGGATTTGGCCGAGCGCCGGGGCAATCGCACCCTGGCTTGGCAGCTGCGCGACGGGCTCGCCACCCACGCCTCCGACGCCCCCGCCGTGCAGCGCAGCCTGTTGGCCGCGGCCGAGCACAATCAGGACCCAGCTCGAGCCGCGCGAGCTCGAGCCGCGCTCAGCGCGCTGAACGCCCGCGGCGGCGGGGACACCTCCGCCCACGGCGCACGCCGCGCCATCGCCGCACTCGAGCGTGGCGACATTACCCTCGCCAAGCGTGAGGCCGAGACCCTACTCGGCGCCGATCCGTCGAACGGGGACGCGCTTTTGATCGCGCTGTGCGTCGCCGATCTCGAACAAGATCACGCCGCCTTCGACGCGCTGCTGGTGCGCGCGCCCGACTCTGGCTCGCCGGTCAGCCCCGAGCTGCGCGGCGCGCTTTCGGCGTTGCTCGGGCGTCGCGTGTCCGCCGAGGCCGCGGTGCTGGTTCGTTCACAACCATGAGCGCGCCGGCCTTGCCGGCCAGACGTTGAGGCAGGTGCCCGACCGCGTCCGGTCAGCGCTTGGGCGCTACGGGGGGCGCAGAGGCCGCGGCGGCAGCCGCAGAAGCGGCGACCGCGGCGTAGCTCTTGGCGTTGAACGGTAGCTCGAGCGGAACTTCCAGCACTTCTCCGGCCTTGATCTCGATGTCTTTTTCGACGACGGCGTTGGTGCTGGGCAAGAGCGCGCTGATGCGAGCCTTTCCGACCGGAATGCCTTTGATTTCGTAGCGACCGTCGAGGCTCGTCACGTCGTGGGTGGCGTATTTCAAGACGAACACGTCGGCCAACATGAACACCTTGATGTCGTCGGTCAGCACGTAGTGCCCAGGCTCGGGCGGGAACAGCGTGGACGGCGCGCCGCCCGGAAGCGCCAGCAACTGCGCCGGCATGTGGCTGCCGAGTAGGTTGGGCACGTAGCCCTCGCGGTCCTTGCTCACGACGTCGACGGTCTGCCCGAACGTGAGCGCGATGGTGCGTGTGCTGAACGCGCAGCCGCGCGCGCTGACAGTCTGCCTCGGCTCCGTGGCGGGCACGTAGCCGGAGTAGCCGGTTACCGCCACCAACACGTCGGCCAAGCTGCGCAGCATGCCTTCTCGGAACACGTGGCCGTAGACGTCGCGCGCATCCGGACAGTTGCCCTTGATTTGAGCAAGGTGCGCGGTAGCGACGGGAGCCGCGTCGCCCGTTGCCGTCACCACGCCGCGCACGCTCCCGGTCGGGCCGGAGTAAGCGGGCTCGTTCTCGGGGTTGACGGTCCGGCTCACCACCCCTGGAGGAGCCGGCAACCCGGAAGCCACCGGCGCCGCCGGCTTGAACACGCTGGGCGGGGGCACCGGCTTCGCGGAAGCGGCCGCGCCAGCGGGCGGCGGTTCCGCCTTCTTCTGGCAAGCCACGAGGCTACACAGAGCCAAACCCAGCAGGCTCGCCCGGGCTAGCGGCTTTCGAGAACCCATATTGCCTGGGGTTTAACGCAGGCCGGCGGCGCGCGCCATGGTGAGCAAGGTGTCTGGGAACAGACCGATGACGATCACGAACGCGGCCGCGATCACCAGGGCCGAGGCCACCATGCCCGACTTCATGGGCGTGGCAATGGGCGCGCCCGGCTCCGGCTCGCGCATGTACATGAACACCAAGACGCGCAGGTAGTAGTAGGCGCCCAGGATGCTGTTCAAGAGACCGATGACGGTGACCTTGTACAGCTCCGAGTCGATGGCGGCCTGGAACACGTAGAACTTCCCGAAGAAGCCCGCCGTCGGCGGCACGCCAGCCAGGGACAACAAGAAGAACGAGAACGCCAGCGCCGCAGCCGGATGGCGGCGGCCGACTCCGGCCAAGTCCTCGTACGACACCGCTTCGGCGCCTTGGCGGCCGCACAGAATGAGCGCGCCGAAGGCGCCCGCCGTCGAGACGGTGTAGCTCAGCATGTAAAACAGCACGCTGGCGACGCCCGTCTCCGAGCGCATGGCCGCGACCACGCCGACCAGCGCGTAGCCGGCGTGCGCGATCGACGAGTAGGCCAACATGCGCTTCACCGAGTCTTGCCGACCGGCGATGACGTTGGCGGCCGTCATGGTGACGATGGCCATCAGGGCCAACACCGGAGGCCAGCCGGCGCCCCAGCTCATCAAGCGCGAGTCGCCGAAAGCAACCACCAGCACCCGCAGCAACACCGCGAAAGCCGCGCTCTTCACCGCCACTGCCATAAAGGTGGTGGCGGGCGTCGGCGCGCCCTCGTAGGCGTCCGGCGTCCACATGTGGAACGGCACCGCGCTGACCTTGAAGGCCAAGCCGGCGATGCTCAGCGCTAGCGCCACCAGCACCAACGTGGGGCTCACCGTGCTGCCCGCTTGACCGATGGTGCCGACGGCCTCGCCGATGCCCTTCAGATCGGTGTGACCGGTGGCGCCGTACAGCAGCGCACCCCCGAACAGCATCAGAGCCGCCGCAAAGCTGCCGAGCAGGAAGTACTTGAGCGCCGCTTCCGCCGCGCGCGCGCTGGTGCGTCGCAGGCCGATCAAGCAGTACACGCCGAGCGACATGGTCTCGAGCGCGATGAACAAGCTGAGCAGGTCACCCGCGGCGGCCAGGGCCATGGCGCCCACGGTCGAGAACATCACCAGCGGGAAAAACTCGCCGCGCTCCAGCTTGTGCTCCGGCAGATAGCCACCCGCCAGCAAGCAGGCCAGGCCGCCGCCCAGACACAGCACGAACGCGAAGAACAGCGTGAAGCGGTCCACCAGCAGGTACGGCATCAACACGTCGAGCTTGCCGAACTTGTCGGGGCCGACCATCCACACCGCCAGGGCGGCCACGGCGCCCGCGAACAGCACCACCGCGCTGCCCAAGCCGAGCTCGCCGGCGCGACCCGCGCCGGCGTCGACCACGAGGCCTCCCGGGCCGAAGCCTTCCGGGCTGGCCGGTTTGCCGAAGGCCTCGGTCAACATCAGGAGCAAAGCTCCGACCGCGACCACCAGCAGCGGAGAAATTGCGAGTAGCACGCTCACGGCGTCACCCCGTTCAACGCCTGCGCGGCGTCGGCTTTCTTCTTTGGATCTTCAGGATAGCCCTGCTCGACCGGGCCACCGCGGCGCGGGCTGAGGGTCGCGAAGGCGTCGTCCTTCTTGGCGACGAACGCGTTGCGGTGCGCCACGTAGCGGTCGAGCACCGTTTCGACGCCCTCCGTCATGCGGCTGGTGAACAGATTCGGGAACCAGCCAATCACGAAGATCATCGCGATCAGCGGCGCCAACGCGATGATTTCGCGCGGATTCACGTCCTTCAGGCGCTTGTTCTTGGGGTTGGTCAACGGCCCGAAGAACATGCGTTGGACGACCGACAGCATGTACACGGCGGCCAGAATGACGCCGGCCGCGGCCAAGCCGGCCTGCAGCTTGGCGTTGCCGCCCAGAGCCGAGGACACGAACGTGCCCATGATGATCATGAACTCACCGACGAAGCCGTTGGTGCCGGGCACGCCGATGCTGGACATGGTCACGACCACGAACAGCGCCGCGTAAATCGGCATCACTTTGGCCAAGCCACCGAACTCGCGCACGAGGCGGGTGTGACGGCGGTCGTAGATCACGCCGACCAAGAGGAACAAGGCACCGGTGGAGACGCCGTGGTTCAGCATCTGCAAGATGGCGCCTTCCATGCCGGCTTGCGTGCCGGCAAAGCAGCCGAGCATCACGAAGCCCATGTGCGCCACCGACGAGTAAGCGACCAAGCGCTTCACGTCGTCTTGCTTCCAGGCCACCAGCGCGCCGTAGATGATGCCGCCGCCGATGGCGATGCCGGCCAGGTTGGCGCCCATCCAGAACGCCGGGCCGCCCAGCATGCCCATGCAGAAGCGGATGTAGCCGTAGGTACCGAGCTTCAGCAGCACCGCGGCCAGGATGATGGAGCCGCCGGTGGGCGCCTGCACGTGCGCGTCAGGCAACCAGGTGTGCAGCGGAAACATCGGCACTTTGATGGCAAAAGCCGCTAAAAAGCCGAAGAAACACCATTTGGCCGCGGTTTGCGGCAACACCAAGCGCGACAACGCCAGGTAGTCGAAGCTCGGGTAACCGGCGAGCTTGGCGTGCGTCCACACCATGTAGAGGATGGCGGACAGCATCAGCATGCTGCCGACCATCGTGTAGATGAAGAACTTGTAGGCGGCCTTGATCTTCTCGACGCCGCCCCAAACGCCGATCATCACGATCATCGGCACCAGCATCAGCTCCCAGAACACGAAGAACAGGAACAGATCCAGCGACACGAAGGCGCCCAGCATCGCGCCGTGCAGCATCAAGAACGCGAAGCACAGGTCCTTGACGCGCGTGGTGATGGAGTTGAACGAAACGTAGAGGGCGATCGGCGTGCTGAAGGTGCACAGCAAGATCAGCCACATGCTGACGCCGTCGATGGCCACGTGATAACGGATGCCGAGCGAGGGCACCCAGTCGATGATCTGCTGGTAGTGCCAGCCCTTCGACATCGGCTGCGACAGCAAGCCGAGCGAGGCCAAGGCGTCGATGCCCAAGACGAAGAACGTGAAGCGCTTGAGCAGCACCGGCGTTTGACGGGGCAAGAACAGCAACGCCACCGCGCCAAAGATCGGCAAAAAGACGATCAAGCTGAGCAAGCCCGACCACTCGCCCGCCGGGTTCGACTCGCCGGAGCTGCCGGGCCAGAGGCTACGAATGAACAGGATGGCTAGCGCCGAAGTGACGCCAATCGCAAAACGCTCTGCTTTGCCTTGACGCCTCGGCACCATGGCGCCTGCGGCAAAAGCCAGCAGGTACGGCAGAAATTCGACTACAGCACGTTCCAGGGGGCGCATGGCTCACTGACCTCGGGGGATCGCGGGATGACCGGCGGGCAGCTGAGCGCCCGGCATGATGGGAGGCGCGTTCGGGCGCCCAGGTTGAGGGGCTTGGGGCGCACGCGGCGTGCCCTGGAGCTTCCCGTCGGCGCCTTGATTGACGTCGATGGTAGTCAGGCCGCTCAGGTCGACCTTGGGTCGCGAGAGCTCGAACTTGCGCTTGGCGACCTGCCCGAAGGCGTTCATGACCTCGAGCTCGACGGTGCGGGTCGCACCGTTCTCGAGATTGAAGGAGACGCTGTCCTTGTTGGTGAAGTCCTTGGTCTCGGGAACGTTGTCGCCGTTCTCGTCCCAACGGTACGAGTAACCAAGCCCCGGATTAGCGGTGACGCTGTAGGCGCCGGCGGCGTGGTTGGCCACCACCTGCGCGTTCGCGTGGGGCGCGATCAAGAACCAGCCGACCGAGCCCAAACCGACAACCATCACGGCCGCGTAGGCCTGAATGCGACCGGTCTGCACCTGGCGCAGCAAGCTGCCCAGGCCGCGCACCAAGAACGACGACAGCTTGGCGATGATGCCGTCGACGATCCACTTGTCCGCCCAAGCGCCGAACTCGGCGAGCGAGTCGACGGCGCCGATGACCGTCTCTTCGTAAATCTCGTCGACCTTCCACTTGTCGTACACGAGCTGGTGAAAGCCCGGGAATTTCTCGGTGAACGCGCGCGCCAGCTCACCCTGGGTCGTCACGTAGATGTAGTAGGCGCCACCGGCACCCACCGCCACCGCCGCCAGGGCCAGGCCGAGGAACGTGCCCAGCATGTGCTCGGCGCCGTCGATCGGGTGAACGCTTTGCGACGCCGTCTTGAACACCGGCTCGAGGAAGTGCTCGAGCGGAGTCAGGTGCACGCCGATGATTTCGAGAGCGCTCGCGTTCAGGAAGCCGCCGAACAAGGCCAGCACGCCGAGCACCGCGAGCGGCACCCACATTTGCCAGGGCGACTCGTGCGGCTCGGGGCCTTCGAGCTTCTCGTCCGGGTCGTGATGATGATGGTCGTGGCCGTGCTCGTGCGCCGGCTCCTTCCACTTCTTGACGATGTCCCAACCCTTGAACTCGCCGAAGAAGGTGCCGATGAACAAACGCGTCATGTAGAACGCGGTCATGATCGCGCCGGCGAAGCCGAGCGCGTACAGCGCCGTGCCACCCCACTTCGGCCACTCGAAGGAACCTTCGACCGCGGGCGTCTGGATGTACGAGGTGTAGGCCTTCAGCAGGATCTCGTCCTTCGAGAAGAAGCCGCTGGTGCCTGGGATGCCGATGATCGCCGCCCAAGACACCGCGAAGGTCAGGAAGGTGTAGGGCATGTACTTGCGCAGGCCGCCCATGTTGCGCATGTCTTGCGACGCATCCGTGTCGTGGATGCGCGCGTGCATGGCGTGGATGACCGAGCCGGCGCCGAGGAACATGCAGGCCTTGAAGAAGGCGTGCGTGAGCACGTGGAAGAAGCCGGCCGAAAATGCGCCGACGCCCACGCCCAAGAACATGTAACCGAGCTGGCTGACGGTCGAATACGCCAGCACCTTTTTGATGTCGTTCTGGGCGAACGCGATGCTCGCGGCCAGCACCGCCGTGAGGCCGCCGGTGAGGGCAACCACGAACATGGCGAACGGGCTCAGCACGAAGATGGCCGAGGTGCGGCACACCAAGTAGATGCCAGCCGTCACCATGGTGGCGGCGTGGATCAGCGCGCTGACCGGGGTCGGGCCGGCCATGGCGTCCGGAAGCCAGACGTACAGCGGCAGCTGCGCGCTCTTACCGGCGGCGCCCAGGAACAAAAACAAACCGACCAACGTAGCGGCGCTCGCGGTGCGCGGCGTGTTCAGCCACGTGGCCGCGCCCTGGGGCAGCAGGTTGGCGAGCGGCACGTGGTCGCCCAGCGGCCAAACCGTGACCTGCGTCAAAAGCCCGTTACGGCCGGCTTCGATGCCCGACCAGTCGAGCGCACCGCAATAGTAGAGGAGCAGCCCCATCGCGACCAAGAGGCCGAAGTCGCCGATGCGGTTGGTGATGAAGGCCTTCTTGCCGGCGGCGGCGTTCTTTTCTTCGCCGAACCAGAAGCCAATCAACAAGTAGCTGCAGAGACCCACGCCTTCCCAGCCGACGAACAACACCGGCAAGCTGTCGCCCAAAATGAGCACCAGCATCGAGAAGATGAACAAATTCAGATAGGTGAAGAACCGGTAAAAGCCCGGGTCGTCTTCCATGTACTTCGACGAGTACAGGTGGATGAGAAAGCCGATGCCGGTGACGATCAAGGCCATCGTGCCGCTCAAAGCGTCGACCGATAGCGTCACCCACAGCGAGGTAGCGCCGCTACCCGGCAGCGACAGCGTCATCCACTGCCAGCCGCGCCAGACCAGCTTGGTCGACTCCTCACCCTCGCCGCCTTGATTGCGGAGGATGAAGAAGGTCACGACCGAGAACAAGAACGAGACGAACACCGAGCCGAGGCCCATCAGGGTGACGGCCTCGCGCCCGAGGCGCTTGCCGAACACGCCGTTCACGGCTGCGCCGATCAACGGCAGCAGGACGATGAAACCGAGCAGGGTAAAGTCGGAAGCGGGAAAGAGCTCTTCTAAAGCGTGCATGGAGAATCCTCAGTGACGGAGCTGATCCGCCTCGTCGCTGAATACCGTCTGCTTCAAGCGGTAGAACGACAGCACAATCGCGAGACCCACGGCGGCCTCGGCCGCGGCCACGGCGATGATGAAGAAGGAGAAGACCTGGCCGTTCATGTCGCCGATGTGACGACGGTTGAAGGCGACCAAGGTCAGGTTGACCGCGTTGAGCATCAGCTCGATGCACATGAGCTGCGTCAGCACGTTGCGGCGGACCAAGAAGCCAATCGCACCGATGGTGAAGAGTACGGCCGACAGCAAGACGTAATGCTCGACCACGTTGCCCAGGATGTTCATCAGAGCTCCTCCCCCGTGAGCGGGCGTCCGGCGTCGCGCGCGTGCAGCGGGCCGTGGAAAAAGCGCCGAGTCGGGCTCGGGCTCTGCTTCTCTTTACGAACCTGATGCCGGCTGCGAGCCACCGCGATGGCGCCCACGACCGCGACGATCAACAGCGCCGTGGCCAGCTCGAACGGCACGACGGCTTTGGTGAACAGCTGCTGCCCGACGGCTTCCACGCTGCCGTGTTGGGCAGTGACGTAGCCGAAGCGCTGCGGCTTGTCCGCCGAGCTCAGCACCAAGCCCAGGGTGACGGCGGAGATGATCGCCATCAACCCGCCCGCCAGCAGGCGCGCCAGCTTGCCGGACGGTTCTCGATCACCCTTGTTGGCGCCCGCGTCGGGCCCCAGCAGCATGATCACGAACACGAACAGCACCACGACCGCGCCCGCGTACACGATGAGCTGGATGGCGGCCAGGAACTGCGCGTTCAGCTTCAAGAACAAACCCGCGATGCCGACGATGGTGAGCAACAGGCCCATGGCACCGCGGATGGGATTCTTGGCCAGCGCGGTGCAGAGCGCGCCCACCAGGGCTGCGATCGAGCACACGGCGAAAAAGACGTTACCCGCTGTCATGGCGTGAGCCTTCCGGTCTGCGATTTGCCGCCCGTGTGGACGTAGTCCTCGAGCTGCTTGCGAAACTTGCGCACGAAGGCCAGCGCCGGCTGCGCCGCGCCGTCGCCGAAGGCGCAAATGGTGTTGCCTGTGATGTCGGAGGCGATCTCGGAAATCTGATCGAGCTCGGCGATCGAGCCCTTGCCGTGGACGATCTTCTCCAAAATGCGCTCGATCCAGCCGCAGCCTTCGCGGCACGGCGTGCACTGACCGCACGACTCGTGACGGTAGAAGCGCATCACGTTGTGCAGCGCCAACACCGGGTCGGTGGCGTCGCTCATCACGGTGGCGCAGCAGGTGCCGAGCATGCTGCCCGCGCCGCGGAACGTGTCCACGCCCAGCGGCAAGTCCAAGAAGGGCTTGCCGTTGTACGGCTCGAAACGCGGGTCGTTGGGCACGTTGACGATTTCGTCCGCCAAGTGCACCGGACAGGACGAGCCGCCGGGGATGACGGCCAGGAGCGGGCGGTCACCCAAGATGCCGCCGCCCAGCTCGTAAATCAGGTCGCGCAGGGTGAGACCCACCGCCGCTTCGTACAGGCCCGGCTTCTTCACGTGGCCGCTGACGCCGAACAGGCGGGCGCCGCCGTCGTTCAAGCCGTGCAGGGCCGACAGCTTGCTGAACTCGTCGCCGCCCACCTCGAACACGGTCGGGGCGATGGCGATGGTCTCGACGTTGTTGACGGTGCTGGGGTTGCCGAACGCGCCGTACTGCGCCGGGAACGGCGGCTTCAGCCGCGGCTCGCCGCGACGGCCCTCGAGCGAGTTGAGCAGGGCCGTCTCCTCACCGCAGATGTACGCGCCGGCGCCGGTGTGGACGTACACCTCGACTTCGTAGTCTTTGCCGAACGGGCGCTTGCCTAGGTACCCCTTGGCCTTGGCCTCGTGAATGGCGTTCCACAGCCGCTCCTTCGACAGGTGCAGCTCGTCACGCACGTAGATGTAGGCGGCGTGCGCGCCGATGGCGTACGCGCCGATGATGCAGCCCTCGACCAAGGAGTGCGGGTTCAGCTCCATGATCGAACGGTCTTTGAAGGTGCCGGGCTCGCCTTCGTCGGCGTTGATCACCAAGTAGTGAGGCTTCTTCACCTCTTTGGGCATGAAGCTCCACTTGGTGCCGCAGTCGAAACCGGCGCCGCCGCGTCCGCGGATGTGCGCCTTCTTCATCTCGTCGACCACTTGGTCGCGCGTCATGCCGAGCGCTTTGCGGACGCCGCGGTAGCCGCCGGCAGCTTCGTAAGCGGCCAGCTTGTAACTGTCCGGCTTGCCGTAGGAGTGACTCAGGTAATTGGTCAGCTTGATCATGGCAGCGTCTCAACCTCCCGCGATCAGGCGGTCGAGGATGCGATCGACCTCTTGGGTCGTGAGGTTCTCGTGGTAGCGCTTGTCGACCTGCATCACCGGGGCGGTGCCGCAGGCGGCCAAACACTCGGCGGTGCGCAGCGTGATGCGTCCGTCCTTCGTGGTCTCACCGACGTGAACGCCGAGGCGTTTTTCGCAGTGCTTGACCAAGTCTTCGGCGCCGCGGAGCGCGCACGACAGCGTGTGGCAAACCCACACCTGGTGGCGGCCGGGCTTCTTCTGATTGAAGAGGGTGTAGAAGGTGACGACGCCCTGGACGTGCGCGGTCGAAAGCTCGAGCCGCTTGGCCACGAAGGTGATCACGTCTTCGGAGACCCAGTTCTCGTTGGCTTCCTGACAGAGGTGCAGCGTGGGAATGCACGCGGCCATCTTGTTCGGGTAACGCGAGAGGATGTCTTCGAGCTGCCGCTCTTGCTCTGCGTTGAGAGCGAATGCCATTAACGTTTCCGGGGCTTGTCTCGGGGCTGCTCAGCGGAAAAGTGAGCGAGTGATCCGAGCTCTGGTTGCATGAATTTTCTGGAGAATTTGCCCGGGGGCCGGGCCGGCGAGGCGAACCGTAGTGATCCGCAAAGCGGGGTGTCAAGGCTCATCCCCGTGAACGTGCCCGTGCCGGTGCCCGTGCCCGAAATTCCGGCGTCGCACGTTTCCTTTTTGTAGGCCTGGCCTGCGCGGGCAGCTGCCCGCGGCGCGCGCGAGCGAAGCTCGCGCCAGGAACCCCGGCCTGCCAACCGACAGCGCGAGCACGAGAACGAGGACCAGAGAACGAGAACGAGAGCGCCGGGCACGGGCACGTTTACGGATGGGGTGCCGACCCCAAGCCGCGACGAGACGATAGCCCCACGTGACCCTTGAGAAATTGAACGAAGCAAGAGTAGGCTCGGGGCCCCATCACACCTCTGAGGGAGGTCTTCGAGTGTTTTGTCCGAACTGTGGGACCGAGAATGAGGAAGCGGTGACAACCTGCAAGAAGTGCGGGTTCAGCCTGAAAGGTGCCGCTGCCCCGAAGTTCAAGGGCACGATGCTGATGATGAATGCGCCTGCCGGCTTGAAGCCAGGCGCACCAGCAGCGGGCGCGCCCGCTCCGGCCCCTGGAGTACCCGCCCCCGCGGCGCCACCTCCGGCCGCCGCGCCAGCAGGTCCACCGGCAGGCGCTCCACGCCCGCAGTTGAAGGGCACCATGCTCGGGGTCGCTCCCCCGTCGATGGGCGCGCCGCAACCGCAAGGCGGGTTCGGTCCTCCGCCTGGCGGTCAACCCCCGGGTGGCTTTGGTCCTCCGCCCGGCGCCCCCGCGCCTGGGGGCTTTGGTCCGCCCCCGGGCGGCGGCCCCGCTGCAGGCGGCTTCGGTCCTCCTCCTGGTGCGCCTGCTCCCGCGGGTTTCGGTCCGCCCCCTGGCGCCGCGCCAGCACCGGCCAATCCGTACGGCCCTCCTCCTGGTGCCGCACCGGCCAATCCCTACGGCCCACCTCCTGGTGCGCCGATGGCTCCGCCCCACGGCGTCGTTGATCAACCGGTGAATCCGCTCGGCGGCACCATGGTCGCGGACGCCGGCTCGTTCAATCCCTACGGCCAGCCCCCGCAAGGCGGCTTTGGCGGTCCCCCCCCTGGCGGTCCCCCGCCCGGCGGTGGCTACGGCGGTCCTCCCGCTGGTGGTCCCCCGCCCGGTGGCGGCTACGGCGGCCCTCCCCCCGGCGGCGGTTACGGCTCGCCTGATCCTGGTCCGGGCGGCGGCTATGGCGGTCCCCCTCCGGGCGGCGGCTACGGCGGCCCTCCTCCGGGCGGCGGTTATGGTGGTCCTCCGCAGGGCGGCTACGGCTCGCCCCAAGCCGCACCCATGGCCTACGGCGGCGGAATGCCGGGCGGCGGCGGACCGATGGTGCAAGCCGGCGGCCGCGGACCCATCGGGCAGACTCGCAACCCGGTGATGGTGCTGGTCATCGGCTACGTCACCTGCGGCATCTACATGCTCATCCAAATGTGGGGCATGTGGAACGAGCTGAAGGCCTTCCGCGGCAAGGACGACTTCAATCCCATCCTGCTGCTGCTCTTCCCGCTGTTCTTCATCTGGAGCATGCCGGCCAAGATCCTCGAGGCCAAGCAGATGGCGGGCGTACCGAACGCTCAGGTTCCGAACGTCATCCTGTATCTGCTGCTGGGGCCGTACTTCCTGGCCAACGACCTGAACGAGATCTGGCAAGCCGCTGGCGGCGGTCAGCCTCGCTGAACGCAAGCCCCATTGGCTGAAACCCGACGGCGCCTCACGGCGCCGTCGGCGTTTTGTGGCTACGCTCAGGGCGTGAATCGAGCGGCTCGCCTGGCTCTGGCTGCGCTCGGAGCCGGCGCGTTTGCGCTGGCCCTGCACAGTGACTTTCCGCTCTGCCCCATGGCGGGCAGCTTCGGCATCCCCTGCCCCGGCTGCGGCCTCACGCGCGCGACGCTCGCGCTCCTGCACGGCGACGTGCAAAGCGCGCTGCGCTTTCACCCTTTGGTATTACTGATCAGCCCGCTCGTCGCGGTGTTGCTGGGCGTCGCCCTGCTCGACTTGTTGCGCGACCCCGCGCACCCCCGCCCGCGCTGGCTGCGCTGGAAGGCGCGCACGGTGACCGTAGCCGCGGCGGCCCTGCTCACGCTCACGTTCGGTGTCTGGCTGGCTCGCTTTGCCGGCTACTTCGGAGGCCCCGTCCCCGTCACGACCATGCACGCCTGGCTCAGCACCCGCGTCAGCCGCTAAGCGGCTGCGCTCTAGCACGCCAGGCAAGCGACGTTACGTCGCACGCGAGCGCAAAGCGCGAGCCGGATCGCCTTCGCCCGCACCTTGGCGAGAGCAGATCACGATCGAAACAGAAGACCGGAGTGAACGAAACTCGGCGAGGCCGAGCGCTCGCCTGTTCATGCGCAGCCGAGGTCGCGAGACGCATCGCCAAGGCACGGAGGCGACCTAAACATTAAACCGGAAATGCATCACGTCGCCGTCACGCACCACGTAGTCCCGACCTTCGATGGCTTGCTTGCCGGCTTCACGGCATTTGGCCTCGCTGCCGTACTTGATCAGGTCTTCCCACCAAATGACCTCGGCCTTGATGAAGCCGCGCTCGAAGTCGGTGTGGATGACGCCTGCCGCTTGCGGCGCGGTGGAGCCCTTGCGCACCGTCCAAGCGCGCACCTCTTGCTTGCCCGCGGTCAGGTACGTGATGAGGCCCAGTAGCTCGTAGCCGGTACGGATCACCGAGTTCAGGCCCGGCTCCTTCAGGCCCACGCTCTCCAAAAAGTCCGGGCGATCTGCCGGCTCGAGCTGAGCAATCTGCTCCTCGATGGCCGCGCAAATCGGCACCACCGGGGCGCCCTCGGATTTGGCGAACTCGACGAGCTTTTGGTAGTGCTTGTCGGCCGCCAAATTGGACAGAGCGCTCTCGGCCACGTTGCCGACGTAAAACATGCGCTTGCTGGTGAGCAGCTGCATGTCGTCGATGATGCCGCGCTCTTTCTCGTTGTCGCCGCCGATCACGAACGTGCGCACCGGCTTGCCTTCGTCCAAGTGAGCTACAAGCCGTTCGCACAGCGGGACCGCCAGCTTCTCGACCGGGTCATTGCCCTTGGCGGCCTTTCGCGCCTTGTCGAGCCGCTTGCTTACCGTGTCGAGGTCCTTCAGACAGAGCTCGGTATTGATGGTCGCGATGTCGGCGATCGGGTCGACCTTGTTCTCGACGTGAATCACGTTGTCGTCTTCGAAGCAGCGCACCACGTGCGCCACCGCGTCGACCTCGCGGATGTGACTCAAGAATTGGTTCCCGAGGCCTTCGCCCTTGGACGCGCCGCGCACCAACCCGGCAATGTCGACGAAGCGGATGGTGGTCAACACCTCCTTGTCGGGCTCGATGATCTTCACCAGCGCCGTGACGCGGTGATCGGGCACGCTGACGATGCCGACGTTCGGCTCGATGGTGCAAAAGGGAAAATTGGCCGCTTCGGCTTTGGCGCTCGAGAGCGAATTGAAGAGCGTGCTCTTGCCGACGTTGGGCAGGCCGACGATGCCGCAGGAAAAACCCATGTTGGGCGGCCTTTTACCACCAGGGGGCCCTGGCGCAATTGGCAACGCCGCGCTTCAGCGCGGACCGAGGCCGTGGGCCACGAATCGCCGTAAAACCAAGGCTCCGGCCGGCGTCGCGCGGACGGCGGCCACCATCGCGCGCGGATCTCGCCCTTCATCGGCCAAAATCTGCGAACGCGTCTCCAGGTATTCGGTCATCACCAGCTCGTCGAACTCGGGGTGAAACTGCACGCCCCAGGCCCGCTCTCCGAAGCGCACGGCGGCGTGCGGCTCCAGCGCCGTGGTGGCCAGCACCCGAGCGCCGGGCGGCAGCACCGTCACCGAATCGACGTGGGTGGCGTGCGCCCACGCCGGCCGCGGCGCGCCTTCGAACAGCGGATCTTCGGCCACCATCGAAAACTCGACGGTGCCCATCTCGCGCCCGCGGGGGTTGCGCTCGACCAAGCCGCCCAGCGCTTGCCCGAGCAGCTGGTGCCCGAAGCAAATGCCCAGCACTGGGTGCTGCTGCTCGACGGCGCGCGCCAGATACCGCTCCGTGCGCAAGATCCAAGGCGCGCGCTCGGTCACACTGGAGGCCGAGCCGGTAACGATCACGCCCGCGAAGCCCGCCGAGTCCGGCAGGCTCTCGGCGGTGCGCGCGTCGACCTCGACGAAGTCACCGTCCCACGCTCCCCTAAGCCCTGCACGCACCAAATGGGCGAAGCCACCGGCCCGCTCTTGCGTGCGCGGCACCGGCTCGCCCGTAACGAGGATGCAAAGCGGTGCCGTGGCCACGGGTACAGGATAGCTCGCGCTCGGGCAGAAGGTGTACGGTCCCGACGTGCGCATCAAGAGCGTCCGCGTCCACGCCTGGGATGTCGAGCTGACCGAGCCGTTCGGCATCGCGACCGGCGCGCAAGTCTTGGCCCAAAACGCCCTCGTAGAAGTGGAGCTGGAAAGCGGCCAGCGCGGGCTGGGCGAAGCGGCGCCCTTTCCCGCCGTGAACGGCGAAACCCAGGCCGACGCATTGGCGGCGCTCTCGGCCGTCGAAAGCGAGCTGGTCGGCTACGCTGAGAGCGACGCTTCGGGCCTATCCGCGCCCGCCCGCGCTCGGTTGGAAGCGACGCCCAGCGCGCTGGCCGCGCTCGAGATGGCCCTACTCGACGCCGCCTGCCGCGAGCGAGGCACGTCTTTGTTCCAGCACTTCGGCGGGCGCAGCCCACGGCTGTCGACGGACATCACCATCCCGACCGGCAGCGCCGACGACGCGGCTCGCGCCGCCCGGCGCGCCATGTCGCAAGAGTTTCGGACCTTGAAGGTGAAGGTCGGCGGCCAGCCCTTCGACCACGACCTCGAGCGCTTGCGCAGCATCGCGCAGGCTGCGCCCAGCGCCCGCCTGCTGTTGGACGCCAACGCCAGCTTGGAGGCCGAGCAAGCCATCGAGCTGGTGCGCGGGCTGGGTGAGCACCAGCCCCAAGTCGTGCTGTTCGAGCAGCCGTGCCTGCACCAAGATTTCGCGGGCGCGCGCCGCGTGCGCGAAGCCGGCATTCGCGTCGCGGCCGACGAAGACGCGCGCTCGCTCGAAGATCTGTCACGGCTTCACGCCGAGCGCGCTGCCGACGTCATCAACTTCAAGCTGACCAAAAGCGGCGTCACCCGCGCGCTGGCCATGATCGCTGAAGCGCGGCGGCTCGGTTTCGGGTTGATGCTGGGCGGCATGGTCGAAACACGCCTGGCCATGACCTTCTCCGCCTGCATCGCCGGCGGTCTCGGCGGGTTCGAGGAGCTCGACCTCGACACTCCCTTGTTCATGCGCGACGACCGGCTGGACGGCGGCTTTCTGCAGCGCGGCCCGGCCCTCGATCTATCGCAAATAACGCGGGGCCACGGGGTGTCGCGGCGCGCCCCGAGCCCTTCGGCACAAGAACCAGCTCGGTAAGCGCTTAGCGAAGCGGCAGGGTTTGACAGCAGGCTCTGGGGAGTGAAAAATTAAGGTCGGCCTGCGTCTGGAACGCGGCCGGTCGGCACCTCAATTGACCGCCAGCGTCCTCGTGGATCCCCGCCAGCTGCTCCTTCCGTTACCCGGCGGCGGACCCGCATCCGCGGCGGGGCGAGGCATTCCCCGCGCGGAGCGGGTTTTCGTCAATCGCGATCTGAAGCTGTCCGGCATCGATTGGGTCGGCTTCGACATGGACTACACGCTGGCCATCTATCGCCAGCAAGAGATGGACTCGCTCAGCGTCGAGCTGATGATCGACCGCATGATCAAGCGCGGCTACCCCGCGTACTTGAAGAAGCTGCGCTACGACACGCGCTTCCCCATCCGCGGCCTGCTCGTCGACAAGCGCTACGGCCACATCCTCAAGATGGACCGCTACAAGGTGGTGCACCGTGGCTATCACGGCATGCGCCGCCTCTCGCGCGAAGAAATCACCGAGCTTTATCACCACAAGAAGATCCGCCCCCATACCTCGCGCTATCACTGGATCGACACGTTGTTCGCGTTGAGCGAGGTCACCTCTTACGCGGCCGTGGTCGACGAGCTCGAGCGGCGCGGGGACAAGGTCGACTACGACAAGCTGTGGGGCGACGTCCGCGCTTCCATCGACGAAGCCCACGCCGACGGCTCCGTCTACAAAGCCATCACCGCCGATTTACCGCGCTTCATCGATCGCGATCCGGAGCTGGCGCGCGCGCTGCACAAGCTACGCTCCGCCGGCAAGCGCCTGTTCGTGCTCACGAACTCGCCCTTCCACTACACCGACACGATGATGACGCACCTGCTCGGCGGCGCGCTGCCCGAGTACCCCAGCTGGCGTCACTATTTCGAAATCGTCATCTGCGCGGCCCAAAAGCCGCGCTGGTTCCAAGAAGGCCGCCCGCTGATGGAGCGCGACGGCGACGTTCTCCGCAACGTGCGGCACTCGTTCGAGCGCGGCAAGGTGTACGAAGGCGGCAACCTAGCCGAATTCGAGCGCATGGTCGGCATCACCGGCGCCAACGTGCTGTACGTCGGCGACCACATTTATGGCGACATCCTGCGCTCGAAAAAGGAGTCGTCCTGGCAGACGGCCATGATCATCCAGGAGATGGATCAAGAAATCTCCGCGCACGAAGCTTGCCACGAAGACTTGAGCCGCCAGCGCTTGCTGGAAGAAACGCGCGACCGCTTCGAAGACGAGCTGCGCTACCTACAAGGCCACTACAAAGAGCTGGCGCGCGTCCCCCCGCCCGCCGGCTCGAGCGAAGACGCCGAGCGCCTGCGCGTCAAACGCGCACTAGAGCGCGTGCGCGCCGAGCTGCGCAGCATCGCCACCGAGCACGACCTGCTCGCCGAACGCATCTCCCAGCGCTTCCACCCGTACTGGGGCTCGCTGCTCAAAGAGCAGAGCGAGATGAGCAGCTTCGGCCTCCAAGTCGATCTCTACGCCGACGTCTACACGCGCCGCGTCTCGTGCTTCCGCTCCTACAGCCCCCAACAGTACTTCCGCTCCCCCTACGACCTAATGCCCCACGAGCTCTAGTCATCGTACGGAGCTCGGCCTCACTCCGAGGACCCAGATTTTTTCACAGGAAGGGTAGAAGGGCGGAAGGTCGAGAATTTGGAGCGCCCATTCGTTGCGACGTCCGCGTCGCGCCCCTCGGAACCTAAACGGATTCTTGGAAAGCGACGCACGCGCCGAATCGGCTTGGCGCCAACCTGCTCCCCTTCTGACCTTCTGACCTTCCTGTAAAAAAATCTGGGTCCTCCAAACGGCTGAAAAGCGCCGATAGGCCCCGCGCCAGGCGAACGGTTGGGCATGGATTGGTGGGTAGGGTTTGCCGGGCGTCGCGACTGCGGCCGTTGGGCCAGGTTTTATGTCCGGACGCGATGCGGTTTCGGGAATGTGCTAGCTACGCGGCGGCTTTTCATTGTCGCTTCCGGGCCTTAGGTGTCCGGGCGGCCCAAGCATCACCCCCGGAAAAGAAGAGCAGGAAACATCGCCCATGAATCTCGTTGAGTGGCTCCAGCACCTGATGACGAACTTCGGAGCGGCCTGGGTGATGTGGCTGATGATCGGCCTCAGCGTCGGCTCCGTCACGATCATGCTCGAGCGCGGGTGGTTCTACTTCTCCATCCGCGACGACATCCCGCAGCTGGCCCAAACCTTGCGCGAGCGGCTGCGCGACGACGATTTGCCGGCCGCCCTCAGCCTGCTCGAAAAGTCACCCAGCGCCGAAGCGGCGGTGGTGGTGGCGGGCCTGCGCGAAGCCGACCGCGGGGTCAAGGCCGCCGAGAAAGCCATGAAGGGCGCGGCCGCGCTTCAAAAAATGAAGCTCGAGCAGCGCTTGGCGTTTCTCGGTACGCTGGGCAACAACGCCCCCTTCATCGGTCTGTTCGGCACCGTCATCGGCGTCGTGCAAGCGTTCGAGCAGCTGGGCAAGCAAGGCATGAGCACGTCGCAGGCTGCCGCCAGCGCCGCCGCGCCCGCCGCTGTCATGTCCTCCATCGCCGAAGCGCTGGTCGCCACCGCGGTCGGCTTGGCCGTCGCCATTCCGGCCGTCGCCGCCTACAACTTCTATCAGCGCCACACGCGCTCCGTGCTCGGCAATACCGAGGCGCTCAGCAACGTGCTGCTCGCTTACCTGTCCGGAGACGTGCCGGCGCCCGCCACCGGCGGCGTCAAAGCCAAAGCCAAAGCGGCTCGTGAAGAGGACGACTGAGCCATGGCCGGCGGCGCAGGCGACGACGACGACGGCCTGATCGCGGGCATCAACGTCACCCCGTTGGTTGACGTGACGCTCGTGCTGCTCATCATCTTCATGGTGACGGCAAAAATCATCGTGTCTCAGGGCATGCCGATGGATTTGCCCAAGAGCGCCAGCGGCGAAGCGCTGCAGACCGTGTTTTCCGTCGAGCTCACCGCCGACGGCAAGACCCGCATCGACTCCGAAGGCGTCGCGGACGACGAGGCGCTCATCCCGCTCGCCAAAAAGGCCAAGGCCAAGAACAAAGATTTGCGCGCCGTCATCCGCGCCGACAAGAAGGTCGAGCACGGCCGCGTCATCCACGTGCTCGACTTGCTGCGCCGCTCGGGCATCGCAAAAATCGCCTTCGCCGTCACCCCCGAGGGCATCCCGGCGCCGACGCTCGAGCCCAAGAAGTAACGCGCGTTTAGATGGCCCAGCTCAGCGTCCCCTCGCCTCCCAGCTCCGAGCGCTTGGGGCCGGATCCGCTCGGCCCCGTGCTTTCGTTGGGCGAAGGCGCGGTGCGGGTTGGAGCCATCTTGGGTCTGTTGGGCGCGCTCGCGCTTCATGGCGCCGCCGGCGTCCAAGCCGCCGCCAACCTGTACGAAATGGAGAGCTTCTCCATCTCGGTGTCGCAGTACGTGAAGAACGCGCTGCAATTGCAGATCGAGATCGACTCGACGCCACCGCCACCGCCGCCGCCCCCGGTGACTCCACCGCCCCCGGAGCCGGAGCCGGAAAAGGCGCCGCCCCCTCCGCCACCGCAAGCCGCCAACGAGCCGCCGCCCCCGCCTCCGGCGCCCGCCGAAGCCGGCAAGGTGCTCACGTCCGACCCCGATCCCGACGCCCCGGTCGATCTGACGGGCGACGGCTTCGTCACCGGCAACGGTGAGTTCCGCGGCGGCATCACGTCCAACGCCGGCACCGCGAAGACGGCGGTGCGCGACGTCAAAGCTCAACCGGGCGGCGTCGCCACCGGCACCGGCGCTGCGCCCGCCCCGGTGGTGAAGGCTCCCGAAAAGGATCTGTCGCAGCCCGCCATGCCCATGGGCACCAGCTGGTCCGACTGCGGCTTCCCCGCGGAAGCTCAGCTGGACGGGGTCGAGTTCGGCGTGGTCAAGCTCGTCGTCACCGTCAACACCGACGGCCGCGCCAAGTCCGTCACCATCCTCTCGGATCCCGGCAGCGGCTTCGGCAACCACGCGCGCCAATGCGCCATGCGCCGCACCTTCAAGCCCGCGCTAGACAAGTCCGGCCAAGCCGTGGTTTCGAGCACGCCGCCCTTCACCGTCAAGTTCACTATGTAGTTGTGAGCTGGAGGCGTCGCGCCGCGCGACGTTCCAACACCAACTCGCAGAGCACCGCGCTCTAGTAGCAGTCGGATATGTTGACGAACACGCAGCATTCGCCGTCCAAGACGCACTCGCCCCCCGCATGCACTTCGACCGTCGTTCGGTAGCAGCGCTCGTTCGGTTGAAGGCCTCCCACGACTTTGTCGGGCTCCGTGTAAGCCGCACAATAGTCAGTTCGCGCGCCGCCCTCGCCGCCCACGCCATTGCCATCACCGGCGACGCCCTCCAAGGCGATGCGCTGCTGGACAGACTCGCAGGTGCTCTGCAACGGCGCGTCGAAATCCTTTTCGTTGTGGGTGAGCCCGACGTATCGCCGCGAGCACCGGAGCGCTAACTGAAACGGGGTGCAGCTCGTGCACTCGCGGGCACCACCAACATCGAAGTCGCCCGGAGCACCACCAACATCGAAGTCGCCCGAAGCGCCACCAACACCAACGCCAGTTCCGGCGGCGGTACTGCTGCCGAGTGGTTTGCCAACCTGGGAAGCGCCAGTGCCGCTAGCGTTGGTGGCCGCCCCGCCGGCCCTCGCGCTCGGCCCGCTACCACCTCCCCCGGTGCTCGCCCCGCTTGCACTCAGCTCGCGCCTCTCGGTCGCGACGCCACCGCACGCGCCAACGCCGCTGAAGACCAGCACTCCCGCCCACACCAAGAAGCGTCCCCGCGATCGGCGCGTACCCTGACCCGCCCCACGGTCTCCACTCACGTAGCTGCGCATGCGCGTGCGCTAAGCAAGCCCGGTGCCAAGCGTTCCCACCCAATATCAGGGGCTTTTGCAGCCGTTGGCTGTGCCACTGTGCGCCGGGGCCTGATCCTTAAGGCCTTGGCCCCGCCGGAGAGACCAGACTAGAGTGCGGCACTCTGGCCCAAATGGATCGCGTCGAACAGCTGAGCAAAATCGAGCTCTTTGCGGGGTTGAAGCCCCAGGCGTTCGAGCTGATCGCCAAGGTTGCCACCGAGGAATCGCACGCGCTCGGCACCAAGATTTTTCAGCACGGGGACGCGGGCGACAAGCTGTACGTCATCGTCGAAGGCAAAGTGCGCATCAGCCGCGACGTGCCGGGGATGGGCGAAGAGGCGCTGGCGGTGCTGGGACCTGGGCAGGTTTTTGGTGAAATGGCCCTGCTCGACGAGTCACCGCGCTCTGCCGACGCTCGCGTTCACGAGCGCTGCCGCTTGCTCGCCATCCCGAAAGACGGCTTCGACGACTTGCTCTTCTTGCACAAAGATCTCGCCTACGAGGTGCTTTGGAGCATCGTGCGCATGCTCGTGGGCCGCCTCCGAGAGACGACAGAAAAGCTTACGTTTCTGTCCATCTCCGGGAAATTTTGAGACCCGCCCCGCGAATCGATGCGAGCGGCATGGGGCAGAACCGCCGCGGGCCGGCCGGAAAGCCCCACAGGAAGGTGTGGACGACCTCTGCACAACGCTTTTGTCAAATTTGTAAATCAATGAAATTGCTCATGTTTCATCACTGGCTGCGCGTTTAGGCGGCACAGAATTTGACGCGGAAACACCCGTTCAGTATCTTCCGCGAGCCATGCAGGGTCTGACGAAACGCCAGGAACAAACCCTCGACTTCATTCGCCAGTCGATTGAAGACCGCGGTTACCCGCCCACCCTCCGTGAAATCGGGGAGCACATGGGCATTCGTTCTACGAACGGCGTGAACGATCACCTGCGCGCGCTCGAGCGCAAGGGCTACCTCACTCGCGAGGACATGAAGAGCCGCGCGCTCAAGCTGGTCGAAGACCAAGCGCCTCCGCCCGCCAACAACAAGCTCAGCGCCGAAGACGACCTGATCGAGGTGCGCGTGCTGGGCCGTGTGGCCGCTGGCCTGCCGCTCTACGCCGAAGAGAACGTGATCGACACCGTGCGGGTCGACCGCATGCTGGTGCGCGGCGGCCGCGAAGTATTCGGTCTGCGCGTCACGGGCGACTCGATGATCGACGCCGGCATCTTGAGCGGCGACTACATCTTCGTGAAGAAGCAATCCACGGCGGATCGCGGCGACATCGTGGTCGCGCTGATCGGCGACGAAGCCACCGTGAAGTACTTCTACCCCGAGCGCGACTACGTGCGCTTCCAGCCCGCCAACGGCTCCATGGCGCCCATCCTGGTGCGCGCCAGCGACTTCAAGTCGACCATGCTCCTCGGCAAAGTCGTCGGCGTCTACCGCCGCCTCTGAGCGGAGCCGCAACAGCTCTGGGTGGACCCAGATTTTTTCACAGGAAGACCAGAAGGACAGAAGGGCGAGCAGGGGTGGCGCAAAGCCGTTTTCGGCTCTCGCGTCGCGCCGCGAGAGTTCGAACGGTCCGTTGCGTCGCGCCGCGAGCGCCGAATCTGTTCGGCGCCAATTCAGGCCTTCTGCCCTTCTGATCTTCCTGTGAAAAAATCTGGGTCCAAGCGTTTGCTGAACCGCTCCGTCGAGATGCGGGGAAATGTAGGCGAAATTGACGCGCGGAGACGAGGGCGAGGGCGAGACCGAGCTGGGGCCGAAATGCGAGACGCTTGTTGACGGGTTTAGCCCCCAATTGCTAGCGTTCGCCAGCAATTAGGCGGTCTTAATCAGCCCCCCAAGCGTCTCTTAGTAAGCCTCCCCAGCATCGAGGACACCGGTGGCAAGCTCCAAAGGTTTCGAGAAGTTTCGCTCCCTGGCGCTCAGCGTCGGCCTCGTCTTGACCGCTTCCGGTTGTGGCAACGCGCTCTACGCCATCTCGGCGAACTCCGCGTCCACCAAGGTCGAAGAAGCGCGTGAGCTGGGTGCCGAGCAGTACGCCACCTACGACTTCTACCTCGCCACGGAGCACCTGCAGAAGGCGCAGACCGAAGCGGCCGAAGCTGACTACAGCGATGCTGCAAACCTCGCTGAGCAGGCCGAGGAGCACGCGGACAAGGCCATTCGGTTAGCGCGCGAAGCGCATCGAGGAGCTGGTCGATGAGAGCTGCGGTCGCGTATCTGTTCGCAGTTTCGGCTATCGTCGGTTGCTCGCAAGGTCCCGCCCTGCGCGGAAAGATCGCGGGCCTCAGCGACATCGTCGAGCAAGCCGAGCGCAACGGCGCCATTCGCTGCGCCCCGCGAGAGCTGGCGGTAGCCAAGAGCCAGCTGGAGTTTGCGACGCTCGAGCTCGATCAAGGCTTCATTTCCAAGGCCAACGGCCATTTGTGGAAGGCCGAGCCCAACGCGCACGCAGCCTATTTCCTGTCGCCCCCGCAATACTGCGCCGAGCGCGGCTTCCAGGTGATTCCCGGGCCGGGCGATCGCGACGGTGACGGCATCCTCGATCCGAAGGACAAGTGCCCCGATCAGCCGGAGACGTACCAGGGCTTCGAAGACGATGACGGCTGCCCCGACGATCCGGACACGGACGGGGACGGCATCACCGACTCCAAGGACTCGTGCGTGCTCGAAGCCGAGGACAAGGACAACTACCTCGACGACGATGGCTGCCCCGAGCCCGACAACGATCTGGACACCATCGCCGACGCCACCGACAAGTGCCCGCTGGACGCGGAAGATCCGGATGGCTTCGAGGACGACGATGGCTGCCCCGATCTCGACAACGACAAGGACACCGTCGCCGACGTCAAGGACCAGTGCCCCAACGAGATTGGCTCGACCACACAGGAGCCGCTGGGCTGCCCGACGAAGCCCGCGCTGGTGGTCGTCACCGATTGCGAAGTGAAGATCACCCAACAGATCCACTTCGAGTTCAACAAGGACAAGATCCGACCGGAGAGCTTCCCGGTTTTGGACGCGGTCGTGGATGCCCTGCAGAAAAATCAGGCCATCAAGATCGAAGTGCAGGGTCACACGGATAACAAGGGTGCCGCTGCCTACAACAAGAACCTGTCCGACCGTCGGGCCAAATCGGTCATGAAGTACCTGATCGAGCACGGGGTCGAGCTCAGCAGGCTCGCGTCTCACGGCTATGGCTTCGAGCGGCCGCTCGTCGACAACAGCACCGAGCAGAACCGCGCGCTCAACCGCCGCGTTCAGTTCGTGCGCACCGAAGGCGTGAAGGAAGGTTGCCCGAAGCCGTCCGGCGGCTGATCGAGCACCCGCGAGCCCCCTCACCCCCACTAAACCCGCGACCGCGGGCTTGATTCACCCAGCACCGCCCCAAGAGGAACCCACGTGTACCGCCGCTTGTCGCTTCGTCTGCTCTGCCTCCTGCTCACCCTGGCCCTCCCGGCTTCTGCGCAGTTCACCCGCGACAACGCGGCGAACAAGAAGATCGACGAGGCCATCAACGAGCACTACCTCGCCACCGATTTCGACAAAGCCGAAGGGGTGCTGACCGGCGTCGTGCAGGCCTGCGGCGACAAGTGCAGTCCCCAAGTCATCGCCCGCGCGTGGATGTACGTGGGCATCGTGCGCGGCAGCGGCAAGAACGACCAACCCGGCGCCAAGGAGGCCTTCCAGAAGGCCATCTCCACCGATCCGCAGGTGAAGCTGGACACCGCCCTGGCCACGCCCGAAACGCAAAAGACGTTCGAGACGTCGGGCGGCGCTGGTGGTGCTGCGGCCGCGCCCGAGCCGACGCCGACCGAAAAGGCGCCCGCTGGCGGCGGTGGTGAAGACGAGGGTCCCGGCGGCATGAAGTGCACGCCGGACGCGATGGAGATCGAGACGCGCCGCCCCATCCCGGTCGAGTGCGTGACCGACGAAGAAGCGGCCAGCGTCGAGCTTCGCTACAAGCCGTTCGGCGGCGAGTGGAAGACGGTCAAGATGACCAAGAAGGGCGAGTCGTTTCGGGGCGAAATTCCCTGCGTGGACACCAAGACCGCGGGCGACTTGAAGGTGTACGCGCGGGCCAAGGACGCCGCCGGCGAGACCACCGACAACTGGGGCTCGAAGACCAAGCCCATCAACTACACGATGGGTGAATCGGTGACCGGCGAACCGCCGGCGTATGCGGGCGAAGCGGCCCCGGCGCGCTGCGCGGACTCGGCAGAATGTCCGCCCGACTTTCCGGGCTGCGGCGGCGGCGGCGCCAAGCGCGGCGACACCGACTGGGGCGGCAAGTGCGAGAACTCGACCGAGTGCAAAGCAGGCCTGCTGTGCGAAGGCGGCGTGTGCGAGACCGCTCCTAGCTGCGAGACGAACGCCGACTGCACCACCGGCGTGTGCACGGCGGGCAAATGCGACGTCGGTGACGACGTCGCGAGCTCCGCCGGCCCTTACAAGAAGAACTGGATTGGCCTGCATTTCGGCCTCGACGTCGCCGTCATCGGCGGCCCCAACGTGTGCAGCGTCGGCGGCGGTTACGAGTGCTACGACGCGGGGACGACCAACTCGCCTTACAACGGCCCTCCGTACCCGGGTACTGGCATTGCCACCGGCACGGCCGTCGCCACGCAGCGCATCCTGCTCAGCTACGATCGCGCTTTCACACCCAACATCATGGCGGGTGTACGGATCGGCTACGCGCTCGGCGGCGGTCCGCCTGCCATCACCGATCCCGGGAATCCCAAGACGACCGCTGACGACAAAAAGATCGCGTTTTTGCCTTTCCACGCCGAGCTCCGGCTCAGCTACTGGTTCGGCCAGGGCGCGCTCGGCAAGAAGGGTCTGCGCCCGTACTTGTTCGTCGGCGGGGGCATGGCTCAGGTCGACGCCAAGGTTCCGGTCACGGTCTTCGACTGCGGCAAGACGAACGACCAAAACCAGAGCCTCGACGCTGCCGGCAACGTGATCAACGGCGCCGCCTGCGAAGCGGGCGACAAGAGCATCAACCAAAATTCGTTGCCCCAACGCAAGCTCGACGCTTGGAAGAAGCTTGGACAAGGCTTTGCGGCAGGCGGCGGCGGCATCGTTTACGCCATCAACCCGCAGCTCGGCGTGCAAGCGAACTTCAACTTCATGTACATGCTGGGCTCTTCGGGCCCGGTACTAGAGCCCTCGCTCGGCCTCATCTACGGCCTCTGAATGACCGAGTCGACGCCGAGCGGCCGCCTAGGCTTGCTCGGCGTCTTTGCGTCAGGTGCCCTTAGCGGGCAGGGAGCGGCCGAGGTGTTTCAGTACCAGCTGCAAGTCGGCCCACACCTCGCGCTTGGCGGCGGGGTTGCGCAGCAGGTAAGCGGGATGGAACGTCGGCATCACCGCGACCCGGCCTTGATACAAGCGCCAGCGGCCGCGAATGCGGGTGATGCCTTCGGCGGTGCCGAATAGGCCCTGTACGGCGGTCTTGCCGAGGGCGACGATGACCTGCGGCTCGACCAGCGACAGCTGCTCCGCCAAATACGGCATGCAGGCGCTCATCTCCTCGGGCTCGGGCGTGCGGTTCTTGGGCGGCCTGCACTTGACGATGTTGCAGACGTAGACGTCGTCTCGCTCGATGCCCATGGCCGCGATCATGCGATCGAGCAGCTGCCCCGCCGGGCCTACGAAAGGCAAGCCTTGCGCGTCCTCGTCTGCGCCCGGGCCTTCGCCGACGAAGCACAGCCCCGAAGAGCCGTTGCCGCGCGCGAACACGGTTTGGGTGCGCGCCTCGTGCAGCACGCAGCGGGTGCAGGCCTTGACGGTCTCGGCCAGCACGGTGAGGCGCCCGGCGCGCTCTTCGTGACTGAGCGGCGGGCCTTGCGGCGTAGCCAAGGCGACTGGGGGCGCGGCGTTCGGAGCGGACACACGCGGCGCGGGAGGCGCCGGCGGGCGAGGCGCCGAAGCGGCCGCCACGTCGCTGGGAAGCGCCGGTAGAGCGCGGGCAAGCGGCACCGGCTCGTCGATGCTCGACCTGCGAACGTCGGCTTGCGGCAGCGCCGCCGCACCGCACGACTGCTGCCACTCCGCGTGCGCGCGGAGCGCTTCTGTCAAGAAGCGAAGCTCGGACAGCGGGTCGAGCTCGCCGGTCATGGCTCAGTGATGGGCGGCCAGGAACCGTTCGGCGTCGAGCGCGGCCATGCAGCCGGTGCCGGCGGCCGTGACGGCTTGGCGGTACGTGAAGTCGGCCACGTCGCCGGAGGCAAAGACGCCTGGAATGTTGGTGCGGGTGCTGCCCGGCTCGACCTTCAAGTAGCCGTTCGGGTGCATGTCGAGCTGGCCCTTGAACAGCTCGGTCATCGGCGTGTGACCGATGGCGACGAACAGCGCGCCGACGTCGAGCGTGCGGGTGTCGCCCGACTTCAAGTCCTTGATCTTCAGGCCCGTCACCTTGTCTTGCGACACGTCGAGCACCTCGGTCACCACGTGCGAGCGGAGCACGTTGATCTTCGGATTTTCCATGACCCGCTTTTCCATGGCCTTGGAGGCCCGGAACTCGTCACGGCGGTGCAGCAAGGTGACGCTCTTGCACAGGCCGGCCAGGTAGCTGGCCTCTTCCATCGCGGTGTCGCCGCCGCCCACGACGGCCACGTTTTCGTTGCGGAACAGCGCGCCGTCGCACACCGCGCAAGCGCTAACGCCCTTGTTCTTGAGCTGGTGCTCGCTGTCGAGCCCGATGTAGTTGGCGCGGGCCCCGGTCGCGATGATCACGGTCTCGGCCAGGTGCAGGACGTTTTCGTCCTCACCCACCCAAACCTTGAAGGGCCGCTGCGA
>Ga0068855_100000105_pt1 | contig 104272 bp, 99 predicted proteins | sample KBSCornC52_FD_66592 | JGI IMG/M metagenome (GOLD analysis project Ga0068855, IMG submission 66592) | Corn rhizosphere microbial communities from Kellogg Biological Station, Michigan, USA - KBS Corn C5-2 | ecosystem: Host-associated > Plants > Roots > Rhizosphere > Soil ...
GTGACCGCGCTCGCGCTGAGGCGGTGCAGACCTGGATAGCGCAATACGTTCCGCACGCCAGTTTAGAAGTGATCGTTGCCGACCTGTCACTGCTGTCCGCGACACGCGATGCCAGTGAACGCATCGCATCGCGCCATCCCACCGTCGATGTGCTGGTGAACAATGCCGGGATATTCGATGCCAAGCCGGTCATCACAACGGAGGGGTATGAGCGCGTGCTCGCCACGAACTTGCTCTCCCCTTTTGTTTTGACGAATGCGCTCCTCGGGGCGTTGCGCGCGGGTGCGCCGTCGCGGATCATCAACATCGGCTCATCCACGTCCGATCGTGCTAGCATCGATCCAGATCGTCTTGCGCTCGGCCGAAATTGGACAATGGTGCGTGCCTACGGCCAGTCCAAACTCGCACTGATGATGACGACCTTCGCGCTCGCCAAACGACTAGAGGGAACAGGCGTGGTCGCTAACATTGTTCATCCAGGTCTGGTCGCAACCGGACTGGTGAGAACCGGCGGTATCATCGGACTCGTTTGGAGAGGAATGGCGCCTTTCGCCTTGAGCGCAGAACAAGGTGCCGATACGGCGCTGTACGCAGCGCTCGCCCCAGAAATGGCCACGGTGAGCGGCCTCTATCTCAAGAACCGACGAGCGGTCCCACCGAACCACCGGGCTCTCGATCCGGTTTTGGTCGAACGTGTGTGGGCTGCAACCGAGCGTTTGACGGCAAAGCCCGCGCAGTCCAGCCGAGCTTAAATACTTTCCTTAAAGCCGTGACCTGCTTCTCGAGCAAGAGATGCAGGCTTCGCGCTCTCGCCCCCTTATTGAACGGACCGTGGACGTCGAATACGCGCCGCGCCGGTGCGAACAATGTCGGCTCCTGCAACCGGCACGCTTCGTCATCCCGACTCAGTTGCCGCTCGATTCCAAACCGCGACATGCACCAGGCGATCAGGCTCGGTGCAATTCGGGTCGCTACAGAGAATGTCGCGGCTGTGCCACTGATCGTCATCTCTGGCCGCCCACTCTCTACAGCCTGCCAAATCCCCTGGGCGATCACCTCCGGCTGGTAAACTGGCCACGCGGGACGCGCGGGCCAACCCATATGGCTCACTGCATGGCTAAAAAACGGCGTGTTGACTGCAGGCGGGAACACAGTGCTGATCTTGATGCGACTTCGTTCAAGCCGCAGCTCTCCCTGAACGGCTTGACCGAAGGCGCGAACGGCCGCCTTCGCACCCGCGTAGGAAGACATCAACGGCAGCCCGTGAAAGGCGATAGCAGAGCAGACATTGACGATGCTGCCTGCATCGCGCGAGCGCATGGCGGCAAGCGCCACGCGCGTGCCGTTGACAGCGCCATGATAGGTCACCTCCGTCACGCGCTCGAATTCTCGTTCGGGCACATCGATAAACCGGCCATAGACGCCGTTGCCAGCGCAGTTGATCCATACATCCATAGGACCGAGCGCCGTTACGATCGCATCCGCGGCCTCTGCGAGAGCTTTGCTATCTGCGACGTCGGCTTGAGCGATGGCGGCGGACCCTCCGAACGCCTCCACATCCCGGAGTGACGCTACGAGCCCCTCCTCTCCCCTCGCGATGAGCCCAACTTTCCAGCCGCGCTGCGCGAATAGGGCAGCGGTGCATCGGCCAATGCCCGACGAGCCCCCCGTGATGATCACAACTTGTGCATCTGAGTAGCTCAACGAGACACTTCGCTTTCCCATGAGAACTTCGACAAGCGCGCCCTATCGCTGTTCCGATCGCCTTGCGGCACCCCGCACCGCGCAAGAGGCGCGCGCAGATCGCGGATTGGAGGAAATACTTCGTTATTCCAATCGCCGCCCTGCGCGTCGTGCGCTGCCTGCTCCCGCTCGACGGTCACTTTGTCTTCCTTGAAGATGCCTTCGGTAAACCAAGTGATGAATCGGTAAACCAAGTAATGAACGGCTATGCGGCCAGAATGAGAGCGGGGATTTTCGGCCGCTTCACGGATAGATAGCCGAATGTGCGATTTGTTCCCCGTCCAGCGGCGTGTAGGCCAAACCTACTAAGATTGCGAGTCCTAAACTGTGCAAAACGATACAGCTTTGGGGTTCGATTTCGGGTAAGCGCGCGGCGCCGTAGACCTTCCCCAACACCCGTATTGGGGACTCGGTCAGGTCCATGGCGACTAGCCCCCAGCGATGCCCCCGCCCGCTGGGGGTTCACTTGCGGGGATGCCGTGGTGTATTGACGAGGAGTGGAACGCTTCCGCTAGCAGCGACGCGCTTCCGACAGTCGCGTTTCCATCGCGCGTCAGCGTGATGCGCGCAGCACCGCCGGGCATGCGATAATACGGATATGTGGCCGTAGCGCATCCCATGCCGACCAGCCATTCGCCCTCACGCCGCGCACCCGCCGCTGCCCGCTTGGACCAGCCGAAACGCTCCGCACCTTTGCGCCAAGCATCCGCGATGAGGCGCGAGGAGAACGGCAGGCCGCTGGTCGGATCCTTCTCCGGCTCGTTGCGAAGGCGCAGATCGATCGGATCGAGACCCATCTCGTGCGCCAGTTCATCGACGGCGCATTCCAGGCCGAACGTGCCGACGGATTCCCCGGGGGCGCGCATGAACGTGTTCGCGACCATGTTCATCTTCACGGTCTGGACATCGAGCAGGAAGCTCTCGGCCGCATAAGCACTGCGCGCCGCCAGGATGAACGGCTCCGGCATATTGTTGTGCGGCGTCATCGCGACCGTTCCGGTGTGTCGATGATGGCGTCAAAACGACCGTCGTCCTGCGCGATGGCCTGCCGCGAAACTGGGTTGTGCTGCGAGACTTGAGTTTGCGACAAGAGCCGCCGGGGCGAGAAGACGCGCATTCAGGTACTGTAATCCGCATGATCGAGACGGCCGGCATACTGCTTTTTCGGCGCAGGACGCGAAGACAGCGGGAGGTGCTGCTCGTCCACATGGGCGGGCCCATTTGGGCAAAGCGCGACGAAGGCGCGTGGTCCATTCCAAAGGGCGCAATCATGCCCGCCGAAAATCCGCTCGATGCCGCCAAGCGCGAGTTTCTGGAAGAAGTCGGGTCGCCGATAATCGGCGATTGCGTGTTCCTGGGCAAATTCCGTCAGAACAGCGCGAAGAACCTGTCGGTGTGGTCGGTCGAGGGCGATCTGGACCCGGCGACGCTGAAGAGCATCACCTTCAGTATGGTATGGCCTCCGAAGTCGGGGCGCGTGCAATATTTTCCCGAGGCGGACCGTTGCGCCTGGTTCACCAAGAAGCCTGCCCTGCAGAAAATCGTCGCCGGACAGAAGAAGATTCTGGAAGCTTTCTTTGCCTCGAAGCGCCATGAAAATCGCCACGTTCAACATCAATAACATCAACAGGCGGCTGCCCAATCTTCTGCGCTGGCTGAAGCAGGCAAAGCCGGACGTGGCATGCCTTCAGGAACTCAAAGCAGAAACACGGGCGTTTCCCGCCGGCGCCATCGAGGAGGCTGGCTATCATGCCGTTTGGCAGGGACAGCGCACATGGAACGGCGTTGCGATCCTTGCCAGGACCAAACCCGTTGCCATTCGCCGGAGCTTGCCCGGCGATGAAGATGACGACCAAGCGCGCTACATCGAAGCAGCTGTGTCCGGCATCGTTATCGGTTGTCTCTACCTGCCGAATGGCAACCCGCAGCCCGGACCAAAATTTGCGTACAAGCTCGCGTGGTTCGACCGTCTCATCAAACATGCGAAGACACTGACCAGGGATGGCATTCCGGCGGTTCTCGCCGGCGACTTCAACGTCGTGCCCGATCTCAAAATCGACATCTACCCGACGCGCTCGTGGGACAAGGATGCGCTCACGCAGCCCGAACCCAGGCGCAAGTTTCGCAAGCTTCTCGACCAGGGCTGGCTGGATGCTTTGCGCGCGCTGCACCCCGACGAACGCATCTACACCTATTGGGATTACAAACGGCAGCGATGGGAGCGCAATGCGGGACTACGACTCGATCACCTGCTTCTCAACGCCAGGCTCAGCAAGCAGCTGATCTCGGCCGGTGTGGACAAGCATGTGCGCGGAGAGCCGGGCGCCAGTGACCATGCGCCGGCGTGGATCGAACTCAAGAGCACCCGAAAGCGAGTGACGCCTTAAAGAGCCGGCGCAGCACTGTTCGATTCCGCACCGATATTGTTTCTCCGAAGCGCATTTAAGTTGCGTAGGCGAAGGAACAATTGCGCGCGCAAGAGAGTTACGTGGTGCGTTCCACATTACAACTTCGGAGACAGACGATGCGCAAAGCCGCGCTTCTCGCGACTATGCTTGCTTGCACCACATCCATCGCTCTTGCACAGGCGCCCGTGCAATCGGGGCCGCAGAACCCTGCCGTCAAGACCGACAGCGGGAACAATTCGGACATGCCCGTCAAAGGCGCAAACAGCTTCACCCAATCCGAAGCGAAGTCCAAGATTACCGCACAGGGATATTCCCATGTCGGCACGCTTCGCAAGGACGCCAATGGCGTTTGGCGCGGATCCGCAACCAAAGACGGACAGCGCGTGCATGTGAGCGTCGACTATCAAGGCAACGTCAACGCCGAGTAACCCGGTTCCAATCATCACAAAGGTGGCCCATGACCAAGACCATTTCCCGTCTCTACAACGACTATCCCGCGGCACGGACTGCAGCAGATGCGCTCAAGGCTGCGGGCGTCAGTGACAGTGACATCGGTATCGTCGCGAGCAACGCCGAGGGCTGGTACAAGAACGAGAACGACGACGTGAAGCACGTCGACATCAAACACGACAAGGATCGCGACGGCGTCGACGACCGTGCGGAAGGCGCGCGGACCGGCGCGGGCATCGGCGGTCTCGCCGCAGGTGCCGCCGGTCTGGCGGCTGGACTGGGCGTGCTCGCGATTCCCGGGATCGGCCCGATCGTCGCGGCGGGATGGGCCGTGTCTACGCTAGCAGGCGTCGTCGCCGGCGGCGTCGCGGGCGGAGCCATCGGAGCGCTCGTGGAGTCGGGCGTCAGCAAAGACGATGCAGACGTCTATGCGGAAGCCATCCGTCGCGGCGGCGCACTGGTCGTCGCGCGCGTGGCGGACGACGATGCACCGCGCCTTCAGGCCGTTCTGGATGGATCGGGCGTGGACGTCAGAGGGCGCGCCACGGCGTATCGCAACGCCGGGTGGACGCGGTTCGATCCGGCGTCCGCACCCTATACGGCAGAGGAAGTTCAAAAAGAGCGCACGCTCTATCGCTGAACCACACCAACCAACACCAACAGGAGATCGACAATGGATAAGGATCGTATTGCAGGATCGGCCACGCAGGCCAAGGGCGCCATCAAGGAAGCAGTCGGCAAGGTCACCGGCGATGCCAAGCTGAAGTCTGAAGGCGCCGCCGATAAGGCTGCGGGTAAAGTTCAGAACGCCGTGGGCGGTGTCAAAGACGCCGTGCGCGACGCCGTCGACGACTGACGATTGCCACTTCGAGAATGAGAGGGTGGCCCGCAGCTTATGCGGGCCACTTTTTTTGTCTTCTGCCCGACCGCGTAGTCATGAACAAAGGCCGCGTCGTTTTACCGGCAACCGCCGCCAAAGCTATTCAGCGGCGCTTCGTAGCGCCCGGCGCACGGCCTCCGGATCGCGCGCGATCACCTTGAGATAAGCCCGCGCCGGTTGATCCGGCTCGCTGCGTCCCTGCTCCCAATCGCGCAAAGTCCCCAGCGGGATGTGATAGCGATCGGCAAACTCCTCTTGTGTCAGATGCAAAGCGCGCCGCAGCGTCTTCACGCGCGGCACACGCCGCATCTTTGCCAGTTGGGATGCAGACAGTGGGGGATTTTCGGTATCGCTCCGCGCCGCTTCCTCCATCTCCGCATCCGCCATTTCCCGGATCGGAACCGAAGGCAGTTCTTCTTCACGCCCATCGGAATGGACGCGAACCAACTTGCCGTCAGTCTTTCGCGTTTTGGCTCTGATAGTCGTCACGTTCGGCCTTTGTCGCTCTGCGAGCGGAGATGACACCTCTGTCGCAGTTTCGAAGCCAATTCCATGTTTTCGGTAATTGGCCTGAGCCTTTTCGGCGCCCCATTCGAACGTCAGCATACTACTGGATACCCGTAGTTGTGTCAACGGATTGCGGACGCTTAGCGCGTCTGCCCGATGGCGCCTGTCAGCACGGTGAGGCTTTCGGCGGGGAGTGTGTAGTTTGTGCCCTGGCCTCCCGAGACGATCGTTGTTGCGGGTGGATTGTCGGGGTCGGGGTGGCTTTGGCGGCCGTTTTCGATCCAGTTGTATTGGGCGGGGCTGAACTGGGTTTGCGTGACGTCGCCGGAGAACCAGGCGGCGCCTTGGGTGGTGTCGAACACGACGTTCACATCGTGTGCGTTCTCATAATCGCGATTGACGAGAAGCAGCGACCACTGGCGATCGGGCCTCTCAACCGGATAGGCAACGACCCAGGAATCGCCGCCGGAGATCGAGGCGGGATAAAGCACATGCGTGCCGTCGCCGGGAACGGTCCAGCTTTGCGTCAGCATCTGCGCACCGAAGAACTGCGACAACGGCGCCTGCGCCGTGTAGCTGCGGTCGCCTTGAAGAACGCCATAGGTACCCCAACCCGGACACGGATCGGAGGGGCTGAGCGGAATAGGTTCGTATTCGTAGAAGAAGCCGCCATTCGCTTTTGCCGAAAGCAGGGAGCCCATCATCTCGGCATACCAAAGCGCACCGGTCACTTCCTGCGCCGCGTCGGTCTCGTTCTGCGAGTAATTGGTTTCGGTCACGAACATCGGCAAACCCGCCGGCAGATCGTCGGTGCGCCACACCCCGATGATGCTGGACATCAGGCCCGGTTCGCGCAGGAGATTGGCCTCGGCCGTCTTGTTGCTGCAGCTGCCGAACGGATAGTGCTCGAACGAGAAGAAGCTCAGATCGCTTAAGTGCCCGTGCGCCGTGAGATACGCGACAAACCGTTTGGTCCACGACGTCTCGCCATGCTTGGTAAGCACCCACGCTTTCAGGTCGCGAGAATTGTCTTCGAACACCGGGCCGCCGAGCTGGAGCGCGGGATCCACGCCGTGCACCGCGTTCGCGAATTGCACATAGAGCGCGGCATAATCCTCAGGCGTCACGAACTGGCCGTCGGGCTCCTCGCCCATCTCGACGCGGGAGACCTTGTAGCCACGCGCTTCGATGTAGGCGATCTCGGCGGCCGCATTATCCGGCGTGCTGTACATCATCGGGATTGGCACCACCGCGGGGTTGCCGCGTGTGACGCCGCTCTCGAACACGATATCGAGCCCCGGCTGCTCCTGATCGTGCACGCGGTCCTCTTTGCCGTGCCACGGATCGACGGAAGATGCATAGGTCACGGTCTGCTTGTGGTCAGGCCGGTGCTGAACGAGATCCGTGAAATTGCCATGGTCCAGAACGCCAAGGCCCACTTCCGCGATCGCATAGCCGGCACAGTCGCGCGGATCGCGGCTGCCTGGTATCGTGCAGCTCCCCGAACTCTGATCCATCACGATGCGCACATAGCGCAATTTTTTCGGCGCATCGCCGAGCGAGAGCGTGACCGTCCCGCCCTCCCCGTTCGAGACGGCGCCGTTTGGGAAGTTCACCCACGCGCCATGCCCCGGATCCCAGACCGGATCGCCGCCCGTCCAGTATTGGACGGCGTAGTGGACGGCGAAGGGTGTGCCCCACCAGATCTTCGCGGCGTTGATCGTCACTTTGCCGCGCATGTCGAACAGCACCCATTGCGGATGCAACGTGTCGGCTTCTCCCGTATAGGCCTGCGTCAAATACGGATTGCTCTTCCAGAACGATCCGAGGTCGCCATCGTCGAGACGCCCGTAATCGTCGTCATTGCCCTGGTCGTGGGTGAAGCCGCGGCGCGGCAGGCGATAGCCATAGGTATCGACGATCGTCTTGCCGGGAACGGCATCGCTCGTCCAATAGCCGCTGGTGCCGCCGGAAAACCGCCCCGCCGGATTCCAATGCCAGTCCTGGACGGACAGCTCCGTGTACAGACGATAGCTGACCGTTCCCAAACCGGCGCCCAGCATCTTCTGAACGTTGGACGGCGTATAGATCTCCGGCACCGAACGGGACGGAACGCCATCCACCCCCACGCCGAACGCGGCATTCGGCGAAAACCGGTTGAGCGCATGGTCCGGATCGGCATCGACGGTGATCGCATAGGGCGAAGTCGTGTGCTTCGGAAACGCGACCGGCGGCAGGACCTGCGGATGAAGGTGCCTCGAATGCGCCTCCGCGCTACCGATCCAACATGCAGAGGCCAACAACACCAACACCGCAGGCCTGCACAGCGTTCTACGCATCACGAATACGCCTGGAACTACAGCATTCAGAATACGCGAATTTCGCGGGCCCCGGCTATCCTTTTGACGGCTTTTGCTCCGGTTCATATTACCGGCCGTTCGCATTGAACGGCGTGGAAACGGGATTTATCTGGAAACCCTGAACGGGTTTTCGCGCCGCGTTTGTCTGGTATGGTGACATTGCGAAAACGCGTTGCCACCTTCCGTTGGCGGTGCGACGAGGCGCTTGCATGGACTGGAGTCTCTCGTTGCTTCAGGTCCGGTACGATACCACTGCCATCGACCGCAACCGCCTGGCGAGCATCGGCGGTGTTGTCATCGTTCACCTGTTGCTGATCGCGTTCATCCTGTCCGGATTGCCGAAATTCGCGCCCGTTCCGCGCAGCGTGCATGAGATGATTCTGGTCCTGATGCCCAAGGCGAAACGCATCGAACCGACGCCGCGGGAAAAGATTTTGCGGCCTCCGGCCGTACTCTCGCCGCGCCTTCCGCGTTACATGCCTGCGATCGAGCCCCTGACCGCGCCAGCGACTGCGCCCACCACAAAAGCGCTCATCATCCCCTTGCTGCGTTGCGCGCCGGAGAATTTGGAAAAGCTCGCGCCCGAGGAGCGGGAGAATTGCAGCGGCGCAGGCATCGCACCACCGGACGGGAGCACGATTGCCGAACTCCGCTCGCATGTCCGCGAGCCCGAACGGCACGCTGCGGAATTGGCGGCCCGCAAGACGCCGGCAACGGTCGATTGCACCCACCTGGAAACGCAGGTCATCGACAACATCGCCCAGGACAACGCCGTCTTCGTCGATCCGGTCTGCGCCGCGCGAAAGGTGTGGCGCGCACTGGGACGTTAACGCCTTGCGGCTCGTCCCGGCGCTTCGCCCGGCAGGCGCGGGGCGCGCAGGTTTGATCCTGTCGCGCCCTCAACGTTCGACCCGTCTATCGCGGGACGGCGCGGTTGACGAGATTGCCCGCCGCGCTTACGCCGAGCAGCGCGAGGAATCCGGCGGGGATGTCCGGAAATACGGTGATGGCCTTTGCGATATCGGTTTTGGCCATCAGCACACCCAGCGCAATCGCATAAACGACGACCGCCGCGATCTGAAACATCAGATGCTGCACGGACGTGAGGTCCATCGCATCGCCCGCGCTTGCCTCGTCATACGTGACGAGATCCGAGAATTTCGCAGGGCTTGCATCCTTGAGCGCGCGCAATGGATTCTGCGCCTCCGCCAGCTTCTTCTGATACCGGATCACACTCGTTCCGGCCAGATGCGTGACCGTGATGCCCGCTAGCACCCAAACCCCGTTCGGGATATCGATATCGAGGGGAAGCGGAATCTTGCAGGGATTGCAGGGGTCGCAGGCGTCGCATGGATCGCAGGGGTCGCCAGGAATCCAGAAATGCATGTTGAACAACGCCACCGCCAGATAGGCCGACACCAGTACGACGAACCAGCACAGCGTGATCACATTCGGCAGGCTGAGGTGATTGCTCGTATTCGCAAGCACAGCCGCGCCGGATTCGCCGGCGCTGCTCAGGACGGCATAGGTGAGGACGGCCGTCGCGATCAGCATGACGCCCCAAGCCAGCAGCCTGGTGTAGACGTTCGGCGAAGCCCAGGGCATCGCAATCGCGATGGCAACGCCGATCACGAAAACGACGCTCGCAACAAACAATGAGATTTTCATTCTTCCCTCCTGAGATTGTGGTTCGATGCCGGGGCCGTCATGCCCGCGCCGCCGGAGGCGCTGCGGGATCGGCCGATGCGGCCGTGCTGAAATCGACCTTCAGCGATTTTGCGGGTGCGCCGTCGGGCAATGTCACCGTTGTGTTCTGATCGCGCTGCCATGCGATCGCGCCGGCGAAGCCGCAGCCTGCCGGATCGGGCGCCGGCACGGCACCGAGATCGCCCAGATAGGGATGGTTGTCGGCCGACGGCACTTTCCAGCACCACAACCGCGCGGCGGGCGCAGGATCGATCGTGTTCAACAGCTTCACGACACCGGAGGCCGTGTTATGCGAGCAATAGACCCCGGGCATGAACGTGCCCTCCGCCGCGACGGCCGCCGCCCAGGCCTTGACGTAGTCGCGCGCGCCCGCGCCATCCAGCCCGCCATATTCCCAATCGAGATAGACAAAGGTGCCGCCCGGAAATTGGTCTTGCCATGCCAGTTTGACGGCATCGCCCGCGTCGATCGCGCCCCGCTCCGCGGTGAGGAGGCTGGAAGGCTTGTAGTGAGCCGTTGCGGTGCGCGGGTCTTGCTGGCCCACATAGATCGGCACCACGCCCCAGTCCGCCTTCAACGCCTCGTACCGGCCGGGCCAGCCCGTCGGACTCCTATTGGGCGCCGGCGCCAGATAGTAGCCGCACCATCTGAGATTCGAATTGGCCCGAAGCCAGGTCATGCAATCGAGACCAGGAAAAACCTCGGTATCGAAACCGGCAAAGAACGCCACCTGTGCCTCCCGCACGCTCAACAACCAGCGCCGTACGGTACTGGGAACGAGCCGGGCGAACCGTGATCGCCGTCACGCTCGATGCGTCAAAACAAAAAAGCCCGCCGGCCTTTCGGCCAGCGGGCGTTGTGCGTTCGGTCTGCGGCTGCGGTCAGTGCGGATAGGGGTCCGGCTTGTTTCGCTCCACAAGGCGGTCGATGCGGTTGTCGAGGCGGTCGAAGCGGTCGGAATTTTCGCGGCGCTGGTCTTTCAGCTGGCCTTCGATATCGCGCAGCGCCTGGAGCGTGTCGTCGTGGTTCTGCTTCACCATCTGCTCGACGCGGTCCATGCGGTGCGCCATGCCGCGCACCACACCGGGCAGGTAACCGGGCGTGCCGGGCTTTCCGATCTCGCTCTGCACGTCTTCGATGCGCCGCGCATTCTCGAGCGGCTTGTTGATGAAGGCGTAGACCGAACCCGTCGCGGTGATCAGAAGGCCGAGCAGCGTGAACGCCGCGATGATGGTGTTGAGGTTCGGATCGGCCGCGACCTCGAAGCCCAGAATCCGCACCGTGCGCTTCGACCGTGCGAGCTTGGCGGCCGTCTCGATCACGGCCGCAAGCGCTTCATCCTTCGGATCGTTCGCGATCACACGGCTCTCTGACACAGAATCGTCTGGCGTCATGGCGATCACCCGATACTGAACACGCGGGGCTTATGTGTGCCCCTTCAAAGCGTTGCCGGCTTCGATGTCAGGAAGCGCAGCACGATCATCGCGATGCCGAGACCGGAGGCAATGTAGCCCGCGGCCGGGCCACCGAAGGTGGCCCTCGAAGGATGACCCGACGATTCAAGCTCAGAAAAGTTTGTCAGACTGCAGATGAGACAGCACTGACGATTGAACGTCTTTGCGCTACCATTGACGCCCAAAACGAAGAGGGTTGAACGATGATCCGGGGAAGTTGTTTGTGCGGGGCCATTCGGTTCGAGATCGACAAGGTCCGCGCGCTCACCCATTGCCATTGCGTCAATTGCCGCAAACTCACCGGCGCGGCGTTCGCCACCTACGCGCATGTTGACGCGGACAAATTCCGCCTGGTCGCGGGCGAGGACATGATGGCGGAATACGAGTCTTCTCCTGGCAGTTTCCGCAAGCGCTGCAAGGTCTGTGGGTGCCTCGCGCCGGGAAAGGCGAGCTATCTGCCCACCGTCAGCATTGCCGCAGGCCTTCTGGACGACGATCCGGGCGTGCGCCCGATGCTGCATGTGTTCACGTCGTCCTGCGCGCCGTGGTGGACGATCGCGGACGATCTTCCGCAGCACGCCAAATGGGTGCCGGGGTATGAGCCGAAGATATAGGCGAATTCAAGAGGGAGCCAATGAGAGGAAAATCGAGAAATGACAAAGCACCGCCCAATGAGCGGGAAGAGCGTAAGAAAAAGGAGCTAGACCCGGAGCATGCTGAGTGGCTTGCTAAGCACCGCAGCGACAATCAAATCATCTCAGCAAAGCTCTACAAGCTGCTGAAAAGCTATCCGGATGAGATTGACGACTTCGGATTCGAAATTGAGATGCTGGTTGGAATTGCGTTCTCTCTCTGGCGGTCAGCATTTCTATCTGACAAGACGGGGTATCGGAGCGATACGACACAGAAAGCAATCTCTTTCCTGGCTGAGCTAGTACAAAACAACGCCATTGTGTTTTCATCGGAACGCGGCGCTGTCGACTGGGCTTTCAATTATTTCGCATTTAACGCGAAACATAGATTGGAGAAACTCCAGGATAGATGGCCGGAGCTTAAGATGACCCCTCTTTTACCTTCGAACGCTAGAGCACACATGCCGAAGGATCGTTGGGAGTCGCTGCACAATGCTTTTTGCGATGCTGTGAACTATTTCGAAGGCCTGCTAGTCGAAGCCAAAAATTCAAACTGAAGTAGCGTTGAACACTCACGGCGCGGCGAGTTTAATTTCCAGCGGCAGGTAGTAGGACGCCTGGCGGCAATCGGGGTCGGTGGCGTTGTTGCCGTGGTTCTTGCCGGCTTTGCCTTTGACGCGGACCCATTCGACCAGCGGATTGCCATCGGCATCGGGGAGCTGCTGTTCGTCTTCGCCGCCTGCCGGCTGAAGCGCATCCAGCACACGATCGATCAGGGGATTGAGGAGCGTCTGGCCGGGCGTGCCTTTCGGCGCGGTCACGCCGAAGATCAGCACCACCACGAAGCTGAGCGGCGTGAGGCCGGGGCCGCTGTCGCCGAACTCCTCGTCCATCTCATAGAGAAAGAGCACGGGCTGCAGCGCCGGCGGCACACGTTGAACCTCGATCACCTCACGGCTGACGAGATTGAACGGGCGGTCCGCGGTCGGCGTGCCTGGCCGCGCCGCGCCGTTCTGGCCCTGCTCGCCATCCGGAGTTCCATCCTCGGCGCCAGGCGCGAGCAGCGGGGTCAGGAGCGCGAACAGCGCCTGATAGATCTGCTCGCGGGTGATTGGTTCCGGCAGATCGGTCATTGGGCTATTCGCTTTTGAAAATCATTTGCCGGAACCTCGAAACGCTCGGCAGCCAGGGCCGTTAGCTAAGAGATGACATTGTCGAAATCGGAAGCCCCCCGGTGAGCCACGAGCTTCCAGACCTATTGAAACAGCAATACGACCGCTACATGTCGCGCGCGGACGATGCGGAGACCTGCGCACGCGTCTGTGCCGATCCGCAGGAACGCGCGTCTTGGGAACGCGTCGCCGAGGGCTGGCGGGAACTCGCGGCGAAACTCTTGCGCGGATCGCGGCTGTGAGTGTTCAATCCTTCATTGGGACTCGGGCGGTCCCTACGTTAGTTTGGGCTGGGCATCGGGCCGGGGCGGCCATTGACAGACAGAGATGCGCGCGCCGCGCATTACCGGCGCAGATCGGAACAGGTGCGCGCGATCGCGAACGTGACCGCGGATGCGGCGGCGCGCGACACGCTCATGGCCGTCGCCGCCGACTACGACATGCTCGCGCGCGCGATGGAGAACACCTACATGCCCGATCCGATTCCGGCGAGCGATTGAAGCCGCCAAATGGAACACGCCCAAACATTTGAAACTTCCGGCGGCCAAAGCCGTTAGGTGATCCGTCGAGGGGCGGATACGCCAGGAACCGCCGAAATGGACCCCAAGCTCCCAGACCCGCTTCAGGCACGGCACGATCCCCTCATGACGAGCGCCGACGCCGCCGGCAAACACGCCTATGCAGATCACGATCGCCGCCAGGAACGGCAGCGCGTCACCAAAGACTGGCGCGATCTGGCGGAGCTTCTCCAGCAGAGTTCGGGCTGAATACTAGATCGGCGTCATCCTGATGTGCTCGGCGCAGCCGAGCCTCGAAGGATGACATCGCTATTGTGCGTGCTTCCGCCTTCGCCAAGGCTACGACGGACAAGGAGAATATGACTCGCCCGCCGTAGCTTTAGCGTAGGCGGGTCGAGGCACCGCTTCGCGGCGCACCTCAGCATGACCGGATTTGAGATTTGTATGTCGACTCTGGCCGGTCACAACTCACCCAGCGCAGCACGCACGGTTTCGGGGATGCCTGACTCAAAAGGTTGACGATAGTCGCTGAGCGCTTGGCGGGCGTAGGCGTGTGCGGGGATCGTGACCGGGTGGGCTTTGGCGCGCATCGCGAAGATCGTTCCGGCCGAGCTCGCGCTGCGCGACGCGATGGCGGCGACGGCGCTGCGGGCCGGGGTTGAGAAGGCGAGAACCTTGGCGTTGACCGGGGCGAGCTCCGGAATCTGGACGGTGCCGCCCTCTTCCTGGATGCGGGCGTAGGCGATGCCTTCGACGGCGATGCGGGCGCTGACGCCGCCGCCGTCTTCGACGATTTCGGATTTGACGCCCTGATAGAGCGCGCCGGTCGAATGGAACGACGCAGCGATGTTCTGCTGCACCATGCCGCGCAGCGTGGTCGCGGCGTCGCTCATGAAACCGCGCAACCGCGTGGTCACCGCGACGGGCAGCGACGTGAGGCTGGCCTGAACCTGCTCGAGGCCGCGGACCTCAAAGCTCACATCGATCATAGCGCGCCATCCGGCACGGCGGGTGGCGTCAGTTCGTTGCCTTCGGGCGCCACCGGAAAATAATTGTCCTGCATGCCGATGTTGAAGGCGGGCGGCAATCGGTTGGGATCGCATTCCACCCTGATCTTGTCCGAACGGTTGAGGCCGCCGGCAACCGGGATCACACCGCCGAATTTCGCGTCGCGCTGTTCGTAATAGATCGCCTGGCGGCCATAGGCTGAAGCCTGCTGGCTGTAAGTCGTGCGCAGATCGTTGTCGACGGTATCGACCAGGCGCGACTTCTGCGCGGAGAGCGCGCGGCACACGATGGCGGCGGCGCCATAGACCGACGGCCGCTCGGTGAGCGCGAAGCCGATCTCCTCGTCCTGGACCTGGCGGTCGGTGTCCTTGGTGTCGCCGATGAGGTAACGCACCTGCATCATCGGCGTGGTGAGGAGCTGGGTGGGATCGTAGGTCCAGGTCACGGCATCACATATTCGAGGATCAGCGTGCCCGCGCCGGTGGCGGACGCGGTGCCGGTCTGCACGATGCGGACGTAGAGGTTGGGTGCCGTGCCGAGCGATGCCAACGTCGCGGCGGCGGCATTCACCAGCGCGAGCGATACAACGCCCACGGCTTTGATCGTGGTCTGCGCGACATAGCTCGCGTCGCCGGCCGACGCGCCGATTTCGATCTTCGCATCGGTGGCAGCGAGGAAGGCCGTCGTCGTCATGACCGTGGCGTGCAGCAGCGTGGCGCCTGGCGGAAGCGAGATGGGCGCGATGTCGGTGTTGGCGGTGGCGGTCACCAACAGCGGCACGCGCAGCGACAGGACCGCCTTGCCGGCGATGCCGCTCTTGTCGTCGGCGATCCCGCCGCCGCCCATATATAAGGTGTGGGCCTTGATCTTGCCCTTGATGCGATTGACGAACCCGGTGGTCATGGTGGCGACGCCTTCGCTGGTTGTGGAGGTTGGCGCGGAAGAAGAGGTTCACGTGGAGTCGCGGAGTTCGCGAAGGTGAACTTCCCTCTCCCCCTCCGGGGGAGAGGGTCAGGGTGAGGGGGTGCCTGACGTAGGAGCTATGACGTTGGGAGGCCGAAGCGATTGCAGATACAGCGCGCCAGAATATTCGAAGGTCCGCTTTGGCTTTCCCGCCCCCTCACCCCACCCTCTCCCCCACTTTGTGGGGGCGAGGGAGATTCTTTTTCTCCGCGAACTCCGCGCCTCCGCGTGAGACTTTTTCTGGCGCGGATGGAAACAGGTCGATCTTCCCGAGATTGATGAGCGCGCGCAGATTGCCGTTCGGGATCGCGCGCACCTGTGCGGCGGTGAGAACGTCGCCGTTCGCCACGCGGTGTGCGCCGAGCGTGAAGGGACGTCGCACATAGGCGCCGCCGGCGTGCGCGATTTCGGCTGGCGTGTTCATGTCACGCGACGATCGATGTGAAGAAGACGCCGAGGTCGGCACCGACGAGTTTCATGTCGAAGGCCATTTCGGCTTCGACGCGCGTGGTCGATCCGGGCTTGCCGCGGTTCGGCACCGGCTCGGTCCAGGACGAGATGCCGAGGCTGTTTTGGCCTTCGAGACCGTCCCAGCCGAAGATGTAACCGGCAGACGGGATCATCAGGCTTGGCGCCGGCGGCGCGTAGGACAGAAGCGCCACCTTGCCGACCGCAAAGCTGTAGGCGCCCGCGGCGCCTTTCTTCGCGCTGTTATACGAAGCCTTCGCCACCACGACCTTTTCGACATCGAAGGCCGAGGCCAGAAGCTCGGGCGTGATGTTCTTGGCATCGGCCTGCATCGTGTACTTCACGCGGTCGATGACGAGCGGGTGCTTGCGCAGCGCCTGATAGACCTGCCAGCCGAGCGTCAGCGTGTTCGCCATCATGCCGGTGTTCTGCAGGATCGTGGTCTGCTGGTTGGCGATGTCGGTGAAGGGATCGGAGGTGGCGTCGTCGCTCCACTGGATGGTGTGGGTGGCGTCGCTGGTCGAGGCGGTGCCGGTGATGTCGGTGCCCCACTTGCCGGTGGTGAGATAGTTCGACGCGAACAGCCGGTCGCGGCGCAGCAAGAGCTTCTGCATCAGATATTCGGAGATCGAGGTCGCGAGATCGACCGCGGGATCGGCATTGGCGCGCATCTGGTCGCCGATATCCTTGTGCAGCGCCCAGACCTTTGCGGCGTAAGAGTCGGTCGTGAGATCGACGCCGGAGCCGGCCGATTCCGAACCGTCGGCGCGGATCTGCGCTTCGTCGCGGAAGAAATCGTCCTTGTTCCATTTGTAATAGAGGTCGGACTGGTGCTTCACCGAAACGACCGGGAACACCTTGTCGGCAATGAAATTGTCGTGGTCCTGCATATAGGCCACGGCCACATTGGTGAGCGGCGTGGTCGAATGGACCTGACTGACATTCGGTGAGGGCATGGCTTGTCTCCAAAAATAGGTTGCGGCGCGCGGTTTCGATCAGCCGGCGGTTGGGACGAGACGCACCAGGGCGAGCTCGCCTGCGTTCGCGCTTTCGATCGCGACCGCGACTTTGGCGTTGGTCGAGGTTTGCGTGACGAGCTTGCCTGTGCTGGCTTCGGTCATGAGCGCCTGGCCCGCGGTGACGCCGCCGGTACCGATGACCGCGGGCGTGAAGCCGACATACTTCACGATCGCGGATTCGCCCGCTTTCGGGTTGTTGAGCAGGATGCCGGTGATCGCCTCGCCGCCGGTTGACGCCAAATCGACGGCGCGATCGGTCGAGGTCTGCTTCACCGCGTAATATTGCGACGAACTGAGATCGGAATTGGCGGTCAGATTCCCGCCCTCCTCCAGCCCGGTGCCGGATGTTGCCATTTAAGATTCTCCTTCGAGGGTTTTCAAAACAAGAAGAGGTTCACGCGGAGACGCGGAGTTCGCGGAGTGGGTACCGTTCTCCGTGACTCCACCCTCCCCTTGAGGGAGGGTGGAGTCACAGCGCCTCAACTGCCCGCGTTTTGCTCTGCGGTCATGCGTTGGATGAGGGCAGCGTTGTCGCGGGATTTGTAGATGCGGGCATAGGCCTGGGCGTGGGTGAGTGTGGGGTCGGCTTTGCGAGCCGCGTCGACTTTGCCCAAGAATTCGGATTCGGCGGAGCCTTCCTTGGGGCTCGATTTGCCGAAGCTCATGAACAGCGCGCCTTCCTCGATCTGTCGGTTCAAGCCCGCGATGCGCTTTTCGACTTTGGTCTGTGCGGCCGCGTCGCCGCCATAGGCTTTGCGCAGGGTCGCGCCGAAAGAGTGCTCGAAGCCGAGATCGACGGCGCGCTTCTCGAACTTTGCTGTCGCTTCGGCTTCGTCGCGTTTCGCGAGTTCGCCGGCCTGCTTCGCGATCTCGGCGTTCTGGGCTTTGAGGATGGCGAAGGTTTCGTTGCCCACCTTGCTCTTGAAGACGATGGTGCCGTCCGCGGCTTCGAACGCATCGCCAGCGGTGAGTATCTTGGCGATGTCGACATCGCCGCCGTGTTCGCTGTCTCTCGTGGCCTTCGTGAGAGCTTCAACGGTTTCGAGCATCTCGGCCCCGGTCGCCGTGGCAGGAAGACCCAGTGCTTTTTTCAGCGCTTGGGTTGTTGGGTTTTCTGCGTTGGCGGCCGGGGCCGGGAGCGTTGCCTGAACGCCCTCAGTCGGGGCGTTCGCGGATTCGGAGGGAACGAGCTGGCCGATGTATTCGCAGAACTCGTCCAGGCTCTGCTGTATCATCGCGCCTTTATCGGCGACGCTGTCGTCGCTCGTGATGGATTCGATGGATTGCTGAAGCGCGCTTTGCGCCCGGCCATAACTGTCCCAGAGGTTCTGCTGCGCGAGTTGGCCGTCGAAATTTTCCGCACTCGCGTCCGCGCTTGTGTCCGCGCCAGCTGTAGCGGCGTTCGCGGCGCGCTTCAGGATCAGCGCCTGCGCGCCTTCCTGGCACGGGATATCGACGGCGGCGATCTTTCCGATCGTCAGCGAATTCAGAATGCGCGGCACGGCCTGGAGACGGCCATCCAATTTCACGCGGAGTCGCGGAGGGACGCGGAGGATGAGATCGATCGACTCCGCGAACTCCGCGCGACCCTTGTTTTGCTCAACTTGTCATTCCCGGCCGAGTGCAGCGAAGCTGCGCGAGGGGAAGGGAACCTAACTTGGAAAACCAAAGATCGTTGCACCAAAGTTGGGTCCCCTTCCCTCGCATCGACGCTATCGCGCCGATGCTCGCCGGGGATGACAACGGGTGCGGCGTCATTAGCTCGACATCACGTTCCCGGCCCTGGTCGCGAGCCCGTGATGACCATGGGCATCGCAGTGAGTCCACCCATGCTTGCCGTCGCCACCAACTCGGCGAAGGCGTCGGAGGCGGCATCTACCTGGTCGTCGTGGGTGGCGTTGGGGAAGGTGGTGATTTCGTCCAGGAATGCGGTGTTCCAGGGCGCCTTCAGCAGCTTCACGTTACCGGCTTCGGCTTGGGAGGCGAGGGGTTGGGCGCGGACGGTTTTCTCGCCGGTCACCGGCATGATGCGGAAGGTGTGTCCGGCCAGGAGTTTTGCGTGGCTGGTCTTTTGCGCTTTGCCGGCCTGGCCGGGATCCTGCGGAAGGCGGAAGCGGACATTCGCTTCGCCATAGGCGGCGGTATCCTGATCGGCGCAGGTCTCGATCGCGCGGTCGACATCGTGCGGTGAGCCGCGAAAGCGGTTGACGTTGAGAATGTAATAGATGCCGGCCACCACCTTCATCAGGAGGCCGACGGTGAAATCGCCGCCATCGCGCGAGGCTGCGAGGTCCCAGGCGCGGACGAACCTGCCGCCCGCGGGCACGGCATCGACGATCTCGAACCAGTGCTTCTTGAAGTGGCCGCCTTCGCGCGGGGCCGGGCGCTGCTGAAACTGGCCGGCGGCGCCATAGGACCCAAGCGGGATCTTGTCGCGCTCCACCGCCTCGCGCGGGAAGCGGCCGGGAAACAGGAGCTCGCCTTCCTCGGTGCGTGGATCGGCGAACCCGATTGAGGTTACACAGCGCCGCTCCGGCTCGAACTCCATCGGCAGGATCAGCTTCTCGTAAGGCAGCATCAGCTCGTCGATGACGCCACAGATATCGCGTTCGTGCAGGCGCTGCATGATGACGACGATGGCGGACTTCATCGCATCGTTGAGGCGCAGCGGCACCGACTCGCGGAAGATGCGCGCAGCGTTGGCGCGCTCGGCCTCGGACTCCGCGGTCTCGGTGGAATGCGGATCGTCGATGATCTCGCGGTCGCCGCGCCCGCCGGTCAAGGAGGCGAACGCCCTGCCCTCGCGGAATCCGGTTTTGGTATTCTCGAATTTCGATTTCGCGTTCTGGTCGCGCACCAGCCGCACATCGGGCCACAGCGTCTGGTACCACTCGCTGGTGACGAGGCGGCGCATGCGGATCGCATCGCGGACGACGTTGGCTTCCGCGAACGAGGTGGTGAGATAGCGTAGGTCCGGGCGTCCGAACGGCCCCCATTCCCACGCCGGCCAGAACACGCCCACCACCAGCGACTTCATGCAGCCGGGCGGCTCGTTGATCTGAAGCCGCGTCAACTGGCCGTTGCTGATGGCGGTGAGATGATCGGCTTTTGCGTCGATATGCCATCCGTGAATGTAATCGGACGCGGGTTCGAGCACGGGCCACGCTTCGCGGATGAAGCCGGTGAGCGTTTTGCAGCGTTCGCGGATCGCGTCCGCGTGGCGCGCGAGTTCGGTGCGCTCAGCCTCCGTCAAGCGGCGGGCGATCTCCGTCTGCAAGGAGCCCCGGAGGAGCAATTCGTCCAAGAATTGCGCGTGCGCGATCGAGGGTTTGGAGCTCCTCGTGCGAGAGGCTGGAGTAATCGAGTTCAAGGGGGCCACCATTTTTGCCCGTGTGCTCGGCGCGTTCGGACCAGCCCAGCTTCTTGCCGCGCGTCTTCAGGTAAAACGTGAGCGCCCAGGATTGCGGAAGGACTTCGGCTTCGAGCTTGTTGTTCTCGGCATCGTAGCGCGCGGGCGAACCGAGCGCTGCGCGGATGACGTTCCCGGCAATGCGCGCGGTCAACCGCATCGAAGCGAAATCGAGTTCGTCGCGGCAATGCGCGCGCAACGTCTTCACATCGAAGCCAAGACAGGCCGCGATCTCGCCTTGCGAATACCCGGCGACGGCGAAGGCTTCGACTTCTTCGCGCTGCTTGTCTGTGGGCTTCCAAGCGATACGGGTGCGGGAGCGCGCGACTGTTCTCATGAAACAAACTCGTCATTCTGAAGTGCAAGGCACGCCGCCCTTCGAGGCTCGCTTCGCTCGCACCTCAGGGTGACGCGCTTACTGTTAGAGAGGTGGCCGCCGAAGGCGGCCCTCGAAGGATCGCGCCGCGATGAATTCGTCGCCGCCGTCTTCAATGCGCAGATCCGGAGAATGACAAAATCAATGATCCGATTGCGCAACGGAGTCAACGGTTGGAAATGTCCTTATTTTCGGGAACATGCGTGCGGGCCGATAGATACGAAACGCGCGCCCGACGACATCACGCAACAAACATTTTCCCGCGCCGCGATGACTTTCATCGCCGCTGTCTTCAAACCGCAAATCCGGAGAATGACAAAATGAATGATCCGATTGCGCAACGAAGTCAACATTCGGAAGTGTCCTAATTTTGGGGAATGGCTCGGACGCGGAAGGTCAAGACGAGTGGTCACCAGAATTATGGGCTCTGATAATTGCCGGTGCTGCAACCGGTTATGCTGTTCAGATAATATTGCGTGACTTGATATGTGTGTATGCCGTCCGTCAGCGTGCCGACGCTGTTGCAAAGGTCGGCGATTTCAAAGCCATGGACGTCATTCCAGGCCTGTGGGAAGTCCGGACTCGAGCCGGGTGTCGGAATATTGTCGGTGGCCGCCTCGGCAAATTCATGTGAAGCGGCAATCGTCAGGGAATCGAATTCCGAATTGCACTCAGGCTCCACGGAATAGAAAACATTGCTATCCCTCAGTCCTCGAGTCTTCTTTGCAAAATGATACGCACCAAAATCCTGGCACGATATCAAGCCGTGAAGGTCGATAGTCACGTCGGATGGAAAGTAGATCATGTACAGCGTGTTCAGATCGTTTTGCGGCAGAACGCCGTTTGCGATTTGATCCGACAGTTCCTTCTGAATATCGCTATCGGCAATTTGAAGGCTATCGTGTTTCGGCGCGATTTGCGTCTGACCGAGATAGACGCCGCGCAGGATGCGTTGTTTGGTGCTCCTATGACCGTTCACGCCCCTGTGATGAACGGTGCCGTACTCCGCCATCTGGTCCACATAGGTGCTGTTCACGATATCGGCCGAAAATTTGGGGATGTTGTCGATCGTCTGCTGATCGACATGGTCTCCCCAGATAACCGTTACGACCTTGACGGTCGAGAAAACCGAACCGCCGTAGTACAGCATCGGGCCGTCACCGCCTCCCGGCGGCAAGCGGCCGGTCCTTTCGTAATAGTGCGGTAAAGGCAATATGTGATACGCGGCGCTGCCCAGGGCGTGCACTGGAATGGCCCAGGCCAGAACGCCAGCCGCCGCACAAACGGCGGTCAGAGTGCGAGCAGAACAAAACATGGGAATCTCCCCGCGATATGTTGGAGATCATCATAGAGCAGCACGGGAGGCCCAACCATTACGCCAGCTTCCTGTACCAATCGTCACGCCCCCTTCCCCAAATACCGCTCGTACCAGTCGAGCAGGCGCTGGAACATGTCGATGTTGTAGCTGCCTTTGCGCGGTGAGTGGCCCTCGTTCGGGTAGAGGACCATTTCGGTTTCGACGCCGAGATGCTTCAGCGCGCGGTAGAGGCCTTTCGACTGGCCGACGGGGTTTGACTGGTCGTCGATGCCGTCGAAGATCAGCGTCGGCGTTTTGGCGTGGCCGATTTCGGTGGACGGCGAGTTGCGCGCGTAGATTTCCGGGTGCTCCCACGGCGTGCCGAAATACCATTCGTCGCCGGCCGCGTCTTCTTCGGTTTCGAATTCGGCCTGCTGGTCGTAGACGCCGGCGCCCGCAACCGCGGCCTTGAAGCGACCGGTCTGCGTGATCGCCCATGCCGTCATCTCCCCGCCATAGGACCACCCGCCGATGCCGAGACGTTCGGGATCGGTGCCGCCCTTCGCGATCACGGCATCGAGCACCGCCATCAGGTCCTTGTAATCGCCGCCGCCCCAATCGGCGCGATTGGCTTTCATGAAATCCTCGCTGTAGCCGTTGGAGCCGCGCGGATTGACCATCAGCACTTGGTATCCGTGCGAGGCGAGAAGCTGTGCCCAGGCGGGCTCCCAGGTGTAGCCCGCGGTGAAGCGCGACGACGGCCCGCCATGCACGAGCAGCACGAGCGGCAGCTTTCCCACGGCCTTTGCAGGCCGGACGAGCGCGGACTCGATATCGGTGCCGTCGAAGCTCTTGGTGTGGAAGATCGTGGTGGGCGCGAGGTGGCCCACGACCGGTCCGGTCTGCATGTGCGTGAGCTGGCGGATCGCGCCGTTCGGCGCGCGGAGATAGATCTCCTGCGGATGGCTGTAATCCTCGCCGACGAAGGCGATGGCGCCGTCGGGTCCAACATCGAACGAACCGATGGACAGCGGAAGCTTGATCTGTTCGGGCGCCGCACCCTGCTCCATGCGATAGAGCCGCGTATAGAATCCATCCGCGACGCTCATGAAGATCGTGGATGGGCCGTGCCATTGCATCTGCACCACCGCGCGATCCACACCTTCAGAGACATCGCGGAGATCGCTTGCGCCGATGGTGCCGACGAACAGATCGCGCGGCTCCGGCCCGTTCGCGCGCGTCGCATGAACGGCGAACTGTTTCCCATCCGGCGATGCCATCAGAAAATCGAAAGGCTGCGGCGGATGGCCGATTTGTGTGAGCGCACCATCCGGAACCGAGAGCGCGTAGACGGCGTCGGTGTTTTGCTCCGCACGCGGCTTCTCCGTCGCCGCGATCAGGATGCGCGACGGTGTTTGCCACTGAAACTCGTCGATACGCATGCCGGTTTTGCCGATCCGGTGCACGGTCTTCGATGCAACATCGGTGACCCACAGCCTTTCGAGCAGGCGTTCGTCGTCCGCGACCTGCGGGCCTTCATCTTCCGAGGGCGCGGCGTCGTCTTTCGCGAGATAGCCGATGGATGCGCCGTCCGGCGACCAGTGAAAGCTCGACACGCCGTTCTTCGCCGCGGTGAACGCGGTGGCCGTGCCGCCCGTTTCCGGCATGAGATAAACCTGCGTGCGGCCCTCGCGGTTGGAGAGGAACGCGAGCGTCTTGCCGTCAGGCGACCATTGCGGCGCGCGCTCGCTCTTGCCCTTCGGGGTAATCTCGTTCGCGGCGCCGGTGGCGACATCGAGGATGCGGATGCGCGGCTTATAGTCCAGCGGATAGCTGAGCACGATAAAAGCGAGCTTCTTGCCGTCCGGCGAGACATGCAGATCGCCGGCGCGCTGGTAATCCAGCACCTCGGCCGGGGTGAAGCCTGCCGCCGCGGCACATGACAGGCCGTTAAGCATCAGGGCGAGGAAAACGGCGTGGCTCGGCTTCATCGGGTGCACCTTATAGCGCCATATATATATCGTCAGGCGGCCATAAAGCCGCCATGGGAAGAGGCTGTCTTTCACAATCCTAGCGGCGTTGCACGGGCCGAACGGAGGGGATCACAAGATGTTTGCATCCGACAATCTGCGCGTCGGCCAATATGCGCCCCATGGCGCGATGGCGCCGCACAGTCACGACCACGATTCGCTTGGGCTGATCCTGGACGGCGATTTCGTCGAGCAGATCGGGGCATCGGAGCGCCGCTACACGCGGGGCTGCGTGACGTTCGGGCCGGCGGGCGTGACACATTCCCAGCGCTTCGGGGCGGACGGCGCGCGCCAGATCATCGTGATGCCCCAGAGCGACTGGCTTTCCTATCTCGCGGACAAGGGTGTGCGCCTGGGCGACGCGCCGTTCGTTCACGGGCCGCAATTCTTCCAGCTCGGGACCAGATTGCTGAACGAGATCCGGCGCGACGACGACTTTGCGCCGCTGGCGCGCGAAAGTATCCTGCTCGAAATCATCGCCGCGTTCGGCCGCGCAGGTCATGCGCATCCCGCCGGACGGCCGCCGGCATGGCTCGCGGCCGCGCGGGACTATCTCCACGCCCATGCGGCCATGCCGCTTAGCATGAAGGACATCGCGTGCGCCGCCGGCCGCCACGAAATCCATCTCGCGCGGGAGTTCAAACGCTATTTCGGTGTGTCGGTCGGGTCGTATCTCAGGCAAGCCCGAACCGAACGCGCCGCCGGTCTCCTGCGCACCACAAGCGCCAACATTACCGGCATCGCGCACCGCTGCGGCTTCGCCAACCACGCCCATCTCTGCCGCGTCTTCAAGGCGCATTACGGCCTCACGCCCTCGCAATACCGCGCCCGAAGTTGAAAGCAGAGCCCCTCAGATCGATCACGGTATCCGCGGCGCCGACGGCGCAGATTTACGCCGCCGCGGCTGCCCTCAGCGCCAGCTTTTCGATGCGCACAGGCGCGCTTTCGGGGATCAGCATCATTGCGATCTGCGCCACCGCGGCGGCGGCCATGGCGTAGTATGCCGGCGCCATGGCGCTGCCACTCACATGGATCAGCCATGTGACGACGAACTGGGTCGAGCCGCCGCAGGCCGCGAGCGCGACCGAATAGACGATGCCGAACGCGCTGCAACGAATGATTTTGGGAAGGCTTTCGCCCAGCGCTGTGCACACCGACGTGAAGGTGAGGTTGGAGACGAATCCAAGCACAGTCATGACGATGATGAGAGACGCCGGGCTTGGCGATCGCACGACCCAGGCGAACAACGGATAGATCGAGACAAGGAAAACGAAGTTCGCGCCGATATTCATCGGCCAGCGCCCTATGCGATCCGAAAGCCATCCGCCGAGAAGCATGGCGGGAATCGCGATCGCGGCATTCGCCGTCTCGGCCAGAAAACCCGCGTACTCCGAAAGATGAAGCGTGTCCTGCGCATACGTCACCGCATACAACTGGATGTAGCTGGCGATGCTGCCCATTCCGAGCACGGTCACGCCGAGCGCCATGATGCGCCAATAGCGGCGCGCGAGTGCGATGCCGACAATGCCCGGTTCGGAGGACGCCGTGGCCGTCTCCGGTACGTGCAGTGTTTCGGGCAGTTGCGTGCGCAGCCAGAAGCCGAAGGGAACGGCGAATCCTCCAAGCGCGAACGCGATGCGCCAGCCATAGGCGTCGAGGATGTCCGGCGGCAGCAATGAGGACAACACCACGCCGATGACACTGCCCACCAGAATGGCGATCATCTGACTGGCGCCCTGCCAAGCGACAACCGATCCGCGCTCAGATGCGGGCGCTGCTTCCAGAAGATAAGAGGTGTTGGATCCGATCTCGCCGCCGAGCGAGAAGCCCTGAAGCATGCGCGCGATGACCGCGAGCACCGGCGCGGCAAAGCCGATCGCGGCGTAGGATGGAATCGCCGCCATGCCGAGGATCGAGGCGCCAATGAGCATGAAGCTGAGAAGCATCGCGGGCTTGCGGCCAGCGCGATCGGCATAGCGCCCGATGACGATGGCGCCCAGCGGCCGCATCGCAAACCCCGCGCCGAAGGTCGCGAGCGAGCCCATCAGACTGCCATAGGCGTTGCCGCTCGGGAAAAATGCGTGCCCGATCTGGATGGCAAAAAAAGAGTAGGTGAGAAAATCGTAGAATTCGAGCGCGTTGCCGAGCGTCACCGCCGCGATATGGCGGCGCCTGAAAACCGCTGTTCCCGCTGCCGCCAATGCCCACTCCCCCGCCGCCTCAGACCGTAGGCTTCGGCACGGGCCCCGCAAGCGAAATCTTCGGCGATCTCACGATCTCGAGTGCATTGGTCAAAAATGTTCAGCCTTTGCGCTCGCGCGCGATGCCTTCGGCGGCCAGCGGAAGCGGCGCGCTGCCCCCAAAAATGCGGGTGGCCGTGTCCATTAACGTGTCAAGTGCCGGGGAAGAATTCGGTGTGTGTTTCGCCAGTACGGCCGTAGTAAAGCACCCGCATAAGGATTTTCCATGTCCATGCTCCTTGCAAGATCGCAGAGATTTTCCAGTGACAATTCCTTTCCGGATTCGATCGTAGCCAGCGCCGCTTTGATCAGGCGGAGGGCTTTGTCGGCGGCTTCGCGGCGCGCGCGCGAGCTCTCGAGCTGCATCTGCAGCACGCGTGCGAGCGGCGGCGAGTTGGTGGCAAGCTGGCTGCGGATCTGCTCGAGCGTCAGCCCGAACGCCTTCAGCGTGACGATGACGTTCAGGCGCTGAAGCGCCTCGGGCCAAGTTCGCGTCAAGGGATGGGCTGGGCCTTTCAGGGCCGATCGAGCGTTCGCGCTGCGCGGAAGGAGACAAGCCGCTGGCGTGCCTCGTCCCAGAGCGTCAGGCGCACCCCGCGCAAACTCTGAAGCATCGTGAGCCTGCTCACGTTGCGCAGTTCGGGCCGGTCGCGCATCACGCGCGGAAGCCGGTAATAGGGAATCCGGCTGCACAGATGATGCACGTGGTGCATGCCGATATTGGCGGTGAACCAGCGCAGCACCGCGGGCAGATCGTAGTACGAACTGCCATGAAGTGCCGCCTCGTGGAAGTCCCAATTTCCGTTGCGCGCCCAGCGCGCACCTTCGAACTGATGCTGCACGTAGAACAGCCAGACGCCGATCGATGCGGCGAGCAGCACGATGGGCAGATGCACAGCCAAGAACGCGAACGGGCCGACGAGCCACATCATCACGCCGATGGCGAACAGGATCGCGGCATTGGTGCCGAGCGCGCTCACCCAGGGCCGCCAACCGTCCTTCATCATCCCGAACGGCAGGCGCTGTTCCACCAGGAAGAGATAAGCGGGCCCGAGGCCGAACAGCACAAGCGGATGGCGATAGAGGCGATAGCGCAATCTGCCGAGCCACGAACGGGCGCGATATTCGCTTACCGTCAGCGTATCGATGTCGCCGATGCCGCGGCGGTCGAGATTGCCGGTGGTGGCGTGATGCAGCGCATGCGAGCGCCGCCACACGTCGTAGGGCGTCAGCGTGAATACGCCCAGCACGCGGCCGACCCAGTCATTGACGTGTTTTCCGCGGAAGAACGCGCCATGACCGCAATCGTGCTGGATCATGAACAGGCGCACGAGGAAGCCCGCGGCCGGCACGGCAATGAGAAGTGTCAGCCAGTAGCCGACCTGAAGCGACAGCCACATCGCCACCCACAGAAGCACGAGCGCGCCGGCGCTGATGCCGAGCTCGAACAGGCTGCGTGTGCGGCTTGGTTCGCGATAGAGCAGCGCGAATTGTGCGAGCGCGCGTGCGCCAGCGGCTTCGATCTTGTCGGAGATGCGGTCCAGCGAAGTGTTCACGCGCGGCGGCACGCAGGATTCAAGGCTGGCACAACGCACTCCATCTTTCGCTAAGCGGCAGAGTGGCCACAAACCGCCGGTGTGCGTACATCCGGCATCACCAAGGCTGGATTGTGGCCGTCTTCCGCCGGCGGAACCTCGCGGCTTCGACGCCGGCGAAGCGTATATAATGTCGTGCGTGGCGCGCTGCAACCTGCTGCGAAACAATCCCGATATGACACTCATGTGACGGGTTAACGATTGTGCACGCGAGCCGCTATTTGTTGCCTGGTCCTTGTTGCTTTATCTGGGCGCGCCGATCTCGACGCGCACGAGCCCGCAATTGTCCGGGCCGACCATGTCGGCGCCCACAAAGCGGCGATCGGAGGGGTAGTAGTAATCCTCGTACCGCCAGAACAACGTGAGCGTCTCGCCGGACGCCTTCCGCCACGCCAGCCGGTAGTGATGGAAACGTTTCCACGTCGGGGTCTGTCCGGTCATGAAATTCATTTCGAACCAGTTGGGCCAGATCAGCCGGCCCTGCGTGTGCACGAAATTGATGCTGTCTCCGGCATCCGCGGCGAACGCGGCAATCGTTTCGCTTTGATCGGGCAAGGTGCCGCTGCGCGCGCCGAGCACGATGCTCTTGCCGTTCGCCGTGGCAACCAGGTGGCCTTGCGCGTCGACAGCGAGACTCATCGCTTGCTTGTCGCCGGAACCTGTGAGGCCCATGACGTGCCCATCGATCAGCAGATAGGTCCCGTTCCAGCCGATCTTGCGGAGGGACGCCGAAGACAATTCGCGGCGAGCAACCCCGTCGAAGAGGAGCGCCGCCGGTCTCGCGCCGGCATACCACGCCACCGCGATCGCAACGATCGCCGATCCTGCGCCGGCGAAGTTGAGCCAGGTGAGCCTCATGGCGCGCCGTCCCCCAAACGCCACCTAGGCCACGTCCCGCAGCCCGGCGCAAGCTTCGAGGGAGCGTACATCACCAAGTCCCTCTGTCATTCCCGGCGAGCATTGGCGCGCAAGCGCCAATGTGAGAGAAGGGAACCCAACTTTGAGAGCGAAGAAGTTGGATCCCCTTCCCGCGTGCTCAGCTTCGCTTCGCTCTGCCCGATCTTTCATTTCAATTGACCGCGGCGCATTTGCACCCTCAGATCGTGCCGCGGGCTCGAATTGGGGTGACGTGTTGAGCGCGGAAGACTCGCAAGCGGCCGAAATCATTCGCGTCAATGCGGCGGCGGCACCTTCGTTGCCGGGGAAAGCACGCCGGGCGCAGCACGCGAAACATCACGGTTGCGTCACGGCGACCTTCGAAGTGCGCGCCGATGTGCCGGCCGATCTTCGCCACGGCCTCTTCGCGGAGCCGCAGCGTTACACGGCCGCGATAAGATTTTCGAACAGCCGGCAGAAAGACGATCGCCAGGCGGACACACACGGTATGGCGATCAAGCTTTTGGGCGCGCCGGGCGAAAAGCTCCTTCCCGGGCAAGCGCACGAGACCGCGCAGGACTTTCTCCTCGTCGATAGCGAGGTGTTCATCACCGGCGATGGCACGGCCTATACCTGGCTCAACAAAGGGCTGATCGATCCGCAGCAGAGTTTGCTGCAACGCTTCCGGTTCTGGTTGTTGCTGGTGTTGCAGCCATCGCTGCTGCTCAGGATCATGCGTGTTGCAGGCGGGCGCCCAACCTCGCCGCTCACCCAGAGCTACTACAGCACGACGCCTTATTCTTGTGGCGCGATGGCCGTGAAATGGGTGGTGCGTCCGGCATCGAACCGTGACGCGAAACCCTTGTCGGGCCCCGACGGATTGGCGGAGGCGTTGCAGAGAGACCTTGCAGACGCGCGGTTTCAGTTCGATTTCGGTGTCGATGTCCAGGTCGATCCAGCGGCGCAACCGATCGAAGACCCCACGGTTGCATGGTCGCAAGCGAAAGGTGCGCGGCGCGTGTGGCTGGCGACGATCACCATCCCGCCGCAAACGCTCGAGAAAGCGGCCTCTCTCGCGGAGGACATCGCCTATTCGCCCTGGCACGGCCTTGCCGCCCACACGCCATTGGGCGCGATCAACCAGCTCCGCAAGCCCGTCTACCGCGCGCTCGCGATCCGCCGCCACAAACTCAACGGCGTGTCGCCCGCGGATACGTCAGAACTTCCGTCGAGCCGCACGAGCACGGGGCGCACGTGACAGTAAGATCGGGTTGGCGAAGAGAAATGCGGCTCTCCCAGCACATCTATCTTGAACGTGTCGTCTTGCGCCGGACACCAGTGCGTTCGATCGGACGGCGCTTAAAATGCTTAGTCAGCCGAGCGGTGGCGGCGTCGATCGTCCGGACCTCGCATTGCCACAGGGTTATGACGGTCCAACCCATTTTCTTCAGCGATGCGGTGTTTTCTGCGTCACGCTTCACGTTTCTCGAAAACTTGGCGTTCCAAAATTTTCGATTGGACTTCGGAGTGGTTGCATACTTGCAGTTCAAATGCCGATGCCAGAAGCAACCATTTACGAATAGAACGATTTTCCACCTCGGAAAAACCAGGTCCGGTCGCCCAGGAAGTTCCTTTACGTTGAGTCGAAATCTTAGACCCATACGGTGCGCCGCTTTTCGCACTATGAGCTCGGGGCCGGTATGCTTCGTGCCCACCGCCCGCATGATTGCGGACCGGCGATTGGTATCGACGTGATCTACCAATTTTCAGACTCGGTTCAGCGTCACAGGCACTCGGCAATTCGTTTCATCAGAATTTCCGCGACTATCGGAGAAACGCTATTACCAATCATTCGGCAACTGTGCCACACGGTCGGATGGAAAATGAAATCGTCAGGGAACCCCTGCAAACGCGCCGCTTCTCGAGGCGTTATGACACGATTTTGTGTGGGGTGAATGGGTCGCACCGCTTGATACGAGCCTCGGTCGCTTCCGGTTCCGGCACGCAAAGTCGGACTCACCCCGTCCCACGTAAGACGTTTGTATTTTCCTATCTTGTCCATCTCGCCGGGCCTGAGCTTCTCGAAGCGAGACAACGCAACGTCAGTATGCGCCGTCTTTCGATGACTTGAAAAACGTCCCGATTTCGAGCGCATCTTGGTAGCGTATGCAGAAACTGCGGGCTCACCACTATACGCCCATTGGTCGAATCCGCCTTCGTCGCATCCCAGAGACCGTGCACGCGTCAAGTCCCCAATTGCATCACGCACCGTGGTTCGCGTTCGAACTGGCTTGGTCAACCAATCTAACTCGGGCACATCCATTCGCGACTTATCGAAACCAAAAAGGAAAAGGCGCTTACGTCGAGTCGGCGCCCCGAAATCTTCCGAGTCGAGTATCACCGGCCCGACTACGGTCCATTTATCCCCGAGATGGGCAAGGCCATGCTCGACCAACGAATAGTTCTGCGGAAATCGAAGTCCACGGACGTTCTCGAATAGGAAAAACTTAGGCTTCAGTGCTTTGACCGAGCGGAAGAATTGAAAAACCAATTCACGCCGCGGATCGGTCAAGCTGCGGCGACCCATCTCGCTGAAGGCTTGACAAGGGGGGCCGCCCACAACGCCGTCTGGCGACAGACCGGTGGCTCTAAAATCTTCGTCGCTAACGGACGACAGGTCACGCAGCAACAAGGCAGCCTTGCGAAAGTTCGTCTTGAATGAACTCGTGAGTATCGGGTCGACATCTAGTGCCAACGCAGTTCGAAATCCCGCTCGATGTGAGCCAAGGCTGAGGCCGCCAGTTCCGCAGAACAAGTCGATGACCGTTGGGGCCTGACACACTTTTCGTGTCGCTTTCATACCTTTACGTAGCACGTTACTCACGAGTCTTCGATCGGGGAATCACAGTTGCAACTCAGCGAACGTCGGATAGAGCGAGTAATAATCGACGTACGCCGAAATCTGCTCTTGCGTTAACGGGAAACCCGCTCGTGCTTCAAATGTCGATTCGACAAGTTTGGCCGAGGATGGCAAAAGCTGATCGAACGCCATCTTTTCACGCATTGTGAGTGGCGGAGTTCGAATCGTTTCCGCAATGATCCCCGGCCAGTTAGCAATCGATCCGTCAGCCGTAACTTTCGCGACAGTTTTGGCGTCGGCAAGTAGCCCACCGACGGTCGCCATTGCGGGCCCGTCACGATACGTAAAATCGTACAATTTGAGGAATTCCAACCGTCGGCCTGAGAGGCGAAGTGCGCTTTTCAACGCGGTTTCGAGTATCCTTCTAATCAACTTCGGATAACCGTCGTCGTCCACATCTTCTTCCACAAGCGTCGTAGGAACTACGTCTCCCATTTTTGTTGCAAGATATTCCCGTATCTGGTCGGGGGTCACCTTGTCCGGTGCGCTTGCGTCTATCAATTTTTGCACACGTTTGGCCTCTGCGTTCACCGTCACCAACACTACGCTTCCGCCCTTACAGTTCTCCACAAGCAGCGATATGTCCCGAAACGCCGAGTCCTCGGCTCCTGTATCGTGGTCGAGCCAAACAATCGATTTATGTCGGTCGAGATTCAGAGTCGGAAGAACGTCGGTGGTATAGCCGTGTTCCACCGTTATGCACTTTAGTGGCGCGTTGAAAGTTGCGCGGGCATAACCGACATCGTCCGCTTCTATCGAGATTAGCGTTTTGATGGCCAGAGTTCTATGGGCCATCAAAAAATCAACGAACCATAGCGATCCCATGCCAACATAGCGATAACTGCTCAGTTCCAGAGTGGAATCGAGCTGCTTCAAGAAGTCGAAAATCGTTTTTCGGGCGATAACTTTGTTGGGCCGAAGAGAATAGTTGATTGCTTGAAACGAATTGTCGGACGTCCCGCTCATGAGACATTCCGCTTATAGAAGTATTCGAAAGTGCGCTCTCCCCTACCTCGCGGTTAGAGAGCTGAGCGGACCCGAGCGCCTCGCGCACCTTGTCGACCTTCGCGGACGGCTGCTGATAGGAGATATTCGCCAACGTCCGCGTCAACTTTTTTGCCTTAGGAACGCTGAAAGTTTGGCGTTCTGGAATCTTTGCTAGCGGAATCGCTATCGTTGATTTCTCAATGGCTTTAGCTGCCGGGATGTCTCCCTTTCTTCTATTGGTGTAGGCTGTCCACGTTTTCGTCAGCTCACGCATTTTGCGCAGGGCGCGCTTATAGAGCTCGGACGTTACGTCGATGTCGCGCTTAGTGGTCGTCCATGGTAGCTTGTCCGGGTCGCTCGACCTAAAAGTCACAACCCCTAAAAAGCCGTTGTATTGGGGATGCCATTCTGCGACGCCGGCATACCCCCACAACGTCGTTTCAGATTTATCTGCGGCGATGACCGTCCGGTCGTTGCAAATGACATACCAGCCCGACAACGCCATGTCCCGACTCGGACGCGCCTCCGGCGTTTCATCGTCAGCAGGGACGCTACCCATACCAGCAAAGATCTCGACATCGACTCCTTCGTCCCTATACCTGATCCGGGCCGGCTCGAAGCCCTTTCCGGAGCGCAACTCGAAAACGTCCGGCTTCACAAGTGTCCTGTTGACGTGAATTCCAAAGCCTTTTTGAAGAAAAACCGAGTAGTCACGACTGATTATTCTGATGAGCTTGATCTCGAAATCTGCCGCTTCCAGCTCCTTCGCCACAACGTCGTTTAGATCGGTTATCTCTATCTTCGTTCCGGGTTCACCGCCTTTACGCTCTCGTTCGATCGGAAAATTCCAATTCAATCCTTTTTCCTCGGCCCAACTCGTTACGTCGACGGCGACTTTGAAGGCGTCGACGTCCGTTACGCTGTGGACGGCGGCAGTGTTGCCGATCTTGAAGATGGCTCGCTTCATTCCGATGCCGTAGATGCCAACGCCATATTTGTCCTTCGGCGCTCGAGGATCGCGTCCAAATCGGAATGCGTATTTTTCGGCAATATCGATCGGAATGCCGCCGCAGTTGTCCTTGATCTCAAATCGAGTGCGCGACAGCGTCACGCTGCACGAATAGTCTTCATAGGCGTCCGCAGGCAATGTCTTGGCTGTCCCGCCCTCCATCGATCGGCGCGCACCGTCCAAACAGTTGTCTATGAGGTCAAGTATGCAGTCTTGCAGACTGATATCGCGTGTGAGCATGTCCACGAAGAACCAGCGCGTCGGCGTCGCGTTTGCGACTAGTGGTTCCACTTTTTCCCCGCCCGTTGCCATTCATCAACCTTTGCGCTAGTTCGCTTCGCCGTCAACAATATTCGAGCGGTACGGACGATACTGGCGAACATAACAGTGGAGCCATCGCTCCCCAGTGGAAAAATACGAGAAATCTTTCCCCGTCAAACTGCGACACCCCGGAAACCTCACCCCGCCCTGCTCTCCCCCTTCTTCGCCTCCGGTAACACCTCGCCCCGCGCCGCAAACCGGTCGGCCGCGAGCTTCCCTCTTCGCAGCCGCGCGTGGTGGAGGGCTTCGGTTAGGGCGTCCAGGCTCTCGCACACGCGTTCGGTGACTTCGCGCTTGTAGTGTTGGCCGCAGGCTTGGCGGACGGCGGGGGCGAATTCCCAGCGTTCGCCGCAGACGAGCTGCACGATCACGGCGTCGCGCTGGCTGAGCGCTGCGCGGATGGCGACGAGCCTCAGCACGGCGCGCGAGCGCGCTTCGTCGAAGCCGAACTCGCCCGTGCCGTGCACCTCGCTCATGCAGGTCGAGTCGCGGCCCGATCCGCGATTGGCGATCAGCCACAGCGCCATGAAATCCATGCCGGCCTTGTGGCGGCTTGCTGCGAGCGCGGGATCGTAGTCGCTGGTGAGGCGGCCGGAATCGTGCGCCTTGGTGAGCGGATGATCGCTGTCGCCGAGCTGGCGGCGCGCGAACGCCTCCGTCAGCGGGTTTTCGGAATCGTTGATGCGTTCCGGCTCGGACTTTTCGGGCGGACGTTCCTGCCACCAGGGCGGCGCGTACCAGGCGATGCCGTGCTTCGGGGTGGCGAGCGGCCCTGCTGCGGCTTTCTGTTTGCGTCTTCTCTTTGTCATGTGCGGACTCGCTGTTGTTGTCGTCGTCAGAAGCGTGTGGTCATCCGCCGCGCTGCTTGAGCAGGATGGCGGCGTAGCGGCGGCGGAAATCGGTGTCGCAGAACGCGTCCTGTGAGACGTGATCGTCAGGCACAGGCGTGCCGTCGCTGCACAGGCCCTGCGCGTAGTTCTTCAGATGCGCCATCGGCACGCGCGAATAGGGCGTGCGCAGACCGGTGAGCGGGTTGAAATCTTCCGGCTCTCTCATGTCGCCCTTCCCTGCGCGTGGCGGATTTCGTTGGCGGTGTCGTCTTCGTGGCGGAGCTGGTTCGCCCACATCTTGAGCGCGAGTTCGCGATGGCTTCCGTCGAACCGCAGCGTGCGTCCGCGATGGTGGATGGGCGTGCCGTCGCCGATCGCGCGCGCGGTGCCCTCGGCGCTCGCATGCGCGCGGATCAGCGCCAGAAGGTCGATGGCGCCTTGCGGCTTTCCGTCCTGCAGCACCGCGCATTTGAGGCTCCACGCGACGCCCGCCTCCACTGCATCGGCGGCGAGCTGCGAGGCGCGCACCGATTGCCAGTGCTGCCAGCGCGCGTTCGAATCCATACCGTGGCGCGTGCGCGCCGCATCGTCGCCGGTGCGATCCTTGAAGGCTTTGCGCGCGGCCTGCACGATCGCGCCCGGCACGGGCCATGCGCGCGTGCGATGTTCGGTCACGACCTCGCGCCACGCCGCGCGCAGATCCGCGCGCTCGAACGGCTCCAGCACCGTGCCATAGGCTCTGAGCGCTGCGGTCAGCGCGCTCGCGTCCATGTCGCGCGGCGGCAGATAAATCGCCTGCATCGGACCCAGGATTTCGGTTTGCACGGCGGCGAGCGTCACGATTCCTCCCCCTCGACGATGGAGAGGATTTTCGTGTTCGCGCGCGCGGGCGCTCCGTTGCGCGCGGTCTTCGCGAAATTCATCGCGTTGCGCACCCAGGTGCGCCAGCTCGCGGACCAGTCGGCGGAGGTTCTGAGCCCGGCGGTGTTGTAATCGCGGAACTTGGCAACCTCCTCGTCCATCAGGGTACAGAGGTCCGCCCTGCCCTTGCCGAGCCAGTGCTGCTCGGCCCAATGCCGGTCTTCCCGATCGGGAAAATTTTCCGGAAGCGAATGCTTCGGCGTGCGTGTGTTTGGGTTTGTGTTTGACTGTTCTTCTTCTGGTATTGGTAGAGGTAGAGGTGCATCGGTTTGCCTTTGCGGTGGCAATGCGTCTGCCATGCGTTTGTCATCGCCCTGCCATCGCGCGTTCGCACCCGCTTTGCCGGCGCGCGACTTCTTCTCGACAAGGCCGTGGGCGCGCGCGAGTTCGTGTTCGGCGCGCTTGTTGAACCAGAAGCCGTCACGCTCGGTGAAGAACGGCGCGAGGACGGGCTTCAGCTTGCGCCACTCCGCGCGCGTCGCTTTCACCGTGGCGGCAAGCTGGCCGTCGTCGGCCGGGATCGCGCCGCCATTCGTCCAGTAGGCGAACAGCAGCAGCAGATAGGCGCCGTGCTGATCGCGCGTCAGGCGCGCGGTGTCGCGCAGATAATGGCCGACGTTCAGCGGCATCCATTCGTCCGGCTTGCGCGCGCTCATGCTTCCCCCGCGTCGCGCGGCTTGAACTCGGCGTGGCGTTCGCCGACCGCCGCGAGCAATTGTTCGGCGCAGGCGCGCGAGGTTTCAGTGACGCCGTCGGCCAGGATGTTGCGCAGCAGTTGAACCAAGAGCGGGAAATTGCGCGCGGCTTTGAGATACGGCTTGCAGCGGATAACGCGGCGCTGGCGGCCGTCCTTGCGGATCAGGCGCTGGCGTTCCTGCTCCGCGGCCTCGAGCGCGGTGAAGCGCGGATATTTGCGTTCGGTGATGATCCAGTAATCCATCTCTGCGCCCCTTCAAGCGTCGTAGTGCTCGCCGTGCTGGCGGAAATATTGCGAGGCCCTGCGATGACGCGCGGTCTTGCTCAGCATCACCTCGTGCGGCGGCGCGGGCGGCGTGTCGTCCCAGAGCGTCTGCAGCACCGCGAGCCGCCGGAAGAACAGCTCGCGCGCGGCCTTGTCGCGGAAGCGCACCAGCCCGCGCATCGCGATCTCGATCAGCGCGTGCGTCATGCGAGCCTCGCGGCGAGATCGGCGGCGATGTTCGCGGCGCGGGTGAGAAGCGTGCGCGGCAGGGGCGGCAAGCGGCGCTCCCACGCCATTGCGCGCGTCCTGGCCGATTGCGTGCGCGGGAAGACGAAGTCCTCGCGGCGGTGATCGGCATGCGCCGCGATGGTGAGGACGGCCGTCTTTGGGGCGGATGCCGCGCGGGTTTTGCCGGCCGGGGTCGTGAAAGGGGTCTCCATAACCCCGGATTTACGCTTTCTGCGTAAAAAGTCAACGTGGATGGCGTAGAAACTTGCGTTGCATTATTGCAGGATGCGTAAATCCTCGTCGCAGCGTGCGTTATCGGTGCCGAAGGCGCTTTCGGCGATCCGCGCGCGCTCCGGCCTGTCGCTGGACGAACTCGCCTCCAAGATGGGGCTGAAGCGCGCGTCGTCGATCCAGCGCTATTTCTCCGAAACCGATTTTCGCGGGCGTTACCTAAAGCTCGAGATGGCGCGCCAGTTCGCCGGCGCGTTCGCCGACCTCGGCAATCCGCCGATCGCGGAAGCCGAACTCATCGCCCTCGTCGATCCCGAAGTGCGCGCGATGTTCCGCGGACGGCCCATTCCGGTGATCTCCTACATCCAGGCCGGTGGCTGGACCTCGGCGCCCGACGCCTATGCCCCCGGCCAGGGTTTCGCGGAGATGGCGGTGGATTCGTCGGTCGGTTCGCGCGCCTTCGCGCTGCAGATCCGCGGCGATTCCATGGCGGAGCGCTTTCGCGAAGGCGACCGCGTGGCGATCGATCCCGATATCCAGCCCATGCCCGGCGATTTCGTCGCCGCCAAGGAAGACCGCGAAGACGAAGCGACCTTCAAGCAATACCGCCTGCGCGGCATGGACACCCGCGGCCGCCCCATCATCGAACTGCGCCCGCTGAACGACGCCTGGCCGGTGATCACGCTCGACTCCAAGAATCCAGGCCGCATCGTCGGCACGATGGTGGAGCATCATAGCTATCGGCGGGTGCGGTAGGGAACACATCGCATCACCTGGCGCATCGCTTCTCGCTGCAATCGGATCGACTCCGACTCCTATCTCAGAAGTTGTGTCGCTATTAGAAGTTGCATGCTCAAAAAATTCACTTGAAGCGATGAATCGAACGCCATACCGTTTCTTCCTGCGTAAGAGGGATGTGCAGATGCGCTCACGTTCAATCGGCTCCGGATTTCCGTTGATGCTGCTTGTCGCAGCGGCGCTGTGGCTGGGCACAACGCCTTTCACGGTTGCGCACAGCACGACGTTTACCACGATATGCACCCTCGCGAGCAGCACCTGCGGCGGCGGAAGTGGCGGCGGGTTCTACCCTGAGGGCGGCCTAGTCGCCGATGGCTCGGGAAACCTCTACGGGACCACCAGTAACGGCGGCACACACGGTGCCGGTACCATCTTTGAGCTAACTCCCAATGGCGCCACCTACGCCTACACGGTTCTCCATAACTTCTGCCCGGGGACAACCTGCTGCCCCAGCATGACTGACGATAGCTGTCAGGACGGACAGACGCCGCTTGGCAATTTGATCATGGACGTTTACGGCAATCTGTATGGGACGACCGCGCAAGGAGGTCCCAACACGGGTCCGGACAGCTCGAGGGCCGGCATCGTCTTTAAACTTCAGCATCCAGCGTCGGGCACAAATTGGACAATTCACCGGCTTCACAACTTTTGCTCCGCAGTCACAAGCGGAGTGTGTTCGGACGGTGAATTTCCGATGTCCGGCCTTTCGTACAAGCCCACCTCGTCCAGTCCGTATTATAATGGGACCGATCCGCTCTACGGCACGACTTATGTCGGCGGCCAATACACGCCCGGCAACTACGGAGGCGGCGCTCTGTTCAAGCTCACGCCCGGCAGCACCTGGACTGAGACGGTCGTGCATTCGTTTGGCGATCCCTCGGTTGGCAACGGGACCTTCGTGGACGGTTTCTTTCCAGTTGCCGGCGTAACGCTGGATTCATCGGGCAACATATTCGGAACGACATCGGGCGGAGGGTTGAATAACGCCTACGGCGGCGTCATTTTCAAAATCGACACGAGCAACAACTATGGCCTGCTCTATGAATTTTGCGAGACCACGCCCCCCAACAGTTCACTCTGCACAGATGGAAGATACCCCAACGCGAACCTCACGCTCGATTCAAATGGGAACATCTTCGGCACGACGCTGGCGGGAAGCACTGATCCGAATCAAGGCTCACAAGGAGTCGGCTTGGTGTTCAAGTTGCCTTCCGGCTCCTCGAACGTCACCGTGCTTTATTCGTTTTGTGCCGGGCTTTCGACCTGCACCGACGGTAACCAACCCGCGCCGGGCAGCGGTCTGATCCTTAGCAGCACGGGGGACATATACGGCACGACTAAGTATGGCGGCAACGGCGTCGGCAGTGTCGGAGGCGAGGTTTATAAGCTGCACCCCTCGGGTGGTAGCTACACGATGAGTTGGAGTCACGGTTTTTGCCAAACCCAGGGCTGCAACAACAGCCCTTCGGACGGCGATCAGCCGGTCACCGGCCTTACTCAAGATGCAGCCGGCAACATGTACGGCACGACGTATTATGGGGGCACATCGAACGGCGGCACGATCTACAAGGTTGCGGAGCCGTGAGGCCGCGAAGACGAAGCGACCTTCAAGCAATACCGCCGCGCGGCCGCGCCAGCCGCGCGGGTGCCCGATCATCGAACTGCGCCCCCTGAACGACGCCTGGCCGGTGATCACGCTCGACGCCAAGAATCCGGGCCGCATCGTCGGCACGATGGTGGAGCATCATAGTTATCGACGGGTGCGGTAGCAGGAATCGGCACTGTTACAGGACAGGATTGCCGGATTTTCGGAGTGGGACTAGGGTCCGAAGATAGCCTGGAGTGCGCCTCCGCCGATGACCGACCCAGAACGAAAGTACTATGTGACGGGCACTGGCATTACCGGACCCCTGCGGTATTCGGACCTGACGCTTCCCGAGGCCGCTTACAAAGTTTCCAAAATGAGTGACAGCGGTGTGAGCGATGCCCGCGCGTTTGACGATCAGGGCCGGGAAGTCGATCTAAGCGACAGCTGGATGATTCTTCGCACCTAGAGATCCCAAGGGCGAGAAACGCCTCGCTGATGTCGTCGCCAACGCCGTTGCCGTTGGTCTTGGACAACGTATCTCCGAAATCCTGCTGACCGCGCTTTTTGCTGCGATAAGCGCGCCTTTTGTTTTGTCGGCGCATTGGATTTGGACTCACCTTCCGGCGATGCACAAAAAATGAAGTAGGTGTCCTGGCCCGCGAATGCGGGCCATCCAGATGACATCCCGTGAAATTCTCACAGTTTTTCCTCGATCTCGCGAAACGAGCACCATCGCCCAGAACCCAACTGGATGGCCCGCATTCGCGGGCCATGACAAACTGTAGATAGGATTGCTCTGAGCGAGCAAAGACTCCCAGCCTCAACCACCGCGCATTCCACGCCGCTGGCCGGTCGGGCGGGCGCGGCTTGATTGCCAACGTGGACGACCGCGCGAACTGGTTCGGAAGCGGCGGCGGAAGTCGAAAACAATTGCAGATGCAGCGTGCCGGAATAAGCGCGGCTTTTGCTTTTCCGGCCCCCCCACCCTTCCCCACTTCGTTGGGACGAGGGAGATTGGAGGAAGCGAAATCAAGGCTTCCAGATGAAGCCCATGACGATTCCGTTGGTTTTGAATTCGCCGGCAAGTTGTCCCTTGTCGTTGATGCTGTTGATCTCGGTGTCTTTACCGCGGGGGACATCGATTGTCTTCATGTTGCCGTCTGACGCGCGGACGAAGCCGCCCTGATTGATCCTGTTCTGGTAGTAGCCCGCGATCGCACCGTCTTCGTTGATGCTCAACGGCCCGGTGCCCTGCACGTTCTTTCCTGGAACGGCGAAGGTCGAGATCGTGCCGTCGGCCGCGCGTATGAAGCCCTCGTTGATTCCGGAAGACGATTTGAAATATCCGATGACGACATCTGCGTCGTTGATGGCGCTGACCACGGTATAGACCGCGCGCGGCGGATCGAATTGCGTGATCGTTCCATCCGGCGTGCGCACGAAACCGTGTATCGCCCCATTTGCGGAGAGCGTTCCGGCTATTGTCTGGTGGGAATTCGCGCACGCCACCGTCAGCTGCTCGCCGAACTCGGTGTAATGGCCGCGTGGATTTCTCAGGAAACCGAAGGTGCCGCCGTGCCTTCCCCGGATTCCCGTTCCGGCAATCCATCCCGCCTTGTCGAGCGAAACCGCGCTTGTGTAACCCGCGGCGTGCGGCGCCATCACATCCATGTACTGGCCATCCGGGGTCCGGACAAATCCTCTGGTGTAGAACGTGTTCTGGTCGGTCTTCTTGGAGTAATTGCCGACGATCGTGCCGTCCCTTCTCACCGCAACCGCATCGGTATTCGCCGCTCCCGGCACATCGACGATCGTGAACGTTCCATCGGTTGCGCGCAGGAAGCCATGCTGGCCGGTCCCATCCACGAAGAAGCCGGCGACCTCACCCCTGTTCGTCATGGTTCTGGGAACCGTCGCGGTCGCGCCCGGAACCTGAAACGTGACGCGTTTCGGCCTGGCCTCACCCGGCTGGCAGAAGACTCCAAGGGCGATGGAAACGCAGACGGCCATGCGCAACGGGTTCATCGTTTTCGCTCTTTCGTGCTGGCGTTCCCGCAAAGGGGGCATTCAGCCATGGAAGTGTAACACACTGGGACAGATTTGGTGGCAGGGTGCACAGCCTAAAACGCCGGGCAACCGGTCCGTTCGTGCCGCTGCAAAAACCGAACCGGATGTCCTTCGGGTGCGCTTCCTACTCGCTCGCCGGGATCGGGTCGGGCGTGTGGGTGTGTTCGACGGAGCGGGCGAGCATGTCGTAATCGGTCGCGACCGTTAGGAGAATCCGGCGCGATTCCATGTCGGGCGTCGCATTGGCGATGGCGCGCACTTCCTCCGCCTTGCGGCGGTAATGCGCGGCACGCGCTGCGATATCTATCATAATCGCCCGATCGAACGTGCAGATGATGCCCATGACAACCGTAAGATGAGTCCTTTAACAACAAATTGCGGATTCGTAGTGCCTTTGAACGATGGCCGCCAAGCGGCCAATGGAACCCGCCCTGGCCGGTACAATTCTCAGTGATCACGATGATTGTCGTTCGTCACATCCCTTGATGCGCGCGAAGACCATCGTGCCGTGCGGTTCGCCATCGTAGAGCGGCGCGAGCATCGAGGGCACAAAATCGAAAGTGTAGGACGCACCGAGGCCGAAGGCGAGTTCGCCCACGTCATGCGCGGCGTGCCGGCCGCGACCTGCCAATGATCGCCGGCCTTGACGTGCATCGTGGGCTTGCCTTCGACGAACATGTCGCCACCGCCTTCGATGACATAGGTCATCTCTGTGCCGGGATGGATATGGCGTTCGACCGTCATGCCGGGCGCGATCTTCGCGACGATGGTGGTGGTAGGCGCTTGCCGGATGTCGATCTGCTCGAGGATGGTGCGTATGGGACGCTGCGCATCGGCGACGAGCGCCGCCGACGCCGTGGCGACGGACATGAACAAAACAGACTTGAACATCGCGATCCCCCTGCCCGACCGGTTTCTTCCATCGGCCGCAACGGACCATAGTCGCGGATCAGTCTGAATTACCATTGCCGAAGTCCGTTTTCCTGATTGCATAGAGTGCGGCCACCGCGAACGGAACGATGATGACGGGCGATCCTGTGGCGGCGGCGCCGACGATCACGCCCATGACAACAGCGAACGAGAACGCCCAGCCCTGCCAGCAAATGGGGTAGGTGAATCGCAGTGGTCCGAGATATCTCCGGCTTCGGTACCAGTATGTCTTCACACGGTCACTCTCTTGCATGGCCCCCGTGGGATGGCTCTCGAACCGACACCCGCCCCGCACTTCGCTCTCTATCATGGAAGCGGCATTGTCGGCGAGTTGCGGAGCCGCGGCGTCCGGCAAATCCCGGTTTAAGCGCTCCGGAACATCCGCGTAAAATATTTACGCATTGTGCGTTGACATATTTACGCATGATGCGTATAACTCCGTCTTCGGACGGCCTGCCGGGCGGTCCGGATGGAGGACGGGAATGGCGGATACGGCGGCGGTGAATGGCGGATCGAGCATTCGGCCCGGGCGCTGCTGCCCTTCCTGCGGACAATCCGCGCCGGACGCCTATCTCGGCCTCGTCTTCGACTGGAAAGCGCGGACGGTGTCGCGCGAAGGATCGCCAGAGGGATCGCAAGAACGATCGCGGCCGGTTCGCCTGCCCACATCGCTGCTCCTGATGCTGGATGCACTCGCCGCAGGCCGCGGCGAGGGGGTTTCCGAGCGTGTCCTGCTCGGCGCCTATCGCGCGGGCACGGCAACCTGCGACCGGCTGATCTCCAAGAAAGTGTCGGCGCTGCGCGGTGCCATCGCGCCGCTCGGGCTCGGCATCGCGACAATTCGCGCCAAGGGCTACCGGCTGATCGAAACCGCGGCGCAGGCGAAGGCCGCATGAGCGCGCGCAATTTCGAGAACGCCAGGAAGATCGCTCGCGAAGCCGTGTTCGCGCATGCGCGCGCGAGCGGCCACGGCGAAAGCATCGACGATTCCGATCGCGCCATCGGGATCGCTGTGATGTCGAACCTGTTGTGGGACGTGCCCGCATGGGAAGGCGGATTCCTGGGCCTGTCGGATGCGGCGTTCGATGCGTTCTGCGAAGAGCACCGTGGGACCGTCTCGCGCGAGATCGCGCTGAACGCGCAATGGGCGCGCACCGTGACATGGCCACGCGACGCCGAAGACGACGCGGAGCGTGTCCGCTGGCGCGATGCCTATAGGCGCAATGTGGCCTGGCGCGTGGCGGATCCGGAGCCAGCAGACCCACAGCCCGCCGCCATCACACCCGAGCAAATCGTGCCCAACACACAACCGCGCTCGTCGCCCCTCAAACCCCACGATCGTGTCGCCTCGCGCGCCCTGGCCACGAGCATTGATCGTGTTCTCGGCTTCGATCGCGCGCACGACGAGGCCGCGTGATGCTCGGGCACGCATGGACGACCGTCGTGTTCGTCTACGCCCTGGGCGAAGCGTTCACCCTCGCAGACAGCGAAGCCGCCGCCGGATCGTGGTGGTGCTCCGCCTTCAATTTGACCCTCGCCGCCGTTTTCGCAGGCTCCGCGCTCTGGAACGTCTCCCGCGCCCTCCGCACCCTCACCTCCCCGCGTCACCACCCCTCCACCCTCAACGACGCCGAACTGAACGACGGGCTGAGCGAGGAGGATGTGGCGTGAGCGAAGCCGCATGGACCGTTCACGCGGCGTCGCGGAGGATTTGCTCCGCGCCTCGCGCGAACGCCTCAAGGCTTTCCGGCGAAGCCGAAGGTGCCGTCATTGGTCCCGTAGCTTCCCGCGATCGCGCCTTTGTCGTTGATGGCACGTATCTCCGTCCAGCTGGCGCCCGGATAATCGAACGGCGTGAACGTTCCGTGAGCGGTGCGCAGAAAGCCGTGCCCTTGACCACTGCTATCGTAAAACGAGCCGACAATCGTGCCGGAATTGTTGATGCCCCAGGCTTGCGTTTCGCGCGAGCCGTTTGGGGCAACGAAAATCTTGAGTTTCCCGTCGATGCTGCTGACAAACGCTGCAGTTTGCGTCGAATCCTCTAACCAGCCCGAGACGGTGCCTGCGTCGTTTATCCCCGTGACGCTCACCCAACGATACGTATGCCCGAACATCGCGGCGGTGCCGTGCGCGGGCTGGAAGAAGAAGCGCACCCCGTATCGGATATCGTTTTGAAGAGAGACCGCACCTGCGATTGCCCGCGAACGGTTCACCACCGCGCTTAAGACGCCGCCTGCTGCGCCGGGGACCGAGAATGCCTTCGTTGCGCCGGACGGGTCTCTGAGAAACGCGTGATCTCCGCCCCACTCGCCGACGGTCCAGCCCTTTCTGTTCGTTCCACTGACAAAGGTGGAATGGCCAGGGCCAGCCTGGAAGGTCGTGATCGATCCATCCGCCGCCCGGACAAAACCTCCGCCATAGAAAAACGGTTGGCCATACGAGCCGATGATCACGCCGTCCGCGGTTATGCCGGTTGGAATGGTGATCTCATTACCGTCGTCAGATTTCTTCATCAGGGGAACAGGGACATCGAACGTCTTGAGCCCGCCCGCCGGTTGCCAGAGAAATCCGTGTATCAGTTGGGGGTAGTAATCAACGATGGTGCCGATGACCTGTCCTTGGTCGTTTATGCTCGAGGGCCGGATTGAATATGCGTTGGCCGGAGGCTGGAACGTAACGATCTTCGCGCCGGCGTTCGCGCAAAGGCAAAGCGGCGCGATCGTGAAGGCGATGGCTGTACGGACTGAGCGTTTCATGTGCGCCTGGGCCTCATGCGTTTCGTGTTACGGCTTCCCGGCGAAGCCGAAGATGACGTAGTCCTGGGTTCTAAACAGTCCGGTGATCGCGCCCTTGTCGTTGATGGCAAATATCCCCGTCCCCGTGGCGCCCTTAATGTCGAACGGTGTGAACGTTCCGTCGGCGGTGCGCAGAAAGCCGTGCCCTTGCCCGTTGCTATCGTCAAACCCGCCGACAATCGTGCCGGAATTGTTGATGCCGAAGGCTTGCGTTTGGCTCGCGCCGTTCGGGGCAACGAAGGTCGTGAGTTTCCCGTCGCTGCTCCTGACAAACGCTGTGTATCCCGTTGGGTCCAGGAACCAGCCCGTGACGGTGCCTGCGTCGTTTATCCCCGTGACGCTCACGAAAACATGCGGATCCCCGAACAGCACGGCGGTGCCGTGCGCGGGCAGAAAATAGCCGCGCATTCCGTTTTGGACATAGCCAGTACCCGCGATTGCCCGCGAACGGTTCACCACCGAGGCGCCGGCTGACGTTGCGCCAGGCACAGAGAATTCTTTCGTTGCGCCGGACGGGTCTCTGAGAAACAGGCCATCTCCGCCTGCCCCGACGCTCCAGCCCTTTTTGTTCGTTCCACTGACGAAGGTGAATCGGCCAGGGCCAACCTGGAAGGTCGTGATCGATCCGTCCGCCGCACGGACAAACCCTCCGCCACCGTGCTGCGGCCGCATATACCCGCCGATAATCGCACCGTCCGCGGTTATGCCCGTGGGGATGGTCCACTCCGCATATTCGTCGGATTTGTTCATCACGGAGATGGGGACGTCGAACGTTGTGAGCCCGCCAGCCTTTTGCCAGAGAAATCCGTGCCTCGGTTGGGTTGGGTCGTTATCAACGATGACGCCGGTGACCTGTCCTTTGTCGTTTATGCTCACGGGCGTGGTTGAGGCGTAAGCCGGAAGCTGGAACGTAACGATCTTCGCGCCGGCGCCGGAGCAAAGATACAAAGACGCGAAAGCGAAAGCGCTTGCGGTGCGGATTGCGTGTTTCATGTGTCCCTCGTCTTCATGCGTTTCGTTTTACGGCTTGCCGGCGAATCCAAAGGTTTGGCCATGCGGGTCTGTGTAGTCTCCCGCGATCGCTCCCTTGTCGTTGATGGCGCGTATCTCTGTGTTGGCAGCCCCCGCAATATCGAAAGACGTAAACGTTCCATCGGCGGCGCGGAGATAGCCGTGACCGACGCCACTGCTATCCGCAAATGTGCCGGCAATCGTGCCGGAATTGTTGATTGCATACGCATAGGCATCGGTCGCGCCGTTGGGGCCAACGAAGGTCGTGATGGCCCCGTCGCTGGTCCTGACGAATGCGACGGAGTGCTGGTCTTGGAACGAGCCTGCGACGGTGCCCGCGTCGTTTATGCCCGCAACATCCGTATACCCGTGATGGTCGCCGAACAGTGCGGCGGGGCCATGCGACGCCCGGAAAAAACCCTGGTACCCCCCAGCCGGAACGAGGACGTTGCCCGCGATCGTCCGCGAGCGGTTCACCACCATGGTGCCGACGCCTTCCGTCGCACCCGGCACCCAGAATTCCTTGATTGCACCGGATGGGTCTCTGAGAAAGGGTTGATACGGGCGCTGGTGGTTGCGGTTGTACTCTCCCACGATCCAGCCCTTTGCGTTCGTTCCGAGCGCTAACGTGGAAGGGCCAGCGGTGAAGGTCGTGAGCGTCCCATCCGTGGCGCGGATAAACCCTCCGGTTTGGGGCCACGGCCCGTCGTACCAGCCGACAACCACACCGTCCGGGCTTATTCCGCGGGAAACAGTGTCCTTCGCATCGGGGACGTCGAACGTCGTGACTGCGCCACCCGGTTGCAGGAGAAATGCGTGCCATGTTCCGGTTTGGGTGTCATCGTACCAGCCGGCGACCTGGCCTTTGCCGTTCATGCTGTTGGGCCGGATTGAGTGGGCGCCCGGAATTTGGAACGTGACGATCTTCGCGTCTGCGCTGGCGCATAGACACAAAGACGTGAATGCGAAAGCGGTTGCGGTGCGAATTGCGTGTTTCATGTGTCCCTCATCTCCTTGCGGTTACGGTTTTCCGGCGAAGCCGTAGACGGTGCCATCAATCCACGCGGATCCTGTGATCGCGCCTTTGTCATTGATGGCGGTGATCCGTGTCCAGGAAGCCCCCGCAATATCGAACGGCGTGAACGTGCCGTCGGCAGCGCGCAGGAATCCGTGCGTCACGTTGCTGCTGTCCGTGAAATAGCCGGCAATCGTACCGGAATTGTTGATGCCGAGCGCATGCGTATCGATTGCCCCGTTCGGCGCGGTAAAGTACGTAAGCGTTCCGTCGCTCGTCCTGATAAAGGCTACGTATCTGGGATCGTGTGCATCCTGGAACGCGCCGACGACGGTCCCCGCATCGTTTATCCCCGTAACTTCCGCGCCAAAACCGGGGTGCCCGAACAGCACGGCTGTGCCGTGCGGCGGCCGGAAGAACGCCTGGTACACGTAGGGCCTGTACACCTGGGTCTTGTCCACATGGGTACCGGCTTTGACCGTGGCCAAGCCCGCGATGGCCCGCGAAAGGTTCACCACCGTGGGCATCGCCTCCGAAGCACCCGGCACCGTGAATTTCTGAATTGCGCCGGACGGATCTCTGAGGAAGGGCTGCTCCCCGAAGTGGCGCGCGTAATGCATGTACGCTCCCGCGCTCCAACCCTTTCCATTTGCGCCATTCGGACTCGTGTATCCGCCGACACTTCCCTGATGGCCGACACTGAAGGTCGTGATCGCGCCGTCCGCTGCCCGGACAAACCCTTCGTGGCCGGGCAACGGTCCGATATACGATCCTGTAATCACACCGTCTGCGGAAATTCCGGAAGGAAAGACCGACTGCACAACGCGATCGCGCGTAATAAGGGGGACGGGAACATCGAACGTCGTGAGCCCGCCGGCCTTTTGCCAGAGAAATCCGTGTATCCCTTGGGGGGCAACGACAACGCCGGTGACCTGACCTTTGTCGTTCATGGCGACGGGCCAGACTCCGGCGTTGGCCGGGGGTTCGAACGTGATGATCTTCGCGTCCGCGCCGGAGCACAGACACAAAGTCGCGAGCACGAATACGGTTGCGGTACAGATTGCGTGTTTCATGTGCGCCTCTATCTCAGGGTTTTCCCGCGAAGCCGAACACGTGGCCATCGATCCAGGTGCTTCCCGCGATCGCGCCTTTGTCGTTGATGGCGCGGATGTCGGTGCTACCAGACCCTTTCAGATCGAACGGCGTGAACGTTCCATCGGCGGTGCGGAAGAAGCCGTGCACGTTGCGGCTGCTATCCACAAAAGTGCCGACAACCGTGCCGGAATTGTTGATGGCGTAGGCTTTCGTACCGGTTGTGCCCTTCGGACCGGCGAAGGTCGTGAGCGTGCCGTCATTCGTCCTGACAAAGGCTATTGGATTCCCGTCGTCGAACGATCCGGTGATGGTCCCCGCATCGTTCATTCCCGTAACAAACACATAGTGGTGAGTGCTTCCGAACAACGTGGCGGTGCCGTGCGCGGGACGGAAAAAGCCGCGCGCTCCGCCACTGACATAGGCGTAACCCGCGATCGTCCGCGAACGGTTCACCACCGTGGCCACGGCGCCGCCCGTCGCGTGCGGCACGGAGATGTCCATCGCTGCGCCGGATGGGTCCCTGAGGTAGGGCTGATACGGGTCGCGCGCGCTCACGAAATACGATCCTACGACCCAGCCCTTTCTGTTCGCGGCATCGACGTTCGTGGACTGGCCGACACTGAAGGTCGTGATCGATCCATCCGCCGCACGGACAAACCCTCCGCCAAACTGGAGGGGCTGGCCATAAGAGCCGGTGATCACACCGTCCGCGGTTATTGCGGAGGGGAAGACCAACTCGCCTGGAGACCTCTTACTCGCAAGCGGTTCGGGGACGAAGAAGGTCTTGAGCCCGCCGTCCTTTTGCCAGAGAAACCCGCGTATCGATCCGGTACGGGGATCATCGACACAGCCGGTGACCTGACCTTTGTCGTTCATGGCGGCGGGAAAAATACCGAAGGAGTAGTCCGGAATCTGGAACGTGACGATCTTCGCGCCGGCGTTCGCGCAAAGTCCAAGCGAGGCGAGCGCAAAGGCGATGGCTGTACGGAGTGAGCGTTTCACGGGTTCCTCGGTTTTACGAATCTCGCGTCTGGGATTTTCCCCCGCCATCACTATAGAAACACTTAAAGTTGAAGCGGGAGTTCGACGCTTTGACGTGCTGCAATGAAACACGTTCCCGCTTTGGCACGCATCATTCGCGTGCCGGCGCGGGCAAGTGAAGGTCCGGGGGTCGCGTGCCTTCTAGGTTTCCACAACGCATTCTTCGTAGCGTTTCGTCTTTCCGTTGTCGGGCCAGACGGCGACGCGCACACCCCAGCTGCAGCCCAGCTTGTTATCCGCAAACGTCTGAGTCACTTGCCAAAGGCCAAACTTCAATTCCGCGTTCCAGTGCCCCGTATCGCGCGCGCCGTGCAGACAGGTAGCCTTCGCAATCGCGATCGCCGTCTCGGGATCGCGAACGGCATCCGTAGCCTTCGGCTGATAAGCGCAACCACCGGCGGAGCAAAGACTGAGAGACGCGAAGGCGGCAGCGTGGACTATGCGTTTCATTTGTCTTCACTCCATGCTTCAAGGCGTTCCGGTGAAGCCGAAAATGACGCCGTCCTTGTCGGTATAGGTTCCCGCGATCGTGCCCTTGTTGGTGATGGCGGTTACCCATGTGAAGACGGAATTCTGCGGATCGAAGGATGTGAACGTTCCACCTGCCTTGCGCAGAAAGCCGTGCACGACGTTGCTGCTGTCGGTAAATGTGCCGACGATCGTGCCCGCATTGTTCATTGCGGCCGGGTAGGTTTGCTTTGGGCCGTTCGGGGCAGTGAAGGTCGTGATGACGCCGTCGCTGGTCCGGACAAAGCCTTCTGATTGAGAGCCCCAAAACGATCCCGCGATCGTGCCGGTGTCGTTTATGCCCACAACGTCGTAAGAAAATTGAGGGTCTCCGAACATCCTGGCTATACCGTCCACCTTGCGGATGAACCCCAGCCGGGTGTCGCCGTTTCCAAGAAGGACCTCACCTGCGACCGTCTGCGATTTGTTGATCACCGAGGCGATGGCGCCGTGCCCACCTGGCACATAGAATTCCTTTGTCCTGCCGGAGGGATCCCGGAGAAAGGCGTGAGGCCTCTTGCTTCTGCTGCTGCGGTAATAATACCCCACGATCCAGCCATTCTTGTTCGTGCGCTGAGGAACGGTGATATCGCCATCGGGCACGCTGAAGGTCGTGAACGAACCGTCCGCCGCGCGGACGAATCCGCTGTGCACTTGCTGTCCGTCACACCAGCCGGTGATCTCACCTCCGGCGTTGATTCCGACGGGGATAGTGTTCACCGCACCCGGGACGTCGAACGTCACCACCGTGCCATCCGGTTGCCAGAGAAATCCGTGCGATCCGTTAGAGTCATTGTACTGGCCGGTGACCGCGCCGTTGGCGTTTATGGCAACAGGAAGCACGAGCCACGCGCCCGGAATTTCAAACGTGACGATCGTCGCACCGGCGCTCGCGCAAAGACAAAGCGATGCGAGGGCTGTGGCGATGGCGGTACGGATTGAGCGTTTCATTGGCTCCCCCCTGGGCTTGAGCTTGCTGCGTTGCGGCGCGGACGTTCCAGCCGCGGAGGTTGAACGCCGCGCCGTACCATGTCCCGTCGGTAATCAGATAGAAATATTGGGGTTCCATCCCCGGCTACTTCGTGGGGTGAGGGGGACTCAATCGATCGCTTGACTCAGTTCCATATTTCCGGAATCAATGAAATATGGAAACGACAGACGCCGTCAAACGCCTTTCCGCGCTCGCCCAGGATGCAAGGCTTGAGCTCTTTCGCCTGCTGGTGAAGGCCGGTCCCGAGGGGCTTGCGGCCGGCGACATTGCCCGCGCGCTCGATACCGCGGCGAACACGACCTCGGCCCAGCTTCTCATCCTGTCGAACGCCGGATTGATCCGCGCCCGCCGCGACGGACGATCCATCATCTATTCCGCCGATTTCGACGCGATGAGCGCGCTGCTGATCTTCCTGACGGAGGATTGCTGCGGAGGCCGGACGGAAATCTGCGCACCGCTCGCCGCGGTCGCGTCCTCATGTTGCAAACCCGCGAAAGGAGCCCGCCGTGAAACGCCTGCACGTGCACGTCGCCGTTGACGATCTTGCGAAGTCCATCACCTTCTATTCCGTCCTGTTCGGCGCGAAGCCCAGCGTCGTCAAGCCGGACTATGCGAAGTGGATGCTGGACGACCCGAAGGTCAATCTGGCGATTTCCCAGCGCGACCGCGTCGCGCCCGGCGTCGATCATCTGGGCATTCAGGTCGAAACGGACGGCGAGCTTCACGAGCTTGCCAGCCGCCTCAAATCCGCGGGCGAGGTCACGCGCGACCAGGAAGCAACGACGTGCTGCTATGCGCAATCGAACAAGGCGTGGGTGAACGATCCGTCCGGCGTGCGCTGGGAAACCTTCTACACCTTCGGCGAGGCCACGACGTATGGCGAGGACGAACCCGCGATCGAGGCAACTCCGCAGGCGTCATGCTGCGCTCCCGCGAAACCCAAGGCGGCGTGCTGCTGATGCGGAACGAACAACCCGGCCGGACCTATAACGTCCTGTTCCTCTGCACCGGCAACAGCGCGCGTTCCATCATGGCCGAGGCGATCCTGAACAGAATCGGGAAAGGGAAATTCGCCGCGCACAGCGCGGGCTCGCATCCCACGGGCACGGTGAACCCGCACGCGCTCGCGCTTCTGAAGCGTCTCAACTTCCCGGCGGATGGCGCGCGCTCGAAATCCTGGAACGAATTCGCCCGGCCCGGCGCGCCGGAGTTGGATTTCGTCTTTACGGTTTGCGACAACGCCGCGAACGAGGTGTGTCCGGTCTGGCCCGGCCAGCCGATGACCGCGCATTGGGGCGTGCCCGATCCGGCTCAGGTCGAGGGCGATGACGCGGCCGTCGAGCGCGCTTTCCGCGATGCGTTCCTGACGCTCCAGCGCCGGATCGAGTTGTTCACGAATCTGCCGGTTCGCAGTCTCGATCGCCTGTCGCTCACCGCGCGGCTCAACGAGATCGGCAAGGCATGATCGGGCGCCGCCTCGCCTCGGAATTTCTCGGCACCGCGCTTCTTCTCGCGGCGGTCGTGGGTTCCGGGATCATGGGCGAACGGCTCGCGGGCGGAAACACAGCGATTGCGTTGCTCGCCAATACGCTCGCGACCGGTGCAGCGCTCGTGGTCCTGATCTCCATCTTCGCGCCTGTCTCCGGCGCGCATTTCAACCCCGCCGTCACGCTCTACTTCGCGATGCGGCGCGAGATCGGGCCGGCCATGGGGCTCGCCTATGCCGGGGTTCAGGCCGCCGGCGCCGTGGCCGGCGTTTATGTGGCGCATGCGATGTTCGCGATGCCGCTGGTCGAGGTATCGACAAAGCTGCGCGACGGCCCGGCGCAATGGCTTTCCGAATTCGTCGCCACGTTCGGCCTCATCGCGACCATAGCGGGATGCGCGCGCAAGCCCGACACGACGCCCGCGCTGGTGGGACTCTATATCGTCGCGGCCTATTGGTTCACAGCCTCGACATCGTTCGCAAATCCTGCCGTCACGGTGGCGCGCAGCCTCACAGACAGCTTCTCCGGGATCGCACCTCAGTCAGTTCCCGGTTTTGTCGCAGCGCAATTCGGCGCGGCCGTGATCGCATTGCCCGTGTTAAATTGGCTTTATAAAGCGCCGGCACCGCGTTGACTCCGGCACCGATGGAGGCTCGGCCTTCGATGATTGCGATGCGATCCTGTCGCGCTTAGCATTCGAGCCGTTCTGCACGCCAATAAAGGAGCGCCCAGATGGCCGACTTCGTCCCGCCGCCGCACAACGATGCCTCGCCCTTCTCGGATATGCGCGGCCATCATGTTGCGGTTCGCGTGCCGAGCCTTCAGGCGGCGAAGAACTTCTATGTCGAGAAGCTCGATTTCCGGGTAGTCGCGGAATGGCCGTTTGCCGACGAGCTGCTCGCCTATCTGGCGCCGCCCACCGACGACCATTTCTATATCGAGGTTCTCGGCGGTGGCGACACACCGCCCCGCGACGTGCGGCCCTATACCGATCTCGCCGACAGCCTGAAATACGCCGGCTATCACCACTTCTGCCTGAGCGTGGCGAGCGTGGATGCGACCATCGCAACGCTGCGCCAGCGCGGCGTGAAGATCGTGACGGAGCCGTTCGTGCTGCCCGCCATCAGCCGCCGCCTCGCCTTCTTCTGCGACCCCTTCGGCAACCTGATCGAACTCGCCGAAGTGCTCCCCTGACCGGCGCACCGGGCGGCCTTCTCCTTTTACGCGAGTGGCCTTAGTCTCTACGCCGCCGGGTCATGTCAGGGGACGCATGCCGCAGAAATCTGGTGCCGGGGGACCGCCGGCCGCGCCGGACTTGCGCGATTTTCTGAAGGACATCCTGCGCTGCTCCGCCGAGCTCGCAGGTAGCATCGCCGCGCGGGCGAAGAGCCGGAAATACCCCGTGCACGCCATCATCATCCAACAGGGCGACCGTAGTGTTGCCGCCTTCCTTCTGGTCGCGGGCCTTGCGCATGCGCTGAAATACGGCGCAGAGGGGCAGATGATGCTTCTGCGCGAATTCCGCTCCGGCGATTTCTTCGGCGCCATCGCGCAGAACGAGCCCAGCGCGGACGCCGAAGTGGTCGCCGTCGAAGCATCGCACGCCGCGATGTTCGCCGCCTTCGATTTCGTGATGCTTACCGAGACGCATAATTGCATGGGGCTCGCGCTGGCGCGCGCGCTGATAAGACAGCTTCATGCCGCAGACGAGAAGGTCACGCAACGCATCATGCTTTCCGCTGCCGGCCGCGTTTATGCAGAGCTTCTGAAGCTCGCACGGCAGGGCGACGGGCGAACCATCCGCCCCGCCCCCGTGCTCGCCAAACTGGCCGTGCAGGCGAACACCACGCGCGAGAGCGCATCGCGCGCCGTCAACGATCTCCTGCGCCGCGGCCTCGCCCGCCGCGAACCCGGCGCGCTCATCCTCGTAGCACCACAACGGCTGGAAGAGATGATCGTGTGATGGGGATATGCTTCGATGGACCCGGGCGAAGGCTTGCCGGGCCTAGAGAAGAACCCGCAATATGAAATGAATCCAGTTGGGATCGAGCCACCACAGAAGCACGCCACTCGCCACTACCAGCGCGAGGCTTAGCCAGAGCTTCACGAGGTCTTTATTCATGGCGCGGGACCGTATGCCGGCGGATCTGGATTCGCAACGTCTACCCACGCTTTTCTACCAGCGGGATTTCAAGTCGCAGGCCGTCATGCAGCGAGTGATCGTGCCGCCGGAAAACTCAGCGGACGGCACCGCGAACCCAGCGCGGAAGAGCGGGTTTATGGTAGCATCGGCGAAGATCGCGAAGATGAAATCATCCAAGGGAGGCAAAGCATGAAAAGCGTGGTTGCCGTTCTGGCGTTGCTGCCCGCCGTCGCGCCGACCTTGCTTCGATGAACAGCGAATTGCTCCATACCGTTCAGGGAGGCCCCGCGTTGATCGCGTGGTTCGATGGATCGATGCCTTCGTTCCATGACGCCGAGATTTTGGAACTGGCGCTCGAAAGAGACAAATCCAGGTGTCGCCTCAAGGTTCATGCTTTTCGGATGACGCCCGATACGAACGAGAAGGGATTCTATATAACTGTGAGGCATGTGGTTATTACGTTTCAGTTTGAAAATGTCGTGGAGCTTGAGCTTACAGACTTCAATCATCAGAACGCTGTCGATGGCCTGACTCTCGCGCGCCAGCCAAACGGCAATTTTCTCCTGACAATGGACCCCTGCTACGGACTTTTTGGGAAGATTGAAGCTGGGAATCTGGAGATCAGTTTTGAGCCCGGCATTCCGAGTGGAAGCGTCTATACCCAGTGTTCAGCCTAGGTGGGGGCCGGTTCCGTCAAGGCAAAACTCGCCCATTTCTGCGCAACATGTGTACGCGCTAGTCTGATGAACCTGCGTGGAGAGTTTGTCTCATGGCGAAGCTCGTGTTTGGAATGAACGTGTCGCTCGACGGGTATGTCGATCATGCGGCGTTTGCGCCGGGGCCTCTGCTGTTCCGGCACTTCATCGAGCAGGTGGGTGGGCTCAGCGGCAGTGTGTACGGCCGCGGTCTCTACGAGGTCATGCGTTACTGGGACGAAGACGATGCCGGGTGGGATGCGGACGAGCGTGCGTTCGCGGACGTCTGGCGCAAGCAGCACAAATGGGTGGTATCGCGCACGCTGAAATCCGTCGGTCCCAACGCCACGCTGATCGATGGCGATGTCGCGGCCGCGATACGCGGGCTGAAGGCAAAGTTCGATGGTGAGATCGAAGCCGGCGGAACGCTGCTGGCGCAAAGTCTGGGCGATGCCGGTTTGATCGACGAATACCGGCTCTATTTCCGCCCCGTCGTGCTCGGCGGCGGCAAGCCATACTTCGCCGGTCCGCGGCCGCCGCTCCGCCTCGCGGCGCATGACCGCATCGGCGAGGACGCAGTCAGATTGACTTACGTTCCCGCCTGATCGCGCGCGTCAGCACTGAAGCAAATACAGTGTGGTGGGTGCGCTCCCCTCGTCCGCGGGGAGTTCGCCGACATATTGGGTGCGGGGCAGTTCGGCTGCGGGGCCCACATGCAAGGCGGTGGCAAAATCCGCGCTCACATAGATCGCGCCGGCCGGTGTGGAGAGGACGATGTCTTCGAGGCGGGTGGTTGCGGCTCCTAACAGGAACGGCTTTCCGCCGAAGGGATCGTCCACGCGCTGGGCGATGGCGTAGTGACCGGCGATGCGAAGACCGCGTACGCCTGAAAGCGCATCGGCCAGCGACAGCGCTACCTCTGCGGCCGGCTTCGGCGCGTCATAGGCGACGGTGACGGCATTGCCGGTCCAGCGCGGCGCCACCGCGGGCTTCGGCCCATGGGCGAGAACGCGCGCGATGGCGGGCAGTGCCTCTTTGGATAACAGGGCGGGCGCGGCGGCATCGCCGCGAGAGAGATCGATCCGCAGCATCGCGGCAAGTGCGTTCGATGTGCTGTCCTGCAGCAAAGAAAGGCGCGGAATGTGTTTGGCGCCGGGCGCCGCAATGATGTGCTGGCGCAAATCCCCCTCGTTCCAGATGGCGCCGACAAAGCCGCTGACACTCGCCGGCCGGCGGCGTTTTGCATCCCGTTCGAGGATCAGGAGTTGCACGGCCTCCGTCTGAAGGAGATCGGCCTGCATGATGGCGGCGCCCATCGCAATTTCGGCCGCAAGCTTGATCGCGAGCGGCGACAGCGGATCGCTGTCTTCGCCGATCTCGCGCACGGTGGTTGCGCGCCTCACGACCTCGTCGAACCGCCTCGCCCAGGCCTGGCCCGATTGCGCAACGGAGGTCTGACGGAATTTCCGCTTCGAGCCCGGCAGCACCAGATGAAGCTCCGCGCCGCGGTCGAGCAGAGCCTGCGCGATCAGGATGTCGGCCCCGGCCGCGAGTGCGCCGTAAGCGAAGCCGATCCGCTCCGTTTCGAGGAGGTTTTGAATCTCGCGTATCGTGGCGCGCGCGTTCGGCGGCACCGCCATGTGTCCCGCAAAATGCAGGGCGCGCGGCGGACGACAGGCATCAAGCCAAGCTTTGTCCTGCCGGAGCGCGTCGAGGATCAGTCCGAACTGGCGCAACGTCGAGGCATGATCCTCGTAAGCCCGCGGTGCTATCGCGATGGCTTCGTGCATCGCGGTGCGCGCCTCGGCCGTGTCCCCCGTCAGCAGGAGCGCCTCGGCGCGCGTCGCCGCCTTCCAATAGGGCGTTTCGGCGTCGTCATCGCCGCGCGCATCGCGCTCGAGCACCTGACGCGCGAGCGCCTGCGCGCGCTTGCGCTCGCCTGCGAGCAGCGACAGCGTGGCCGCATTGATCAGCGGATAGGTTGCGCTATGGATCGCGCCCGCACGGATATAGGCGGCGGCGGCCTTGCGATAAAGCCTGCGCCGCTCGGCGGCGCTCTTCGCGCAGAGCGCGCGATCCTTCAGCAGCCGCCCATGCACGCTGAGGACCGCCGCGTCGTCATCGACATTCTCAAGACCGGCCTTCCGGAACATCGCCCACGCGTGCTCCAGCGCCCCCGCGCGCGCATGGGCGATGATGGAGAGAAGTGGGGGCGACGACGTTTCCAAGCAGACGACTCAATACCATCCGGGGTTGCGACGGCGGACCCCACACTACCGCCGCCGTCCGGTTTACGCGAGTGGGTTTCGATCAGCCGCGGTTCTTTGATGTGCGGATCGAACCTTGGGCGGTCCGTCATCTACGCCAACCCCGATTCCGCACGCCATCGCGGTACGCGAATTCCGGGATCGAAGGCAGCAATTGCCACGACGCGTTAGCGCCGAGGCCGGCGTCAGGATTTCGCTAGCACCGCTTTCGGTTTGCGGCTCGCCGCAAAGGCACCATGAGGGCCACGATTCTTGATGGCGGGATCGACCGTGATGTAGATCGCATCCGGATCGTCGCCGGTCTGGAAGTTGAGATTGAAGCGGTCGTTATTACCCACCATGACACTTCTGACGCCGAAATAGAGGAGGTAGCAGTCTTCTGTGATGTCGCTCGGGTTGTCCGACTTGTTCCAGTCCACATCGTACTGGAAGAGATTGCAGTATCTCCCGGCCCAATTCATCTGGGTCTGGAGCGCGGGCGTGTCGGTGGCGCCGTTGACGAACCTCAGACCCATCGATGTGTGCAACTCGATGATCACGTAACAGGGGTTTCGAACCATGATGTTCGGCGCGTCGCTCGGCGCGTTGTAAAGCCCGCGCGTCACGGTAGGCAGACCGTTCTGCAGATCGTCCATGTAGTTTTGTATGTCCGTCTGATCGAGCGGAAGGTCGGAGGCGGCATATTGGCTGATGCCGCTGCCATCCAGATAGGTGCAGCTCGGCAAGCCGCTCGCCGTCATGCTCACCGAGAGCCTGTGATAGAGGATTTCCACCGCGAAGGGGTGGCTAATGTCATCCTGGTGAGGCAGCACATACACCGTGGAGCCCGGTGCGGACAGAATATCGGCGCGCGGCGCGCGCCGGTCATCGAGCGTGTGCAGGGTCTCCCCGGAGAGCGATCGTACGTTGCGCGTTACAATGACACCAGGTCTGGAGACCTTCTGACTCTGTTTCTTCGGGGTCTTAGCGTCCATTGGATATTCCTTTCTCGGTTGGTTGCTTGAACTCTTTCAAATCTCGTCGAATCTGCTCGCGCAGCTTCGACCACGCACTGTTGTTCACGTCGAAACGGATCATCTCGTCGGCCGCATTCAGCGCTCGCTGTAGCCGTGCCTGTGCAGCGACGCCGTTGCCTTGACGCTGCTCGATCTTGGCCAACGCACGTTGCAGGACGATCCAGGTGTCCTCCAGATCGCGGTTCTTCGGATCAGCCTTCATCAATCCGTCGAGCAGATGCTCCTGCGCGAGCCGCTCGCCTTTCGAGCGCGCGAAGTCGCGCGCCGCGAAATAGGCGTCGGCCAGCCAGGCATGGCGCTCTATCAGGTCGTTGACAGTCTCGCCCGACGCCTTGCCCCGGCGCGCTGCCCACTCGGTCTCGGCCAGTGCCTCAGTGCAGGTGCGGATCGCACCCTGCACATCGACTGGCTTCTCGAGGGCAACCGAACACAGATTGCTGTCGGCGTAGGCAACCTCCTGGTGATATTTCGCATTGCCCGGGGCGATGGATATCAACCGCTCGGCCAGACTTTTGTAGGCCAGAAAAGCCTTCTTCGCGGCCGCGAACCGGTGTTGGTTGTATTCGTGAAGGCCGACATAGAACTCGCTCTGCGCGTGATCGAAAATCCGTTCCGGATCGTTGGGCTTGTCTGCAAGCAGCGCTGCCGTCGTACGCGCCGCTTCGCGGAATTTTGCGAGCGCGGCCTGGTCGTCACCGCGGGTCTCGTCGTCCTCGCCCATGGCGTGGAGAATGCGCGCGCGGCGTTCGAGCGAATCCGCGGGCAGCTTTGCGAGATCCTGATCGGCGTAGTAGTGCAGCGCGCGCTCGTTGACCGCTTTCATCACGTCGAGGCGGCCGACACCTTTCAATTCGTGGCGCAGATCGGTGAGCATGAATTCGACCAGGTCCTCTGCTTTGCCGTGCTGCCGCTCGGCTTCGAACCGGGCGGCGATCGCGGTGAACGTCAACACCGCCATCACTACCACCGCGACCAGCGCGCCCGCCGTGATGGCCGTCACGCACCGTGCACGGCGATGGGCATCGCGTTGGACAAGCTCGTCCAGGGGAAGACCCGCAATGCCGGCGACGAGCTTGAGAAAGCCCAGACTATCGCCGTCGCGGTCTTTGCGGAAATCGGCGGCCAGCGGCTCGACCGCTTCGCCCCCGCTTTCGCTATTCTTAAGTGCGGACGGAAAGCTTTCGCCGGGCTCGCCCTGATAGAGCGCCGCAAAAATCGGCCGGCCGGGATGGAGCGCGCGGAACAATTGCACCTCGCGCGAGACCCACGGCGAGGCCGCCGCCGCGGGCGAGCAGACGACGACGAGGCTGCGCGATTGCGCCAGCGCTGCGCGCACCTCGGCGCTCAGGTCGTTGGCGGCCGCAAGTTCCTCACGATCGCGGAACACCGGCGCAAGCCGCGCCGGCACGGTGCCCCGCGCCGTCACGCGACCGGCGAGCCGCCGGGGCAATTGATAGCTCTCAAGGCGGCGGTGAAGACGCCGGCCGAAAGCCGTATCGTTGTGACTGTAGCTGACGAACGCCCAATAGCGCTCGCCTGCGTGTGCGGCCCCCTCCGCCATCGCCCTGCCCCTCCTGGCACTTGTCAGACTGCCAGAGAGACAAGCGCGGTACAACTTTTGACTGAAGTCACCTCATATTCGCGCGCCAAGGGGCTTCAAATCAGGCTTTAGTCTGAAAGGCATCCGGCGAATCCAACGGAATCCCGTTTGATCGGAAAAGAGAATTATACGCTATCGTATCAACTGGGTTCGCTTTTGGGCCGCACCAGCAGGCCGTCCTTTTCGATAAACTTGCCCGCTGCGATGAGCCTGACAATCCCATCTTCAAAGACAGCTCGAAGCTGGGCGCTGACCGACTGGAATCCAAACATGCGCGACGCTGCTTGAACGAGTTCGGCTCTACTCGCGCCAAAATTGTCGTCCACGACTTCGAGCAACGAAGCGTCGATTTCGGTAGGCGGTAGCATTTCGTGCCTTCGCAAGCTGGTCGACTCCACCTGCGAACGATCGCGCACGACGACAATCTGATCGGGAAGGCCGTAGAACGGGCCGCCTGTCAAAAGACTGCGACGCGCCGCGACGTCCGCAGCAGCGGCCACGGCGGCCTTGATCCGGCTGCCGGCGCGCTGCAGGCCCCACAGCGTGCGCACACGCGTGGCAATCTCATCGATGTGAACCGGACCCTCGGCTTGAACGATCTTGACGACGTAGGCAGCCATCTCTGCGAGCGGCGCTTCATGCGGCTCGACAGCGCGGTTCACGGGGAAGCTGGCTTCACGGTAAAAGATGCGAGTCGGTTCGGATGTGAGTGCTTGCTCGACGTCAGAGAAGCCCTTCGCCGGTGTCACTGCATCGTCTTCCGCAGCCTCAAAGGAGATGGGCACGGCTCGACTGGGCATCACGGCCTTTTCGTCCCGATCGCGCCACTCGGCCTTTGCCGCGGCAATGGCTGCTTCGACCTTCGCTAGCTCCTCCTGCGGGCGCATAAACCAGTCTGCGCTCCATATCCGATGGATGATCCAGCCATGCGCCTCCAATACTTGCTGGCGCAGTCGGTCGCGGTCGCGCGCCGAGCGTGAGGAGTGGTATTGCGCGCCGTCGCATTCAATGCCGAGCACGAAGCGGCCTGGCTTCTCCGGATCGCCCACGGCGAGATCGACGCGGAATCCCGAGGCGCCGATCTGCGTTTTCACGTCGTGACCGCGGCCACGTAGTTTCTCGCAGACCTGCGTTTCGAACTCGCTTTCGAAAGGGTCGCCGGATACATCGCCTTGACCGAAATTTCCGGTCTGCGCGAAGGTCAGGAACAACTTGAGCGCTGCCACGCCTTGCGAGCGCGTGCGCTCCAGGTCGACGTCCGCGCCGGTGAAGTTGGCGAACACTTCGCACCGCAGCTTCGCGCGCGAGATAAGCACGTTCAGCCGCCGCTCGCCGCCCTCGCTGCTGAGCGGGCCAAAGCCATGCGCCAAATACCCTTGGTCAGTTTTGCCATAGCCGACCGATACGAAGATCACGTCACGCTCGTCACCTTGGATGTTTTCCAGATTTTTGACAAAGAAGGGCTCACTGCCTGTGTTCGCAAAGCACAGCTCTAGGTCGAGATTGGCGCGCCGCAGCTGCTCCAACTCCTTGAGTACCGCTTGGCGCTGCGCGACCGAGAACGTCGCAACACCCAAGGACTGTTCCGGCGTCTCGTGCATGTGGCGGATCACGGCTTCGGCCACGAGGCGCGCTTCCTTCGGGTTGGTGCGCGTGCCGCCACGGTCGTAAGCCGTGTCTTTGAGCAGGTGAAACTTAAGGCCCATCCCCGCCACGGCGTCATAGGGGCTGGGCACGATATAGAGCTTGTTCTCGTAGAACTCCTTGTTCGACACCGCGATCAGCGATTGGTGTTTGGAGCGGTAGTGCCAGTTAAGCAGGCGGAAGGGGACACCTTTCGCAAGGCACAAATCCAGGATGCTCTCCGCATCCTTCGCCTGAATGGTTACGCCTTCATCGTTGTCTTCGTCTCTATCCTCTTCGCCTGTCAGCTTCTTGAAAAACGAGGTTGGCGGAAGCTGCTTCTCGTCGCCGACGACGACCAGCTGGCCTACGCGCGCAATCGCACCCAACGCATCTACCGGCTCTATCTGGCTGGCTTCGTCCATAACGAGCATGTCAAAGGTGAGCCCGCCGGGCTTGAGGAACTGCGCCACCGACAACGGGCTCATCATGAACACCGGCTTGAGCTGCTGGATGGCGGGACCAGCCTTATCGAGGAGCTGGCGGATCGGCAGATGCCCGCGCTTCTTCGCCAATTCAGCGTTCAGCACGCCGAGCGGGCCGACGCCGGCGCTCCCGCGTGGACGCTGGGCGGCGTGATGGGCGGCGATCTGTTCCTTCGCCAACTCGATACGGGCGCGATCGAGTTGGCGGAACGTCTCGACCTTGCGGTTCTGCGTCATGCCGTCGAAAGCGCGCAGTTCCGGCCAGTTCTGGAATAACAGGCCACGCAAGCTTTCGGCGTAAGCGCGGTCGAAAGCGGGAACCAGCGTTCTGCTGTCCAGCAGACCATCATGCAAACCGTCGATCAACGATTGTCCGCCATCGCTCGCGAACTCCCGGCCACGCGTTGCGAACGCGATAAAGCGCGTTACCACTTCGATATTGCCGGCCCACGCCGTCAACCGCTCAGCAAGGTTGGCAATCACGATCTGCCCGCTCTCGGTGACACCGAAAGCGCGCTTCAGGTCCAAGCCCAATGCAGCGATGACTTCTCCCAGATCAGCCTTGAATACCGCCAGCGCATCGCGCAGCCGAAGATAATCACGATGTAATCCCTCTTGATCCGGCGCCTGTGCAAGGCGCGCCCAGAACGCGGACGGAAGATCGTTCGCCTTGCGCCATGCCAGCGCTGCTTCGAACGCCTGCCAATCGCTTTCGGCACCTTTCCAGGCCGCGCCGAAGGCCTGGCCGTGGGCAGACACCGCTTCGAAAGACGCTTTTGCCCTTTGCGCTGCGATGATGTTGTCAATGAGCGTCAGCCGCTGTTCGGCGTGTTTGGGCAGCTGATCGACCACATAGGAACGCAGCAGCGCCAATTGCGCTTTGTAGTTGCCGTCGAGAAACCGGAAGAAGCTTCGGCCTTTCGTTACCAGTGCGGTGCGGATGGCTGTATAGTCGGCCGCCCAGCCTGCGTCGTTCAGCCTATCCTGGATAGCCAGCCGCGCAGCGGCCCATCGCTTGCCCGCGTTCACCAACTGCTCAAGCGAGCCTACGTGTTCGATCCAGAGAGGATCGGCCAGCGCGGCCCGATCAACGGTGGTAGGAGCGCTCGCCGCGCAAGCAAGATAGGCCAACGCAGCATCGAATGCGGCAACGGTTACAGGCTGAGGGGCGCCGAGCACATCAGTCGCGCTTCGAGACCCATCGATTGTGCTCGACAGATTTCTTCTGAGCGAGTCGATGTTGCGCGCCAACTGGTCGCGCTCTATTGGATCGAGCGGTTCGCGACGCACGCCGCGCCAGATATGCTGGGGTATCGGTCCCAGATCTCTGACCCGCTCCGCCAGGTCGACTGCTAAATCGCGCCGGTGCGCGGCCTCGGCACGCGACCAATCGGCCGATCCGATCAGCTGATAGCCTCCGGGTCTATCAGCCTCGTGAATTTTCACGAGATGCCCAAGGATTTGATATGGACTCAAGCCGCAAGGCTTCAGAGCGGCATGGAGCCGATCAACGAAGGCGTTGAGCCCGCCCGCTGCGTCGCCGAGCTTCTGGACCACGGAAGCGTCGCCACGCGGCGGCTTCGCGATGGCATCTTTTGTGCGGCGCAATTCCTCCAGAACGGCGCGCTTGTTGATCTTATTGGAATGCAACTCCAACGTCAGCGGTCCGAGGCCTACATTGCGCAGCCTGCGATAGACGACGTCTAGTGCCGCCATCTTCTCCGACACAAACAACACGCGCTTTCCGCGCGCGACCGAGGCCGCGATGATGTTGGTTATGGTCTGCGATTTTCCGGTTCCAGGCGGCCCCTTCACCACGAGCGTGCGCCCATGCGCCGCTTCTGCAATCGCGACAGTTTGCGAGCTGTCGGCGTCGACAACGTGGTTTAGCTCGAGGGCAGGAATGGCCTGGTCGATAGGTACGCCATCTGCGACCAGAGGATCGCTCTCGGGAAAGCCGTCCCTGAGCAGCGCCGCAACCATCGCGTGGCCGTCGATAGGCGCTTCCTTTGGCCAGTTTTCGGGATCGAGATCGCGATACATCAAGAATTTCGAAAACGAGAAAAAGCCCAGCACCATCGCATCGGGCAACACTTCCCAGCGTGCCTCTTTCAAGATCGTTTCGGCGACCTTGGCGCTATAGGCGGCGAGATCCAGTTCATCTTCATCGTGGAAATCCTCGATGAGGAAATTGAACTCCCGCCGCATTTTCTCTTGGAGCGTGATGTTCGGAGAGGGTGGTTCACCGCGACCCTTCAACCGAAACTTTTCGGAAGCCGAGCTGCGTTCCAGTGCGACCGGTAATAGGACAAGCGGCGCAAAGCGCGGCGCGTCGGAATTGTCGGCGTCGTACCATTTCAAAAGGCCAATCGCGAGATAGAGAATGTTGACGCCCTGCTCTTCTTCAAGCGTCCGGGCGTCGTACCAGATGTCGAAAAGCCGCTTCTGTAGGCCTTGAGACGTGAGCCGGGTCTGGAGGCGTAGATCGGTATGCCGCGCTGCCACGCCGCGGTCGTTGACTGGTTCGTCGTCACCGGGCTGCGGTACGCCGCCGGTCTCGACATCGGCGGGATCGAGCGCAGCTTTGTCTTCGGCGCTAAGTTCCACACCAGGCAAAAACGTCATCGCCTTCCCTTCGGTCAGCAAGCGGAAGACCTCGACCGATTTCTCGTCGACAATTTCGATTGCGCGATTGTTGCGCGTTCTGAGAGGCGTATTCAGAAGGCGGTTACGGGCGGACAGGTCGAGTAGCGCGCTCCGCTCTTTGAGAAGGCGATCGCGCAAGGATGGTACGGATGTGGCTTCTGGCACAAACAGCTCCCCCAAGAACGCCACGCCCGCTATAGTTGTCATCGCGACCCGAAGCAACAGTAGTAACGACATCGGTTAAGGGGGAGTTTCTGCCGATTCTTTTCCAAACCGCAAAGCGCCGCTAATTAGATTTGGGGTATCCAGGGCGAAACACTGCCCTAGCCCTCACCGGAAAAGAACTTTGCGTGCCACTCACAGTGTACCTCGCGCGTTGTATTCTGCGCGGACCTGGTCGGTACAATACGATGACAGAGAAGATCAGTCCTCTCGCCGGAAAACCGGCACCGGCAAACCTGCTCGCGAACATCCCCGAGCTCGTCACGGCGTATTTCGCGCGGAAGCCGGACCCTTTCAAACCGTCCGAGCGTGTGGCGTTCGGCACGTCGGGGCATCGCGGATCGGCGTTCGAGACGGCGTTCAACGAAGCGCATATCCTCGCGGTCGCGCAGGCCGTCTGCGATTACCGCCGCGGTGCGGGGATCGACGGGCCGCTGTTCCTCGGCATGGATACGCATGCGCTGTCGGAGCCGGCGTTCGCGAGCGCCATCGAGGTTCTGGCGGCAAACGGCGTCGAGACGATGATCGCGCCGCGCGGCCGCTACACCCCGACGCCGGTCGTCAGCCACGCGATCCTGACCTACAACAAGGGCCGCGAAACGGGCCTTGCCGACGGCATCGTGATCAGCCCGTCGCACAATCCGCCGGACGAAGGCGGGTTCAAATACAATCCCAGCAATGGCGGGCCGGCCGATATCGACATCACGAAGACAATAGAGAACGCCGCCAACGACTTCCTGCGCGACGATCTGGCGGGCGTGAAGCGCATTCAATTCGAGCGCGCACTGAAGGCGCCGTGCATTCACGTCCACGATTTCGTTGGGCCTTACGTCGCCGATCTTGCGAACGTCGTGGACATGGAAGCGATCCGGAGCGCCGGAATCCGCATCGGCATCGATCCGCTCGGCGGCGCGGCGGTGCAATATTGGACGCCGGTTATCGAGCGTTATCGCATCGCGGCCACCGTCGTGAACGACGCGGTCGACCCGACCTTCCGCTTCATGACCGTCGACTGGGACGGCAAGATCCGCATGGATTGCTCCTCGCCCTATGCGATGGCGCGCCTGGTCGCGCAGCGCGAAAAATTCGATATCGCGTTCGCCAACGATACCGATGCCGACCGCCACGGCATCGTGTGCCCATCGAGCGGGTTGATGAATCCGAACCATTATCTGGCGGTCGCGATTTCATACCTGTTCGCACACCGGGAAAAGTGGAAGGCCGAGGCCGCGGTCGGCAAGACGGTTGTCTCGAGCGCGATGATCGACCGTGTGACCACGGGGTTGAAGCGCAAGCTCATAGAAGTGCCGGTCGGATTCAAATGGTTCAGCGCAGGCCTTGTGGACGGCTTGCTGGGATTCGGCGGCGAAGAGAGTGCCGGCGCTTCGTTTCTGCGCCGCAATGGTGAGGTCTGGACCACCGACAAGGATGGGCTGATCATGGGTCTGCTTGCCGCGGAGATCTGTGCGCGCACGGGCAAGGATCCGGGACAGCTCTACGAGGCGATCGCGCGCGACCTCGGCCCCTCCTTCTACGAGCGCATCGATGCGCCCGCGACCGCCGACCAGAAAAAGAAACTTGCCAAACTCGATGGCGACGGCTGCGAGGCGAAAGAACTCGCGGGCGATCCGGTGACCGCCAAACTGTCGAAGGCCCCTGGCAACAACGAACCCATCGGCGGCATCAAAGTGATTTCCAAAAACGGCTGGTTCGCCGCCCGCCCCTCCGGCACCGAGGACGTCTACAAGATCTACGCCGAAAGCTTTGTTAGCGAAGACCATCTGCGGCATATCCAGAAGGACGCGCAGGCGCTGGTTGGCGGTGTGATCGGCGGAAGCGGTAAGACGCAGGGATAGGGAAGGTTGTGACCGGTTAGAATCGGCGAACAGATCTCAAATTCCGTCATGCTGAGGTGCACCGCGAAGCGGTGCCTCGAAGCACGCACCGTAGCGATGTCATCCTTCGAGGCTCGCTTTGCTCGCACCTCAGGATGACGACAATGGATCGATGTGGTCACAACCTCCAGATTCGAGCACGACCACGCGCGATGCCGAGACTAGGCAACGTCGTGTGATGCCGCGTCGCCCGACAGTGCGGCCGCGGCGCGGCTGTCGAAAGCGGCTGCGTTGGCCGGATCGTCATAGCCGTGGTCGAGGCCGCTTTTCTCCAGGAAGTCCTTGTAGCGGCCGAATCTCCGTGCCGCTCCGGCATTGGCGGCCGTGACATCCGCCGACGCGAACAGTTCCGCCACGGAGCTTTTTTCGGTGATCGCGCCGGCGGAGACATGAGGGATCTCATGGTATCGCACGATCTCCCGCGTGCGCGCGTCGTGGACGATCACCATTGCGGGCACGCCGGCAAGCAGAGCCGCGATATTGCCGTGTATCCGCGTGCCGAGTGAGAACGCGCGCGTCTTCATGAATGCGAGCCATGGCGGGACATCCTTGAAATGCCGCACCCGCCCGGTTGTATCGCCCGGCGAGATCCTGGAAACGATCTCCCTCCAGGTCGCGGCGTTGGCGTCCTCCTGAGCGACGAAAACGCTGTTCGGATAGCCGGCAAGAACACAACGCGCGAATTGCGCCGTCGCGGCGCCCGGCGTGTGATTGACGGCGATCGCCGCGTCGCCGGCCAGCGTGCCGCAAGGCTCCCTCAGGCCGAGCTCGGCGCCGTGGAAATACAGCGACGGACAACCGATCACCTCGACATCGCGGAAGCCGAGCCTGACCAGATAGTCCCTGGTGTGCTCGCCGCGGACGCCGATGGCGGACGAGCGGTCGAGCACCGCGGAGACGAAGGCCTGGACGGTCCGGTCCATCGGCGTGCCCGCGAGCTCCTCCAGATCCGGGCCCGCCTGCATGCCGACCCCCACGACGATGCAGGGAATTTTCAGCCGCTCGATCAGCGCGGTGTAGCGTTCGAGCTGCGCTTCGAATTGGGGCCGGAACGCATTCGCCAGCGGCAGGACATAGGCGTCATACCGGTCGTTGATCTCGTCCGCGCCGGCGAAGTCCGGGTCGTAGCCGTCGACGTCGATCTGGTTTCGCGGCGTGTAGAGGCTCTTATAGACGGATTGCGCGAACAGGATGTTTCCGGAATTGCCGTGCCCCTTCCCGCGCTTTCCGCCGGCCGGCATGGTCCGCGACGCTTGAAAGGGGGAAAGGCCCGCACGGAGGAGAAGACGCATCGCGGTTGCGATGATCGGGAAACGCCCGCTTGCAGTCAACACGCTGCGCTTGCCCGGCGCAGCAGCCGGGCGTTAGAAGAGGACCGCACGCCGATCGGGATGACGCCCGCGATGACTGTCCCGGAGCAAGAGGCCGGCAATACCCGCTACGACCGCTATCCGGAAATTTTCCGAGTCGCGCGAATTGCCGCCGGCCCGCAGCCGCGCTCCATCCTGTCGTTCGGCTGCTCCACGGGCGAAGAGCCCCAGACGCTCGCGGAAAAATACTTCCCTCAATCGCGCATCCTGGGCGTCGACACATCGCCGGCCGCGATCGCGCAGGCGAAGGCGCTGACCGCCTATCTGGCCAATGTGACGATCGCGCCGAGCGAGGCGGCCACGATCGCCGCGTCCGCCCCTTATGACGTCATTTTCGCGATGAGCGTGCTCTGCCGCAATCCCCCGCCGAAAGATCATCTTTGGACGGATTTCCCCTTCGCGCGCTTCGAGAGCCGTGTGGCGGAGCTTGTGCAATGGCTGAAGCCGGGCGGCGTGCTCGCGCTCGTCAACTCCAATTACAATCTGACGCAATCGCGCCTGATCCGGTTTTTCGATCTGGTCGTTGGCGCGGACATGGAAGTGCCGCGGCAGGTCTGGAAGCTCGCGCCCGGCGGACGAATCCTCGAGAAGCCCGGCGGCGGAATTCTTGACGACAAGACCGCGACGGATTGCGTGTTCCGCAAACGCGAGACGCCCTGGCCCGAGGGACCCGACATACCCTTGAGGATCGTGTCGCCTAAAGGCGCCGATCTGGTCACGCTCTGGTTGAGCCTTCCGGATCGGGCATAAAGAACGGCTCGCCGACCGCAATGCGCACGGCATCGCGGCCTGGCGATTTCGAGCGCCAAATGATCGGCCAGCGCATCGGCGAGGTCTCGGTCGGAGATCACACCCAGCCGCGTCAGCAATGTTCGAGCCGCTTTCGGCTGCGATCTGCTCGGCGCGCGCAAGCGCCTCGGGAGACGCCTTGCCCGCTGGTGCGCAGATACCAGGCGCGTTCAGGAACGCAGGTTTTGAACGCTCCCCGGCGGGGCCGGCCGCCCCATCTTCGGAACTCGCATCGCCAAATCCTTTACAGCACCTTTTGCGCCCTATTAATTGCTCCCGTCTCCGTCTGGGGAGCGGGCGCAAACACCGATGTTCAGTTTTGTCGACAACGATGCCGAAAAAGTCTTCGGCATAGGACTGAGCCGCACGGCGACGACAAGCCTGAACCAGGCGCTGGTCATGCTGGGGCTTAAGTCGTTTCACTGGGCGTTCCGGCCGGAAAACCGCATCCTGCGCGTGGAAGACGCCTATTTCTGCGACGCGCTCACCGACATCAACGCCGCCTTCTGCTTCGAGACGCTGGCGCGCATGTTCCCCAAGGCGAAATTCATCTACACGACACGCCCCCTCGACGGGTGGGAAAAATCCATCGCCCGTCATTACGGCGTCAAGACACCCGCTCAGCTCAAACAGCGCTTGCGCAAGATGCCCGTGACCGAGGTGCCGGCCCCGACACCGGCAGGACTGAAACATGCCGTGATCTATCAGGCGATCCACCATGCTCTTTATACGGAGCATGCGAGTTGGAAGGACGCCTATATGGCGCACGAAAATGCGGTGAAGACTTATTTCGGCGACTCGCCGCGGCTGATGGAACTCGACATCTTCGAGCGCAAGCACGGCTGGAAAGAGCTCTGCGCCTTTCTCGAAAAGCCCGTGCCCGAGGCGCCCTATCCAAGCGCGAGCTGGGACGCCAACGGCCAGGCATAGGGCGATCCATCGCGGCAATGCGTGGCGTCAATTGAATCAAGAAAATTTCACGCGGGGTTCGCGGAGTTCGCGGAGTTCTTTTTCTTCTCCGCGTCCTCCGCGTCTCCGCGTGCAATTTTTTTCTGATGCATCACCGCGATCAGTCGCACGAACGGGATGACACCAATGAGAGCCACAAAAAAACAATGGGCGGAGTTGCCTCCGCCCACTGCGTAGTCTCAACCCGATGACAGTTCTTAGTTCAGCGTAACGGCCACGGGCTTGGAGGAGATGCCATTCACGGAGACCGTGAGCTTGCTGGCACCAGCTTCGCAGCTTGCGGGCACGTCGAACTTCGCCTTCATCGCCTTCGTGTTGAAGACGCCCATGGTGGAGAAGTCGTGGCTGCGGCCGAAGCAGACGTCACCCGTACCGTTGTTGGTGATCATAACGATCGGATAGTTCGTGTGCTGCTGCACGTCGTCGCCGTAGGAAGCGCCGAACGAGAAGCCGTTAAAGTTCTTTCCGGAGATCGCATTGTCCTTGCTGCCGCGTGTGAGAGTGGCAGCAACACTGATACGCTTCGGAAGCCACAGTTTGTTTGGCTTACCTTGCGGCGCATACACGGCCACCACCGGCAAAGTCGGCGACTGACCGTCGTTGCTGTAGAGCACCGTTCCGTTCGGCAGCATCAGGAAGCGGCCTTCGAAGGAGGTGTCGTTCGGCGCGTCGGTCGGATCGCTGACCTGGGTGAACGACGTTCCATCGAACTCGAAGAAGTGCGCGGGCGGGTTGAACACGCCAGGGCTTGCTTCCACGAGAACATTGCCGCTCGGCAGAAGCACGGCCGGACCGTCAGCCACATCGTAGCCGTTGATCGGGAACGCGGGTGCCGTGCTCCACGTGTTGCTGGCGGAATCGTACACGTTGTTGTTGGGCGTACCACCGAATTGGATCATCGTGCCATCCGGACGGAGCACGGCTGGTCCAAGCTCATGGGAGCCGGCGTCGACCATCTGCTGCGTGGTGTTGGGTCCAGCCGTCCACGCGCCGGTCGAAGGATCGTAAAGCTCCGTGAACGAGAAGGCCCCGGTCAGGCCCTTGTTCGCATCCACCGTCAGGATCTTGCCATTGGGCAGAAGCGTCCAGCCTTCTTCGTCGTTCCTGTCGCCCTTGCCTGTGCCCGTGGAGGCCCACGTCACGGTGTTACCGCTGATGGTGGCAATGGCTTCCTGCGACGTGACGGCGTTGGCCATCATGTAGGAGAGCTTTGGCAGAACGACGCTCTGCCCGTCTCCCATCTGGCTCCAGCCGGCTGGCGGTGAGACTGCCACCCAGGTATCGGTGGTGTTGTCGTAGAGCGCGCCCTTGTTGGTCCACGCGCCGCCGCCGCAATTGCCTTCGGACGAGTTGTACTCGCCGCCATTGATGATCATGCGGCCGTCAGGAAGAATTTGGGACGCCATGAAGAACGGAAAGTAGCCAGACGGCAGGCTGCCGGCGTTGGTCCACGTGCCGTTCACATAATTGCCCTTTTTGTCGGGCGTCAGGCGATACCACTTCGCCGAACACCAGGCGTGCATCAGCACGGTTCCGTCGGTCTGAAGAAGTGCGGTATCGGGACCGGTCTGAGTACCCGGGAAGGCATTCTTCAGGTTGGTCCAAGTGCCGGAGGTCGCGCCACCCTTAAAAGGCGCTTCGGGAACCGCCAGCTGTTTCAGCGGGCCGAGCGGATGATGGGTTTTTGTAAAAGCATGGGCGCCAGTGGCGGCGACCGATGCGGCGGAGAACGCGAGCGCGCAGGCGCCCAGTGAGAGACGACGCTTCAAATTCATGCTCTATCCCCTAAGTTGTGTTGCCGGACGTTCCGGGCTGCGGCGATTTAAGAGATGCGCCCTTAGGCGCGATCGGCGCGCACAGTGACGCAATTGACTCTGAGAGTCACCATCGAGTGTGTGACAAACTTTGCCGTCATGTTAGAATTGATGCAACTGCGAACCACAGACGTGCATCGCTTCGAACGCGCGCCATTTGCTTGCTCAAAACAGTGGCATTGTGATCGCTCTTTGCGTAGCGCTGTATTTTTTCCGATCACAAAGTGACGCACACGTGACGTGATGCTTTATGTACTGCACCGCACACTCGAAGATCGCACGCACAGCCTCTCAAAGCGCCTTCCATCTTTAGCGATTTAGTGTCATTCTCAATTATCACATGGTGAGATTTCGGGCGGCGTACCGGCAAGAGTGCCGGAAAGCCCGGTTGGAGCGGGTGGATGGTCATGAAAAATCTGGGTTTTGCGGCGTTGCTGTTGACGGGGCTGATGACCGTCTCTGCCGGTCAGGCGCTGGCTGATGGCGGTGTGTGCCCACGGCCGGCTGCCGGCATCGAACTGCCCCCGCCGCCGGATCTCTACAGCCAGAACGGCGTGCTCAATGTGAGCATGGGTTATCACACCTCGGTGGATGACGCGGGACGGACCTTGTTCTGCTTCGTCACAAGCGACGGCCTCGAATCCCCGACGCTGCACGTCAATCCTGGCGACACAATCAACATCACGCTCACCAACATGCTGACCGACGAGCCCGGCGGACGATCCGAGGTGATGTCGAGCGCCAAGGATGTCTGCGGCGATCCGACCATGATGACGACGTCGGTCAACATGCATTTCCACGGCACCAACACCTCGCCCACATGCCATAGCGACGAGACGATCCGCACGCTGGTCAATCCCGGCGAGACATTCAACTATGTGCTGCACATCCCGAAGGACGAGCCGCCTGGGCTCTATTGGTACCATCCCCACGTTCACGGCATTTCGTCTGCCGCCGTTCAGGGCGGTGCAACCGGTGCGATCGAAGTCGAGGGGATCGCCAATGTGCAGCCCGCAGTGGCCGGTCTGCCGGAGCGCTTTATCGTGCTGCGCGACCAGCAACTCGTTGGATTTCCGGACTCGACGCTGACACCCTTCTGGGATGTGTCGGTGAACTACGTGCCGGTGTCCTATCCAAAATACACGCCCACGATCATCAAGATGCAGGCAGGCTCGAAAGAATTCTGGCGGGTGGTCAATGCCGGCGCCAACACCATCATGGATTTGCAGGTGACCTACGATGGCGTCGTCCAGCCGCTGCAGGTCGTGGCGTTTGACGGCGTGCCCACGGGTTCGAAGGACGGCAAAGACAAGGGCACGATCGTGACCCGCAACGACGTGCTGGTACCGCCTGCCGGACGCGTGGAATTCATCCTTACGGCGCCGTCCTCGTCCTCCGTCAACGCGGTCTTCAAGACACTGACCATCGAGGGCGGTCCGTCTGCCGACGTCAATCCGGAGCGGCCTCTCATAGAGATCGTGACGACGTCGGCGCCGTCGAAGCTTCCCAGGATGGCTGCCCCCACTGGCGCGCCCCGCAAGATGCGGTTCGACGATCTTGCAAATGCTAAGATCACCGCAAGACGCAACCTCTACTTCTCGGAATATGCCCAGATCCACATCCAGAAAAAGCCGGGACAGCGTGAGTTCCATCCCTCACGATTCTTCATCACGGTGAAAGGTGCGGACGAGACGCTGTTCGACCCCAACAATCCGCCGGCCATCACGACGACCAAGGGCGCCGTGGAGGAGTGGACGATCGAGAACCATACCGACGAGGTGCACGAGTTCCACATCCACCAGATTCACTTCCTCGTTCAGGAAATTAGCGGCGTGAAGATTCCCAGGGACCAGCAGCAGCTCTACGACACCTTCCAGGTGCCGTACTGGGATGACGACCCAAACCATCCCTATCCGTATATCAAGGTGAAGATGGACTTCCGCGGCCCGACGATCGGTGACTTCCTTTATCACTGCCACATCCTCGATCACGAGGACGCCGGCATGATGGCCATCATCCGCGTCCAGGCCCCCGGCCACGCGAAAAGCGCGGTCAACAAGCAAGCCGCCGCCAAGTCGAAGCGCGTGCGGCTTGCGGCGGCACAGGTTGATCAAGACGGGTTGTGATCTCACCTATGGCGTCATCCCGAGGTGCCCGGCGCACAGCCGGGCCTCGAAGGATGACATCGCTGAGATGCGTGCTTCGCGAGGCACCGCTTCGCGGTGCACCTCAGCATGACGGCCGTATGCCGATGCTAACCAATCACAACCCGCTCCCGGCGTAACAGCAGCTCAATACTCAAACTGGTAGCTCAATCCCACGCTGCTGCCGTTGTCCTGGGCGGTGTTGCCTTTGGTGACGGTGGCGTTGGTGGTGGTGCTGAGCGTGGCTTGCGCCTTGAGGCGCTTGGTGATGTCCACCTGCACCTGAACCTGCGTTCCGCCGGACAGGTTCTGTTTCGCGCCCACATAGATATTGCGCGAAACATATTTCCCGGCCTCGACCGTGGCCTGGCTCTCGGTGCCGGAGGACCCGCCCGTGGTGCTGCCGACCGACAGGCGGTCGAGCCCGAGCTGCTTGCGGATCGCGCCCAGCGGATTGAAGCCGGAACTGCCACCCCCAAGTTCGGCGATGATCTGCGCGAGCTGCGCGAGTTGAAGCGGGGTGAGCTGCTTCACGCTCTGCTGGAAGAGCAGATGCGCGAGGATTTCGTCCTGCGGCAATTGCGGCGAACTGGAGAGCGCGATCTTCGGCGCCGAAACATATCCGCCGAGCGTCAAGGTTGCGGTCGTACCGCCCGAGCTCGTCTGCGCAACAAAATTCAGGGTGGGATCGAGTGTGTTGCGCACGCCGGCGCCATCGAAACTCACTTTGCCGGTGGTGAAGTCGAGCGTCTGTCCGGCGAGGCTGAACGTGCCGCGGTCCATTGTGAAGCCGCCGCCCACCAGCGGATAATCCGACGTGCCGGTGATGTGAATGCTCCCGCCGACAACGGCATCGACGCCGCGCCCCCGCACGAAGATCTGTCCGGGCGCTGCGACGGTGAGATCGAGCGCGACGACGCGCGAGACGAGATGCGCCGGCGGCTTCTGCCCGCGATGGCGGACATTGAGGATGGCGACCTGCGGCGGGAACCGGTCGGGCAGATTGATCTCGCCGCGCGTGACGGTGATCTTGCCCGACAGCGTCGCCGCTTCGTCAAGGCGTCCGGCGAGCTTCACGTTTCCGGAAAGTGTCGCGGTCATGAGATCGTTTTCGATCGGACGCGCGTCATGGGCCTCCAGTGCAAGATCGAGCGGAAATCCCGGCGCGCCGAGATCGATGGTACCGCTTCCGGTGATCGTGCCGGGACCCGCGCGCGCGCTGACGCTCGCGATCTTTAGTTTGCGTCCATCCGCGGTGACGGTTGCTTCGATCCCTTGGATGCGCACACCGCGTGCGAAATCCTGGACCTCGCCCCCGGTGATCTTCGCGCCACCGCTTGCGAAAGGCGCTTCCCATGTTCCCGCGAAATTCATATCGACGGCGAGTGTCCCGCGCGCCTGCCGTCCGCTGGCCAGAAGGATCGGATTGAAGGTCGCGATATCCGCCGTTCCGGTGAGATGCAGCTTCATATGCTCGCCGGCCCTGAGCGGCGCATCGCCCGATAGTTCGAGATGCGCGGACTTACCCGCGCTGAGCGTTGCGTCTAGCGCGGCCACGTGCCCGTTCAAGGTGCCATGGGCATCGAGGTTGGCGGGGGCAACGACCCTGTCGGAATAATCGAGCGCGCGCAGGCCGCGTCCCTGAACATCGAACGTCCCCGTCGGCGCCTCAGGCGTGCCGCCGAGGTCGGCGTCCGCCGACAGCGTTCCTGCGACCGGGACATCCGGTACTACGGTGTGGAGCGTTTTCAGGTCGATATTCTTGACCCTCACCGACAGCGCGAGCTTCGGCGCAATGCGCCCGGACACGGCGATCTCGCCGCCACCCACGTGAGCGGCAAAGCGGTCCACGGCGAGGCCTTGTGCGAAATCGAAATGCGCGGGCGCTTCGAGCGCAATCGTCTGCGCGCGCCAACCAGCCTTGAACGTTTGAAGCGCGGCTTTTTTCTTCACCAGATCGAGAACAGCGTTCGCCTGCACATGGATCGGATTGCCGTCCGCATCGCTGAGTTCGGAGGTAAGTGTTGCGGCGAGGTTGTTTTCAGGGCCGTCGAGCCGTGCCGTGCCGCGGCCGGAAACGCCTTCGGTCTCGATACCATCCGCCGCGAGCGCAAGCGCAAAGCCCGGCTTGCCGAACGGATCGCCGATACTTCCGTTGGCCGTGACATCGTTGAGCTTCACGCCCGATGTGGCAATTTTGGAGCCGCGCACGTTCAGGCCGAGAACCGATGTCTTGCCCTGCGCTTTGAGGTTGGCCACAGCCGTCACGCTTCCGGCGATGTTCGTGCCGACAAAGGTCGCCAGATCGGCAAGCTGTTTCACTTCGAAAGAACTCGCACCGCTTGGCGAACCTGTCTGCGGGAACGCGATGTCGCCCGTCGCGTGCAGCGATTTCCAATCCGCGTTCAGCTTCGCGGTTTGGCCTTTGCCGTCTGCTGTCAGATTGCCGGTGAGCGCGATCTTCGAGCCATCGAGGTTTCCGTTTGCCTGGAACCGCGCGGAGGCAGGCCTCGGCAATCCGGTGGCCTGAAAGCCGATGGCGATGTGCTGGCGCGCAAATCCCCTGCTCGCCATGTCGGCGTCGCCCGACGCGCTGATACTCGCGGTTTCGAACGGTCCGTTGACGTTGACGGATAGCGCCAGCGACCCGTTCAGCGTTTTCGCGAACCGCGACAGATCGGGAAAGCGCAGCTGCGCGGCATAATTCAGGCGGCGGCCGACGAATTCGCCTTTAGCCTCCGTGCGCAGGCCCGCGCTTTCGATGGCAAGACGGGAGTCGGTGACATCGGTTCCGTGAATCTTCGCGGCGAAGCCGATGGTCGAATTGCCGCCGAGAAGGCGGGTCACGAGCGAGGCGCCGTCCATGCGAAGCTTGCCGTCGCCGGTCACCGCGATGGCGCCAGCCGATTGGGCAAGGGTGAATTTGAGCCTGGCGTCGCCGCGCACGTTTTCGCCTGCGAGTGCTGCAAAAGGTGCAAGCTGCGGGATCGTGACGTCTGCCGAAACGCGTTGCGCGCCTGCCGTATCGGCATTTCCGCTGATCGTGGCCAAGGGATGGGTAAGCTGGAACGCCACCGGTCGCGACGGCTTCGTCAGATCGGCATGGGCTTTGACCGTCACGGGCGCGCTTGCAAAGAGGGCGGGGTGTTCGCCCGGAAGGCGTAACGAGGTCGCCGTGCCATCCACATCGACCGAACCTTTATCGCCGGAGACATCAGCTGCGAGCATCCCGATTTCCGCGCCCGAGAATTTCGCGTCCTGCACCCTGAGCCTGCCGCTGACCTGCGGCGCATCGAGCGGCCCGCGCATGCGACCGTCGAGCACCAGAGACTGCCATGCGATATCGGCATTCGGCTGCATCGCTGGCGCCGTGGCCAGGAAATCCAGATTTGCGCGCCGCTCCGTGAGCGAGAACGTGCCCTTGCCCGAGGCGTGGAGCGCTCCAGCGGAAATCCGGAACGAGACCGTGTTGGCGCTGCGGCTGCCGCCTGCGGTAGCGCTTGCATTGATCGGCGCAAAGCCCGGAAATCCCAACAGCGCGCCAAGGATGCCCTTCGGTTCCTCGAAGATCGCCAGCGTGCCGGTCGCTACACCGTCATCGATGCCGCCATTCACGCGATAGCGGTCGTTCGAATCCAGACGCGAAACCGTCAGATCGGCGCTGAGTTTCTTGAGCGAGGTGTAATGCAGCGCGCCCTCGGCACCGAGGAGCGCAGCGCGGCCGATGACCGATTTTGCGATTTCAATGCGCGGAAGCGACGCTGCATCGATATCGATCTGAGGATTCTCGCCGGTGGACGTCTCCTGCCGCGGCCTGCGCAGCACGATCACCCTGCCCGCGGTGATGCGCGTTATGTGATAGCGGTTCTGCAAAACCTGAAACGCCGACCAATCGAGCGACAGGTCTTCGGCGCGCAGCCACACGCCATCCGCGTCGGCGATTTCCAGCGAGTCTGCGTGCATCGCGCCAGGAAGATTGCCACGCAGTCCGGCGATGCGGACTTTTCCGCCGGAAAGGTCGCCGATCAGGGACGCGATGATCGAATGTCCGGGCGGCGTGTAGAGCAGGCCCAGAAGCACCGCGCCAAAGACACCAAAGGCAACAGAAATAAGGATCAGCCAGCGCCGCATCAGAATGCCTGCCCCAGACCGATATAGATCTCGAACGCGTCGCCGCCGGGGATGCGCGTCAGCGGCACGGCGGCATCGAGCCGGACCGCGCCGATGGAGGTGTAATAGCGCACACCTAGGCCGGCGCCGACACGGACTTCACCGTTGAACGGCCCCCCATTGGCGCTCGCTTGGCCGGCATCGACGAAGATCGCGCCGCCCCATTCGTCGCCGATGCGCTGGCGGAACTCGACGGTCGCGGCATCGACCGATTTCGCGCCGACGGGATCGCCATTCGGAAACTGCGGACCGATGGATTGATAGGCATAGCCGCGCACCGTCGCACTGCCGCCGGCATAAAGCCGCTGGTCGGGTGGAAGTTCGAGATTGGAGCCGCCAAAGATGGTTCCCACAACCCCGCGCAGCGCCACCACCGAACGCCCGTCGCTTCCGAGATCGAAATAGCTGGACGCGGACCCCTGCAGCACCACGAAGGTGAGATTGCTCGCGCCAAAGGATTGCGTGGGCGTCACGGCCGCGGACGCGCGCAATCCGCTCACGGGATCGCGCAGCACGTCGGCGATCCCGGTGCTGTCGTAGCTCACGGTCAACGGCAATGCGACGAGTTGATAGATGCGGTCCACGCTTTGTTGCAGAACGTCGTCATACATCAACGAAAGACCCGCGCTTGCGCTCCAATGATCGGTCAGCTTGCGGCGCAGGAAGCCGGCCACGGTCTCCGCCGTCTGGTCGTAAGCATCGAGGGACTGCTTGTTGCCGGAGATGTCGAATTCCAGCGTCTGGTCCGGCTCCAGGAACAGAGGCTTGATGAACTGCGCCGACAGATTGTAGCTCAGACCCGTCGTCGAATTGCCAAGCCCCGAGCCGGATGCGATCAGGTTCAACTGCTCGGCATTGCCGAACAAATTGCGGTGCGACCATGTCGTGGACAGCGAGATGCCCAGATCGGTGGAATAGGCAGCACTCACCGCAACCGCGTGCTGCTTGCGTTCCTGAACGTCGAAGACAAGTGGTATGCGCCCATCCGCAGAGAGATGGTCCGCCGCCCGGATACTGACGCCGGAGAACACACCCTGCGCCATCAGCGCCTGACGGGCCTTTTCGATGGCGCTCGGTTTATAGCGGTCGCCCGGATGGATGGTGAGCACACGGCGCGCGAAATCCTCGTTGACGTTTTTCAGGCCCTTGAACGTGATGGTGCCGATCTCGACCTGTGGGCCCGTATTCACCTTGTAGCTGAGATTGATCAGATGGTGTTCGTCGTCGGCCATGGCATTGGGCTGCTCCACGGCCGACAGCGCGTAGCCATCTTCCTGCAAGGCGTTCAGAAGCCGCGTTTGGGCGTCCAGCACATTTCCGGCGACGGCGGGTTCCCCGCTTTTTATGCCAAGCGCCTTGCGATCCGAATCGGGCAAAGAGCCGTCGATCGCGATCTGGCCTATGTGATAGAGCGGCCCCTTGTCGATGGCGACCGCGACCTTGACGCTCGTGCCCTGCGGCACCGTATCGAGATAGGTGGACAGTCCCCGATCGGCGAGCGCGCGGCCGTCGATCGTCATCGTGACCTTGTTCTGGTAATAGCCGAAGCTGTCCAGCGCCGTCTGCAGGCGCGGAACATCGTCGCGCGCGCGCGTGACGAGCGCGAAGGGTGGAACCGCAACCTTCTCCCGCAGGGTGACGAGCTGCGCGCTCGCCTTCAGCGTGTCGTCGATCTCGCCGGAACCGGCGGGCGCGATGTCGACGGTGTAGGGTTGCGGGTCGGCCGCGTGCAGCGGCGCCACCGCGATTCCCATGGCGAACACAGCGAACGCCGCAATCCGAAAGAGGTCCGGGCGGGTTGCTGCCATGCTTCGTGCGTGCCTGTGGTTCGTGGAAATTCTAGCGGTCTCGAGCGGGCCGTCCAAACCTTGCGGTTCCAGTGCACGGGCACACTTGTCGTTGTGCCACTGCGCCAAATTGAACCCACAGCAGTTTGCCACAATTGGACAAACGTCCAACAGTGCAAATCGGGCATGGAGATGCAGGTAGTGTCCCGAAGGGGCAAACGTCGCGAGGTGGTGGTTTGTGGTTCATCGAAGATGAAATTCATGCAGAGTTACAGGCTGGCGAATTTCCAACCCGCCAAGATGCCCTCGCCGAACTCCGGCGGCGGGCCGCTCTGCCGTGGGATGTAGAGCCGAACACTGCGCCATGCGTCTCTTGGCGCACCTGTGGGCGGCGCTATGCGTTGATCAAGTGCAGCGACTCCAAGGAGATATCGAGAGAGACAGCGCTTGAGGTTTCAGCGGCTGGTGTGAAATGGCACTTAGAACCAGGTTAAGGCACACCAGAAATTCACTTCAAACGCGCAAAGACAAACCATCATTAGCGCCCTACTGCCGCCAGGGAAGGCTTGATTTCGCGTGGGCGGAAGGGTTGCATCTTTTCAAACGATGCAGGAGTTGGACATGCCGCTGGTGAAGACCGAAATCGCCGATCAGATCGCCATCATCAAATTTGACGATCCCACGACGCTGAATGCGATGTCGGTGCCGATGGTCGAAGAATTCCGTGCGGCGCTCACCGAGGTGTCGAAATCGGCGCGCGCGCTCGTGGTCACCGGCGAAGGCCGTGCGTTCTGCTCCGGTGCGTCGCTCACAGGCGGCGGCATACGTGCCGCGGGCGGGGAGTTCGACGCCGGGGCCGCGCTCGAGAGCCATTACAACCCGCTGATGCTGCAGCTTCGCGATCTGCCGATGCCGTTCGTGACGGCGGTGCATGGCGCAGCCGCGGGTGTGGGATGTTCGATCGGACTGATGGGCGATCTGATCGTAGCCGATACGACCGCATACTTCCTTCAGGCGTTCCGCAACATCGGTCTCGTTCCTGATGGCGGATCGGCCTATCTGCTCGCCGCGTCCGCCGGACGCGCGCGCGCGATGGAAGCAATGCTGCTCGGCGAACGCATCTCCGCCGAGAGCGCCTATGCCTGGGGCATGATCAACCGCCTCGCCCCTGAAGGCAAAGACCTCGAGGTTGCGCTTGAACTGGCGCGCAAACTCGCCGACGGCCCGCGCGCAACCCTCGCCTCGATCCGCAAGCTCGCGTGGGAAGCGCTGGAGAAACCGTTCGAGCACCAGCTCGCCGGAGAGCGCGACGCGCAAAAAGTGGCCGGCCAAGGTCCGGAATTCCGCGAAGGCGTGTCGGCGTTCATCGAGAAACGCAAGGCGCGGTTTAATACGATTTGAGAGCAGGCGTCATCGCTTACCCTCCCTCAAGGGGAGGGTGGGAGTGGCCGCACGGTCGTCCCTAAAACTTCACATTCGCGCCCGGCGAGGCGTTGCCGGTCCATTGGACTGGGCCGGTGCGGTCATAGGTGGAGAGGACGCGGCCGGCGCCGAAGTGATATTTCAGACCGGCGAGGAAGGTGCTCACATTCGTGCCGGCGGATACCGAGGTGTAGTCATAACCGGCGAAGAGACTGAGCGGGACGCGGTTAAACGGCAGGTAGTCGATATCCGCGCGCACATCGGTCCAGTCGTGGCCGGAGGCGAAGGACGTGAAATTCGTCTCGGCGTGGACCGCGATGTCGGGGCTTTCATAGAAGGTGATGCCGCCGCCGCCAAAGACGCTGGCCGAACCCGTCGGCCCCGTCGTCCCGCCGCCCTTTATCTGCAGCGTGAGATTGGACCACGCATAATACTCGCCGAAGAGGCCATAGCTCTGCGCCGATTTCTTGCCGCTGAACAACGGCGCCGCGGGCGCATCGACCGAGAAATAGCTTGTGCTGAAGCCGAACGTGCCCTTGGCATCGCGCCAAAACACGCTGCCGCCCGCGTTCCACAGATGCGCATCGTTGTGTTTGATCGCGTAATAAAAATCGTCGCTGCCTTCGAGCTGCACGTTCAGCCCCGGATTGTCGAGCGTGTAGAGCAGCGCGCCGTGAACCGTGTACTGATCCGAATCCAGATGCGATTTCCCGACGGGCACCCGGCTATAGCCGTAAGCGCCGTCCAGCAGGCCGGAAAAACTGTCGGACGCGGCCATCGCCATCGAAGGGCACAACATCGACGCGGCCAGCAGAATCCTGGCTCTTTTCGCAAACGGCATTCGTTACCCCTCAGCGTTCCCGCATGCCATGCCGGAAGACGGCACTGATCGGTTCGACAAAATAATCCAGCGCAGTGCGCGAGCCCGTTTCCAGCGATACGTCAACCGGCATGCCCGGAATGAGCTTGATGTCCGGATAGTCCTTGAGCTGGTTGAGATCGACCGCGATCTCGACATTGAAATAGGCCTGCCCCGTCTTCTGGTCGGTGAGGCGGTCGGCGGAGATCGTCGTCACTGTGCCGGTGATCATGGGCAGGCGGCGCTGCTTATAGGCGCCGAGGTTTACCTTGGCCGTCATGCCGATATGCACGTCATCGGCGTCTTCGGGGCGGACATGGGCTTCGACGTCGAGCTGATCGTCGATCGGCACGATCTCCAGCACCGTATCGCCCGGCCGGATCACGGCGCCCTTGCTGTGCACGGCAAGGCCCACGACCTTGCCCGCGACGGGCGCCGTCAGCCTGAGCCGCGCCGCCACATCCTTTGCGGCATGCAGGCGATCGAGCGCCTCGAAGCGTTTGGTCTGGACGTCGCGCAGATCCTTGACGACGTCGTTCAGGAACTGGTTGCGCAGATTGACGATCTGCAGCTCGTCTTCGCCGGAATCGAGATTGACCTGCGCAATCTTCTCCGAGACCTGGCCGTGCTGGCCGCCGAGGTCCGCCGCCTGGCGCTTGAGCTGCAGAAGCCGGGGTAATGTCGAGAGGCCCTTGTTGTAGAGCTGCTGCACGCTGTCGGATTCCTGCCCGATGAGCTGGGATTGTTGTTCGACCGAATTTTGCTGACTTACCAGACCCGCAATGATGCGTTTGTTCTCGCTGATGCGCTGGTTGTAGATGTCCTGCTGCTTGGCGAGCGTCGCGCGATGGGTGTCGAACGTGTTCTGCTCGCCGCGGATGGCCTCCGCGACTTTCGGATCGTCCTGGCGCGCGAGCAGTTCCGGCGGAAACGCGATCTTGTCCGCGTTGTCGCGCTCAGCCTCAAGCCGCGCCTGCTGGGCGGCCAGTGCATCGGTCTGGCCACGGACGAGACTGAGGCTCGCTTTCGCCTCCGTATCGTCCAACTGCACCAGAGGCTCACCGGCAGCAACCTTCTGGCCGTCGGTAACATAGATGGCGCTGACGATGCCGCCTTCGAGATGCTGGATGGTCTTGCGATGGGTTTCGACGACGACGACGCCTTGCGCGACCAAGGCACTGTCCAACGGCGCAAGTGCCGCCCAACCGAGAAATCCGATCACGAAAACGCCGACGACGATCATGCCGGTGCGGATGACCGAATCCGCGCTCAGGAAATCGAACGCGGGATCGGAATATTTCTGCTCATCGTCCGGAAAAATGAAGCGGGCCGCCTTCACGAACCATGGCGCGTACCAGAGCTTGTGCCACCAACCGCGGGAAACGGGTTGTGCCTCATCGGTCATGGCTTGGCTCCATGATCGGGAGAGACCGGAAGGGTCACGACATTGCCGGGGGCTTGTGGCTGCGGCTGTTGCGGCGTCGCGCGGCGCGTGAATTGCTGCATGATCTCGGCGCGCGGGCCGTAGGCTTCCGGGCTGCCGTCGGCGCGGAGCACGAGGATCTTGTCGACGCCCGAGAGAATGCTTGGGCGATGCGCCACGATGACGGCGGTGACCTTGTCCTGCTTCAGAACATTGAGTGTCTGCAGAAGCGCCTCTTCGCCCATCGAATCCAGATTGGAATTGGGCTCGTCGAGCACGACCAGCCTGGGGTTGCCATAGAGCGCGCGCGCGATGCCGACACGCTGCGCCTGCCCGCCGGAAAGACGTAAACCCCGCTGGCCGATGTCGGTGTCGTAGCCCTTCGGCAGGCCGAGGATCATTTCGTGCGCACCGGCGCGCCGCGCCGCGGCCACGACGGCCTCCGGATCGCCTTCGCTCATGCGTCCAATGTTCTCGCGGATCGTGCCGGAGAAAAGCTCAACGTCCTGCGGCAGATAACCGACATAGGCGCTGAGTGCGGTGCGCGGCCAGGCATAGATGTCGGCACCGTCGAGCCGCACGTTGCCGGAGGTGCAGGGCCACGCGCCCACGAGCAGGCGCACCAAGGTCGACTTGCCCGACGCCGACGGCCCGATCACGCCCAGCGACTCGCCCGGCAGAAGATCGATGCTGACATTGCCAAGAACGGGCTTGCGCGTGATGGGATTGACATAACCGAGCCGGATCGCGCTCAGGCGGCCCTCCGGCGCGGGAAGCCGCATGCCTTCGTCGCGTTTGGGCGCACTGTTCAGAATCTCGTCGAGCCGGTTCCAGGCCATCCGCGCGGCGATGAAGCTTTTCCAGCTCGCCACGGCGGATTCGATGGGCGCCAGCGCGCGCGCGCCGATGATCGAGGATGCGATCATGATGCCGCCGGTCGCCTTGAAATCGAGAATGAGCAGCGCGCCGCCGCCGAGCAGCGCGATCTGGATCAACAGACGCACCGCGCGCGACGTGGAGGTCATACGCGAGTCGCGGTCCATCGCTTTTGAGGATTCCCGCATGGAGGAAATCCACTCGCCATGCCAGCGGTCGACGAAGGCCTGCGACATCCCCATGCCTTCGAGCACGTCGGCGTTACGCAAACCGTCATCGGCGAAATTGTGCGTGCGGCTCTGGGACTCGATAGACTTGGCAAGAGCCGGATTGGTCATTTTCTGGCCGGCAAGCGCCAGCGCCACCAGGATCGCGCCGCCCACGATCACGATCGCGAGCAGCACCCAATGCAGCAGAACGAGCACGACCAGGAAGATGATGAGAAACGGCGCATCGAGCACGACATTGATGGCGGGGCTGCCGATGAAGTTCTTCACCGTGTCGAGATCGCGCAGGCCGTTGCGGATGCCGGCCCCGCCGTTCAGCGATGAGGTCGACACCATGGCGCGCAGCACGCGCTTGCCCAACGCATCGGCTGTGCGCATGGCGACGCGCTGGACGAGGCGGAGGCGCAACGAGTCCAGCCAGCCGAAGACCGCGAGCGCACCGACTGCGATCAACGTCAGAAGTGCGAGCGTTTCGATGCTGCGGCTCGTCAGCACGCGGTCATAGACTTGCAGCATGTAGAACGACGTGGTCAGCGCCAGGATGCTCATCGCCGCGCTGAATCCGAACGCGACCATGAGCAGGCGGCGGTTCGCTGCGACCGCGTCGCGCAACGGCGACGGCCGGCTCGGGGCGAACGGGTTTGTCCTGCCGAAGGCGCTCACGTCAGCTCAATCCCCGAATCCGAACCATTTGTCAGCATTCTCATCATAATGCTCGTTGGGATCGTAAAGTTTTACTTTCAACCCTTGATCTTTTGCCGTCAGCCGCCCCTCCGCCGTCACCATCTGATAGGCGGTCACGACCATGTCGTGGCGCGCGCCCGTATAGGCGATTTCCGCGGCAAAGCGCTCCTGCTCGGCATTCAGGATATCGATGATCAGGCGCTCTCCCTGATGCTGCTGCTGGATGACGCCGTCAAGCGCGCCTACCGCAGCCGTCACCCGGCGTTCGTTATAGCCGACTGCGGACTGGGCCGCATGGAAGGAATTCCAGGTGTCCTTCACGCTTTGTCGCGTCGACAGATCGGCATCGTAGATGTTGAGCCGCGTCTGCGACCGGCCTTCCTTGGCCTCCCGGATCCGCGCTTCTTCGGCACCGCCCTGATAGATCGGGACCGAAAGCTGGCCGAGGACCGACACGGTGCCCGTCGTTCCGTTGGTGCCGAAGGGGCTGCTGAACGAATCGTGCGCGTAGTCGTATTCCGCCACGATGGAGGCATGCGGCAAGAGTGCGCCGACAGCATTGTCGATGCCGTATTGCGCGGCCTTGTCGTTGGCCTGCGCCGACTGGATGCGCGGATTGAGCCTCAGCGCAATCGCGAGCATCTGTTCCAGCGTCGCGGGCAGTGGCGGCAGCGGCGGCGACTTTTCCAGCGTTTCCGGCGGCCTGCCGATGATGCGTTCGAAGGAGTCCCGGCTTTGCGCGAGTTGGGCCTGGGCCTGGGCGAGATCGGCCTGGGCTGCCGCGATGCGAACCTCCACCTGCTGCAGATCGGTCCTGGTGGCATCGCCCATGTCGAGCTGCGTCTTGGTGGCGACGCGCTGGCGGTCGAGGATGTCGACATCTTCGCGGTGCAGCCTGACACCTTCGGTATCGCGCACCGTGTCGAGATAGGCGGTTGTGGCGGCGAGAAGGATCTGCTGTTCGGCGTTCAGGAGATCGGCGCGCGCCGCGCGCACCAGCGCGATCGCGCGCTGGATTTGCGCGTATTCTTGGCCGCCGGTGATGACAGGCTGCGAGATCACCGCGCGGCCGGTTCCCGGCGTGTGGAACTGATGGGCTCTGCCATTGAGAAGATCGACGCGCTCGCCGCCATAGCTGCCGGAGGCATTGATACTCGGCCGCCAGTTGCCGCGGGCTTCCGCCACCGCATCGTCGGCGGCGCGGACCTTCGCGCGCTGGGCTTCGAGTTCGGGATTGGTGGAATAGGCCAGTGCAAGCGCATCCGACAGCCGGAAGACCTCCGCCGCCACGGCCGGTCCTGCGGCCAGCGCCATGAGGGCAGGCACGATGATCAGGCCGCGAAACATGCCGCGCATTGCGAAACGTCCAACTCCCCAATTCCCGCGAAGCCTGCGGGTCATTCACGCATTGCGTGCGAAAGGCAAGCCCGCGCGGCCTTCGCCTCGCACCCGTCCCTCGAGATCGCTTCGCACTGCCCCGCAAATCGATTCTATAGAGCGGAATCGAAAAAACGTCGAGGGAACAGGGGCCTGCCGGATTAAATCGCGTGCAGGTTCCATCAAAAAACGGCCCGGCGGGAGGTCCCAGCCGGGCCGTTTCTCAAGGAATGAAGGACCTCGGAACTTACGGACCCAGTCCGATGAAGTTCGCGAAGGTGTGGTGGTCGCCGTTCGCCAGGATCTGCATGTCGGCGGTGCCGTCTCCGTTCGTGTCGACCGAGATGGTTGTCAGATGGGTGGTCGAATTGTAGCTGACCGTGATTTCGTCGGCGTGGTGATCGAAGGACCCCACGATGTGGAAATCGTTGCCCAAGGCCGAAAAGTCGATGGCGTCGCCATTGACCAGATCGGTGATCGTATCGGAATGCCCGACCGCTGAATCGCCGACCGACTTGTAGACGAACGTATCGGCCGAGCCACCGCCCGTCATCGTGTCCGCACCACCGCCGCCGGTGATCACGTTCCGGACGGAGCTGCCGGTCAGCGTGTCGTCGAAGTTGGAGCCGGTGATGTTCTCGACATTTGCGATCTTGTCGAAGCCTGCGCCTCCGGTGTTCTGGAAGCTGGTGACCGCGAGCGAAACCGTGACCGGGCCCGATGCATCGGCATAGGTGACGGTATCGACGCCTGCACCGCCATCCATATTGTCGTCGCCGAGGCCGCCGTTCAGGGTGTCGTTGCCGGCACCGCCCTTGATCACGTCGTCGCCGCCTGCGCCGGACAGCACGTTGTTGCCGGCATTGCCGACGATCTGGTTGGCCAGGTCGTTGCCGGTACCGTCAATGTTGGAACTACCCTGCTGCAACAGGCTTTCGACGTTCGCATTGAGCGTGTAGGTCACGGAGGCGAGCGCAGTATCCGTTCCACCGCCGGGCTGCTCGACAATGGTGTCGTGCGTTTCATTGATGATGTAGGTGTCGTCGCCACCGAGGCCCGTCATGGTGTCGCCATAGATCGTGCCCTTCATCGTGTCCGCACCCGCTGTGCCGGTGAAGATTTCGTTCTGGCCATGGATGACGACGGAGACGACCTGCGCGGTGCCATCGGTCGTATGCACCGTGAAGGTTTCCGTCAGCGTCTGGCCATCATCGAGCGCCTGAACGGCCGTGTTGGTGTCCTTGAGGTTGAATATCCAGTGGCCGGTGGAGCTGATCGTATATGTGCCGTAGCCATGGTCTGTGACCGTCTGCGTATTGACCGACTGGAACTTGTTGTTGTTGTCGGGATCGGTTGACACCAGATTTCCGTTGGCCTGGGACGTGCCGGATACCCCGTTTGATTCGGTGACCGAGCCCGTCAGATCGCCCGTCACCACCGCGGCATCGTTGGCGCCGTTGATCGTGACGGTGACGGTCTGCGTCGTGCCGTCCTGCGTCGTGATGGTGAAGCTGTCATGCAGCGTGCCGCCGACGTTCAGTGCCTGCACCGTCGCGTTGCTCTCGTTGACGGTGTAGACCCAGTTGCCGCCGGCATCGATCGCGAACGTGCCGTAGTTGTGGGCCGTCGACCCGCCGGAAACAACCTGGAAGGTGTTGACCGGGTTGTCGACGTCGGTGTCGGTTGCCGTGCCGCTGGCCGCAAAACCGGCGACGGAGTTGTTGGCGCCGCCCGCTTCCTGGGCCGTACCGCTCAGCGTTCCGCCGATCACCGCAGCGTCGTTGGCGCCGTTGATCGTGACCGTGATGAGTTGCGCGGTACCGTCGGAGGTGTGGATCGTAAAGGTGTCGGTGAGCGTGCCGCCGACATTGAGCGCCTGCACGGAGCTATTGTTGTCGTCGATCGCATAGACCCAGTGGCCCGAACTATCGATCGAGAACGTGCCGTAGCCGTTCGTGGTCGCGGCGTTCGTCGCCGTCTGGAAGGTGTTGGCCGGGTCGTCGACGTCGCTGTCGGTCGCCGTACCGGACGCCGTGCTGCCGGCAATGCCGTTGTTGACGCCGCCGGCTTCCGTGGCCGCACCGCTCAACGTTCCACTAACGACCGCGGCATCGTTGGCGCCGAAGATCGTGACGGTGACGGTCTGCGCCGTGCCGTCCTGGCTGTGGATCGTGAAGGTGTCGGACAGCGAGCCGCCCACATTCAGCGCCTGAACCGTGGCGTTGCTGTCATCGACCGTAAAGACCCAGTTGCCAGACGCATCGATCGAGAACGTACCGTACTGATTGGTTGTCGCCCCGTTCGAAACCGCCTGGAAGGTGTTGGCCGGGTTGTCGACATCGGTATCGGTTGCGGTGCCGCTGGCGGCGGAACCGGCGTTGCCGTTATTGACCCCGCCCGCTTCCACGGCGTTCCCGCTCAGCACGCCACCGATCACCGCCGCGTCGTTAGCACCATTGATCGTGACCGTGACTGTCTGTGTCGTGCCGTCCTGCGTCGTGATGGTGAACGTGTCGCTGAGTGAGCCGCCGACATTGAGCGCCTGCACGGAAGCGTTGTTATCGTCGACCGTGTAGACCCAGTGGCCTCCGGCATCGATCGAGAACGTGCCATAGCTGTTCGTGGTCGCTCCGTTCGAAACCGCCTGGAAGGTGTTGGCGGTATTGTCGACATCAGTATCCGTCGCCGTTCCGCTCGCCGTAGAGCCGGCCGTGCCGTTGTTGACGCCGCCGGCTTCGGTGGCCGCACCGCTCAGCGTTCCACTGACAACTGCCGCGTCGTTCGCGCCGTTGATCGTGACGGTGACGGTCTGTGCCGTGCCGTCCTGGCTGTGGATCGTAAAGGTATCGGTCAGAGATCCGCCGACATTCAGCGCCTGTACCGAGGCGTTGTTGTCATCGACCGTATAGACCCAATTGCCCGAGGCATCGATCGAGAACGTGCCGTAGTGGTTGGTCGTGGCGCCGCCGGATACGGCCTGGAATGTGTTGGCGGTATTGTCGACGTCGGTATCGGTGGCCGTACCGCTGGCTGGCGATCCCGCCGTGCCGTTGTTGACGCCGCCCGCCTCCGTACCCGAGCCGCTCAGCGCTCCGCCGATGACCGCCGCGTCGTTGGCGCCATTGATCGTGACAGTGACGGTCTGGGCTGTGCCGTCGATCGTGTGGATCGTGAAGGTGTCGGTTAGGCTCTGGCCGACGTTCAACGCCTGAACGGTGGCGTTGTTGTCGTCGACCGTGAACACCCAGTGACCGCCGGTCGCGAGGAGCCAGGTACCGTAGCCATGGTCGCTTGCTTGCGCGACATTGACGGCCTGGAAGGCGTTGTTCGGATTGTCGACATCGGTGTCCGCCGCCGTGCCGGCCGCTTTCATGCCGGGCGATGCGTTGTTGACGCCGCCGGCTTCTCTCGCATTGCCCGCCAGCTGCCCGCCCACGACCGCTGCGTCATTGGCGCCGTTGATCGTGACGGTGACGGTCTGTGTCGTTCCGTCCAGGGTCGTGATGGTGAAGGTATCGTGGAGCGTACCGCCGACGTTCAGCGCCTGCACGGACGCGTTGCTGTCGTTGACCGTATAGACCCAGTTGCCCGACGTATCGATCGAGAACGTGCCGTAGTGGTTGTTCGTCGAACCGTTCGTGACCGCCTGGAACGTGTTCGCCGTATTGTCGACGTCGGTGTCCGTAGCCGTGCCGGACGCGGCCGACCCTGCCGTGCCATTGTTGACGCCGCCGGCTTCCGTGCCCGAACCGCTCAGCGCACCGCTGACGACCGCGTTGTCGTTGGTACCATGGATCGTGAAGTCGACCGTGGTCGAGTTGCCCGCCGTGCCGTCGGTGACGTAGAGCGTGAAGACGTCGTGGACGGTGTCGCCGTTCTGCAGCGCCTGGGTGTCGCTGTCGTTGTCGTTGAGCCCATAGGTCACATGGCCGTTCGAGGTGTCGAGCGTGGCGGTGCCATAGGTGCCGATCTTGTGCCAGATGCCGCCGCCGTCGTTGACCCAGCCGTTGGTGGAGAGCGCCGCGCTGTCGAAGGTCGGTGTGTCGCCGGTGTCGCGGTCGCTCAAGGTCATCGTGGACGAGGCCGTGAGCGTGCCCAGGGTACCGTTGTTGACGCCGCCGGATTCGGTCAGCTCGGTGGTGGGCGCGCTCGCCACGATGTCCGGCGTGTCGTTGACGCCGTTCAGCGTGACGGTGAGCGTCTGTGCGATGCTCGACAGCGAACCGTCGGACGCGGTGAAGGAGAAGGTTTCGCTCGCGGTGGTCTTGAGCCCTTCGATCGCACCGTCGTTCGCAACATATTCATAGGCGCCCGTCGAGGCATTGAAATACAACGTGCCGTAGGTGCCGGCGACCGAATGGTCGAAGCCCGATTGGCTGACGTCCGAGGACTCGGCCGTCGCATGATAGGTGAGCGTGTCGTTGTCGCGGTCGGCGCCGTTCAGCGTGCCCGTCTGGGTCGCGAAGATGTCGTCGAACGTAGTGTCCTGGTAGCTCATGGGCGAGATCACGCCGAGCGTCGGTTTGTCGTTCACGCCGTTCAGCGTGACCGTGAAGCCCTGGCTGTCGGAGCCGCCATGCCCGTCGCTGACCGTGAAGGTGAAGCTGTCGCTCGCGGTGGTCTTCAGCGCTTCGATCGCAGCGTCGTTCGGAACGTACTCGTACGCGCCGGTCGCCGAGTTGATGTAAAGCGTGCCGTACGTGCCCGCGACGGACGTATCGAATCCGGACTGACTGTTGTCGGCGGAAGCCCCCGTCGCGCCATAGGTCAGCGTGTCGTGAGCGTCGACGTCGCTGGCCGTGAGCGAGCCGGTGAAGGTCGTGAAGCTGTCGTTGTTCAGCGTGTCGTTGTAGACCGGCGACTGGACCGACGAGGTGATAGAGGGCGCGTCGTTGGTGCCGTTGATCGTGATCGTCAGGGTCTGCGTGAAATCCGAACCGCCGCTGTGGACGGTATAGGTGAAGGTATCGACCGCGCTTTCGCCGACGCCCAGCGTGTTGGTGGAGGCATCCGCCGCATAGCTGTAGGTGCCGTCCGCGTTCAGCGTCAGCGTGCCGTAGCCGCCATGGAGCCCGGTGCCGAGCGTGCCGTCCGTATTGGCGTTGTTGGAGTGGATGGCCGTTACCGCCATCGTGTCGTCGATGTCGAAATCGTTCGCCTGGACGTTGCCGCTGGCCGTGCCCTGCTGTGTGATCGACGCGGTGTCGGCGCCCAGGAAGGCGTTGGCGTTGCCGTTGACGACCGCAACCGTGCCGTTGTTGAACTGGATGAACTCGATCTGCTGCAGCGCGTCCACGCCATCGGAGGTCGTGACCGTCAGTGTCGCGCCGTTGTGCGAACCGATGCCGTTCGCGCCGTCCGCGTTGATGACCGCCGTATCGGTGCCGGAACCGCCGATCAGAATGTCGTTGCCGGTACCGCCGACCAGCGTGTCGTTGTCCGAGCCGCCGTTGAGCTGGTCGTCACCTTGGTCGCCATAAAGCGTATCGGCCCCGGAACCACCGTTGATCTGGTCGTCGCCACCAGCGCCGTGGACAATATCGTCGCCATCGAGTGCGTTGATGATGTCATCGCCGTTACCGCCAGTATAATTGTCGTTGCCGTTCGTCAGATCGGTCATGGTAACGTTTCCTTTTTATAGTTTTCGGTCACGAGCTCGACAGCTTCAGCACGCACGAACGCCCGCATTCCGTGCAATGCTGTGCAAGGCTACTTGAGCTGGTATCGGCATGCTGCGCCGATATCCATTGCTAGACGGTTGAGAATTTGCCCCCGATTTGAACAGCCGCGAGGTGAAGCACCTGCTGATTCGCCCGCAGCAAGGTTAATTGCCGCCGCATGCAAGTCAATCGTCAGCGCCGCCAAGTGTCTGTGATTACTGCCAGAATCGTCAGAATTGATGTACAAAGTCTTAATAAAAGTGACGTAGAACGAATGGCGTTTTCGCGCCAACCCGCGCCATTCCGGGACTAAAACGCCAAAAACCTCGCCCGTGGGTTGTGGGTGGCTTTCGTTTTGCGGGGCCGCCGGGGGGCGGCTAGATTGATACATTGGCAACCGAATCCGGCACCATGAGCGTACCAGCCAAGGCTAGGACCTACGTCAACCTGACTCCGGGCGACCCCGCGCCGTGGTTCAACCAGCGCCTTACCGGCAATCCCAACTATTCGTTCGACAAGGCGGCCGGCCGCTATATCGCTCTGTGCTTCTTCGTGACCGCAGGCGATCAGGCCAGCCAGACGGTGCTGGGCGCCGTCCGCGCAAACCAGCATCTGTTCAACGACCAGAAGACGAACTTCTTCGGCGTCAGCATCGATGCCGCCGATGAAAAGCGGCTGTCGGAGTGGCTGGGCGCGCACTGTTTCTGGGACGCCGATCTGCGCGTCTCGCGCGCCTATGGCGCGGCACCGATGGATAGTGCGGCCGGCGAATCCAACATCGCCGCACGGCGTTTCTGGCTGGTGCTCGACCCATCGCTGCGCGTGCTAAAGAGTTTTCCCTTCACAGCAGACGATCCCGGTTGCGATGCGGTTTTCCGTTATCTCGAGGCCTTGCCGCCCGTGGAGCGCGCAAAGGGCGTCGAGATTCAGGCGCCTATTCTCTATCTGCCGAACGTCTTCGAGCCGGAGCTTTGCCAGACGCTGGTCGGCCTCTACGAAGAGAAAGGCGGGAGCGAGAGTGGCTTCATGCGCGAGGTCGACGGCAAGACCGTTGTCATCAACGATCCGGTTCACAAGCGCCGCCGGGACTTGAACCTCGATGACCCGCAACTGATCGAGCAGATCAAGGGCCGGATCTACCGGCGCATCGTGCCTGAGATCGCCAGGGCGCATCAGTTTCATGTGACGCGGATGGAGCGCTTTCTTGTGGCCTGCTATTCGGCCGAGGAAGAAGGCCATTTCAATCCGCACCGCGACAACACCACCAAGGGCACGGCCCATCGCCGTTTCGCGGTCTCCGTGAATCTGAACGAGGACTATGACGGCGGCGAGCTGTGGTTTCCGGAATACGGGCCTAAGACGTTCAAGCCGCCCGCCGGCGCCGCGGTGGTGTTCTCCTGCTCGCTGCTTCATGCGGCGAGGCTCGTCACAAGGGCCCGCCGCTACGTCTTTCTGCCCTTCCTCTACGACGAGGCCGCGGCCGAACTCCGGCTCGAGAACAACAAATATCTCGACCCCGCGGTGGGCCAGTATACGCGCTGAAGCACAATTTCCTTCCGGCCCGCGATGCCCCTAAGATGCGCGCGACGGGGGTGAGATGGCGGCAGCGCAAGGCACAAAAGAATGGTTCGGCTTGAGCGCCTTTCTGCGCCGGTCCGAACCGGCGCGCGGGTTGGCCCTCTTGAGCCCGACAATGATCATCATGGGAATCGCGCTCGCAGCCCCGCTGGCGCTTCTGGCGATCTACAGCTTCTGGACGCAGCGGGGACTGGTCGTCGACACGAATTTCACGCTCGACCAGTACACAAGCGCCTTCGGCCGTGCGAGCTTTCGGGCGCTATTCCTGCGTTCGCTCTGGATCTCCTCGATCGTCACGGTCGTGACGGTGGGCCTTGCCTATCCGATGGCTTATTTCGTCGCCTTCCGCGTCGAGAAGTCGAAATTCATCTGGCTCATCCTTCTCACCATCCCGTTCTGGACGAGCTATCTGCTGCGTGTTTTTTCCTGGAAGGTGATCCTCGGCTACAATGGCGTGATCAATTCCGTGCTGATCGATCTCGGCCTGATTCAGGAGCCGATCGCCTCGCTGCTCTACACGCCGGTGGCCGTCGTCGTCACGCTTGCCCATGCCTGGGCCGCGTTCGCGATCCTGCCGATCTATGTTTCGCTCGAGAAGATCGACCGTTCGCTGCTCGAGGCCGCGGCCGATCTCGGCGACGGCGCCCTACGCCGCTTCTTCCGCATCACCCTGCCGCTCTCCCTGCCCGGCGTGCTTGGCGCGGCCGTCCTGATCTTCGTGCCGACCACGGGAGACTACGTCACGCCCTCGATGGTCGGCGGCACCAATGGCGTCATGATCGCCAATGTCATCGAGGTGATGTTCGACAAGATCGGCAACTGGCCGCTGGGTGCGGCGCTCGCGATGGCGAGCATGGCCATGGTGGGCATCATCACCCTCATCTTCGTGCAGGCCATCCGACTCGCGGTCGCGAGGGTGAAATGAAGAAGCGCGGCATCGGCCTGTTCGTCTACGCGATCCTTTATCTCACGTTCCTCTATCTGCCGGTCGTGTTCCTGCCGATCTTCTCCTTCAACAATTCCACCTTCATCTCGCTTCCCTTCGCCGGCTTCACAACGCAGTGGTACAGGCAGCTTTTCGCCGACGAGGCCGTGCAGCAGGCACTGATGAACAGTTTGAAGGTGGGTGCGACCGCAGCGCTCATCGCCACCATGCTAGGGCTTCCGGCGGCTAAAGCCCTGACCCGCTATCGCGTGCCCGCGGCCGGTACGATGATCGCGTTCGTCAATCTGCCACTCTTCATCCCGGAGATCGTGCTCGGCATCTCGCTGTTGATCCTGTTGAACACCGCTGCGATCCCGCTTTCGCTGCTTACGGTCGTGATCGGCCACATCACCGTCTGTGTACCGTTCGCGATCACCGTGCTGATGTCGCGCATGGAAGGATTCGACAAGAGCCTCGAGGAAGCGTCGCTGGATCTTGGCGAAACTGGTTGGATGACGTTCTGGCGCGTGACGTTTCCGCTGGTGCTGCCCGGCATCGTGTCCGCGCTGCTTCTGACGTTCATGGTGTCGTTCGACGATTTCCTGATCGCCTATTTTCTCGCAGGGACCCAGGTCACGCTGCCGATCTACATCTGGGCGCAGCTCAGATTTCCCTACAAATTGCCGTCGGTCCTGGCGCTGGGCGCGCTGATCCTGGTTGCGTCCTGCATCCTGGTGGTCGCGGCGGAATGGATCCGCAGTCTTGGCCAGCGCGGTCGCACCGTGGTTGGCGCCTGAAGGAGAGCATGGTGGACGACGCTTATATCCGCATCGACAACGTCACCAAGCGTTTTGCCGGCGTGACCGCCGTGGACTGTGCCAATGTCGATATTCGCCGCGGCGAGTTCTTCTCGCTCTTGGGACCCTCCGGCTGCGGAAAGACGACGCTGCTGCGCATGATCGCGGGTTTCGATTTTCCGACAGAAGGGACCATCCTCGTCGACGGACACGACATCACCGATCTGCCGCCCAACAAGCGGCCGTCGAACATGGTGTTCCAGTCCTATGCGATCTTTCCGCATCTCAATGTCTTCGACAACATCGCCTATGGCTTGCGGAAAGCGCGTCTGCCGCGCGAAGAATTGAACCGCCGTGTCGAAGACGCACTTTCGATGATCAAGCTGACTGGCTTCGGCAAACGGCGCGGCGATCAGCTTTCCGGCGGCCAGCGCCAGCGCGTGGCGCTGGCCCGTGCGCTCATCATGCGGCCGAAGGTGCTCCTGCTCGACGAGCCGCTCGGTGCGCTCGATAAGCGCCTGCGCGAATCCATGCAGATCGAGCTTCGCCAGCTTCAGAAAAGCGTCGGAATCACCTTCGTCTTCGTCACCCACGACCAGGAAGAAGCGCTCTCGATGTCCGACCGCATCGCGGTGATGTCGGCAGGCAAGGTGCTTCAAGTCGCCGAACCACGCACGCTTTACGAGGCGCCGAATTGCCGCGAAGTCGCCGACTTCATCGGCACCATGAATTTCTTCGACGCGACCGTCACCGACCGCAGCGGCGATCACGCCACGCTGGACGCCAGCCCCATCGGCAAAATTCAGGCCGTCACATCGTATCCGGCAGGCGCGCCGGTTCTCATCGCCGTGCGGCCGGAGAAGGTTACGTTGTCGGGGAGCGCCAGCCCTGGCGCGATCAAGGGCACGATCGCAGCGTCCGCCTATCTCGGCGAGCGCAACCACATCAACGTGACGGTGGACGGCATCGCCGAACCCGTATCGGTCGCCGAACAAAACCGCGACCACGCCGGCGCACCTCATAGCGCCGGTGACACGGTTTATCTGTCGTGGGCGCCGGAGGCGATGGTCATCCTGCCGCGGGATTAGAGCTTGACGCGTTTGTCATTCCCGGCCGAGCGCAGCGAAGCTGCGCGAGGGGAATGGAACCTAACTTGGATCGGTGCCAACTCGACAAAGTTGGATCCCCTTCCCTCGCATCGACGCTATCGCGCCGATGCTCGCCGGGGATGACACACTCAGTGTTGGTTCAAAAGCCTACGCCAACACCCTCTCAAACACCTCATGCGCGCGTGCTTGCAGCTCTGCGAGACGCTGTTGCAGCGCTTCGAAATCCGGGGCGTCCACGGCGCGCAGAAGCAACGTTTTCAAGCCCGGCGTCACCGATTGGGGATCGAGCGTGCCGTCAACGGCGAGGCGGAGGACCTGGGTCAGGGCCTGTTGAAAGGTGCTGGCTTCGATCACCAGCGCGGCGTCGTCCGAACCGAGCGCATCGCCGTCGCGCAATCTTCTCAGCGCGTCGATCGTGCCGGTGGAGAGGATTTCCGGGCGGGCGTGCGCCTCGCGCAATTGCAGCGTCTGGGCGACGAACTCGATGTCGATCAGGCCGCCGGGTGCGAATTTCAGGTCCCAGCGGTTCTTGCCGGGGAACTGCGCCGCGAGCTTCTGGCGCATGTCCCGCGCGTCGGCGATCAGCTTGGCGGGATCGGCGGGCGCCGTCAGCGTTGCATGGATCACCTGCTCCACCTCGCGGCACAGATCCGGCGATCCAGCAACCGCGCGCGCACGGGTGAGTGCCAGCCGCTCCCAGGTCCACGCTTCGGTTTCGTGATAACGGCGGAAGGATTCGAGACTGACCGCAACCGGACCCTTGTTGCCGGTGGGCCTCAAGCGCATGTCGACTTCGTATAGGCCCCCGGCAGCGGTGAGCACCGTGAGCGCCGCGATCAGGCGCTGCGCCAGCCGCGCGTAGTAGACGATCACCGGCATCGGCTGCGCGCCGTCGGAATGGGTGTGCGCCTCCGGCACGTCATAGACAAAGATGAGGTCGAGATCGGACGCCGCCGTCATTTCGCGCCCGCCGAGCTTGCCCATCGCGATCACGGCGAAACGGCCAGCCGGAACGCGACCGGCAGTGCGCGCGAGTTCGCCCTCGGCGGCGGTGAGGAGTTCGCCGAGGATGCTTTCCGCGATACGGGCGAAAGCGGGACCGGCGTGATTGGCCTTGAGCCGGCTCTGGATGATCTGCACGCCGACGCGGAAAATCTGCTCTTTCGCAAAGCGCCGCGCCGCATCGAGTTTGGATTCGAAGTCGGCGGCTTTCGCCATCTGTTCGTGCAAAGCCGCGTCGAGGACATCGCGCGCCGGCAGCGAGGTGAGAAAATCTGCATCCATCAGCGCGTCGAGCGTCGCGGGCGCCTGCGCCAGATGCGTCGCCAGTCGCGGCGCGGACCCCGCGATTTCGGCCACCAGCTTGAGCAGGTCCGGGCGGGCGAGGAACAAGGAGAACAACTGCACGCCCGCCGGAAGATTGGAGAGGAAGCGATCGAACTGCATGAACGCCGCATCCGGATCGGCGCTTGCCGCCAGAGCTTCAAGAAGCGCCGGCACGAGCTTGGTCAGGAGCTCGCGCGCGCGGGGGCTGCGGGTCGCGCGGATGCGGCCGTGATGCCAGCCGCGGATCGCGTTCGCGACATGATGCGCGTCGTGAAATCCCATCGCCTTGATGGTGGCGAGTGTCTCCGGATCGTCCTCGACACCGGTGAAGACAAGATTTCCCTCCGCGCCCGCGAGCGGCGCTTCACGCTCGAAGAGACGTCCGTAATGTCCCTGCACGGTCTCGAGCTGGCGGATCAGCGCGGCGCCGAAGCTTTCGCTGTCCGGATAACCCATGAAGCAGGCGATATGCGCCACGCCCTCATCCGATTTCGGCAGCGTGTGCGTCTGCTCGTCCTCGACCATCTGCAGGCGGTGTTCGAGTTTGCGCAGGTAGCGATAGGCTTCCTTGAGTTTGGCGGTGGCGGTTTCGGTCACGAGCCCGCGCGCGCAAAGGGCATCGAGTGCCGCCATCGTTGCGGGCGGCCGGAGCGCCGGATTGCGCCCGCCCAAGATCAGCTGCTGGGTCTGCGCGAAGAATTCGATCTCGCGGATGCCGCCGCGGCCAAGCTTGATGTTGTGGCCCGCGACCGCGATGGCGCCGTGGCCGCCATGGGCATGGATCTGCCGCTTGATCGAATGAATGTCTTCGATGGCCGCGTAGTCGAGATTGCGCCGCCACACGAAAGGCTCGATGGCTTTCAGGAACGACGCGCCAGTCTCGGGATCGCCAGCGCAGGCGCGCGCCTTGATCATCGCGGCGCGCTCCCAGTTCTGTCCCATGCCTTCGTAATAGGCCTCCGCCGCATCGGTGGAGATCGCGACCTGGGTCGCGCCGGCATCGGGACGCAGCCTGAGATCAGTGCGGAACACATAACCGTCGGACGTGGTCTCGCTCAGAAGCCTGACGGCGCCTTTGACGATATCGACGGCGGCGCCGCGCGGATCGTCGCGCTTGCGGAAGGGAAAGCGCTGCGCATCGTAGAAGACGATGAGGTCGATATCGCTCGAATAGTTGAGTTCGAACGCGCCGTATTTTCCCATCGCGAGCACGACGAGGCCGGTTGACGCTTCGAGTGCTGCGCCGTCGCGATCGGTCATTTCGGCCCGCGCGGCCGCTTCGCGCAGCATGAACCGCAGCGCACCCTTCACGCAGGTATCGGCAAAGAACGTCAGTTCGCGCGTGACCTTGTCCAGATCCCAGAGACCGGCGATGTCGGCGAGCGCGATGGCAAGCGCGGCCCGGCGCTTGGCCACGCGAAGCACGCGCATAGCTTCGGTCATGTCGCCGGTGTCGGCGGCGGAAAGCGCATCCACCCGCGCGCGCTCGACAATGGCGTCCGGGCCGCTCTCGAACAGCTCGGCAAGCATCGCGCGCTCGCGTACCGCGAGCCTGCTCAGATAAGGCGAGTTGCCAAACGCCGCTTCTAGAATCCCGCGCTCTGCGCCGTCGAAAACAAAGCCCTCGCTTTCCAGCGTTTCAAACGTGCGAGCGACCCGGCCGGGATCGAACGGCTTTGGAAGGCTGAGGTTTGGCGTCTCGAATCCGCGCATTGGCGCAGTCTAGTCGAAAGCTGTGCTCACCGCCGCTGCGGGCTGCGGCCGGGGAGTGGGGGGCGGCGGAAGCGGATGATGGCCTTGAGACCCGGATGATTGTCCTCGAGCAGCAATTGCGCGCCGTGCAGACTCGCCACCGCAGCCACGAGACTCAATCCCAGACCCGTACCGGGGGAATTGCGGCTGGCTTCGAGGCGTACGAAGCGTTCGACCACGCGCACGCGGTCCTCTCTCGGAATGCCGGGCCCCGTATCGGCCACGATGAGGTCGACGCCCTGGGGCGTGACGGCGGGCCAGACCGTAATATGTCCGCCTTCCGGCGTGTATTTGATGGCGTTGTCGATGAGGTTTGCGAGCGCCTGGCTGATGAGGCTGCGATTGCCCTCGATCATCGTGGCGCCGGCCGGCTTGATTTCGAGCGACACGCCCTTTTCCTCCGCCAGCGGCGAATAAAGCTCGGCGACGTCGTCGGTGATCGGGGCGAGATCGATCAGCGAAACCGCACCGCGCATCACGCCGGCATCGGCCTGGGCAATCAGAAGCAGCGCGTTGAAGGTCGTGATGATCTGGTCGGTCTCGCGCATCGCGGCTTCGATTTCGCCGGCTTCGCGGCCATCGGGATCGAGGTGGCGCAGCGTATCTTCCAGCCGGTTGCGCAGACGGTTCAGAGGTGTGCGCAGATCGTGGGCGACGGAGTCCGTGACCTCGCGCACGCCTCCCATCAGCCGCTCGATGCGGTCGAGCATCCGGTTCAGGCTTTCGGCCAGCGTGTCGAACTCGTCATGCGCGCGGCTGACGGGCACGCGGCGCGTGAGATCGCCCGCCACAATCTCGCCCGCCGTGCGGTTGATCTGGTCCAGACGCCTCAGCATATTGCGGCTCATCAATCCGCCGCCGATCAGGCCGAGCAGCAGCATCAGGACGACAGTCCAGGGGAGCGTCGTCGAAAACAGTTTCTCGGTGAGGAATCGTTCGTGCACGTCCTGCGCGACCAGAAGCTGGAAGCCGCCGAGGAGCTGGAACACGCGCCCGCGCGCACGGCGGCGCTGAAGCTGGCCCTCGGCCTTGCGTTCGTAGTCGAACTCGACCTCGGGGCCCTGCCCCTTCATCTTCTGCGGCATGCCGTCGAGATTGCCGGCGATGGGCTGTTTGGCGCGGTCGAGCAGAAGATAAAGCCCCGGCCCGCCATGGGCGGAGCGGCTCATCACCACTTCGGCCAGACCGCGAAGACCGAGCCGCTGATACTGCTCGGCGAGACCCGTGATCTCCGCGTCGATGATCTGGTCGGTCTGCGCGTCGAGCGCGCGTTCGGTGTTCCAATAGGTGAACGCAAGCAGCGCGCTCACCGACAGCGCAAAAACCGCTACGTAGACAAAGACAATCCGAAACGCCTGGGTGCGAAGAACACTAAGCGTGCGCACGGATCATGTAGCCGGCTCCGCGCACGGTGTGCAAAAGCGGCAGCTCGAATCCCTTGTCGATCTTCGCGCGCAGGCGCGAGATATGCACGTCGATCACGTTGGTCTGGGGATCGAAATGATATTCCCACACGCTTTCGAGCAGCATGGTGCGGGTCACGACCTGACCCGCATGGCGCATGAGATATTCGAGCAGGCGGAATTCGCGCGGCTGGAGATCGATCGCGGTGCCGTTGCGCTTGGCGGCGCGGGTCAAGAGATCGAGTTCGAGATCGCCGACCTGCAGCCGCGTCTTGACGGACGAGGGCGAACGGCGGCGCATCAAGGCGTCAATGCGCGCCAGCAATTCGACGAAGGCATAGGGTTTGGTGAGATAGTCGTCGCCACCGGCCTTCAAGCCTTTCACGCGGTCATCGACATCCGACAGCGCGCTTAAGAACAGCACCGGCGTCGCGTTGGAGTGCTCGCGCATTTCGGAGACCACGTCGAGCCCGTCCATCTTGGGCAGCATCCGGTCGACGATGGCGACGTCATAGGGACGCGATAGCGCAAGCGTTAGCCCCGTGTCGCCGTCGGCGGCATCGTCGACGACATGACCGGCTTCCTTCAGCCCGTTCACGAGATAGCGTTGGGCCTCAAGATCGTCCTCAATCACCAGAATACGCATACGGGAAGCTCCCTCTTGCCGGTTAAAGGGTCCGCGCCGGTGGCAGCAACGGGGGGATGGGGGCCACCACCACCGGCGCGGGGGCCGGACACCGCGGTTTCCCGCGCTGTCCGGTACGCACGACCTCAGGTTTTACCGATATCAACCGCGATGAAGCGCGAACCGGCGGACGTGGCCACGAGCAGCAGCACGGTTTTCCGGCCTGCGCTCTGGGCTTCCGCGATGGTCTTCTGCACGTCCTGCGGCGTGCGCACGCTCCTGTTGCTGACCGACATCACGACGTCGCCGGGCTGCAGGCCCTTATCGGCCGCATCGCTTTCGGGATCGACCTTGGTGATCAAGACGCCCTGCTGGTTGTCATCGAGATTGTAGGCCCGACGCGCTTCCGGCGTGACCAAGGAAAGGCCGAGACCCATGGCTTCGGCCGTGCTCGCGGTCGGAACGCCCGGAGCCGCACCGCCGGCGGAGGCGACTTTCTCTTCTTTGCGGGGCGCGATCCTGGTCGTGATCTCCTGGACCTTGCCGTCGCGATTGACGGTCAGCGTGGCGCTGGTGCCGGCGACGAGGCTCGCGACCCGGCGGGAGAGATCGCGCGAATCCTCGACGGCCTTGCCGTTTATCGCCATGACGACGTCGCCCTGACGAAGGCCTGCCTTCGCGGCCGGGCCATCGGGAACGACGCTGGCGATGATGGCGCCCTTGGGCTCTTTCATGCCCATCGATGTTGCCATCTCCGGCGTGATCGACTGGATCTCGACGCCCATCCAGCCGCGCGCGACGTGGCCATGCGCCTCGAGCTGCGCCACGACGTCATGGATGGTCGATGACGGAATGGCGAAGCCGATGCCGACGCTGCCGCCCGACGGCGAATAGATCATCGAGTTCATACCCACGACCTGTCCGCGCAGATCGAAGGTCGGTCCGCCGGAATTGCCGCGGTTGATCGGTGCGTCGATCTGGATGAAGTCCGTGTACGGACCGTTTCCGATGTCGCGGCCGATGGAAGACACGATGCCGGCGGTCACGGAGTTGGAGAGCCCGAACGGATTGCCGACCGCGACTACCCAATCGCCGACGCGCAGGCTGCGATCATCGCCGAACTCGACGGTCGGAAGCGGCTTGTCGGCCTTGACGCGCAGCACGGCGACATCGGTCGCGGCATCGGCGCCGATCAGCTTGGCGTCGAGGCTGCGGCCATCCTGCAGCTTCACGGTGATCTTCTTGGCGCCGTCGATGACGTGGTTGTTGGTGACGATGATGCCGCCGCGCTCGATGATGAAGCCGGAGCCCATCGACACCGCCTTGCGCGGCTGCAGCGGACGGCCCTGATTGTACTGGTTGAAGAGATCTCGGAACGGCGCGGGCAGATCGTCGAGCTGGGACATCTGATCCTGCGCGCTCTCCTGTTCGATCGCCGTGATCGTGACGACCGCCGGGCTCACGCGCTCGACGAGATCGGCGAAGCTGAACGGTGCACCCGATTCCAGCATGCGCGGCGGAGGTGCCGTGCGGTTCTCCGCGAATTGCTGCCCAGCAACCATGCGGACCGGCTGCGCCATCTGCGCCTGGTCCTCATGGTGCGGAAGCAAGGTGAAAGCGCCAAGGCCAACGATCACAATCGTCGCGGCAGAGCCGAGCGCCGTAAGCTTAGTGTGCCGCTTGGCGAAACCACGCCACCCATCACTCAACATCGATTTCTCCTGATTTTGTCGGCGGTCCGGGACCGCG
>Ga0068855_100000113_pt1 | contig 100669 bp, 91 predicted proteins | sample KBSCornC52_FD_66592 | JGI IMG/M metagenome (GOLD analysis project Ga0068855, IMG submission 66592) | Corn rhizosphere microbial communities from Kellogg Biological Station, Michigan, USA - KBS Corn C5-2 | ecosystem: Host-associated > Plants > Roots > Rhizosphere > Soil ...
GTCTCACGGGCTTTCTGACGAATTGTGTCCGTGTGATGACACCCAGGGGCGCCCCGTGTCCTGTCCTTATGCCGTGTCGCGGACAGCAGGCGCGTTTTCAGGCACTTGGCTCCCGTCGAGATTGGCACGGCGCTGGAAAGGCACTCTGCGCCCTCTCCCATGCGAACCCTAGTAAAATTCCTCATCGCGCTGACCGGCCTGCTCCTCTCGGCCGGGATCGCCCACGGCGAGCCGGCCTCGCTGACGTTCGGGGTGCTCAACCAGCAGAGCCCGGCCCTGACCGCCGAGCGCTGGAACCCGATCCTGCACTACCTGAGCATCCAGAGCGGCGTCCCGCTCCAGCTGCGCATGGGCCGCACGGTGCAAGAGACGGACGCCATGATGGGGCGCGGCGATTTCGACTTCGTGTTCACGAACCACAACTTTCAGTCGGACTTCGACGCGGTCGCATTCAAGGTCCTGGCCCGCTGGGCGGGCGAGCCGATCCGGGCCGTCATCGCGGTGCCCGCCGACAGCCCCGTGCATTCTCTCCAGGAGCTCCACGGCAAGCGCGTGTCGTTCCCCTCCTCGGATGCCTTCGTGGCCTACGCGGTGCCGCTCGTGGCCCTGAAGCGGGCCGGGGTCCAGGTCGAGGAAGTCTTCGGCGGCAACCAGGAAGGCACCCTCGCCCAGCTCAAGGCCCGCCGCGTGGAGGCGGGCGCGGTCAACTCGCGCTTCCTCACCCAGTACGCCGAGCGCGAGCGGGTGGAGTTCCGGCAGATCTACGTCTCGGACGGCTTCCCGGACCTCGCGGTAATCGCGCACCCCCGCGTTCCCGCCGCCACCGCGGAGCGGGTCCGGCGCGCGCTGCTGGGCATGGCGACCGATCCGGCCGCCGCGCCCGTGCTGAGCCAGACGAAGTTCAAGGGCTTCGAGCCCGCCACCGAGCGCGACTACGACGGCGTGCGCCGGATCTACCGCCTCATCGGCCAGTGAAATCCAGCCTCCGCACGCTCCTCCTCGGTCTCAGCTCCGTCGCGATCGTCACCGTCACCCTCGGAGGCCTCGCGGTCAACCTCCGCGATCGTTCCACCGCGGCCCAGGTCCGCCTCTCGGAGCAGACCGAGCGGCTCGCCACCGCGGCGGGCCCCCTGCTGCTCGACTCGCTGGTGGTCGGGGACCTGGCCCGCGCCGAGCAGACCCTCCGCAACCTGAACATGGAGTCGGTGTGGAGCCGCGTGCTCCTCTACGAGAGCGACGGCCGTCGCGTCATCTTCGACGCCTCTCCCGCCGACGTGCGCCGCTCCAGGGCCCCGCGCTGGCTCAAGCAGCTGGTGCCGGTGACCCTGCCCGAGCATCGCGTCCCCATCGCGGCGGCCCCGGTGGTCTACGGCGTCCTGGCGGTGACTCCCTCGGTGGAGAGCCTCGAGAACGAGCTGTGGACCGAGGTCCGCACCATGATCGCGGTGACCGGAGTTCTGCTGGTCACGCTGCTGGGCCTCACCCACGTGATCCTGCTCGTCGGCCTGCGGCCGGTCCGCGCCCTCGCCGACAGCGCCACCCGGCTCGGACACGGCGACCTCACCGCGCGCATGCCCGAGACCAAGCTGGCCGAGATGCGGCCCACCGTGCGCGCGTTCAACTCGATGGCGGCCAGCCTCGAGCAGGCCCTTCACGAGGCGCGCACCCGCCAGACCCGCCTGGAGAGCCTGGTCGAGATCAGCAGCGAGCTGTCGCGCATGCAGCCGCTCGACTCGCTCCTGGGACGGATCGCGGAGGCCTGCGGCCGCCTGGTGAAGACCGACTGGGTCGGCTTCCGCCTGGTGGACGGCGACGAGCTGGTGGTCGCCGGCACCCTCGAGGGCGGCACCGAGATGCCGGTGCGGCGGCGGCTCAAGATCGGCGAGAGCCTCGCGGGCCAGGTCGCGGCCACCGGGCGGCCCCTGCTCCTGCGCGATCCGGCGAGCCACCCGAGCATGCTGCCCGAGCACGCGCAGGCGATGCGCCGCCTGGGCTACCACGGCATGCTCACGGTGCCCGCGCGGGTGGGCGACCGGGTGGTCGGCGTGCTCTCCTTCCTCACCCGCCGCGAGGAGGGCTTCTCCACCGAGGACCTCGCGATCGCCACCGCCTTCGCCTCCCACGCCGCGGTGGCCCTCGAGAACAGCCGGCTGCTCCACGAGTCCCGCCGTGCCTACGACGAGCTGGCGCAGACCCAGGGCCAGCTCGAGCAGGCCCAGAAGATGGACGCCATCGGCCGCCTCGCGGGCGGGGTCGCCCACGACTTCAACAACCTCCTCACCGTCATCCTCGGACGCACTGACATCCTGCTCACCCAGATCAAGACCGAGGATCCGCTCCGTCGCGGCATCGCGCTGATCCAGCGCACCGCGGGGCGCGCCGCCGAGCTGACCAAGCAGCTGCTCGCCTTCAGCCGCAAGCAGGTGCTGGAGGCGGTGGTGCTCGACCTGGGCGTGGTCACCACCGACATGAAGGAGATGCTGGCCCGGCTCATCGGCGAGGATATCGCGCTGGTGACGAATCTCGCGGCGACCCTCGGCCACGTGAAGGCCGACCGCGGCCAGATCGAGCAGGTGGTGATGAACCTCGCCATCAACGCGCGGGACGCGATGCCCCAGGGCGGCCAGCTGGTGGTGGAGACCGCGAACGCGGACCTCGACGACGAGTACGTGCGCCGCAACGTGGGCTCGCGGCCGGGCCCCCACGTGATGCTCGCGGTGTCCGACAGCGGAGTGGGCATCCCGCGCGAGCTCCAGAGGCACATCTTCGAGCCGTTCTTCACCACCAAGGAGCAGGGCAAGGGCACCGGGCTCGGCCTCGCCACCGTCTACGGCATCGTCAAGCAGAGCGGCGGCTACATCGAGGTCGACAGCGAGCCGGGGCGCGGCACCACCTTCCGCATCTACCTGCCGCGGGTCGACTCCGCGAGCCCCGCCGCCGAGCGCAGCCCGCGGGCGGCCGCGCCGACCGGCGGCACCGAGACCATCCTGCTCGTGGAGGACGAGGACGGGGTGCGCGAGCTGGCGCGCGACATCCTGCGCTCGAGCGGCTACACGGTGCTGGAGGGGCGCAACGGGGCCGAGGGCCTGCTGCTCGGCGAGCGCCACCAGGGCGCCCTCGACCTGCTCCTCACCGACGTGGTGATGCCGCGCATGAGCGGCCGCGAGCTGGCCGAGCGGATGGTCTCCCTCCGGCCCGAGCTGAGCGTGCTGTACATGTCGGGCTACACCGACGACGCGGTCATCCGCCACGGCGTCCTGGGCTCCGACACCGCATTTCTCCAGAAGCCGTTCACCCCCGCGGCCCTGGTCCAGCGCGTCCGCGAGACGCTCGACCAGGCGCGCCGGGTGCCGGCTCCCGTCGCCTGAGCGGCTAGAGCCCCCGCCCCACCGCCTCCGCCACCGGCCGCAGCTCGCGCATGAGCTGGGCGAACTTCGACGGCTTGAGCGACTGCGGGCCGTCGGAGAGCGCCTCCTCCGGGCGCGGGTGCACCTCGATGATCAGCCCGTCCGCCCCGCAGGCCACCGCCCCCTTGGCCATCGGCGCGACCAGATCCCAGTGCCCGGTGCCGTGGGAAGGATCCACGACCACCGGAAGATGACACAGCTTCTTCAGGACGGGAACCGCGTTCAGGTCCAGCGTGAAGCGCGTCGCGGTCTCGAAGGTGCGGATGCCCCGCTCGCACAGGATCACGTTCGGGTTGCCCGCGGAGAGGATGTACTCGGCGGAGAGCAGGAACTCCTGGATGCTGGTGGCCATCCCGCGCTTGAGCAGCACCGGCTTGCCGATCTCCCCCACTCGCCGCAGCAGGGTGAAGTTCTGGATGTTGCGCGCCCCGATCTGGAGGATGTCGCTGTATTCCGCCACCACCTCCACGCTCTCGGTCTCCAGCACCTCGGTGACCACCGGCAGCCCGGTGCGCTTGCGCGCCTCCGCGAGGTAGCGGAGCCCCTGCTCCTTGAGCCCCTGGAAGGCGTAGGGCGAGGTGCGGGGCTTGTAGGCCCCGCCGCGGAGGATCCTGGCCCCCGATCCCTTCACCGCGTCGGCCACCTCGAGCACCTGCGCCTCCGACTCCACCGAGCAGGGCCCCGCCATCACCACCACGTCGCGGCCGCCCACCGTGACCCCGTTGATGCGCACCTCGCTCGAGTCGCGGCGCACCTCCCGGCTGGCCAGCTTGAACGGCTGCTGCACCGGCATGACCGACTCGACGGTCTCCAGCGCCTCCAGCAGGCGCAGGTCGGGCCGCCCGCGCTCCTCGCCCACCGCGGCCACGATGGTCTTGAACTCCCCGCGAATCACGTGCGGGCCGTAGCCCATCTCGGTGATGCGCTGGCACACGTCCTGGACGTCGGAGTCGCTGATGCCGGACTTGAGCACGATGATCATAGGGTCCTCCCGAGAACCTGGGCCAGCGGCCGGAGCTCGGCCATGAGCTGCGCGAACTTCGTCGGCTTGAGCGATTGCGGGCCGTCGGACAGGGCCTCGGCCGGATTGTTGTGCACCTCGATGATGAGCCCGTCGGCGCCCGCCGCGAGCCCGGCCTTGGCCATCGCCGACACGTACTCCCAGTGCCCGGTGCCGTGGCTCGGATCCACCACCACCGGCAGGTGGGAGAGCTTCTTCACCACCGGGATCGCGTTCAGGTCGAGGGTGTAGCGCGTCGAGGTCTCGAAGGTGCGAATGCCGCGCTCGCACAGGATGACGTTGGGGTTACCGCCGGCCAGCACGTACTCCGCCGACAGCAGCCACTCCTGGATCGAGGTCGACATGCCGCGCTTGAGCAGCACCGGCTTGCCGCACTCGGCCACCCGCTTGAGCAGGGAGAAGTTCTGCACGTTGCGGGCGCCGATCTGGAGGATGTCGGCGTGCTCGGCCACCACCTCGACCTTGTCCGGCTCCATGACCTCGGTCACCACCGGCAGCCCGGTGCGCTTGCTCGCCTCTTTCAGCAGCGCGAGGCCGTCCTCCTCGAGCCCCTGGAACGCATAGGGCGAGGTGCGCGGCTTGAACGCGCCCCCGCGGAGCACGTGCGCGCCGGCCGCCTTGACGCTCTCCGCCACCCCGGTGAGCTGGGGCTGCGACTCCACCGAGCACGGCCCGGCCATCACCACGATCTGAGGACCGCCGACCGGGACGCCGTGCACCTTGAACTGGGTGTTGTCGGGGTGGGCCTCCCGGCTGGCCAGCTTGAACGGCTGGAGGATGCGGACGACGCTCTCGACCGAGTCGAGGGACTGCAGCGCCAGCAGCTGCTCCTTCGCCCGGTCGTCGCCCACGACCCCGATGATGGTGCGGACCTCCCCGCGCGAGAGGTGGGTCCGGAACCCGAAGTCCCTCACGCGGCGTGAGACGTCCTCGATGTCGGCCTCGCTCGACCCTGGCTTCAGCACGATGATCATTGGTGTTCTCCTCCACGTTTGCTTCTTGTCTTTCGTTTGTGGTGCCGGTTGCTGCCGTTTACTTCTTGTCTTTCGTTTGTGGTGCGTGTTGCTGCCGTTTACTTCTTGTCTTTCGTTTGTGGTGCGTGTTGCTGCCGTTTACTTCTTGTCTTTCGTTTATGGTGCCTGTTGCTGCCGTTTAGTTCTTCAAGCTCTTCATCTGCGGGGGCCCGGAAATGGCCCCCGCACTCCCCCAGGTGCGGACAGCCGTTTGAGGGTCCGGTGGTGCGTGAAAATAAAAACGCCGCGGGGGGTGCCCGCGGCGTCTATCGGTTCTGGCCGCCACGGGCTGGTTCGTCGCCCGTGGCTCCTTGCGTTCAGCTCATGGGAGCCAGGCGGCGAACGTTGGGAAAGTAAAAATACGACCGCCACGCTCCGTGGCTGCTGGTCGTTCCCGCCGTGCGCACCGGCTCGATGCCTCCGTGCTCCATGGTCTTCAAAGTGGGGCGATCTTACGGGCCCGGCTTCTCCCTGTCAAGCTTCCCGTTGGCCCCCTTCCCGCGGGCCGCGCTGCGCCCGTGGAACCAGATGACGATCCGGTGCCGGTAGTAGTAGAGCGGCAGGGCTGCCGCCACCGCCACCGCGGACACCAGGATCACCTGCATGTAGTCCCCCGCCGCGGTGTGCGCGCCCTGGGCGGACAGCACCCAGGTGCCGGGGATGCGGCCCAGGCCCGATACCAGCGCGAACACCCAGAGCGGCATCGGGCTGATACCGAACAGGTAGCAGACGATGTCCTTCGGGAGGCCCGGGATCAGGTAGATGATGAAGCAGAGCACCGCCCCCTCCGCCTCCACGATGAAGCCGAGACGGTTCCAGGTCTCGGTGCTGACCAGGTTCTTCACGTAGTGCGCGCCCAGCCACCGCCCGATGCCGAACGCGGCCACCGACCCCACCGTGAGCCCGATCGTGGAGTAGAGCAGCCCGAGCCCCTGGCCGAAGAGGTAGCCGCCGAGGATCCCGGTGGCCTCGCCGGGAATGGGAGAGACGACCACCTGCAGCGCCTGGAGCAGGATGAAGATGACCGGCGCGAGCACGCCCCACTCGCGGAGCATCCGCTTCAGGTAGTACTTGTCGCCGTAGAGCCGCGCCAGGAACCGGTAGGAGGGCGCGTCGATCCACACCAGGTACGCGCAGTACGCGACGATCAGGCCGCACACGCCCGCCGCCAGCGCCCAGCGCAGGCGAGTGCTCATCCCTCACGATCCCGGCGAGCCCACATCTCCGTCGACGCGCACATGCCCGGGTGGCCTCAGGTGGCCGCCGCCATCCCGGCGCGCGGGGAGCGACCGAACCAGCCGTAGCGAGGCCACCAGCCGGACCGGAACGGATGCGTCGCCGCGATCTGGGTGACCATCGCGAACCAGCGGGTTGGCGTGTACGCCGCCATCCACTGCGCGAACTGGAGCAGACGGTAGGGCCGGCGGTACACGGCCACCAGCCGGCGGTAGCGCTCGAGCCCGGCGTCGAGCGAGAGCGCGCCGTCGAGGATCTGCTGCACGATGCGCCCGCACTCGCCGCCGAAGTAGACCGCGGGCCGGATCCCCTCCGCGGTGAGGGGCAGGCACTGCCCGGCCGCGTCCCCCACCGCGAACACCCGGTCGACGGTGCCGGGCAGGAGCCGCTTCGGAAAGTAGGTGCCGTGGTACGAGCCCGCCGCGATGCCCTGCTCGCGGAGCAGGCCCTCGAGCGCGGGCTTGAGCTTGGAGCGCCCCGCGTACGAGCCGAGGCCGATCAGGCTGCCGCGGCCCACCGGGAAGATCCACCCGAGGCCCTGCGGAATGAGCCGCTGGTCCAGCAGGAACGTGAGCCCTTCGTCGTCGTGCTCGGTGTGGGTCTCGAGCCCGAAGGAGTGGCGCCCCCCCGGCTGGTGCAGGGCCCCGCCGGTGAGGACTCGCCGCCAGCCGGAGGCGTCGACCACGACCGGCGCGGTGAAGCGCCCCTCCCCGGTCACCACCGCGCGGTCCTGGATACCGGAAACCGAGGTGCGCAGAAAGCGCGCACCACACTGGGCGAGCAGCCCCTGGCAGAAGGCGCGGTAGTCGAAGGTGCAGAACGGCACCGAGGAGAGGTCGTATCGCACCGTCCGGGTCGGGGTGCGGATCACGAGCCGGTCGTGCACCTGCAGCACGCTCGAGGAGACGCCCAGGCTCTCCGGCACCCACAGCGGGGTCCCGCACGCGGAGGTTTGCACCGCGCCGACCTCGTTGCGATCCAGCAGCAGCACGTTCCCGTGGAGCTGGCGGGCGACCGCGAGACCGGCGAAGCTGGCCCCCACCACGATGGCGTCGTAGTCCCGAGCGGGCATTCTCCCGCACAGCATACCCGAAACGTCGATCGAAATGAGCGCGCGGCTCACGCCTCGGGCGCCGCGCCCCCGCGCCGCCGGGCGGCCACCTCGCGCAGAGTGCCCAGCACCCCGCGGGGAAAGAAGAACACCACCAGCACGAAGAGGATGCCGAAGTAGAGGAGCCAGCGCTCGGAGAGGCGCTGCAGGATCTCCGAGCCCGCCACCAGCGAGCCGCCGAGGCCCCGCAGGTTCGGCAGGAGCGTCCGCGCGGTCAGCAGCACCGCGGCGCCCACCAGCCCGCCCTCGAGCGTCCCGATTCCGCCGATGATCACCATCAGGAGCACGTCGAGCATGATCGGGATGCCGAGCGCGGACTCCGGGTTCACGTAGCGCACCCACACCGCGTAGCCGCCGCCCAGCACCGCGGCCACCACGCTGCCGAACGAGGAGGCCACCAGCTGGAACACGAAGGTGCGGTAGCCGAGCGCCTCGGCCCGCAGCTCGTTGTCGCGGATGGCCTGCAGGGTGCGGCCGAGCGGCGAGTGCACGAAGCGGCCCATCAGCAGGAAGAGGCCGAGGCAGATCGTCAGGAGCGCGTAGTAGGTCACCACCCGGCCCGGGAGACCGAGCGGCCCCGCGGCTCCGGCCGCGAACACGCCCGGCATGCGGGGCGAGAGCCCGTCCTCCCCGCCGGTGAGGGCACCCCACTGCACGGCCAGGATCAGCGCGAACTCCGCGAAGGCGAGGGTGATCATGGCGAAGAAGAGCGCCTTGACCCGCAGCGAGAACACGCCGATCACCACCGCGACGACCCCCGACACCGCGACGCCGGCCAGCACTCCCAGCAGCAGGTGCCCGTAGGTGGGCGCCCCCAGCCGTCCCACCGCGAGGGCCACCGCGTAGGCGCCGAAACCGAAGAACATGGCGTGGCCGAACGAGACGATGCCGGTGTAGCCGATGACCACGTCGTAGCTCGCGGCGAGCGTCGCGAAGAGCGCGACCTTCAGCGCGAGGTCGAGGAGCTGATACGAGGGCTGCAGCGCGGGCAGGAGGGCCCACGCGGCCACCAGCGCGAGGCGCAAGTAGAGCGCGGGCGACCGCCCGCGCGCGCGCCGAGCGGCCCGACGCGCCGCCTGCACCGCGGTGATGACGCCGGCGCTCACCGCCCCGCCCCGTAGAGGCCGGTCGGCCGAACCAGCAGCACCAGCACCATGATGCCCATCGTCACGCCGATGGCCGCCTTGGGCACCAGGAAGGCCACGTAGTTGTAGGCCAGGCCCACCAGCAGCGCGCCCACCAGCGAGCCGGTCACGCTGCCGAGGCCGCCGATGATGACCACGATGAAGGCGAAGATGAGCTGCTCGCCTCCCATGGACGGGCGGATCGCCTGGCTGAACATGCCCCACATGAGGCCGCCCAGCCCCGCGAGCCCTGACCCGGCCGCGAACACCGCGGTGAAGTAGCGGCGGATGTCGTGGCCCATCACCTGCACCATCTCGGTGTTCTCCACCCCTGCCCGCACGATGAGGCCGACCCGGGTGCGGGTGAGCAGCCACTGCATGGCCGCATAGACCGCGAGGCCCAGCGCGATGGCGATGGCCGGGAAGCGGAGCACCACCACGTCCGCCACGTCCCACGAGCCCTGGAAGGTCGCCGGCACCGGCATCACCTGGTCGTTCGGGCCCCACACCACCCGGATCAGCTCCTCCAGCACGATGGTGGCCCCGAGCGTGATGAGGATCTGGAAGAGGTGCTGGCCGTAGACCGGACGCACGATCACCCGCTCCAGCAGCACGCCGAGCGCGAACGCGGCCGCGACCGACCCCGCCACCGCGAGCAGCAGCAGGCCCGCGTTGGCCCAGACCGAGGGCGACGCGGCCCAGCCCCACCGCGCGTTCACCGCCACCGCGACCGTGAAGCCCGCGTAGGCGCCCCACGAGAAGAGCGCCCCGTGCGCGAAGTTCAGCACGTCCATGAGCCCGAAGATGAGGGTGAGGCCCGAGGCCACCAGGAAGATCAGCATGCCCATCGCCAGTCCGGCCACCGTGAGGGTCAGCCACGCGCGCGGCTCGATGGCGGCCAGGGGCAGGAGCAGGCCCGCGCCGATCAGGAGGGGGGCCGCGCGCCTCACGGGAAGGTCAGACTCCGAGGTACTTCTGCTTGAGCACGCGGTCGGCGGCGAGCGCGGCCATGGTGCCCGCGTAGACGGTGCGCCCGCCGTCCATCACATAGCAGTCGTCGCCGAGCCGGCTCGCCATCGCGAAGTTCTGCTCCACCAGCACCACCGTGGTGTCGCGCTTCATGGCCTCGAGCGCGGTGACCAGGTGCTCCACCACGATGGGGGCGAGGCCCTTGGAGGGCTCGTCGATCAGGAGCAGCCGGATGGGGTTCACGAGCGCGCGCCCGATGGCGAGCATCTGCTTCTGCCCGCCCGAGAGCGTGCCGGCCCGCGCGCCCCGGAACCGTGCGAGGTCGGGGAAGAGCCCCAGCACCCGTCGCATCCGCTCCCGGCTCTCCGCGTTCTCCGCGCGCATCGCGACGCGCAGGTTCTCCTCCACCGTGAGGGTCGCGAAGATACCCTGCCCCTCGGGCACGTAGCCGATGCCGAGCCGCGCGATGGCGTGGGGCGGGCGGCCGTGGATCGCGCGGCCCTCGAAGCGCACCGCCCCGCGGCGCGGGGGCAGCACCCCCATCACGGTGCGCATGGTGGTGGTCTTCCCCGCCCCGTTGCGGCCCAGCAGCACCGTGACCGCGTCCGCGCGCACCCGCAGCGAGACGCCCTGCAAGATGTGGTGCTGCCCGATGTCGGTATGAACGTCCTCCACCTCCAGCACGTCGCTCATCTCCCTCTCCCCTCCGGGGAGAGGGCAGGGTGAGGGGTGGTTGCCCCCGCCCCGAAGTACGCGGCCTGCACCTCCGCGCTCGCGCTCACCGCCGCGGGCGGCCCGTCCGCGATCAGCCGCCCGTCCTTCAGCACCGCGATGGAGTCCGACAGCGCCATCACCATGTCGATCTTGTGCTCGACCAGCAGGATCGTCCGGTCGCGCCGCTCCCGGATGCGCTCGATCAGCCCGATGATGGCCGGCACCTCCTCGAGCGACATGCCCGCGGTCGGCTCGTCGAGCAGCAGCACCTCCGGCTCCAGGGCCAGCAGGATGCCCAGCTCGAGCTTGCGCTTCTCCCCGTGGGCGAGCGCGCCCGCGACCGCCTGCCACCGGCTCTCGAGCAGCACCGCCTCCAGCTGGCGGTAGGCCGCGTCCTCCACCTCCGCGTAGCGCCGGTAGTGCCGCCACGCGACGAAGCCGAGCCCGCGCCGGGCCTGGACCGCGAGACGCACGTTCTCCAGCACGGTGAGCGTCGGGAAGACGTTGGTGAGCTGGAAGGAGCGCCCGATCCCGAGCCGGGTGCGCGCCGCCGCGCCCCGCCGGGTGATGTCCTGGCCCTTGAAGAGGATGCGCCCCTCGCTGGGGCGATACTGCCCGCTCAACAGGTTGAAGAAGGTGGTCTTGCCCGCCCCGTTGGGCCCGATGATGGACTTCAGGGTGAACGGGGCGACGTCCAGGCTGACGTGATCGACCGCGACGTGACCGCCGAAGCGGATGGTGAGGTCGCGGGTGGAGACGACGGGGGCCGCGGCCGTCGCTACGCCCCCTCGAGGAAGGCGCGCAGCGCCGACTTCACCCTCGGGTGCTGCCCCAGCAGGACGGTGTAGTGGTTGGTGCCCGGCACCACCACCAGCTTCGATCGCGGGATGGCGTGGGCCATCGCCTCCCCCTCCTCCTGGGTCATGAGGCAGTCGGTGGGCGTCAGCAGCCCGTCGGGGGCGCGGAAGATCAGGGTGGGCGCCTTGACCCGATGGTGGTAGACCCAGAGGCGCTCCCGCTCGAGGCTGGCGATCTCCTCCTCGATGGCCTGCCGCGACGCCTTCGCTCGCACCGTGCCGCCGGGCAGCTCCTCCACGTCGTAGCGGAAGTACCGCTCGAGGTAGTCGTTCCAGCGCCCCTCGAACATGGGCAGCATCCGCACGAAGCCCAGGAACATGTCGAGCGAGGGGAACTCCACCCCCAGGCGGTCGATGGCCGGCCGCAGCGACTCCAGCACCTCGTGCCGCACGTCGAGCCCGCCGTCGATCAGCACCAGGCGCTCCACTCGCTGCGGGCGCGTGGCCGCGAAGCGCAGGGCGATGTGGGCCCCGAGGGAGTGGCCGACCAGGATCGCCTTCTTGAGCTTGAACTGGTCGAGCAGGGCCTCCAGGTCCTCGCCGTGGATGGCGAGGCTGTAGCCCTTGTCCGGCTTGTCGCTCTCGCCGCGCCCGCGCAGGTCGTAGGCGACCAGGCGGTGGGCGGGCGAGAGCACGTCGGCCACGCTCGCCCAGCAGACGTGGTTGGCGGTGAGCCCGTGGATGCAGATCACCGCCGGCCCCTTGGGCGCCGGCCCCTTGGCGGGTCCCGGCCACTCCGTGACCGCGAGCGAGACCGGGCCGACCGCGACGCGGGCCATGGTCACCGCTTGTTGGTGATCGCGGGCGCCGTCTCCTGCATCGAGAGCTCGCGGGTCAGGGTGGGCACCAGCCACGCCACGTCGGGCTTGCCGACCATCTTGAACGCGTACATCGCCTGCAGGGCCTGGTGGTCCTCCTTGCGGAAGACCATCTTGCCCTTCGGGGTCTGGAACTCGAGCCCCTCCATGGCCGCGATCAGCTTCTCGCTGTCGGTGCCGCCCGCCTTCTGGATCCCGGCCACCGCCGCCATCGCGGCCGCGAAGCCCCCGCAGGTGAAGAAGTCGGGCGGCTCGTTGAAGCGCTTGACGTGCTCGCGCACCAGCCAGTCGTTGACCGGGTTCTTGGGGATCTCGTAGTAGTAATACGCCCCGCCCACCATGCCCTCGAGCTTCATGCTCTTCATGGCCTTGAGCACGTCGAGCACGTTGCTACCGCTGGTGAGGGTGATGCCGTACTTGTCGAGCCGGTTGTCGACCAGCTGCGGGAACGGACCGCCCTTGCCGGCCCAGATCACGAACACGTACTTGGGCCCCGAGCGGTCCTTGAGCGCGCCGATGATCTTCTGGATCGGCGCGGTGAAGTCGGTGGCGGTGGTGGGCGTGTACTCCTCGTGGACGACCTGGGCCCCCGCCTTCTCGACCGCCGCCTTGTAGGCGGCCACCCCGTCGCGGCCGAAGGCGTAGTCCTGGGCGATGGTGGCGATGGACACGCCCGGCCGGGCCACCGCGAGCGCGTTGGCGATGGCGTCCTGGGTCGAGTTGCGCCCGGTGCGGAAGACGTAGCGGTTCCAGTTCTCGCCGGTGATGCTGTCCGCCACCGCGGGCTCCACGATGAGGATCTTCTTGAACTCGGCCGCCACCGGCAGCACCGCGAGGGCCGCCGCGCTCGAGGTGGTGCCCACCACGAGGTCGACCTTGTCGTCCGCGTAGAGCTTGGTGACCTTCTGCTTGGCCACGTCCGGCTTCAGCTGGTCGTCCTCCTCGATCACCTCGATCTTGCGGCCCAGCACCTCTTTCTTGCCCTTGGTCGCGTACTCGAGCCCCAGGTCGAAGCCGCGCTTGGCCTGCTTGGCGTAGACCTCGAGCGCCCCGGTGAAGCCCTGCACCAGCCCGATCTTGATCGGGGCCTGGGCGAGCGCGGCGGTGGGGCCGCCCACGGCCCCGAGGGCCAGGAGCAGGGCGACGATGAAACGAAGCGACGAGGCCATGTGCATGGACGATCTCCCGTTCGGTGTCGGTGGTGGCGCGGCTACGCTAGCAAGCGCTCCGCGAAGGGTCAAGACGACTCGCCCAGGAACCAGCGCCGGCGCGGGCGCGTCGCGTAGCCGAGGCCGAAGCGGCGCATCCCGACGTCCGCGACGTGCGCCACCGCCTCCTCGACCGAATCGGTGGTGAAGAGGATCTGGGCATCGCCGGGATCGATGGTGCCCTCCACCATGAGCCGGTTGCGCACGAAGTCGGTGAGCGGCCGCCAGTACTCCTGGCCCAGGAGCACGATCGGGAACTCCTTGACCTTCCCGGTCTGCACCAGCGTGGCCACCTCGAACATCTCGTCGAGGGTCCCGAAGCCCCCGGGCAGCGCCACGAACGCGTAGGAGTACTTCACCAGCATCACCTTGCGCACGTAGAAGTGGCGGAAGGTGATCCAGCGGTCGAGGTAGGGATTGGGCCGCTGCTCCGTCGGCAGCTCGATGTTGCAGCCGATCGAGCGGCCGCCCGCCTCGCGGGCCCCGCGGTTCGCCGCCTCCATGAGCCCGGGGCCGCCGCCGGTCAGCACCGTGAAGCCCACCCGGGCCAGCCGCGCGCCCAGGTCGCGGGCCATGTCGTAGTACGGATGGTCGGCCTTGAAGCGGGCGGAGCCGAACACGGTGACGCACGGGCCCACGTAGTGGAGCGCGCGGAAGCCGCGCATGAACTCGAGGAAGATGCGGACGGCGCGGGCCAGCTCGAAGGAGCGGGTCTGCGGCCCCTCGAGGAAGCGGATCTCCTCGGGGACCACCGTCTCCTTGCCCCACCGGGATCGGTCGGAGGCCGGCGGCGCGGCCGGCCTCGCCGGGAGCGACGGAGGATGCGCGGTCGTTGGAGCTACTCGGGACCGCGCGCCGACTGCACCGACACCACCGAGACGCGGTCCGGGGCCGCGTCCTCCCGCGGGCGATAGCTCGCGGTGTAGCCGAGGGTCAGCGAGAAGTGGCCCACGCGGGGGTCGTCGGTGGCGCGGGTGTCGCGGCGCCGCGCCGCGTCCTCGGACTCGGCGAGCGCGTTCAGCTGGACCAGCACCGCGCCGAGGTCGAGCGAGTTCTGCCGCGCGAAGTCGCCCACCGTCAGACCCGGGAAGCGCGCGTAGAGGTCGTGCAGCTGGTCCACGTAGAGCCGGCGCCCCTGGGTGAAGACCGGCGCGGTGGCCGGATGGCGGGCCAGCACGTCGTTGATCTTGCTCTCGGCGGTGATCCCGGCGGAGGCGGCGGCGTCCGTCACGCCTGGCGGCCCCGCACGGTCAGCACCGGACACGGGGCCATGGTCACGAGCCGGCTCGCCACGCTGCCCACGAAGAGCTTGGCCAGCCCGCTCCGCCCATGGGTGCCGATGACGAGGAGATCCGCCTTGCGCGCGGCCCGCGCGATCATCTCGTGGGGCACCCCCTCCAGCAGGAGCGGGGTGGCGCGCACCCCGGCGCTGCGGGCCTTGGCCACCACCGCGTCGAGCCGCTTGCGGGCCTGACCGCGGGCGGAGCGCTCGAGGCTCTCGTAGAGCGCGGGCGACACGTAGCCCTCGCCGGGCAGCGCCAGCGACGACGGCGCCATCACGTGGAGGATGGTGAGGCGCCCGCGGTGGGTCTTGGCCATCCCGACCGCGGCCTTGAGCGCGGCGGTGGATGCCCGCGAGAAATCGGTAGCGTAGAGGATGCGGCGAAATGGGCGCATGTGCGTATCTTACAATGTCGCCATGCCGACCGTCGAGGCGCTCTGCGCGCTGCTGGGCCTCGTCCCGCACCCCGTCGAGGGCGGCTTCTTCCGGGAGACCTACCGCAGCGCCGATCTCGTGCCCCCCGACGCCCTGCCCGCCCGCTACCGCGGCCCGCGGGCGGCCGCCACCGCCATCTACTACCTGCTCACCTCCGACACCGTCTCCGCGATGCACCGGCTGGCCACCGACGAGGTCTTTCACTTCTACCTGGGCGACCCGGTCGAGATGCTCCACCTCCGGCCGGACGGCTCGCATCGGGTCGCGATCCTGGGTCCGGACGTGGACGCGGGGCAGCGCCCGCAGGTGGTGGTGCCCCGCGACGTGTGGCAGGGCGCGCGGCTCGTGCCGGGCGGCCGGCTGGCCCTGCTCGGCACCACCGTCGCCCCCGGCTTCGACTACGCGGACTACGAGACGGGCGAGCGCGCCGCGCTGCTCGCCCGCCATCCCGCCGCCCGCGACCTCATCGTCGCGCTCACCCGCGAGGAGACGCGCCCGGCCTAGCCGCGCCGGCTAGAAGTGAAAATGGGCCCCGAGCCCGAGGTACTCGACGCGCCGCTTGAAGAACTGCCCGTCGGGCGAGTTGCCGTGAAAGTACTCCAGCAGCAGCTGGAGGTTCCGCTCGAAGATCCGCACATTCTCGAGCTGGATGCCGCCCCGGAGCGAGAAGTCCGCGTTCCAGCCGTTCTGCTCGTGACTCTTGACGTCCAGCGCGGCCACCGGCCGGATCTGGCCGGAGGCCATCGTCCACGGGCTGCGGAACTCCACCCCTCCCTGCACCATCCACGGCTTCAGATCCGACGGCTCCTGGTCGAAGAGGTAGCCGCCGCCCGCGTAGGTCCGGAAGCCCCACGGCAGATCGTAGGAGAGCTTGAGGTCCACGCTCTCGTAGGTGAGGTTCACCCGCTCGGTCCGGGTACGCAGGAGGAACTCGTCGCCCAGGTGCGAGCTCTGGTGGAAGAGCCGGCCCATCGCCGACATCGGGCCGCCCCGCCACGCTCCGTAGAGAGCCGCGAAGTAGTCCGCATTGAACAGGTCCTTCGAGGGCTGGTCCATCTGGAACACCGCGAACACCCCGGCCTGGATGCCCGCCTCCCACTGGGTGTCGCCCGGGGCGGCGCCGCGGAAGATCGGGATCGTCTCGCCGAAGCTCACCGCCCCCACGTGCTTGAGGTCGGGATCGCCGAAGTAGTAGCGGTACGCGGCCGAGAAGTGCGGCCAGCGCGGATCGGCGAGCAGCGGCTGGAAGAGGTGCCCCGGCGGCAGGAAGCCGGTGGGCAGCGCGGCGGGCGGCGCCCCCCAGGGTCCGGGGCCGGGAGCGGGCGGCGGGGGACCGGGCGCGGCCTCGCGCACCTCCACGCGGGTGACCCCGGGCAGCGCGGCCAGCGTCGAGAGGATGCGGCCGCGGTCGGCGCCCGCCAGCTGGGCGGCGTCCAGGGTGAGCACGCCGTTGTCCACGGTGACCGCGCGACGGCTCACCTTGAACTCGCGCTCCAGCACCGCGCCGGCGTAGCCGGCCACGTAGGGATCGTCGGGGGCCGGCGCGGCCGGCACGGGCACCGGGGCGACCAGCCAGAGCATCGCGGCAACGACCGCGGAGAGGAGCCGCGGATCCCACCGCCCGTTCACGTGCGACCGGTTCGAGTCGATATTCATCTGGCTATCCTCCGCCCGCCCCGTAGGAGCGCCACGAGAAGGTCTGGATGCTGACCCGGTAGCTCGCGGCCCTGGGGGGCGCCTTGATCTCGAAGTAGGAGCGGTCCGAGGGCGGCACGTCACCGAAGACGAAGCCGGACGTGGAGCCCACCGTCGCGCCGGAGGCGTCGAGCGCCTCCACCAGCAGCCGCACCGAGGTCGCGTAGGTGCCGCCGCGCAGGTTATAGATGTAGCCCGAGACGATCGGGCGGCCACGCCGGTCCTCGGCCGCCGTCCACTCCAGGCGCAGGTCTCCGTCCGCGGGGCGACCGAGGACCTGCGCGCCCGCGGGGCCCGCGGCGGCGACCAGCGCCAGCAGCGCGATGGTCACCGCGGCTCGTCGGATCTCCGATCTCGTCATCGCGGCGCCCTCCTCCGGCCCTCCGGCCATTCTGCACCGTCGGGCAAGCCGCTCGCCGCCCGGTGACCGGCTAGCCGGAAGCGGTCGCGTTGTACTTCAGCACCCGGACCTTCTCGAGGGTGACGAGGCCGCCCCGCATCATCCGGTCCACCTGGGGGAGCACCCGATCCAGGTGCTCCTGGGTGTCCACCACCTCGATGACCAGGGGCAGGTCCGCGGAGAGCCTCAGGATGTTCGCGGTGTGCACCACCGAGTTCGCCCCGAAGCCTGCCACCGCGCGCAGCACGGTCGCCCCGGCCAGCCCCTCCCGGCGAAACAGCTCGACCAGGGCCGCGTGGAGCGGACGGTGCTCCCACCGGTCGCTCTCCCCGATGTAGATCCGCATCAGCACTTGCTCGCCGTCCAGCTTGCGCATGGCTACCATCCTCCCCGCCCCTCGACCAGGAGGCGGCCGAGCGCCAGGCCGACCGCGCAGCCACCCAGGCACAGCGCGGTGGTGAGTCCGACGTAGAGGCTCGCCGCGATCCACGACCCGTTGTCCATCAAGCGGATCGTCTCGTAGGAGAACGACGAGTAGGTGGTGAAGCCGCCCATGACCCCCACCGCGAGGACGAGGCGCAGTGTATCGGGGATCAGCAAGGTGGTGAGCCCGATCTGCTGCACCACTCCGATCAGGAGCGACCCGAGCACGTTGATGAGCAGGGTCCCGTACGGAAAGTCCGGGCCCATCCAGCGCACGACCGCTCCGCCAAGCAGGTATCGGGCGCCGGTCCCGACCGCGCCCCCCAGGCAGATCAGCGCGAAGCGCGTCATCGAGATCGGAGGACGTGCGCGCTAGTCGACCGGCGGACGACGGTCCGCCCAGGGCTGCGCGGCCTCGAAGGCGGCGGAGGCGGCGAGCACCGTGTGGTCGGCGTGGCGCCGCCCGACGATCTGCAGGCCCACCGGCAGCCCGGCGCTCGTGAAGCCGACCGGCACGGTGGCCGCGGGCTGCCCGGTCAGGTTGAACGGGAAGCAGAACGGCGTCCAGCCGAGCGGGGAGGCGGGCTGCCCGTTCACCTCGTTGAGCCCGGGCTTGCCCACCTCGAACGGAGGCACCGCCACCGTGGGCGTGATCAGGAGATCGAAGCGGGCCAGGAACCGCTGCACCTCGGTCCAGAAGTCGCTGCGGCGGCGCAGCGCGCCCAGGTACTGGGCCGCGGTGACCCCCGCCCCGAACTTCACGAAGGCGCGCAGCGACCGGTCCATCCGCTCGCCGTCGCTCTCGATGCGGTCGCCCCAGGCGCTCCACATCTCCGCCCCCGCGGTGATCCGGAACATCTCCTCCGGGTCATCCCAGTAGGGCGACACCACCTCCACGTGGCCGCCGAAGCTCTCGAAGCGCTCCGCCGCCGCCGCGCAGAGGTCGGCCACCTCCGGATCCACCCGCGCGTAGCCCAGGTCGGGCGACCACGCCACGCTCAGGCCCGCGATGCCGTCGTCGCACGCGGCGAGGAACGAGCGCCCCGCCGCGGGCAGCGAGTGGCGGTCGCGATCGTCCGGCCCCGCGATGACGTCCAGCATCAGCGCCGCGTCGCGCACCGTGCGGGCCATGGGGCCGGTGTGCGAGAACGTCTCCCAGCCCGGGAAGCCGGGAAACTGCGGCACGCGCCCGAACGAGGGCTTGAGCCCGTAGATGCCGCAGAACGAGGCCGGGATGCGGATGGAGCCGCCGCCGTCGGTGCCGATGGCGAGCGGGCCGAGGCCGGCCGCCACCGCCGCGCCCGCGCCGCCGCTCGACCCGCCGGGGGTGAGCGCGGGATCCCACGGGTTGCGGGTGACGCCGAAGAGCGGGCTGTCGGTCACCGCCTTGTGCCCGAACTCGGACGTGGTGGTCTTGCCGAGGATGATCGCGCCCGCCCCCTTCAGCCGCTCCGCGCACACCGAGTCCTCCTCCGGCATGTGGTCGGCGAAGAGGCGCGAGCCGCCGGTGGTGAGCACGTGGCGGGTGAAGACCAGGTCCTTGATCGACAGCGGCACGCCGTGCAGCGGCCCGAGGGACTCCCCCGTCTCCACCGCGACTTCCGCCGCCATCGCCGCGTCGCGCGCCTCGTCGGCGGTGACCGTCGCGTAGCAGTTGAGCCGGGGATTCACGCGCTCGATGCGGGCCAGCAGCGCGTCGACCACCTCGACCGGCGAGATCTGCTTGCCGCGGATGAGCGCGGCCAGCTCCTGCGCCGAGCGCCAGGGCAGGTCCGGGATCGCCATCAGGAGCCCGGGTTCACGCGGGCGAGGGTGTAGTCCACGTGGGTGGCGCCGCTGCCCTCGATCACGGTGAGGCGGCAGATGTCCTCGCCCTTGCTGAACTCCGCCCACACACCCGGGAACTTCTCCGGGTTCACGAAGCGCTCGCTACGCATCTCCACCCAGCCCGCATTGGCGAGGAGGCGGCGCGCGTGGGCCAGGGTCTCGTCGACGCTCTCGGGGGTGAAGTAGACCAGCTTCGCCGCGGTGATCTTCGGCGACCGGATCATGACCCAGTCGTCGGAGTACGGCGCCCACTCGGCGGGAACCGGCACGTCCGGGAACGGCTGGAGCGGCATCGGCACCGCCACCGGCGCGCACGCCGCGAGGCCCAGCCCGACGCCGATCGCGAGCGCCCGCAGGATCACGCGCGCGATTGTATCATCCGGGCATGGACCGTGCCGCGCTCGGGCGCCTCCGGGGCTGGCTCGCGCGCGCCGACGTATCGGCCGTCGATCCGGAGCGCGTGGCGCGGCTCCGCGAGGCGCTCGACGACGCCGATCCCCCCGCCACTCTGGGGCGCGGCGGCACGCTCGTCGGCTACGCTCCCGGTCCCGATCGTCGCCGGCTCGTGCAGCTGGATCGTCACGGCCACCTCATCGCGGCGTGGCGGTGGCGCGCGGACGGCGCGCTCGCGTGGGCGAAGTGCGTGTTGCCCGACGGACGCTGGCTCGGCATCGAGCCGGCGGCGGCCACGCATCCCGCGGGAGGCGCGGCGGACCGGGTGTGGCGGCTCGAGCCCGGCGCGGGGTGGGAGCCGCGCGAGGCGCTCACCGTCTTCCAGTCGATCGACTACGCGCGGCCCGACTTCATCCCCGCCCTCGCGGAGCCGCGCCGCTTGCCCGCGGGCGGCGGCACCGCGCTGCTCAACGTGATCGCCGGCCTCATGAAGGATCACGGACTGGCCACCGTGCGCTACCGCGGGGCCTACCCCACCGAGCAGCTCTTCACCGCGCTGCTGGAGTGCTTCCGCTACGCCGGGGCGGAGGCGCTCCCGCTCGAGCGCTTTCTGGCCGACGCCTCGCTCGACTGGCACCCCGCCCCGTTCGAGACGCACCACGTGGCCCCCGGCGTGGTGGTGCAGCTCCGCCACGAGGTCGACAAGGTCTTCCTGGACGGCGTGCCGTTCTATCGCGCGGAGTGGCAGGACATCCGCCGGCGCGAGCCCCGCCGGGTTCGCGCCGACGGCGACCGGGTGATCTGCTCGCTCTGGGCCCTCGGCGGCCCGATCGAGGACCGCCTCGTGCTCGATCGCCGTGGCGAGGTGCTGGAGACGCCCGCGCCCGCGGTCGACGAGGGCGCGCCGGCCCCGCTGGCCCCGGTCTGGCGCGCGGCCCTCGGCGAGCTGATCGCACGCGAGAGCGCGCCCGCGCTGGCGCCGGAGATCGCCCGGGTCACCGACGATCTCGCGCTCGAGTGGGGCCCGGTGCCCGGCGACCTGCTGCGCGTGCACGGGCAAGAGGTGCGCCTGAGCCGCCGCCTGCGCGCCGCCGGCATGGCCGCGCTGTCCGGCGCCGCCTCCCCGCCGGAGCGCGCCGAGCAGGCCCTGCGCTTCGTGCTGGAGGTCGCGCGCCTGCTCGGCCCCGAGGTACGCCTGCGCGCCCAGGCCCGCCTCGAAGCCCTCCCCGAGCCCGAGCAGCGCCGCGTCCTGGAAGAAGCGCCGGCCGAGCTGCCCGAAGCGCTGGGCGAATCGGTCGGCCGCCTGCTCGCGCTCGTGATCCGGGGCGGGGCCTAGCCGGCTCGCCCAAAACTCTCGCCCACGGATGTTCGCCCTGGGCCTGAAACGGGCCTGAACCGGTTGCCCGCCGCCGGGGGAGTGCGGGGGCCATTTCTGGGCCCCCGCAGATGAAGAGCTTTGAAGAACTAAACGGTTGCGCCCAAGCTCGAACCGGTTGCCCGCCGCCGGGGGAGTGCGGGGGCCATTTCTGGGCCCCCGCAGATGAAGAGCTTGAAGAACTAAACGGTGATGCGAACGCCGGCGCCTAGGACTTGCCGGCGCGGGTCAAGAGCCACACGTTCAGAAGCACGAACCCGGCGACCGAGGCCACCGAGAGCGTGAAGTAGGCGAGGCAGATCGCCTCCTGGCGCGTGGGCCACGTGGCGCTGCGGATGCGGCGCCAGAGCGACTCGCGCACGAAGCGCACCGAGTCGTGGTTCAGGGTCGGCACGCCGACCATCTCGACCAGGATGTGGTAGCCGTCCATCTCGAGGAACCAGAACGGGTAGAGGCTGATCAGGAACGACTGCAGCTGCAGCAGGGCGGACGCGGCGAGGAATCCCTGGATCAGGCCGGGCTCGAGGTGCGCCGCGAGCCAGAAGCAGAAGAAGCCCAGGAACAGGTGGAAGAGCGGCCCCGCCACCGCGTTGACGATGCGGGCCCGGCGGGTGGCCATGAAGATGTCGGTGACGTCGGCGTAGAAGGTCGGGATGAAGCCGTGCAGGATCGTGAAGCCGAACTCGCGCACGCGGCGGCGGTAGTGGACGCACGCCAGCGCGTGGATGATCTGGTGGTTCACCACCGTGAGCCAGAACACGATCTTCACCAGGAGGATGGCCACCACCGGATGGCGCGCGAGCCCGTGCGTCACCTCGGAGAGGTCGTGCCAGATCGCGATCGCGCTGCGCCCGCCCACCACCACCATGATCGCGAGCGCGATGAGGGCCCACGGGGTGAAGAGGACGAATCCGCCGTAGCGGTAGACGCGCTCGAAGAACTGGTGCGAGCGCCGGCTGGTGACGGTCAGCCGCTCCAGCGCGTGGAGCGTGCCCTCCATCGCCCGCGCGGCCGGGTTCCGGCGGTTGCGGGCCAGCACCGCCCGCAGGCGCGAGACCGGCCGCATCGTGAGCAGGTCCGCGCGGAGCAGCTTCACGAGGAGGGTCGGAATAATCTCGAAGTCGAACGAGCCGTAGTGCAGGAGGTACGAGGTCGCGATCTCCTGCAGCGACGCGCGCCCGTCCATCTGATGCCAGAGGAACTTCTCGGTCTCGGTGATCTGGATGATCTGCTCGGTGCGGCGGTTCTTCAGCGCGTAGGTGACGATGCCCGCGGGGGCGTAGGGCAGGCGGGCCATCTCCCAGTCCGCGTCGGGGATGCGCTGGGGCCGGCTGTGGAGGTAGGCGACCCCGCTCGCGATCTCGCGGGTCTCGAAGCCCTTGCCGTCCTGCTCGCGGACGAGCAGCTCGATGCGGGTGCGCTTCGGCCTGCTGTCGACGACCTTGTCGCCGCCTTCGCTCACGGGAACGCTCCGGCGGCGCTACTTGTGCTCGATGTCGAGACCGGTGGCCTCGAGCCCCCAGCGCGTCACCTCCGCGACCAGGTCGGAGGAGTCGCGGAGCCGCTTGAAGGCCACCTGGGCCATCTGCTGGAAGAACTTCGCGGCCGCCACCGGGCTGCCGGTGATGAAGCGGCTCAGGCTGTCGCGGTCGAGGCTGTAGAGAGCGGCGTCGGTCTCGGCCTGGCAGGTGGCGGAGCGGCGGCGCTCGTCGCCGAAGAGGCTCATCTCGCCGAACGCCTCGCCCGCCCCGAGGCGCGAGAGCACCTGCTCGACCCGGCCCGTCACCGGCTTCGAGACCACGATGCTCCCGTCCTTGATGAGGTACAGCTCCTCGCCGGGATCACCGGCCCGGAACAGGACGTCGCCCTTCCGCAGGCGACGCTCCCGGAAGCTGGGCCAGAGGGCGAGGAGGACGTGATCCTCGACGTCCTTGAACAGCACGACCCGACGCAGGAAGCCGAGCTCGGGACGGTTCGACAATCAGGTGGCCCAGCGCTTGAGCATGACGTTCTGCAGCGCGCGGGCCCGGTCGCGGTCGGAGACCTCGGAGGTGGAGCCGAGGGCGTGCATGATGGCGGCCCGTTCGTCGGCGGTGAGCTCGAAGCCGGCCAGAACCCGGGCGGGATCCCGCGTCAGATCGGCAAGGAACTCCTTGTCGATCATCACCTGTCCGACCAGGTCCTGGATGCCCTTGCCCCCCACGGACGACCTCGACTTTTCCGGGTCCCGGAAATTTCGACCCGGAAGCTCAATTTATCAGAAGTGGCGCGGTTTTAAAAGCCCGGAACTCATTCGTAACGGAGGGCGTCGATGGGGTTCAGGGCCGCCGCCTTGCGGGCCGGGTAGAAGCCGAAGAAGACGCCGACGGCGGCCGAGAAGGCGAAGGCCATCGCGACCGCCTCGGTCGAGACCAGGGTGCGCCACTGCGCGAAGTGGGCGATGGCGTAGGAGCCTCCGAGGCCCATGGCGACCCCGATGGCCCCCCCGATGAGCGACAGGGTCACCGCCTCCACCAGGAACTGCAGCAGGATGTCCCGGCCGCGGGCCCCCACCGCCATCCGGAGACCGATCTCGCGGGTCCGCTCGGTGACGGAGACCAGCATGATGTTCATGATCCCGATCCCGCCCACCAGGAGGGACACCGAGGCGATGGCGGCGAGGAGCAGCGTGAGGACCCGGGATGATGCCTCCTGCGACTGGAGCACCTCGGTGAGGTTGCGGATGTTGAAGTCGTCCTCCTGGTTGTTCTGCAGGCGGTGCCGCTGGCGCAGGAGCCCGCGGATCTCCTGCTCCGCGTCGCCCATGGCGCGGGCTTCGCCCACCTTCACCGCGATGGAGCCCACCGAGCGCGCGTTCGCCTGGCTCGCGCCCAGCACCTTCTTCTTGGCGGTGCTGAGGGGGATCAGGACCGTGTCGTCCTGGTCCTGGCCGAAGGTGGTCTGCCCCTTGCGGTCCAGCAGCCCGATCACCGTGAATGGCACGTTCTTGATGCGGATCACCTGGCCGAGCGGATCGCCCTCGCCGAACAGGCTGCTGGCCACCGTCTGGCCGAGGAGCGCGACCTTGCTGGCGCCCTCGATCTCCTCCAGGCTGAAGAGCCGCCCGTCGACCACGTCCCACTCGCGCGTGGTGAAGTACTCGAGCGTGACGCCCTGGATGCCGGTGGCCCAGTTGAGATTGCCGCAGACGACCTGGGCGCTCCCGCGCGAGGTGGGCGCCGCCGCGACCACCGCGGGGATGTCGCGCTGGATGGCCCACGCGTCGTCCTCCGTGATGGTGAGCTGGCTGCCCGAGCCCATGCGGGCCCCGCCCGACAGCACCGAGCCCGAGAGCACGATGATCATGTTCGAGCCCAGGCTCTGGATCTGCTCGGCCACCCGGGCCTGCGCCCCCGAGCCGACCGCGACCATGGTGATCACCGCGCCGACCCCGATGACGATGCCGAGCATGGTGAGCGCGCTGCGGAGCTTGTTCACCCGGAGGGCCCGGACCGCGATCCGAGCGCTGGCCCATGCGCTCGCCCAGACACCCATTCGGACCTCCTCCACCCGAAGCGCGAACCAACCCGAAGGCTGGCCGGGGGCCCACCGCTCGTCACCTGGTGACCGGAAGCCACCAGGCCTCCCGCCCCTGCCGCATAGACGATCGGGCGGCCGGGCCGGTTGACCGTCAACGGATCGCATCTTTCATTCGTCAGGACCGATGAGAGGGCCGGGCTGGCCCGTCAGAGGGACGTGGAGCCTTCGCCGAGCCCGGATATGATCGTGACCGCCCACTACGGGCGTCTGCGGCGGCTGTGTCGGCTGCTGCTGGGAGACGCCCAGGAGGCCGAGGACGTGGTGCAGGAGGTGTTCCTGAAGGGCCACGAGGCCGAGAGCCTCGGGCGCGCCCCGCTCGACTGGGGCGCCTGGCTCACCCGTGTCGCGGTGAACGCCTGCCGGGACCGGCGGCGGGCGGGCGGGTGGATGCGCCTGCGTCTGCGCTCCACCCACGTGGACGACCTGCCCCTGGTCGCCGACACCCCGGCGCCCAGCGACGTGGCGATCGGCGAGGACACCCGGCGCCGTATCTGGGCCGCCTTCCGCACGCTGCCGCGGCGGCAGCAGGAAGTGTTCGCGCTGCGCTACATCGAGGAGCAATCGACGAGCGACGTGGCGCTGGCCCTCGGCCTGAGCCAGGGCAGCGTGAAGCGCCACCTCTTCCGCGCGCTCCGCCACCTGCGGGGCGCCCTCGAGGACGCCCGGTGAGCCCGTGCCTCTCGGACGACGCCCTCACCCGGGTGCACGCCGACCTGGGCTCCATCGCGGAGCGCGCCCACCTGGCCGCCTGCGCCGCGTGCACCGCGCGCTCGCGTCGGATGCGGGGCGACCTCGACCTCATCGCCGCGGTGCTGCGCGACACGCCGGAGCCGGTCACGCGCTCCGCTCCCGTGCGGGCGCCGCGCCGCTGGCTGCCCGCCGCGGTCGGTCTCTCCGCGGCCGCCGCGGTGCTGCTCGTGTGGGTGGAAGTCGCGGTGTGGCGCGCGGTGACCCCGGTGCCGCCCAGCATGCAGCCGCAGGAGGTGGCCGCGATCCTGTCGGACGTCTCGGCGTCTCTCTTCTCCCTGAGCGGCGATCCCGGCTCGGCCTCCGCCGCCGAGGAGAGCCCGCAGAGCCTCGAGGCGATGGCGCGCGAGGTCGACAGCACGCTCACCGGAGCCGAGCCGTGAGGATGCCGCGCATCGGAGCCGCGCTCCTGGTGGGCGCCCTGCTGGCCGCCGCGGGCAGCGGCGCGGCGCTCGCGCAGGGCCCGCTCGGCGGTGGCCGGGACGGGGGCATGCGGTGGGGCGCCGGCCGGGGCGAGGGTGAGCTGGCCCTCATGATCCGCGCGGCGAATCTCACGCCCGAGCAGCAGACCCGCGTGCGCGAGATCCTGTCCGCGCACCGCGCGGCGGCGCGCCCGGTCGTCGAGCAGCTCCGCCGGGCGCAGGCGGAGCTGGGCGACAAGCTGCTGGCCACGGGCCCGGTGCAGGCCGCCGATCTGCAGCCGCTGCTCGAGCGGATCAACCAGCTGCGGGACCAGCTCGCGCGGGGCAGCGCCACCACCGCCCTCGAGGTCCGTGCGGTGCTCACGCCCGAGCAGCTGGCGCGCGTGGCCCAGACTAAGGAACGCCTCTCCCAGCTCCGCGAGGAGATGCGCCAGCTGATGCAGCCGCCGCGCCGGTAGCCCCGCCATGCGCTCGCTCCTCGCCCTGATCGTCCTCGCGACCGGCCTGGTCCTGCCGGCCCTGGCCCACGCGAGCCCGCCGGACCCCTCGTGGATCCCCGGCCTCTACGACGACGCCGATTTCGACGACGTCGTGGTGCGCGTGACCTCGGGGACCGGCAGCGTCGGTCCCGAGCCGCCGGACGCGCAGCGCCTCGGCCCCGCGCCCGCGCAGCGCGTCGGCCACCGGTCCGAGCCGGCGCCCGAGTCGCGCGGCACGCGCGCGAATCAGGGCCGCGCTCCTCCCACCCTCTAGCCGCCGTCATTCTCTCGTCGCCGGCCGGCGCGGCCGGGCTCGCTCGTGGGTTCGCCCCACAAGTCCGTCCCCCGCGCATCGTCCAAGGACGGCGACCTTTCGACGAAACCCCGAACGGAGGTGAAACGAGGAGGAGACCCATGCTTCGCATGGTGACGGTGGTGCTCGCGTGCTTCGCGGTGGCGGTGGCGGGGCTGATCGCGCTCGACGGCCGGACGGCCCGCGCCGAATGGAACGAGTACGGGAAGGACTGGGACGAGTCTGCGCCGATGCAGAAGTCCCTCGGCGAGGGCGAGGGGCTCGGTGACCGGAGCCTCGGCGATCAGATGTTCCACGTCGAGTGGGCCGTCACCGCCGTCCCCGACGGTCAATCCGAGATCACCGGCTACGTCTACAACGACGAAGGCGAGACGGCGGACGACGTGGAGCTGCGCATCACCGCGCTCGACGCCGCCGGCCAGCCGGCGGACTCGGTGATGCGGCCGGTGCGCGGGGAGGTGCCGGGTCTCGGGCGCGCCTACTTCGACGCTCGGGTACCCGCCCGCGCGTCGTTCCGCGTGCAGGTGGCCTCGTTCGAGCTCGAAGCCGGCGGCGGCGCGTAGGAGGTGGCGATGCTCGACCACGCGATCACGTGCAGCGATCCCGGCCTCACGATCCCGAGCCCGGGGCGCGAGAGCAGCCTGTGGGCGATCGTGCTCGCCGGCGGCGAGGGGCTCCGGCTGCGGGCCCTCACCCGCTACCTCTACGGAGACGAGCGGCCGAAGCAGTACGCGGTCCTGACCGGGTCGAAGTCGCTCCTGCGCCAGACCCTCGAGCGGGTGACTCGCCTGGTGCCACCGTCGCGGACCGTGGTGGTGGCGCAGGCGAGCCACGACCGCTATCTCGACGCGGAGCTGGCCGGCTTCCCGAGCGTGCACGTGCTCGCCCAGCCCTCGAACCGCGGCACCGCGGCCGGCGTCCTGATGCCCGCGCACTGGATCCGGGTGCGCGATCCCCACGCGGTGGTCACCGTCTTCCCGGCCGACCACTTCGTGCTCGAGGAGGACACCTTCATGACCCACGTGGGAGCGGTCGCGACCTACGTGGGCGCGGAGCCGGACGGGCTGGTGCTCCTCGGAGTGCCGCCCGCCGACCCCGACCCCGACTACGGCTGGATCGAGCGGGGCCCGCGCGTGGGATGGGCGGGCGCGGACCCGGTGTGGCGGATCCGTGGCTTCCGCGAGAAGCCCACCGAGGAATCGGCGCGGCGGCTGTTCGCGCTGGGCGCCCTGTGGAACACGCTCGTGCTCGCGGCGCGAGTGGACGCCCTGGTCGAAGCGGGCCGCCGGTGCCTGCCGCTCCTGCACGACCGGCTGGTGCGCATGGGCCTCTTCACCGGCACCCAGTACGAGACGTGGGCCCTCCGCCAGGCCTACCTCTTCGCCCCCACCGCGGATTTCTCGCGGGCGGTTCTGGAGTCGCCCGCGCTCGCCCTCTCGGTGGCCGAGGTGCCGGCCCACACCTGGTGTGATCTGGGCACGCCGGCGCGCGTCGCGTGGACGCTCCGGGCCCTCGGCGCCCCGCTTCCGGCCTGGATCGATCGCCTCGGAGCGACCTCGTGATGCGCGCGGCGCGCCCTGACCCCCGCGGTCCCCCGATCTCGGACTTCGTCGGGCCGAATGATCCCCCGGAGTGGTCCGTCGAAGTATGCTACAAGGCGGAGCCACGACGAGAGGGGGGCGGCATGGCTGGCGAAGCGCAGCAGTTCGAGGGGTTGCGTTCCGAGCCGACGAACGCGACCCGCCGGTCACGCGGCCGGGTCTGGATCATCGGGATCGTCCTGGCCGCCCTGCTCGCCGGTGGCGGCTACTTCGCGCTGAATCGCCCGGGGCGCGCGGCCCCGCCTCCCCGTCCCGCCGGCGCGCGGGCGATCCCGGTGGTGACCGTGCCCGCGAAGACCGGCGACCTGCCGGTCTACCTCACCGGCCTCGGGACCGTGACCGCCCTGAACACGGTGACGGTGCGGAGCCGCGTGGACGGCCAGCTGATGCGGACGCTGTTCCAGGAGGGTCAGCTCGTCAAGGCGGGTGACGTCCTCGCCGAGATCGACCCGCGCCCCTTCGAGGCCCAGCTCACCCAGGCCGAGGGCCAGCTCGCGAAGGACGAGGCCGCGCTCAGCAACGCGCGCCTCGATCTCGAGCGGTACCGCACCCTCGTCAAGGGCGGCTTCATCCCGCAGCAGCAGCTCGACACGCAGGCCTCCAGCGTCTCCCAGCTCGCGGCCGCCATCCGGGCCGACCAGGGCAACGTCGACGCGATCAAGCTCCAGCTCACGTACTGCCGGATCATCGCCCCCATCACCGGGCGCACCGGCCTGCGCCTCGTCGACGCGGGCAACATGGTGCACGCCAACGATGCGGGCGGCCTCGTGGTGCTGACCCAGGTGCAGCCGATCGCGGTGCTGTTCACGATCCCGCAGGACAATCTTCCCGCGGTGCTCGCGCGCCAGCGCGCGGCGGGGGCGATCGCGGTGGAGGCGTTCGACCGCGAGGGGCGCACTCGCATCGCGAGCGGCCACCTGATCGCGGTGGACAACCAGATCGACCAGGGCACCGGCACCGTGAAGCTGAAGGCGAGCTTCGAGAACGCCGACCTCGCGCTGTATCCGAACCAGTTCGTCAACGCCCGCGTGCTGGTCGACACCCTCAAGGGCACCGTGCTGGTGCCCAACGAGGCCATCCAGCGCGGGGCCCAGGGCCCGTTCGTCTACGCGGTGAAGCCGGACAAGACGGTGGAGCTGCGCAAGATCACGCTCGGGCCGGTCGAGGGCGGCGTCACCGCGGTGCGCGAGGGCGTGGCCGCGGGCGACGCGCTGATCGTCGACGGCGCCGACAAGGTGCAGGAGCGCTCGCGCGTGGAGCCGACGATGCGCGGCGACCGGCCGGCCGCCCCCCGCGGCGATCAGCCGGCGCCGGCGCGGGGAGACCAGTCGCCCGCTCCTCGCGGCGAGCGGCCGCCCGGAGCCCGCGGAGGCGGATGAACCCGTCGCGACCGTTCATCCTGCGGCCGGTCGCGACCTCTCTCCTGACCGCCGCGATCGTCCTCGCCGGTCTCGTCGCCTACCGGCTGCTCGCGGTGTCCGCCCTGCCCCAGGTCGACTACCCGACCATGCAGGTGCAGACGTTCTATCCGGGAGCGAGCCCCGACGTCATGGCCTCCGCGGTCACCGCCCCCCTCGAGCGCCAGTTCGGCCAGATGCCGGGGCTCAAGCAGATGACCTCGACCAGCTCCTCGACCAGCAGCGTGATCACGCTGCAGTTCGACCTGAACCTGGCCCTCGACATCGCGGAGCAGCAGGTGCAGGCCGCGATCAACGCGGCGACCTCCTTCCTGCCCACCGACCTGCCCAATCCGCCGATCTACAGCAAGGTCAATCCCGCCGACGCGCCGATCCTCACCCTCGGGCTCACCTCCGCGACCCTGCCCCTCACCACCGTGCAGGACCTCGCCGACACGCGCCTGGTGCCGAAGATCTCCCAGCTGCCGGGCGTGGGCCTGGTCACCCTGAGCGGGGGGCAGAAGCCGGCCATCCGCATCCAGGTGAACCCGGCGCGGCTCGCCGCCAACTCGCTCACCCTCGAGGACGTGCGCATCGCGGTGGCGGCCGCGAGCGTGAACCAGGCCAAGGGCAGCCTCGACGGGCCGCGGCAGGCCTTCACCATCGGGGCCAACGACCAGCTCGTCAGCAGCGAGCAGTACCGCAACCTGGTCATCGCCTATCGCGGCGGCGCGCCGGTGCACCTCTCCGACGTGGCCGACACGGTGGACGACGCGGAGAACCTGCGCCAGGCCGCCTGGATGGGGACGGAGCCGGCGGTGATCGTGAACATCCAGCGGCAGCCGGGCGCGAACCTCATCCAGGTGGTGGACCGGGTGAAGCAGCTCCTGCCCGCGCTCCAGGCCACCCTGCCCGGCTCGGTGAAGGTGGCGATCCTGAGCGACCGCACCATCACCATCCGGGCCTCCGTGCACGACGTGCAGCTCGAGCTGATGCTGGCGGTGGTCCTGGTGGTGACGGTGATCTTCCTCTTCCTGGCCAGCCCCGCCGCGACCTTCATCCCGTCGATCGCGGTGCCGGTCTCGATCATCGGCACCTTCGCGGTGATGTACGGGCTCGGGTTCAGCCTGAACAACCTCACCCTCATGGCGCTCACCATCGCCACCGGCTTCGTGGTCGACGACGCGGTGGTGATGATCGAGAACATCGCGCGCTACATCGAGGCCGGCGACGGCCCGCTGGAGGCGGCGCTGAAGGGCTCGGCGCAGATCGGCTTCACCATCCTGTCCCTGACCGTGTCGCTGATCGCGGTGCTGATCCCGCTCCTGTTCATGGGCGACATCGTGGGCCGGCTCTTTCGCGAGTTCGCGATCACCCTGAGCGCCGCGATCCTGGTCTCGGCCGCGGTGTCCCTGACGCTGACCCCCATGCTGTGCGCCAGGCTGCTGCACCACCGCGAGGCGCGCGAGGCGGGCCGGGTCGCCCGGGCCTCCCAGGCGGTGTTCAACCGGGTGCTGGACCTGTACGCGCGCACGCTCCGGGTGGTCCTGGCCCATCAGGGCCTCACCCTGGTGGTGGCGGTGGCGACCCTCGGCCTCACCTTGCTGCTCTACACCGTGGTGCCCAAGGGCCTCTTCCCCATCCAGGACACCGGAGTGATCCTCGGCATCTCGGAGGCGCCGCAGACCGTGTCGTTCCCGGCCATGGCCCAGCGGCAGCAGGCGCTCGTGCGCGCGATCCTGGCCGACCCCGCGGTGGAGACCGTCTCCTCCTTCATCGGCATCGACGGCACCAACGTGACCCTGAACAGCGGGCGCACCCAGATCACGCTGAAGCCCCTCGATGAGCGCGGAGTGGGGGTGCGGGAGGTGGTGGAGCGCCTCCGGTCGCGCCTCGCCGACGTGCCCGGCATCACGCTCTACCTGCAGCCGGTGCAGGACCTCACGGTCGAGGATCGGGTGAGCCGCACCCAGTACCAGTACAGCCTGGAGAGCCCGAACCTCACCGAGCTGAACCGCTGGGCCCCCCGCATGGTCGAGCGCCTGCGCGCGTTGCCGGGTCTTCGCGATGTCGCGAGCGACCAGCAGGACCAGGGGCTCGAGACCACGGTGCGCATCGACCGCGACACCGCCTCGCGGCTCGGCATCACCCCGCAGATGATCGACGACGCGCTCTACAACGCGTTCGGGCAGCGGCAGATCTCCACCATCTTCACCCAGCTCAATCAGTACCGCGTGGTGCTCGAGGTGCGGCCCGAGTTCCGGCAGGACCCGGCCGCGCTCCACCAGATCTACCTGCGCTCCAGCACCGGCGGCCAGGTGCCGCTGTCGACCTTCACCTCCTTCGAGGAGCGCGCCAGCCCGCTGGTGATCAGCCACCAGGGCCAGTTCCCGGCGGTGACCGTCTCGTTCAACCTGGCCCCCGGCACCTCCCTGGGCGAGGCGGTCGACGCCATCGACGCCACCCGGCGCGACCTCGGCATGCCCGCCTACATCGAGGCCCGCTTCCAGGGCGCGGCGCGCGCCTTCCAGGCCTCCCTCGCCAACGAGCCGCTGCTGATCCTGGCCGCGGTGGTGTGCGTGTACATCGTGCTCGGCGTGCTCTACGAGAGCTGGATCCACCCGGTGACGATCCTCTCGACATTGCCCTCCGCCGGGGTGGGAGCGCTCCTCGCGCTGCTCGCGGCGCGCCTCGACCTGAGCGTGATCGCCCTGATCGGCATCATCCTGTTGATCGGCATCGTGATGAAGAACGCGATCATGATGATCGACTTCGCCCTCGACGCGCAGCGCACCGAGGGCAAGCCGGCCCCGGAGGCGATCTACCAGGCGTGCCTGCTGCGCTTCCGCCCGATCCTCATGACCACCCTGGCCGCGCTCCTGGGCGGCGTGCCGCTCGCCCTGGGCCGCGGGGTGGGCTCCGAGCTGCGCCAGCCGCTCGGGGTCGCGATCGTGGGCGGCCTCATCATGAGCCAGCTGCTCACGCTCTACACCACGCCGGTCATCTACCTGGCCTTCGACCGCCTCGCGTCGCGCGCGGCCCGCCGCTCCCGGGCTCGCGCCGGAGCCCCCGCGAGCGCGCCCGCCGAGCCCTCGCGCCCGTGAACCTCTCGGCGCCGTTCATCCTCCGGCCGGTCGGCACCACCCTGCTGACCGTGGCCCTGGTGCTGGCCGGGATCATCGGCTTCCGGCTGCTGCCGGTGGCCCCCCTGCCCCAGGTCGACTTCCCGACCATCAACGTCTCGGCGGGGCTGCCCGGCGCGAGCCCGGAGACGATGGCCTCCGCGGTGGCCACCCCGCTCGAGCGGCAGTTCACCCGCATCGCGGCGGTCACCGAGATGACCTCGACGAGCTTCCTCGGCTCGACGAGCGTGGCCCTGCAGTTCGACCTCTCCCGCGACATCAACGGGGCGGCCCGGGACGTGCAGTCGGCCATCAACGCGGCGAGCGGCCAGCTGCCCTCGAACCTGCCGAGCAATCCGACCTATCGCAAGGTCAACCCCGCCGACGCGCCGATCATGATCCTGGCGCTGACCTCGGCCACCGCGAGCACCGGCCAGCTCTACGACATGGCCTCCACGATCCTGCAGCAGAAGCTGGCCCAGATCGAGAACGTGGGCCAGGTGTTCGTGGGCGGCAGCTCGCTGCCGGCGGTGCGGGTGGAGCTCAACCCCAACGCCCTCGCCCGGTACGGGATCGGGCTCGAGGACGTGCGCGCGGTGCTGGCCAGCGCCAACGTCAACCGGCCCAAGGGCCAGCTCCACGGCCCGGAGCGGGCGTGGGAGCTCGGCACCAGCGACCAGCTCCGCTTCGCCAGCGAGTACCGGCCCCTGCTGGTGGCGTGGCGGAACGGCGCCGCGGTGCGGCTGTCGGACGTGGCCGACGTGCAGGATTCCGTCGAGGACCTCCGCTCGATCGGACTCGCCAACGGCAAGCCCGCCGCCTTGCTCATCATCTTCCGTCAGCCCGGGGCCAACATCATCGACGCGGTGGACAGCATCCGGGCGGCCATGCCCGAGCTCCACGCCCTGCTCCCCGCCGACGTCACCCTCACCCCGGTGCTCGACCAGACCGTGACCATCCGGGCCTCGGTGTCCGACGTCGAGCACGCCCTGATGATCTCGGTGACCCTGGTGGTGCTGGTGGTGTTCCTCTTCCTGCGCGACGCCCGCGCCACCGCGATCCCCGGCGTCGCGGTGCCGGTCTCGCTCATCGGCACCTTCGCGTTCATGTACCTGATCGGCTACTCGATCGACAACCTGTCCCTGATGGCCCTCACGGTGGCCACCGGCTTCGTGGTGGACGACGCGATCGTGGTGGTGGAGAACGTGATGCGCCATCTCGAGGCGGGCATGCCGACGATGCAGGCGACCCTGACCGGGGCCCGCGAGATCGGCTTCACCGTGCTCTCGATGAGCATCTCGCTGGTCGCGGTCTTCATCCCGATCTTGCTGATGGGCGGCCTCATCGGCCGGCTCTTCCGCGAGTTCGCGGTGGTGCTCTCGGTGGCGGTGCTCGTGTCGCTCGTGGTCTCGCTGACCACCACCCCGATGATGTGCGCCCTCCTGCTGCGCTCCCAGCACGGCCGGCCCCGGGGCCGCTTCTACCGGGACGGCGAGCGCGTGTTCGGCTGGGTCGTGCACGGGTACGAGCGGACCCTCGGCTGGGCGCTGCTCTACCGGCGCACCGTGCTCGCCATCGCCGCCATCACCCTCGCCCTGACCGTCTACCTCTTCGTGGTGATCCCCAAGGGCTTCTTCCCGCAGCAGGACAACGGCCGGCTCAGCGGGTCGATCGTGGCCTCGCAGGACATCTCGTTCCAGGCGATGCGGGACAAGGTCGCCCGCCTGGCCGGCATCGTGCAGGCCGATCCGGGCGTCGCCACCGTCACCGCCTACACCGGCGGCGGCGGGGGCCGCGGCACCACCGTCAACACCGCGCGCATGTTCGTGGCCCTCAAGGACCGCCGGCAGCGCGACGCGACCGCGGACGAGGTCATCACGCGCCTGCGCCCCAAGCTCGCGCGGGTGCCCGGCGCGACCCTCTACCTGCAGGCGGTGCAGGACATCCGCCTCGGAGGCCGGCGCGGCAACGCGCAGTACCAGTACTCCTTCCAGGCCGACAGCCTCCAGGATCTGAGCGAGTGGGCGCCGCGGATGCTCGACGCCCTGCACAACCTCCCGGAGCTGCGCGACGTGTCGAGCGACCAGCAGGACGCGGGCCTGCAGGTGCCCCTCACCATCGATCGGGCCACCGCCGCCCGCCTGGGGGTGAGCACCAAGCTGATCGACGAGACGCTCTACAGCGCCTTCGGCCAGCGCCAGGTCTCCACCATCTACACGTCGTTGAACCAGTACCACGTGGTGATGGAGGTGGCCCCCGAGTTCTGGCAGAGTCCCGACGCCCTGCGCGCGATCTACGTCCCGTCGATCTCCGGCGCGCCGATTCCCCTCACCGCGGTGACCCGCTTCGAGCCGAGCGCCGCGCCGCTCCAGGTGAACCACCAGGGCCTGTTCCCCGCGGTGACCGTCTCGTTCAACCTCGCGCCGGGGGTGGCGCTCGGCGACGCGGTGGTGGCGGTGGAGACCGCGGCCCGCCGGATCGGCCTGCCCGCGAGCATCCAGGGCCGCTTCGCGGGCGTGGCCCAGGCGTTCCAGGACTCGCTCTCGACCCAGCCCCTGCTCATCCTGGCCGCGCTGCTCGCGGTCTACATCGTGCTGGGCATGCTCTACGAGTCCTACGTGCACCCGCTCACGATCCTGTCCACCCTGCCCTCGGCGGGGGTGGGGGCCCTCGTGGCCCTGATGATCTGCGGCATGGAGCTGTCGATCATCGCGATCATCGGCATCATCCTGCTGATCGGCATCGTGAAGAAGAACGCGATCCTGGTCATCGACGTCGCGCTCGACCTCGAGCGGCGCGAAGGCCGCGCCCCCCAGGACGCGATCTACGCCGCGTGCCTGCAGCGGCTCCGTCCCATCCTGATGACCACGATGGCCGCCCTGCTCGGGGCGCTGCCGCTCGCCCTCGGCGTCGGCACCGGATCCGAGCTGCGACGTCCGCTCGGGGTGTCGATCGTGGGCGGGCTCCTCCTGAGCCAGCTCCTGACGCTCTACACCACGCCGGTCATCTACCTGTTCCTCGAGCGCTGGCGCCTGCGCATGGCCGGGATCTGGACCCGGCTCGGCGAGCGCGTCGGAATCCGCCGGCCCGCGACCGGCATCAGCGGCGGCAGCGACAAGTAGCGCACCCCGATCCGAGAGGAGCTCCGCATGCAGCTCGACCCCCGGACCATGAAGCACGAGTCCACCTACAAGCTCCTGATCGGCTGCGTGGTGCCCCGGCCGATCGCGTGGGTCTCCACCCTGGGCGCGGACGGCGTGCACAACCTCGCCCCGTTCAGCTTCTTCATGGGTGTCTGCGGCGATCCGCCCACCATCGCCTTCTCCTCCGGCCCCCGGGCGAAGAACCGCAAGGACACGGTGCGCAACGCGGAGCACACCGGCGACTTCGTGGTGAACGTGGTGGACGACGACCGCGCCGAGCAGATGAACCGGACCTCCGGGGAGTACCCGCCCGAGATCGACGAGTTCGCCCTCACCGGCCTCACCGCCGCGCCCGGCGTGCGGGTACGGTCGCCCCGCGTGGTGGAGGCGCCGATCAGTCTGGAGTGCCGGCTGGCGCAGGTCATCCCGGTCGGGAACGGCCCCCACAGCCTGGTGCTGGGGGAGATCGTGTACTTCCACGTGCGCGACGACATCTACGACCCGGCCACCGGCCGCATCCACATGGCGCGCCTCAAGCCGGTGGGGCGCCTGGCCGGGCACGCCTACGCGCACGTGCACGACATCTTCGAGATGAAGCGGCCTTCGGAGAACTACGCGGGCTAGGCGCCGGGCCGGCGGCCCGCGGCCACGTCGCCGACCGACAGGGCGCGGGCGACCTTGGCGAGCAGGCTCTCGCCCCCGTTGATGTCGTCGACATCACCTCGCCCCCGCCGGCCGGTCAACCAGAGGGTCGGCCCGCTCGTCCCGTAAATGAAGGGGCCCCGACCGCCGTCGGACGAGGTGGCCCTCGAGGAGGGGACCCATGATGCGCCTGCGAATACTTGCCCCCCGGATACTTGCTTCGATGGGGCTGATCGCGGCCGTAGCGGCCGGATTGGTGGCCTCCAGCGCCACCCCGGCCCTGGCCTGGCGGGCCCGGGTCTTCGTGGGTCCCGGGATCGTGGTGGGCCCCCCGGTGGTGGTGGGCCCTCCGGTCGTGGTGGCGCCCTCCTACCCGGCCCCGGTCGTCGTCGAGCCCGCGCCCGTCTACCAGGAGCAGCCCCAGACCGCGGCTCGGCAGTACTGGTACTACTGCCAGGATCCGGCCGGCCATTACCCCTACGTGAAGGAGTGCCCGCGGGGCTGGCAGCCGGTCAGCCCGACGCCCAACGCGCCATGAAGGAAATGGCCGCCATGCGAGCCCTCGCGCTCCTGCTGGTCGTCGCGCTCGCGGCCGGGTGCGCCACCGTGCCCGCCGGGCCCAGCGTGTCGGTGCTGCCGGGCCGCGGGAAGACCTTCGAGCAGTTCCAGGACGACGACGTCGTCTGCCGCGACTGGGCGCATCAGCAGGCCGGCACCACGCCCGGAGCCTCGGCGGCCCGGAGCACGGTCGGCGGCGCGGCGATCGGCACCCTGATCGGCGCGGGGCTCGGCGCCGCTCTCGGCGCGATCACCCGCAGCCCCGCGACGGGCGCGGCGCTCGGCGCCGGCTTCGGCCTGGTGGGCGGCACCGCGGTCGGGGCCAGCGCGGGCCAGGCCTCGGGCGAGAGCGTGCAGCACCGCTACGACAACGCCTACACGCAGTGCATGTACGCCAAGGGCGATCAGGTGCCGGGGCGCCCGGTGGTGGTGAGGCCTGCCATGAGCTCGCCGCCCCCGCCGCCGCCCGCGGTCACGCCGGCCCCGCCCGCGCCTCCCGCGCCACCAGCCGCGGAGGTCACGCCGCCTCCGCCACCGGGCCCGCCGCCGCCCCCGCCGCCACGCTGAGGCTCAGGAGGCCTCGCGCCGGATGTCCTGCACCAGCTCGCGCAGGATCCCCTGCTCCCGCGGTGTGCCGGCCGGGATGCTGAACTCCACGTCGGTGACCAGGCCCCGGTAGCGCTCGACCAGCCGCCGGCCGATCTCGGCGTAGGTGCCCACCACCGCGTAGGTGTGGAGCACCTCGTCGCCGATGCGCGGCGGCATCTCCTCCCAGCGCTGCGCGCGCGAGAGCGAGGCCAGCTCCGCGGCGAGCTCGCCGAGGCCGTGCGCCTCGAAGGCGGCGCGATAGCCCGGCGTCGAGGCATAGAAGGCGACGCGCGCCCGCGCGTCGCGCACCCGGCGGGCGAGCGCGTCCTCGTCGGGCGCCGCGCACACCAGCGGCTTCATGGCCACCGCGAGGCCGCCGGCGCGACCCGCGGCCCGCGCGCCCGCCCACATCGCGGGCAGCATCACCTCGCGGATGTAGCGTGGCGTGCACACCGGATGCGGCCGCAGGCCGTCGGCCACCTCGCCCGCGATGCGGCACATGATCGGGTTCACCGCCGCGAGGTGGATCGGGATCTCGGGGTGCTCGATCGGGCCGGGATCGAAGAGCGGCACCATCAGGCTCAGGCGATAGTGCTCGCTCTCGAACGCGAGCGGGGTGCGATGCTGCCAGGCCGCCCACACCGCGCGCACCGCCCGCACGTAGTCGCGCATCCACGGGCCGGGCGGCCGGTAGGCGAGGCCGAAGCGCCGCGTGATGTGACCGCGCACCTGGCTGCCCAGGCCCAGCACGAAGCGGCCGCGGGAGAGCTTCTGGATACTCCACGCCGACATCGCGGTCACGGTGGGGCTGCGGGGGAACGCCATCGCCACCGCGGTGGTGAGCCGCAGACGCGTGCTGCCCGCGGCGGCGAGCGCCATCACCACGTACGGATCGACCTTGGTCTCCTCCACCGCGAGCCCGTCGAAGCCGAGAGACTCCACGAGCCGCGCGTCCTCGATGACGCGGGCGAGGTCGAGCGGGGTCTCCGCGGCCCGCAGGCCGGGATCGAGCTTGCCGAGCGGAAGCAGGGTCTCGACGCGCACCGCGCGCCATGCTAGCGGATGCGATTCCGCCTGACAACGGCGCCCCGAGGGTTTATGGTAGCCGCCGTGATCTCGGTCTTCGCCCTCTGCAGCGGGTACCTGGAGCTGGATCGCGCGAGCATGCTCGACGATCTTCCCGCCGGCCAGCCGTGGACGGTGCCGGTGATGAGCTTCCTGGTCGCGCACCCGCAGGGTCGCCTGCTCTTCGACACCGGCGTGCACGGCCAGACCCGCGTCGATCCCATCGGGCGCATGGGGCCGGAACGGGCCAAGCGCCTCGTCGACAAGTCGAAGGCGGGCGAGGACGTGGTGCCGCAGCTCGCCCTGCTCGGCCTCCGGCCCGACGACGTGCGCTACGTGGTCAACTCCCACCTGCACTTCGACCACTGCGGCGGCAACGAGTTCTTCCCGCGCTCGACGTTCCTCGTGCAGAAGGCGGAGATGGAGGCGGCCCGCCGCCCCGGCTTCGCGCCCGGCTACAACCCGAGCCCGCTCGACTTCGACCATCCCCTCGACTACCGGCTGGTCGACGGCGAGCACGACGTGTTCGGTGACGGCCGCGTGGTCCTGTTCCCCACCTTCGGCCACACGCCCGGACACCAGTCGCTGCGGGTGCGCGCGGGCAAGGGCCAGGACCTCGTCTGCGCGGCCGACGCCTGCTACACGCGGGAGAACATGGACCGGGACGTGCTGCCCCGCATCCTGTGGAACGGGCCGGTCATGCGCGAGTCGCTGGCCACGCTGCGCCGCCTGCGCGACCGCGACGGCGCCACCGTGTTCTACGGCCACGACCCCGAGCAGTGGCGGTCGACCCCGCACGCCCCCGCCGCCGTCCTCTAGGGTCTCCCCGTGCTCGCCCCCCTGCTCGATGGCCTCACCTTCACCGAGGGGCCGCGCTGGCACGACGGGCGTCTCTGGTTCTCCGACTTCTACACCCACCGCGTGCTCGCGGTGACCCCGGAGGGCAAGGCGGAGACGGTGCTCGAGGTCGCGCAGCGGCCCTCCGGCCTCGGCTGGCTTCCCGACGGCAGCCTGCTCGTGGTCTCGATGCTCGACCGCCGGCTCCTGCGGGCGCGGGACGGCCGGGCGGCGCCTCACGCCGACCTCGCCGCGGTCGCCACCGGCCCCTGCAACGACATGGTGGTGGACGCGCGCGGTCGCGCCTACGTGGGCAACTTCGGCTTCGACCGTCACCGCGGCGAGCCGCCCCGCGCCGCGACCCTCGCCCGCGTCGATCCCGACGGGACGGTCACCCCCGTCGCCGACGACCTCGAGTTCCCCAACGGCAGCGTGATCACGCCCGACGGCCGCACCCTCGTGGTGGCCGAGACCCTGGGTCACCGCCTGACCGCCTTCGACGTGGGCGCCGACGGCGCGCTCTCGCGCCGCCGGGTGTGGGCCGCGCTCGACGGCGTCTTCCCCGACGGCATCTGCCTCGACGCCGAGGGCGCCATCTGGGTCGCCGACGCGCGCGGCCCGGATCTCCTGCGGGTGCGCGAGGGCGGCGCCATCGACCGGCGCGTGCCGGTCGGCGCGGGACGCCACGCCTTCGCGTGCATGCTGGGCGGCGCGGATCGCCGCACCCTCTACGCGTGCACCTGCACCGGCAGCGGGCCCGCGGTCTCGGACAAGCGCGACGGCCGCATCGAGCGCGTCCCGGTGGACGTGCCCGGCGCGGGCCTCCCCTGACCATATCCACGAAAGGCATCGCCATGAGCGCGACAACGACGACACCGGAGGGGGCGGCGCGACCCGAGGACGACCAGGGACTGGCGGGACGGGTGGCCATCGTCACCGGCGGCGGGGCGGCCGGCGACGGCATCGGCAACGGGCGCGCGACCTGCATCCTGCTGGCCCGCAGCGGCACCAGCGTGCTGGTGGTCGATCGCGAGGAGGGTCTCGCGAAGCGCACCGCGGAGATGATCGCCGCGGAGGGCGGGAAGGCCTCCGCGCTGGCGGTGGACGTCACCGACGAGGCCCAGTGCGCGGCGATGGCCCGCGAGGCGGTGGCCCGCTACGGCCGCCTCGACTTCCTGGTCAACAACGTGGGCATCGGCAGCAAGGGCAGCGTGGTGGAGGAGAAGCCCGACACCTGGCGGCGGGTCATGCAGGTCAACGTCGAGACCATGTTCCTCGCCTCCAAGGCCGCCATCCCCGAGATGATCCGCACCGCCCAGGGCGGCGCGGTCGTGAACATCTCGTCGATCTCCGCCCTGCGGCCGCGCGGCCTCACCACCTACTCCGCCTCCAAGGGCGCGGTGATCGCGCTGAGCCGCGCCATGGCGGTGGATCACGGCCCCGACGGCGTGCGCGTCAACTGCATCGCCCCCGGCCCCGTCTACACCCCGATGGTCTTCTCCCGCGGCATGACTCCCGCCGCCCGCGACCAGCGGCGGCGCGCCTCGGTGCTCGCCCGCGAGGGCACCGGCTGGGACATCGGCCAGGCCGCCCGCTTCCTCCTCTCCGGCCACGCCCGCTACATCACCGGCCAGCTCCTGGTCGTAGACGGCGGCGCCACCCTGGTCGGCCCCGCCCGGGAGTCCCAGACGGAGCATTGAGGCCCGGCCGGCCCATCCGTGAACGGACGACGCGCGAGGCGGACGGGTCCTGTGGGCGTGAGGGGCTCCCGCGCCGCCACCCGTCCGGTCTTGGGCGAGCCCGCTCACGAATAGGTCGGTCTCAGCTCTAACCATCCAAGGAGGAGTCGATGAAGTTTGGAATCTTCACGAGCATGGGCAACCAGACGTGGCCCGCAGTCCTCGAGCTGTGGAAGCACACCGAGGCCACGAAGTGGGACGTGGCGTGCGTGACCGACCACTTCATGCCCAACACCAAGGAGCGCGAGGGCGCGATGCTAGAGGGCTGGAGCACGCTCACCGCGCTGGCCGCGCTGGTGCCGCGGTTGCAGGTCGGCACCATCGTGCTCGGCAACACCTACCGGCATCCCGCGGTGGTGGCCAAGATGGCGGCGCAGGTCGACATCATCTCGGGAGGCCGGCTGCTGCTCGGCCTGGGCGCGGGCTGGCAGGAGAACGAGCACGAGGCCTACGGCATCCCCTTCTACAGCATGCGCGAGCGCCTCGAGCGGCTCGACGAGGCCTGCCAGGTGATGAAGGCCCTGTGGACCCAGGACCGCACCACGTTCAAGGGCCGCTACTACCAGATCTCGGACGCTCCGCTCCAGCCCAAGGCGGTGCAGAAGCCCCACCCGGAGCTGATGATCGGCGGCGGCGGAGAGAAGGTGACGTTGCGGACGGTGGCGCGCCATGCGGACCACTGGAACGTGTGGGGCGGGCCCAAGGTGCTGGCCCACAAGGGGCGCGTCCTCGACGAGCACTGCGGCGGCGTGGGGCGCGACCCGAAGGCCATCCGCCGCTCCGCCAACATGGCCCTGCTCATCACCGACAAGAAGGCGGAGGTCGACGCGCTGGCCGAGACCATCGGCACGCGCATGGGGCGGCACGCCGCGGACGCGCGCGACACCTGCCTGGCCGGCACCCCGGAGCAGATCCGGGCCACCCTCGGCGAGCTGCGCGCGGCCAAGGTCGACACCCTGTTCATCCCCACGCTGTTCCGGCCCCTGCCCGAACTGCGACGGGACCTGGACCGCTTCATCGCGGAGATCGCCCCCGCCTTCCGCTGAGCGAGCCGTTCAGTAGGTCCGGAGGCGGCGGCCGAGGCATACTGAGGGCGTGACTCGCCGCCGTCTCTGGTCGACCGTCGCGGTCGTCGTGCTGGCGGGCCTCGTGCTCTCCGCCACTGCACTCTGGCTCGCGCTGCCGCGCCTGGCCCGCTGGGCGGTGGTGTGGCAGGTCGAGGCGCAGACCGGGCGCCGCCTGACCATGGCGCGCTTCGACCTGGATCTCCGCCACGGCCGGCTCCACATCGCGGGATTCCGGCTCGCGGACCGCTTGCCCGGTCCGCCCCTGGTGGAGTTCGACCGGCTCGACGTGCGCTTCCATCCCATCCGGCTCCTGCGCGGCCACCTCGAGATCGCGGACGTGATCCTGGCCGGCCCCCGCGTCCACATCGTGCGCGTCGGGCACGGCGAGCTCAACATCTCGGACCTGCTGGCGCGCCCGGCCTCGCAGTCGGAGGTCGCGCCGTTCACCCTCGATCACCTCGCGGTGACCGACGGGGCGATCCTGTTCGAGGACCTCACGCTGACCCCGCCGCGCACCTGGCGCGCGGAGGCCCTCACCGTCGAGGCCGACGCGCTCTCCATCGCGAGCCCGGAGCCGCGCGGCCGGGTGCGGGTGACCACCACCGTGGCGGGCGCCCCGTTCTCGCTGGACGCCACCGGCATCGCCCTGCGTCCGTTTCAGGCGAAGGCCCGCGTCACCCTGCGCGACGTCGACGCCACCCTCGCCAACCTGTACCTGCCGCCCGACACGATGGTGGTGCTGGACCGCGCGGTGGTCGGCGCGGCGGTGGACGCCACCGTCGACGCCCAGGGCGGCGTCGGCCTCGACGGTCAGGCGCGCATCGCCAACCTGGTGGCGCGGCGCCGCGGGGTGGACGCCTCGCTCTTCACCGTTCCGGCCCTCACGTTCACCCTGACCAGCGGCAAGTCCCCCGAGGGCCGGCTCACCGGCCGGGTCGAGGTAGCGGGTCAGGCGACCGTCTTCGATCCGCGGCCCGGCAAGACCAACCGCTTCGAGGTCCAGCGCCTCCGTGTCGTGGCCGACGGCCTCGACGCCACCGGGCGCTCGTCCGCGCGCCTCACCGCCAGCGCCGCGCTGCCCGGCGGAGGCGCGCTCGACGTGCAGGGCACCGCGCGCGCCAACCCGGTGGCCGCCGAGGTCCGTACCCGCGTCAGCCGCGTCGACCTCGCGTTCTGGGCGCCCTACTTCTCGCTGCCGGTGGAGTTCACCGGCATGGCCGAGACCGATCTCACCCTCGACACCACGCCGTCCGGCCCGCGGGTGCGCGGCCGCGCGGTGGTGAAGGGAGTCACGGTGTCCGACGGCAGGCGGCGCCTGGCCGCCGCTGATCAGCTCGAGCTCTCCGGGCTCGACGCCCAGTGGCCGAAGGCGAAGGTCGATCGGGTCAAGCTCAGCCGGCCCCGCGCCCGCGTCGGGCGCGATCGCGACGGGCGACTCACGATCGCGGAGCTGGTGGAGTCGATGAAGAAGCCCAGGAGCGAGCGCCCGGTGGAGCCGATCGAGAAGCCGAGCCCGCTGCCGCCGGACTTCGCGATCGAGGTGGGCGAGGTCGCGGTGGAGGACGGGCGCCTCCGCCTCGACGACGCCACCGTGGAGCCGGCCGCGGTCTTCCGGCTGGCCCCCATCCGCCTGACCGCGCGCACGCTCACCTGGCCGAGCCGCGGACCGGCCACCGTGCAGCTCCACGCGGGGACGCCGGAGGGCGGCACCATCGAGACCCAGGGCTCGGTCGTGCTCGATCCGGTGCGCTTCGAGCTGCGCACGCGGCTGGTCAACATCTCGGTCGCGCCCTACCGCCCCTACGCGCCGCTCGCCGCGCGGGTCGAGGGGCACTTCGAGGGCGAGCTCACCGCCAAGGGCACGGTGGGCGGCGGCAAGACCGAGCTCGCCGCCAAGGGCTCGCTGGCCCTCGCCGACCTGGCCTTCATCGACGGGGACCGGCCGATCCTCACCGTGGGTCGTCTCGAGCTGGCCGGCCTCGACTACACCTGGCCCGCCACCGCCACCATCGACCGGGTGCACATGCGCAAGTCGTGGGCCCTGCTCGAGCGCCGGCCCGACGGCTCGATGCCGATCACCGGCATCCTCACTCCGCTGCGCCCCGCGCCGCCCGCCGGTGCGCCCGCTCCCGCGCCACCATCTCCCGCCACGCCGCCCCCCGCGGCGCCGTCGGCATCACCGCCCGCGGCCGCGTCCGCACCGCCCCCCGAGATCAGGGTGACCGTGCGGGAGGTGCTCTTCGAGGACGGCGGCGCCACCGTGGTGGACGCAGCGGTGAACCCCACCGCGCGGCTCGAGGTCAACGGGGTGCGCCTCAGCGCCCGCGACTTCGCGTGGCCGGCGCGGACGCCGGTGCCGGTGCAGCTCGACGCCCCGACGCCGGGCGCGGGGCGCATCACCGCCCGCGGCACGCTCGACCTGGTGGCGAAGAGCCTCCAGATGCAGCTGACGCCCGCCGGGGTGGACCTGGGTCCGGCCCAGCCCTATCTGCCGGTGCGCGGACGGCTCACCGGGCAGGCCAGCGGCGACCTCGCGCTGAAGGCGACGCTCGAGCCCTTCGATCTCACCGCGCGCGGCACCGCGGCGATCGCGGACATGGCCCTGGGGGAGACGGGCAAGCCGCTGGTGACCGCGGCGCGGCTCGAGGCCACCGGCATCGACTACGCGTGGCCCGCCACCGTCACCGTGGACCGCATCCAGCTGCAGAAGCCGTGGGCGCAGATCGAGCAGGCCGCCGACGGCTCGTTCCCGCTGCGCGCGCTGCTGGAGCCGCCCGCGCCGCCGCCGGGCGCCCCGCCCCGGCGCGAGGGTCCGGCCACGGGCGCGGCCATGCCGCTCGACCTGCGCGTGCGGCGCGCGGGCGTCGAGGGCGGGGTGTTCGAGATCATCGACTCCACCGTGCGCCCCACCGCGCGGGCCCAGATCCACGACGCGCGGCTGACCATCCGCAACTTCACGTGGCCGGCCCGCGAGCCGTCGGCCCTGCGCCTGCGCGCCACCACCGGCACCGGCGGCACGGTGGACGCGCGCGGCGAGATGCGGCTCGACACCCAGGCCATCGACCTGCAGCTCGCGATCAAGCAGCTCGACGTCGCCATCGCGCAGACGTTCGTGCCCGGGCGCGCCACCCTCGCCGGCAAGCTCGACGCGGACCTGCGCGTGAAGGGGACGCTCGCGCCGCTCTCCGTCGCGGCCACCGGGCGCATGGCGGTCGACGACCCGATCCTGGGCGACGGCCAGCGGATGCTCGGCTACGTGAAGCGGGTGGACATGGACGGCATCGACGCGGACTGGCCGCGCCGGGTCACGATCCGGCGTGCGGCCCTCGAACAGCCGTGGGCCCTGGTGGAGCGCAACGCCGACGGCGGCTTCCCCCTGATCGACCTGCTCACCCCTCCCGCGGGCGCCGGCGCCCCCTCGACCCCGGCGCCCGCGCCCCGGGCCGGCGGCCCGCGTCCACCCGCGGAAGGCGCGCTCCCCGTCGTCACGCTGGGCGAGGTCGCGATCTCGGAGGGCTTCGTCCGCTTCGTCGATCGCACCACCACGCCCGCCTTCACCGAGGAAGCCTCGCGCATCGCGCTCGACGGCCGCGGGCTCACCACCGCCCGGACCGGCAACGGCCAGCTCACGCTGGCGGGACGGCTCACCGGCGGCGCGCCGTTCGAGCTCAAGGGCACCGTGGGCGGGCTCGGCGGCCCCGTCAACGTCGATCTCGCGGGCAAGCTCACCGACTTCCCCCTGCCCCGCGTGAACCCGTACGCCAACAAGCTGATGGGCTGGATCGCGCGGCGCGGCGCCTTCGCCACCACCGTCCGCTACCGGGTGGTCGACGACGCGCTCACCGCGAGCAACGACATCGTGCTCGGCCAGCCCGACTTCGCCCCGTCGCGCAGCGGCGACGAGGTGCGGGACCGGGTCGGCGTCCCGCTCGGCACCCTGATCGCCCTGCTCAAGAACGCCAAGGGCGAGGTACGCCTCTCGGTGCCGGTGACCGGCAACGTGGCCACCGGTCAGTTCGACTTCGACGAGGCGTTCTGGGCCGCGGTGCGCAAGACCGCGGTCGGGGTGATGGCGCTGCCGGTGAGCTGGATCGGCAAGATCTTCTACACCGAGGACCAGCGCGTCGAGACCATCCAGATCTGGCCGGTCTACTTCGAGGCCGGCGCCACCCGCTTCGCGCCGGGCTTCGACCGCCACGCGGAGCGGCTGGGCGGCTTCCTGCGCGACACGCCGGGGGTGAACCTGGCCATGAAATCGGTGCTCACCGTCGACGACATCGCGGCGCTCAAGCGCGACGTCGTCCGCCGGCGCATCGAGGCCGCCGGGCGCGAGACGCCGGGCGGCGCGGCCGCGGCCGCGGCGCGCCTCTACACCGAGCGGCACCCCGGCCAGCCGGCTCCGGACGGCATCGACGCGATCGTCAGCGATCTGGTCAAGGACGAGCCGAGCCCCGATGCGGCGGCGAAGGCGCTGTCGACCGAGCGCATGGACGTGACCCGGAGCCAGCTGCAGAAGACGGTGCGGGTCGCCCCCGAGCGCCTGCGCGTCATCGAGGGCCTGGTGCCGGTGGAAGGCTCCGGGCTCGGGCGCGTCGAGTTCGAGATCGTGCCCTGAGCCGCCGGCGCCGGAGCCTGGCCGAAGACGGGCCGGCCTAGTTGAAGACCGGGTTATCGACCCGGTCCACCATCGAGGCCGGCCCGTCGGTCGGCAGCACCTCGGCGTAGTTCTGGGCCGCGTCGATGTCGTGCTCCCACACCTCGCGCGGCAGCTCGTAGAGCACCTCGATGCCGTGCCCGTCCGGATCCGAGATGTACACGCTGTGGGTCATGCCGTGGTTGATCCGCCGGTGGAAGGTGACGCCCTTCTCGCGCAGGAACTCGAGCTGCCGGAGCCAGGACTCCCGGTCCGGCCAGGCGATGGCCACGTGGTTGAGGCCGACGCCGCCGCCCATGAGGCTCCAGGTCTCGCGCTCGCCCTCGGCCGCGCTCTCCCGCCTCGGCGCCTCGGCCAGCGCGAGGTCGTGGTGGCTCAGGTCGCCGCTGCCGCTGACCCCGCTGTAGAAGCGCATCCTCGGCCGCACCCGGTCGGGCCGCGGCTTGAGCTCGGCCACGCAGCGGAAGCCCATGATCTCGGTCCAGAAGCGGTGCGAGACCTCGATGTCTCGTACGTTGAGGACCACGTGGTTGATGCCGCGGGGTGTCTGTGCCGTCGTCATGGGGTGCCTCCCTCTTCGCGGTTCGCCCTCTTCGCCACGGGTCCGATCATACCCCAGGCCCCCAAGGCCTGCCGCGCTAGACGCGCAGGCGCGGGTCCAGCGCGTCGCGGATCGCGTCGCCCACGAAGTTGAGTCCCACCACCGTGACGAAGAGGGTGGCGCCCGGCCCGAACACGATCCAGGGCGCCTGCTGGAGGTAGCCGCGCCCGGCGTTGATCATGCTGCCCCACGAGGCGGCGGGCGGCTGCACGCCGAGCCCCAGGAACGACAGCGACGCCTCGGCCAGGATGGCGAAGGCCACGCTCAGCGAGGCCTGCACCACGATGGGCGCGGTCGCGTTGGGCAGCACGTGGGACCAGGCGATGCGCCAGCCCGGCACCCCCAGCGCGCGGGCCGCGTCCACGTACTCGCGCGCGGTGATCGCCAGCACCTGGCCTCGCATGAGCCGGGCGAACGTGGGCGTGTAGACCACCCCGAGCGCGATCACCACCCCGGTGAGCCCGGCGCCCAGCACCGCCCCCAGGGCGAGGGCCAGCACCAGCGGCGGGAACGAGAGCACCGCGTCCATCACCCGCATCACCAGGCCGTCGACGCGCCCGCCCGCGTAGCCGGCCAGCAGGCCGAGCAGGCCGCCACTCAGCACCGCGATGGCCACCGAGCCGAAGCCGGCCACCAGCGAGACCCGCGTGCCCCAGATCACCCGCGAGAGCACGTCGCGGCCGACATTGTCGGTGCCCATGGGGTGCGTCCAGTCCGGCCGCGCCAGCGCGCGGTTCAGGTTCTGCTTCAGGGGATCGTGCGGGGACAGCACCGGCGCGAGGAGGGCCACCGCGATGGCGAGCAGCATGACCGCGGCCCCGAACGGGGCCAGGCGCGCGCGGGCCGCCCGGCGCAGCGTGCGCCAGCGCCGCTCGCGGAGGGGGCGCGCGGCGGCGGCCCCGGCGAGAGTGGGGGCGGACACGCTAGCGATGCCGGATCCGGGGGTCGATCCAGCCATAGAGGAGATCCACCGCCAGGTTGCTCACGATGAAGCCGGCGGCGATCAGCAAGACAACCCCCTGCACTAGGGGATAATCGCGCGCGAACACCGCGTCGACCACCAGGCGGCCGACCCCGGGCAGCGCGAACACGTACTCGGTGATCACCGCGCCGCCCACGAGGGTGCCGAGCTGCAGGCCGAGCACGGTCACGACCGGGATCAGCGCGTTGCGGAGCGCGTGGCGCCGGACCACCGCGCCGTCGGAGAGGCCCTTGGCGCGCGCGGTGCGCACGTAGTCCTCCGACAGGGCCTCCAGCATGCTGGAGCGAAGAGTCCGGGTGATGACCGCGGCGAGCGCGAGCCCCAGGGTGATCGCGGGGAGCGCGAGGGAGCGGACGCCGTCCCAGGGCTCCTCCCAGGGATCGACGTACCCGGAGATCGGCAGCCAGCGCAGGGTCACCCCGAACACGAAGATCAGCAGAAGGGCGATGAGGAAGTTCGGCATGCAGATGCCGAAGAGGGCGAACGAGGTGCCGAGGCGGTCGACCGCGGAGTTGCGCCGGGCCGCGGAGAGGATCCCGATGGGGGTGGCCACCAGGAGCGAGATCGCCATCGCGAGGCCGGCGAGCTGCAGGCTGGGCTTGATGCGCCGGGCCACGTTCTCGATCACCGGCTCCTGGTTGCGGATCGAGCGGCCGAGGTCGCCCTGCAGCAGACGGCCCATCCAGGACGCGTACTGCAGGTAGAGCGGCCGGTCGAGGCCCAGGTCCTGCCGCAGGCGCTGCTTCACCGAGTCGTCGACCGACTCCGCCATCATGGCGTCGATCGGGTCGCCCGGGGTCAGGTGGATCAGGGTGAAGACCCCGGCGGTGACCAGCAGCAGCACCGGGATCGTGGCCGCGATCCGGTGGAGGATCAGACGTGCCACGGGCCCGCGGGCCTACTTCAGCCAGACGTCCTTGAAGCGCATCATGCCGTCGGGGATCGGGTCGTAGTTCTGCACCCGCGGGCTGAAGGCCTTGGGCTCGACCGGATGCACGATGAAGACCATCGGCAGCTCGTCCTGCAGGATGCGGGTGAGCTGGCTGAAGAGCTTCTTGCGCTCCGCCTGGCTGTTCACCTCGCGGGACCGGTCGAGCAGGGCGTCGATCTGCGGGTTGGAGATGCCCGACCAGTTGAGCGAGGTGCCCGGCGTGGTCCGGTAGAACTGGTAGGTGTTGCCGTCGGGATCCGGCCGGCCGCTCCACTGGAAGCTGATCATCTCGAAGTTCTTGGCGTTGCCGTCCGAGATGAGGGTCCCCGAGTCCACTAGCTTGATCTTCATGGTGATCCCGGCCTCCGCGAGCTGGGCCTGGATGACCTCCGCCTCCTGCACGTTGATCGGGATGTTGTTGGTGGTCATCGTGAACGTGAAGCCGCCCGCCTTGCCCGCCTCCGCGAGCTTGGCCTTGACCTTGGCCAGGTCGCGCTTGATGAACGGGATCGCGCGATCGTAGGCCCAGCTGGTGGGCGGGATGGGCCCGTTGGCCGGCACTCCCACGTTGAGCCATACCCCCTTCACGATCTGCTCGAGGTCCAGGGAGTAGGCCACCGCCTGCCGCAGGGCCTTGTTGTCGAACGGCGGCCGGGTGTGGTTGAGCTGGTACGCGAAGTCGGCGAGCGACGGCACGTCGAGCACCACCACGTTCCTGTCCGCCTTCACCGCGGCCACGTCGCGCGGCTGCACGTAGTCCATCACCTGGATCTCGCCCGCCTGCAGGCTCTGCAGCTTCACGGTGTCGTCCGGGATCGGACGGTAGCGGATCTGCTCCAGGTACGGCCCGCCCTGCTTGTTCCAGTAGGCGTCGTTGCGCCGGATCAGGAGGTGATCGTCCTTCACCCACTCCACGAACAGGAACGGCCCGGTGCCCGCGCCCTTGGCGTTGCGCTCGAGCTCGGGCCCGCGCTCCTGGGCGGTCTTGGGCGAGACCATCATCCCCGCGCGATCGGTGAGGGTGGCGAGCAGCGCCGCGTCCGGACGCTTGAGGTTGAGCTTCACGGTGTAGGCGTCGATCACGTCCACCGTGTCGATGCTCGCCACCTCGCCCTTGCGCACCGACTTGGGCTCGGTCTTCATGCGGTTGAAGTTGAACTTCACCGCCTCCGCGTTGAAGTCGGTCCCGTCGTGGAACTTCACCCCGCGGCGCAGCTTGAACACGATCGTCTTGGGGTCGGGCTGCTGCCAGGACTCGGCGAGTCCGGGCTTGATCCCGAGGTGGGCGTCGAGCGTCACGAGCGGCTCGTAGATGTTGTGGTAGACCTGCCGGTCGATCTTGCTGCCCGAGAAATGCGGGTCCATCGTGGCGGCCTCGATGTAGAAGCCCACCCGGAGGGTGCCGCCCTTCTTGGGCGCCTCCTGGGCCCACGCGGCTCGCGCGGGCGACAGCACGCCGGCGGCGAGGGCGCAGAGCTGCAGGAAGCCGCGGCGGGAGAGCGGGTCAGCCGGCTCGGGTCGGATCGCTGCCATGCTGTTCCTCCTGTGCGGATCGGGCTTCGAGGCCGGTCGTGGCCGGTGGCGCGGAGCGCCGACGCTCCGTCGAGCGACTCGCGGTTGCGGATTATGGAAGAGGGTGCCGGACCTGTCAAGGTGGCTTGACGGCCCTCCACCCCGGAAGTAGGCTGACTGCGCGCCGTCTGTGCATTGACCGTCCGACCCAAGGGAGCCGCCGTCATGCGCCAACGGGTCATCCACCTCGTCAACCCCAAGACGGACTCGCTGACTACCCGACCACTGTATGTGAATCGGGCGCTCTACTCCCCGCTCGCCGGGCTGCTCGCGGTGGCCGCGGCCATCCCGCGCGACCGGTACGAGGTCGTGCTGACCGACGAGAACATCGAGCGCGTCGATTTCGACCTCAAGGCGGACCTGGTCGGCATCTCGGCGATGACCAGCTACGTCAACCGTGGCTACGAGATCGCCGACACCTTCCGGGCGCGCGGGATCCCGGTGGTGATGGGCGGGGTCCACCCGAGCTTCATGGCGCGAGAGGCCCTCCGGCATTGCGACGCGGTGGTGATCGGCGAGGCCGAGCTCGTGATGGACCGGCTCCTGGACGATCTCGAGCGCGGAGAGATGCGCGGCACCTACCGGGCCGACCGGCTCCACCCGATGACCGGGCTCTCGATGCCGCGCTACGACCTGCTGAAGAAGCACCGGTACGTGAACCGCACGTTCGTGCAGACCTCCCGGGGCTGTCACCAGGGCTGTACCTTCTGCGCCGAGCCGCTCATGAACGGGCTCAAGTTCCGCTACCGCCCGGTCGACGAGGTGATCCACGAGATCGAGAACTGCGGCTCGCGCATGATCTCGATCAACGACGCCGACTTCTTCGGTACCGCCGAGCGCCCCAAGGAGGTCATGCGGGCACTGAAAGGACGCGGCGTCACCTGGCAGGCCGGTGTCACCTCGAAGCTCGCCCAGGACGATCGCATGCTCGAGCTGGCCGCGGCCAGCGGCTGCAGCATGCTCAGTATCGGCTTCGAGTCGATCTCGCGCCGCACGCTCGAGAGCGTGCACAAGCACGTGAATCGCCCCGAGACCTTCGCGGCGCTGGTGGAGAAGGTCCACTCCTTCGGCATCATGGTATTCGGGCTGTTCATGTTCGGCTTCGACGGCGACGACACCTCGGTGTTCGGGGAGACCGCGCGCTTCAACATCTCGGCCGGCTACGACGCCTGCGCGTACTCGGTGCTCACCCCGTACCCCGGCACCCTCACCTGGTACGAGCTGCGGAAGGCCGGTCGCATCGTCTCCTTCGACTGGGAGAAGTACGACCAGGCCAACGTGGTCTACCGTCCGGCGCGCATGTTGGGCGACGAGCTCAGGCTGGGTCAGACCGAGGCCTACGAGACGTTCTACGCGCCCGGGTCGATGGCCCGTCGCTTCCCGATCCGCGGCTCGCGTCATCGCCTGCAGTGGGCGATCTACAACCTGTTCATGAAGAAAGGCGCGGCCACCGACCGGAAGGACGCGGTGGCGCCCCCGACCGAGGCCCCGGACACTCTGCCGATGCCGCCCATCCTTCCGCTGAAGCGGGAGTGGCGAGAGGCCGTCCTGGAGGGCAGCGCGCCGGTCGAAGCCGCGCGGTAGACGCTACAGCCGGGTCTCGTCGACCTTGAGCCCGAGCCAGTGGCGGCCCACCAGCTCGTAGTGAGCCAGGCGCGCCTGCAGGTGCTGGCTGATCACGTGGACGTCCTGGAAGTGGCGCTGGATCGCGTTGCCGTCGTAGGCCGCGGTGGCCCCCGCCATGTTGTAGACCGCGTCCACCACGCCGACCGCCAGGCGGATGCCGTGGGTGGTGGCCAGGCGCAGGTTCGCGCGCTGGTCGAGGGTGAGCCCCTCCCCCCGGGTCACCGCCTGCCAGACGTCTCCCACCGCCTCGGTGAGGAAGGCCCGCCCCGAGCGCACCGCGGCCTCCGCGCGGCCCACCTCGTTCTGCACCATCACCTGGTCGCGCAGCAGGACGTCCATCGCGCGCGGGGTCTTGGTGGTGGCCAGCTCCACGAAGGTGGCGAGGCAGCTCCGCGCGGTGCCGAGGGCCACCGCCGCGTCGCCGGAGGCGAACACCAGCGTGCGCGGGATCTGGTAGAGCGGTCCCGTCTCGACCAGGGGCGCGGTGATCGAGCGCACCGAGCGCTCCTCGGGCACGAAGACGTCGTCCACCGCGAAGTGGTGGGTGCCGGTGCCCCGCATGCCGCGCACGTGCCAGGTGTCGAGCAGCTCGGCCTGGGCGCGGGGCACGAAGCAGTAGCGCTGCTCGGGCTGTCCCTCGTCGAGGCGCGGGCGGCCCTGCTCGATCACGGTGGCGTGCGCGGCGAGCCAGGACGCGTGCCGGCAGCCGGTGGAGAAGCCCTGCCGGCCGGTGACCCGGTAGCCGCCGGGCACCACCAGCGCCTGGGCGCTGGCCATCGGGGTGTTGGCCACCACGCTGCGCGGGGTGTCGATCCAGATCGCGCGCGCGGCGGCGTGCGGCATGCGCGCGGCGTAGGTGGCGAAGATCGCCACCTGGTTCGTCACCCAGCCGGTACTCGCGTCGCCCCGGCCGATCTCCTCGATGACCCGGATGTAGCTCGGCAGGTCGAGCTCCGCCCCCCCGATCGCCCGCGGCAGCCCGAGCTGGAAGAGACCCGCGTCCGCCATCGCCTCGAAGAGCGGCCGCGGCAGCTCGCGCTGCGCGTCCGTCTCCGCGGCGGAGGCACGGATCAGCGGCCCCAGGGCGCGGGCGGCCTCGAGGGGGGCGGAGCTCACCGGCTCACGCTCACTGGATCACGGAGCGGGGCGTGGCGACCAGGCGCGTGATCTTCATCTGCTCGCGGTCGAGCATCTGGGGGACCCGCGGCGCGATCTCGTTCTTCCAGTAGTCGCTCTGGTAGACGGAGTCGTAGAGCCGCTTGCGCTCCGCCTCGCTCTCGAAGCGGCGAATCCACACGTACACCGAGGCGTCCTCCTCGCCCACGAAGCTGCCCAGGACGACCATGCCCATCTTGACCTGGAACGGGATGATCTCCTCCTCCATGCACTTGACCCACTTCTCCTGCTGACCGGGGCGCACGTGGTACTGCCGGAGCTCGAACAGCATCGTCATCTCCTCGGTTCGGGTGCACTGCCCGCCAGCCACTCCGCGACCGCGACGCAGCCCGCGTGCTCCGGGCGGGCGCGCGCCAGATCCAGCGCGGTCTGCCTCTCGGCGTTACGCCGGGCCGGATCGGCCCCCGCCTCCATCAGGGCCTTCACCGCCTCCACCGCGCCCGCGTGCGCCGCCTCGTGCAGCGGCCCACCGCGCGCGCTCTCCACTCCCACCAGGCGAGGGTCCTCGGCCAGCCGCCGCCGCACTCTGGACACCCAGGCCACGCTGGCCGGGAAGCAGATGCCGAACGCCTCCGGCGTGCAGCCTAGCACGGGATCACGGAGCGCGGGGTCCGCGCCCGCCGCCAGCAGGAGGGCCACCACCGCCCGCACGCCCCCGAAGTAGGCCCAGTGCAGCGAGGTCGCGCCCGCGAAGGCGCGGAACGACAGATCGGGCCCGTGGGCGAGCAGCTCGCGGACCGCCGCCTCCTGGCCGCCGCGGGCGGCCACGTAGAGCGCGTCGGCCACGATCTCGGCCTCGGTCTCGGGCGGACACGGCAGGCGCGAGCCGTCGGCGGCGTAGCGCGAGCTGCCGGTGATCGAGGCCCGCGCTCGGAGCCGCCCGTCCGGACCGAAGAAGGCCCGGACCCGTGCCACGTCGCCCAGGCCGGCGGCGGCATAGAGGTCGGGCTCGACGCCGCCCGCCACGAGAGCGCGGGCGCAGTCGTGCGCCTCGATGGTCACCGCCCAGGACAGCGGGGTGTGGGCGGAGTGGGCGTAGACGAGGTGCGGATCCGCGCCGTGGCGCAGCAGCAGCGGGATGAGAGCCGCACGGTGCGCGTCGACCGCGGCCGTCAGCGGGGTGCTACCCTCCTCGTCGCGCGCATCGGCCAGCGCGGGCTCGGCCCCGAGGAGGCCTTCGACCGCCGCCGCGTCGCCGGCCCGGATGGCGGCGTGGAGGCGCGCGACGCGGTCCGGCTCCGGTCCCGCGAGCCGGCGGGCCACCTCGGCGCGCAGCGCGCGCCAGCTCGGGGCGTCGTGCTCGCGCGCGACCTCACGCTGGTCGTCGGCGAGGCGCGCCGCGGGGTCGGTCCGGCGCATCTCTTGGAGACGGTCCTTGGCGAGCTTCCTGAGGAACTCGAGGCTGGGACGATCGGGTAGCGGCATGACGCACCACCTTTCCCCGTGCCCGGTGTCCGCGGAATCGGGCGGAAGGTGGTCCCTTCGCGACGCCGAAGCAGGTGGGTTCGACCCTTCACGCGGACCGTGCGCCGCCTGGCCGGCTGGGACCGGAGTGTACTAGAATCCTCGGAGGTATGTCTCATCTCGTCTGCGGCTGCTGCCAGGGGAGCGTCGTCGTTCCGGCCGCGCTGGCGGCGGCGCGCGGGACGCGCCGCCCGGCCGGCGCGTCCCCGGGCGCGTCTCACGGCCGGCCGTCGCCCTCGCGGGACACGGCCCGCTCCTCCGCCAACCCCGGCGTCCAGGGCTACTCCCCGCCCCCGCCGCCGGTGAGCCCCATCAAGGGCCTGATCGACTTCCACACCCACGCCGCACCCGACATCTTCGGGCGCTCGCTGGACGACGACGAGCTGGCCACCCTGGCCGCGACCCGCCAGATGGAGGCGGTGGTCTTCAAGAACCACGTGACCCACACCGCGGACCGCGCGTTCCTGGTGCGCAAGCACGTGCCGGGCATCAAGGTGTTCGGCGGCATCACCCTCAACCGCGCGGTGGGCGGGCTCAACCCGCAGGCGGTGGAGTGGATGTGGCGGATGCAGGGCGGCTACGGCCGCGTGGTGTGGTTTCCCACCTTCGACGCCGACAACCACGTCCGTCGGGCCGGCACCGCGCCGGGCGGCATCCGGGTCCTCGACGAGCGCGGCCAGGTGCTGCCCGCCGCGCGGGAGGTCCTGAAGGTCTGCGCGCGGCAGAACCTGGTGGTGCAGACCGGCCACGCCTCCCCCGAGGAAGCGCTCGCCCTGATCGCGGCCGCGCGCGAGGAGGGCTGCGACCGCCTCGTGGTGACCCACGCCCAGTTCGACGTGGTCGGCATGAGCCTCGAGCACATGAAGCAGGCCGCCAGGCTGGGGGCCAAGCTCGAGCTCTGCGCGCTGCTCATGCTCGCGGGACCGACCTCCCCGCTCGAGTTCATGCACCACACCGCCCGCGTGGAGGTGGCGGAGACCGCGGCCCGCGTGAAGGCGGTGGGGGCCCAGCACTTCGTGCTCGGCACCGATCTCGGCCAGGCGGGCAATCCCACGCCCGCGGACGGTCTCCAGATGCTGGTGGCCGGCCTCATGAAGGAAGGCGTCACGCGCGATCAGATCCAGACCATGGGCCGCGAGACTCCCGGCGCGCTGCTCATGGGCTGACGGGGACCCGGCCCATGCCGATTCGAATCGAGGTGATCTGCACCGGTGACGAGGTCCTCACCGGCAAGATCGTGAACACGAACTTCAGCTACATCACCCAGAAGCTGGAGGACGTGGGCCTCTCGGTGGAATGGGAGACCACGGTGGGCGACGACCGGGAAAACCTCCTGCGCGCCTTCGTGCTCGCGGGCGAGCGGGCCGACGCGGTCATCGTCAACGGCGGGCTCGGCCCCACCGTGGACGACCTCTCGCAGGAGATCGCGGCCAAGGCGGCGGGGGTGGAGCTGGCCCTGAACGAGGCGTGGCTGACTCGCATGGAGGACTTCTTCCAGCGTCGCAGCCGGGTGATGCCGCCCAACAACCGCAAGCAGGCCATGCTGCCCACCACCGCGGAGGTCCTCGACAACCCCATCGGCACCGCGTGCGGCTTCGCGATGGACATCGGCCGGGCCCGCTTCTACTTCACGCCCGGAGTTCCGCGCGAGCTGCGCCGCATGCTGGAGGAGCAGATCATGCCGCGGCTGCTCGCCAAGGCCGGCCTGCCCGGCGCCATCTTCCTCAAGCGCTTCCACTCCTACGGCCTCGGCGAGTCGCACGTGGACTCGCTGCTCGCGGGGGTGGGGGACCTGGTGCCGGACGGCAGCGTCAAGCTCGGCTTCCGCGCCCACTATCCGCAGCTCGAGACCAAGCTCACCGCGCGGGGCCGCGACATGGACGACATCCGCCGCAAGCTCGAGCCGGTGGAGCGCGAGGTGCGCAAGCGGGTGGGCAACTTCATCCTCGCCGAGGACGACCAGACCCTGGAGAGCGTGCTCCTGCGCGAGCTGGGCCGCGCCGCCGCGAGCCTCTCGCTGGTCGAGACCTTCACCAGCGGGCAGATGGCGGCCCGGCTCGCCCACCTGCCCGGCGCGGAGGCAATCTTCCGCCGCGGCGTGGTGGCGCGCGCGCTGTCCGACGTGTGGACCGCGGTCGGCCTGCCGGGCGCGCCGCCCGCGGGTCCCCTCACCCCGCAGGTCGCGGAGACGGTGGCCCGCGCCGCGCAGGCCGGCACCGGGTCCACCCACGCCCTCGCGGTGCTGATCGATCTGGACGACGGGCCCGACCGCATCGAGTTCGGCGGCACGATCTGCCTCGCCATCGCGACCGCGACCGACGCGGCCTCGCGGAAGGCCCGCATCCTGGGCGGCCGGGAGTGGGTGCGCCTGGGCGCGGTCGAGATGGGTCTCGACTGCCTGCGCCGCTACCTCCAGGGCCTGCCGGTCCACGAGCGCATCGACTTCGAGAGGACGTGAGGCCTCCGCGATGATCTCGCCGGCCGAGAAGGCGGCCCGCTTCCGCGCGCTCCACGAGCGACCCGGCGCGTTCATCATCCCCAACCCCTGGGACGCGGGCACCGCGCGCCTGCTCGCCTCGCTCGGCTTCGAGGCCCTGGCCACCACCAGCCTGGGCCTGGCCAACTCGCTCGGGCGCGTCGACGGCACCAACTCGGTGTCCCGCGCGGAGGTGATCGAGAACTGCCGGGTGATCGCGGCGGCCACCGATCTGCCGGTCAACGCGGATCTCGAGAACGGCTACGCGGACGAGCCGCGTGCCGCCGCGGAGATGATCCGGCTCGCGGCGGAGGCGGGCATCTCCGGCGGCTCCATCGAGGACGCCACCGGGAACCCCGCCAACCCCATCTACGACTTCGCCCTCGCGGTCGAGCGCGTGCACGCGGCGGTGGAGGTGGCCCGCGCGCTCCCGGTGCCGTTCCTGCTGACCGCGCGGGCCGAGAACGTGCTCTTCGGTCGGGACCTCGACGAGGCGATCCGCCGGCTCCAGGCCTTCGAGCGGGTGGGGGCCGACGTGCTCTACGCGCCGGGAGTCCGCGACCTGTCCGCCATCCGCGCGGTGGTGTCCGCGGTGGGCAAGCCGGTCAACGTGGTGATGAGCGCGGCGGATCCGGATCTCACCGCGGCCCAGCTCGCGGAGGCCGGGGTCAAGCGCATCAGCGTGGGCGGGGCGCTCTCCCGCCTCGCCCTGGCCGCCTTCCAGCGCGGGGCGCGGGAGATGGCCGAGCGTGGCGGCTTCACCTGGATGCGCGACACCGTCCCCACCCGCGACCTCAAGGCGATCTTCCGGGAGTTCGCCTGAGGCTCATCGCGATGCGCCTGCGCAGCCACCTCGTCGCGCTCGTGCTGGCCTCGCTGGTGCCGATCCTGGCCTTCACCGCGGTGCTGATGCGGGAGAACGCGCACCTGCAGCTCGCGGCCACCGAGCGCGGCATGCGCGAGACCGCGGCCGCGGTGGCCCGCACGGTCGACAAGGAGATCGAGGGCACCATCGGGGCGCTGGAGGTGCTGGGCCAGTCCGAGCACCTCGACGCGAAGGACCTCCCCGCGTTCTACGCCCTGTGCGACCGGGTCACGCGGCAGCAGGGGCTGGTCAACATGCTCCTGTTCGAGGCCGACGGGCGCGCGCTCTTCCAGACCACCGTCCCCCTCGGCACCCCGCGGCCGGCCAGCCGGCGCCCGGAGGTCTTCCGGCAGCTGCGCGCCGAGCGGCGCGCGGTGATCTCCAACCTCTTCGACGGCGCGCTCACCCGCAACATCGTGGCGGTCTACGTGCCGGTCCTGCGCGACGGCGAGGTCCGCTGGGTGATCGCGGCCGGGGTGCGGGCCTCCGACTTCGGCGCGCTGCTGCGCAGCCAGCGCTTCGCCCCCGACACGGTGGCGGTGGTGCAGGACCGCGACCACGTGATCCTGGCCCGCAGCCAGGGCGAGACGGAAGCGGTCGGCACCCGCGTGGCCAATCCGAGCCCGGGCCGCGACGGATGGCTGCGGACCCGCCTGCGGGAGGGAACCGAGGTCTACGTGGCCTTCACCACCGCGCCGCTCTCGGGCTGGCGCATCTTGCTGGCCCAGCCGGTGGCCACCGTGGACGCCCCGCTGCGGCGCTGGGCCTGGCAGCTCGCGGCGGGCGCGGCGGTGGCGGCGGCGCTCGCCGGCGGCACCGCGTTCCTCTTCGGCCGGCGCATCGCGGGCGCGGTGGCGGGCCTGGTCCGCATCGCGCGCGCGGTGGAGCGGGGCGACCACGCCCCGCCCTCGCTTCGCACCCGGATCACCGAGGTGAACGAGGTCGCGGACCAGCTCTCCGCCGCCGCCGAGCTGGCCCGGGCCCGCGAGCAGGACACCGCCCTGCGGGAGCGCCAGGCCCACGCCATCGCGGAGGTCGCCCACGCCCTCGCGGCCTCGCCCGACCTCGACACCGTGCTGCGCACCGCGGTCAACGCGGTGCGGACCCTGGTGGGGGCGGACAGCGCGCGCATCGCGCTGGTGGACGAGGCGGGGCGCCTGATCATCCGCTACTCCACCGTGTTCTCCACCGCGATGCCGTCCGGCTTCGAGGTGCAGCGTGGCCACGGCATGGGCGGGCTCACCTGGGAGACCGGCAAGCCGTTGCGCACCGACGACTTCCCGAGCGACCCGCGCTTCCGCGACTCCATCTACATGCCCATCGTCCGGGCCGACCAGATCCGCTCCTGCCTCACGGTGCCGATCGCCACCGCCAGCGGAGTGGTGGGGGTGATCTACGCCAACCAGCTCACGGTGCGGCCGTTCAGCGAGGCCGACGAGGCGGCCCTGGTGACCCTGGCCGACCACGCGGCGGTCGCGGTGGAGAAGGCCCGGCTCCTGGCCCGCGAGCACGCGGCGCGCGCGGAGGCGGAGAGCGCCAGCCGCGGGAAGGACGAGCTGCTGGCCATGCTGGGCCACGAGCTGCGCAACCCGCTCGCGGCCATCGCCAACGCGGTGCACGTGCTGGACACCGACGGCGTCCCCCTCGAGATGGCCCGCCGGGCTCGCGAGATCATCGGGCGGCAGAACGCCCACCTCGCGCACCTCGTCGACGACCTGCTCGACGTGGCGCGGATCACCTCGGGCAAGATCGCGCTGGTGCGCCGGCCCGTCGAGCTCTCCCAGGCGGTGCGGCACGCGCTGGCCACCCTGACCGCGAGCGGCCGGACCGAGCGGCACCGCATCGGCCTCGATCTCGCGTCGGTGTGGGCGGACGTGGACGAGACGCGCTTCGAGCAGATCGTCACCAACCTGGTGGGCAACGCGCTCCGCTTCACGCCCGCGGCGGGCACCATCGAGATCACCCTGCGCGCGGTCGGGTCCGAGGCGGTGCTGCGCGTGCGCGACTCCGGGGTCGGCATCGCCCCCGAGATGCTGACGCGGATCTTCGACCTGTTCGCCCAGGGCGAGCGCGGCCCCGATCGCGGCGCGGGCGGCCTCGGCCTCGGGCTGACCCTCGTGCGCCGCATCGCGGAGCTGCACGAGGGGCACGCGGAGGCGGCCAGCGAGGGACCGGGCCGCGGCAGCACCTTCACGGTGACGCTTCCCGCGATCGCCGCGCCCCGCGCGGCCTCCCCCGCGCCGGCGGCGGCCGCGCGCGACGGCTCCGGCCCGCGGCGTATCCTGGTCGTGGAGGACAACGCGGACGCGCGCGAGATGCTCCACCACCTGCTCCGGCTGGCCGGCCACGCGGTGACCGAGGCCACCGACGGTCCCGGCGGGCTCGAGGCGGCCCTGCGCGAGCGGCCCGACATCGCCCTGGTCGACGTGGGACTCCCCGGCTTCGACGGCTACGAGCTGGCGCGCCGGCTGCGCGCCGCGGACGCGGGTGTCTACCTGGTGGCCCTGACCGGCTACGGCCAGCCCGACGACCGGCGGCAGGCCATGGAGGCGGGCTTCGACGCCCACCTCGTGAAGCCGGTGAGCCCGGACGCGCTGCTGGCCACGATCCACGCGGGCGCTCCCGGCGGGAGCGCGACGTGACCATCACGGTGACCCCGCTCACCCCGTGCTTCGCGGCCCGCGTCGACGGGGCCGACATCCGGCGCCCGCTCGACGACGCGGCCTGGCGCGCGATCCGCGCCGCGTTCGAGGAGCATTCGGTGCTGCTCTTCCGCGACCAGCCCCTCGACGACGAGGCCCAGATCGCGTTCAGCCTCCGCTTCGGGCCGCTCGAGGTCACCCGCAGCATGAATCCCGCCGCGGGCACTCCGTTCGCGCGCCAGTCGAACCTCGACATCAAGACCGGCGCGGTCATTCCGGCGGACGACCGGCGCATGGTCTACCAGCTCGCCAACATGCTCTGGCACTCCGACAGCTCGTTCAAGCCGGTGCCCTCGCTCTGCTCGCTGCTCTCCGGGCGCATCGTGCCCCCCGCGGGCGGGGCCACCGAGCTCGCGAGCGCGCGGGCCGCCTTCCCGTCGCTGCCGGAGCCGCTGCGACGCCGGGTCGAGGGGGCGGTCGCGGTGCACGACTTCTCGTGGTCGCGCGACCAGGTGCGCCCGGGCTTCTTCACCGCCGAGGAGCGGGCGGTCTACCCGCCGGTGCGCCATCCCCTGGTCCGGGCGAACCCGGTCAACCGCCGGCCCAACCTGTTCCTGGGCGCGCACGCCTCCCACGTGGAGGGGCTGCCCCTCGAGGAGGGCCGCGGCTGCTGCGGGCGCTGCTCGACCACGTGACCCGGCCGGAGTTCGTCTACCGCCACGAGTGGCGGGAGGGCGACCTGGTGGTCTGGGACAATCGCTGCGTGCTCCACCGCGCCACCCCCTACGACACCGTGCACCACAGGCGCCTCATGCAGCGCACCACGATCTCCGGCGAGCCCGAGCCGTGATCGACTACAAGCACCTGGTCCAGGACGATCGCATCCACGCCTCGCTCTACACCGATCCCGCGATCTTCGACGACGAGATGGAGCGGATCTTCCACCGCGGGTGGGTCTTCGTGGGCCACGCGAGCGAGATCCCGCGGCCGGGCGACTACGTCACGCGCACGCTCGGCCGGGAGCCGGTCATCATGGTGCGAGCCGGCGACGGGACGACCTCGGTGCTGGTGAACCGCTGCCGTCACCGCGGCACCATGGTCTGCCCCGCCGACCGCGGCCACGCGCGCACGCTCACCTGCCCCTATCACGGCTGGACCTACGACCTGCGCGGTGAGCTGCTGGGGGTACCCTACCCCGGCGGCTACGCGGGCTTCGACAAGGCCTCCCACGGCCTGCCCCGCGCGCCGCGCGTCGCGGAATACCGCGGCTTCGTGTTCGCGAGCCTCGCCGGCGACGGCATCCCGCTCGCCGAGCACCTGGGGCCGGCCACCCGGCTCATCGACCGCTCCTGCGACATCTCGCCCGAGGGCCTAGTCGAGCTCAGCGCGGGCTGGGTGCGCCACCGGTGCGCGGCCAACTGGAAGATGCTCCCGGAGAACGACAGCGACGGCTACCACCTCGGGTTCGTGCACATGGCGCTCTTCCGGACGATCCGGTCGCAGTATCAGAGAGTCGTGGGCGACGAGCGGTCGATCAAGGCGGTGGTGCGCGACTGGGGACGCGGGCACATCGAGATCGACTGGTCGCCCGGCTACGAGGGGCTCTTCGAGTGGCTCGGCAACGCCGCCGGCCCCGCGGTGGAGCGCTTCGTGGCCGCGATCGAGCGCCGCGACGGCCCCGAGGTCGCGCAGCGTCGCTTCCGCGAGGGCCCCGCGCACGCCCTGATCTTCCCCAACCTCTTCCTCGGCGAGACCAACATCGCGATCGTGCAGCCGGTGTCGGTGGAGGAGTGCGTGCACTGGCACACCCCGATGTTCTGGAAGGGCGTGCCGGAGTGGAACGGCCGGCTCCTCCGCATGGCCGAGGCCGGCATGGGGCCCGCGTCGTTCCTGATGCCGGACGATCTCATCGTGGCCGGCCGCAACCAGCTGGGCCTGCGCGCACGCACGAGCCCGTGGCTCCTGCTGGGCCGGGGCCTCGACCGCGAGACGGTGGACGGAGACGGGCGCATCGTCTCCCACGTCACCGACGAGACGACCAACCGCGGCTTCTTCCACCATCTGCGCGCCGTGATGTCCGAGGTCTGAGGCACCGCCGCCGGCGATGGTCTCCGAGGCCGACCACCGGGCCGTCGCCGACTTCCTCTACCGGGAGGCCCGGCTGGCCGACGAGGCCCGCTACGCGGAGTGGCTCGCGCTGTGGACCGACGACGGCGTCTACTGGGTGCCGGCCACCACCGAGCCGGACCCGGACCCCGAGCGACAGCTCTCGCACGTCTACGACAACCGGGCCCGCGTCGAGACCCGGGTGAAGCTGCTCCAGACCGGGGTGCGCTACAGCCAGGAGCCCGCCTCCCGCATGCGCCGACTCGTCTCCAACATCGAGGTCGAGGCGGCGGACGGAGGCGAGCTGGTCGCCGGCTCCAACTTCCTGCTCGCGGAGCTGGCGGTGCAGGCCGGCCGCGAGCTGCACTGGTGGGCCGGCCGCGCCACCCACCGCCTGCGCCGGGTCGACGGGCAGCTCCGCATGAGCCGCAAGACGGTGGTGCTGGTGAACGCGGCCGAGCCCCTGCCGAACCTCGCGTTCCTGATCTGAGGCGCGCGTGAAGCAGGTCCTCCTCGAGCGGTACGGCGCGCCGGCGGACGCGGTGCGCTGCGCGGAGGTGCCCGATCCCGGCCCGCCCGCGGCGGGCGAGGTGGTCTTCGACGTGCTCGCGTTCCCCATCAACCCCGCGGATCTGTCGATGTGCCGCGGGACCTACCGGCTGCGCCCGCCCTTGCCCGCCGGCATCGGCGCCGAGTGCGTGGGCCGGGTCACCGCGGTGGGCGCCGGCGTGACCGACGTGGCGCCGGGCGACCTCGTCATCGACCTGCAACGGGAGAACTGGACCCAGCGGCGGCGCGTGCCCGCCCACGACGTGATCCCGGTGCCCCCGGACCTCGATCGCCTCCAGGCCGCGATGCTCCGCATCAACCCGCCCACCGCGCTGCTGCTGCTGACCGACCTGGTGGATCTGAAGCCCGGCGACTGGCTGGTGCAGAACGTGGCCAACTCCGCGGTCGGGCGCTTCGTCATCCGGCTCGCGCGGGCGCGCGGCGTGCGAACCGTCAACGTGGTGCGGCGCGCGGCGCTCGTCCCCGAGCTGACCGCCCTCGGCGCGGACGTCTGCCTGGTGGACGGCCCCGAGCTGGCCGAGCGCGCGAGGGCCGCCACCGGGGGAGCCTCGATCCGCCTGGGCCTGGACGCGGTCTCGGGTCAGGCCACCGCGCGCCTCTCCCTCTGCGTGGGCGAGCGCGGCGTGGTCTGCAACTACGGCTCGATGAGCGGCGAGGACCCGGTGATGCCGAGGAGCAAGCTGATCGGCGAAGGGCAGAGCCTGGTGGGCTTCATCCTGGGCCGCGCGCTGGCCCCGCGCTCGCTCGGCGAGGTGCGCGCGATCTACGCGGAGCTGGGCGAGCAGGTCCGGGCCGGAGTGCTCACCGCGCCGGTGGAGCGCGTCTACCCGATCGAGGAGATCGCGCCGCGGTGGCCCACGCCGAGCGCGGGGAGCGCGCCGGCAAGATCCTGGTCGCCCCCAACGGCCCGCTCGTCTAGGCGCGGCGGGCGGCCACCAGGAGGAACGGCGGCCGCTGCCGCTCGTTGGCCCACTCCGGGTGCGCGGCCACCTGCTCCGCGCTCGGCCCCCACTCGTGGAGATGGGTCACCGTGAAGCCGGCCTCCACCAGCGCGTTCACGTAGGTCGCGATCGTGCGGTGCTGCTTGGTGACGGATCGGGCGAGCCACGTGGTCGTCCGCGGCCCCTCGTCGAGATAGCGGTCGAGCGGCCAGAGGGCGTGCCCCGCCGCGTCGGTGGTCCACTCGGGCCGCCCGGGCGCGGTGTAGAGCGGGTGCTCGATCGAGAACACGAGCGCGCCGCCCGCGCCCAGCGCCTCGTGGATCCGGCCCAGCAGCCGCGGCAGGGCGACGACGTAGTGGAAGGCGAGCGAGCTGTAGACCAGGTCGAAGGGGCCGGCCGGCGGCGCGAGGTCCTCGAGATCCGCGCGCACGTACTCGATCCCCGCATCCGCGGTCTCGGCCCGCGCGCGCTCCAGCATGCGCTCGGAGAGGTCGACGCCGATCACGCGCGCCGCGCCCTGGGCCCGCGCCCAGCGGCAGAGCCAGCCGTAGCCGCAGCCGAGGTCGAGCACCGCGCGGCCGCGGAGCGGCGGCAGCAGGGCCCGGAGCGCGGGCCACTCGGGCGCCGCGTCGAGACCGCCCACCGAGCGCGGCAGCCGGCCGTACTCGGCGAAGAAGCCCGCGTCGTCGTAGACGTTCTGGGTCAGGCGCGCTCGCTACGCTCGGATGACGGCGGCCAGGCTGTCCAGGCGCGGGAGGATCCTGTCGCGCGGCTCAGGGGCCAGGCCGAAGATGGCGCGCGCCACGCCGGCCGCGGCGAGGCCGTCGAGCACCTCACGCTTCGGCGGGGCGAAGAAGATCGAGACCGGCGCCGACTTCGGGTCGCGGCCGGCCTGCTCGAGGCGCCGCCGCAGCGCGGGGATCTTCTCCACCGGGTTCGTGTGCGGGCGCAGGATCGGCATCCAGCCGTCGCCGAACTCCACCACCCGGTCGAACGTCTTCTCGCCGTCGCCGCCGATGATCACGGGCGGATGCGGCTTCTGGAGCGGCTTCGGCTCGGACCAGATGCGGTCGAAGCGAACCAGCTCGCCGTGGAAGCTCGCCTCCTTCTGGGTCCAGATCGCCTTCATGGCCAGCACCCGCTCGCGCAGCAGGCGCCAGCGGCTCTTCCACGCGGTGCCGTGGTTGGCCATCTCCTCCGCGTTCCAGCCGCCCCCGATGCCGAAGAGCACCCGGCCGCCGGACAGCCGGTCGAGGGTCGCGATCTCCTTCGCGGTCACGATGGGGTCGCGCTCGATCACGAGGCAGATGCCGGTGCCGAGGCGCAGCCGCTTGGTGGCCCCCGCCGCCGACATGAGAGCGACGAAGGGATCGTAGGCCGACCAGTACTCGCGCGGCAGCTCGCCGCCACCCGGCCAGGGACTCTGGCGGCTGGCCGGGATGTGGGTGTGCTCGGGAAACCACACCGACTCGAAGCCGCGCTCCTCGAGGGCGCGCGCGAGCTCGTCGGGGGCGATCGAGTACTCGGTCGGGAACATCACGACGCCGTGGTCCATGACCCGGGATTGTACTACCCTGTCCGGCGAGCCGGCCATGGCCTCTTCCCGACACGTCATCGTCTGCGGCGCCGGCGTCGTGGGCGCCTCGGTGGCCTACTTCCTGACCCGCCGCGGCGTCCGGGTCACGGTGATCGAGCGCACCGGCGTGGCCTGCGCGGCCTCCGGCAAGTCGGGCGGCTTCCTCGCGCTGGACTGGTGCGACAACACGCCGGTCGAGGGGCTCGCCCGCGCGAGCTTCGCGCTCCACGCCACGCTCGCCCGCGAGCTCGGGGTCGACTACGGCTACCGTCGCATGGACACCTACGTGGCGGCGGCGCGGGAGACCGGCCGCGTGGGGGGCCGCCATCGCGGGCCATCCCCGGCGTGGATCGACGGGCCCGCGGTGGTGGGCGGCGCGCTCGGCACCACCGAGACCACCGCGCAGGTGCACCCGGCGCGCTTCACGGAGGCCCTGGTCGACGCGGCCCGTCGGGACGGCGCGATCGTGCACACCGGCGTGGTGGAGGCGGTGGCGGTGCGCGACGGCGTCGCGCACGGCGTGGTGGTGAACGGCCATACTCACGAGGCCGACGCGGTGGTGCTCGCGCTGGGCCCGTGGACGGCGCGCGTCGAGGGCGTGCGCCTGCCGCGCATCCACGGGCTGAAGGGTTACAGCGTCACGCTCGACGCGCCGGACGTGCCCCCGGACGCGGTCTTCATGGACTACCGCACCGCGGACGGCCTGGCCCTCGAGCCCGAGATCATCCCGCGCCCCGACGGCACCGTCTACGTCTGCGGCATGGCCGACCGGCAGCCCCTGCCCGAGTCGGCCGAGGGCGTTGAGGTGAGCGAGGCGGGCTGCGCGGTGCTGGCCCGCGCGGCCGGCCGCCTCTCCGCCACGCTGGCCGCCGCGGCCATCACGCGGCGCCAGGCCTGCTACCGACCGGTCACCGACGACGGCATCCCGATCATCGGCCCCGTCCCGGGCGCGCGCGGCGCCTACGTGGCCACCGGTCACGGGCCGTGGGGCATGCTGAACGCGCCGGCCACCGGGCTGGCGCTGGCCGAGCTCATCACGGACGGGGCCGCTCGCGCGGTCGACCTCGAGCCGCTCGGTCCCGCCCGCCTCCGGACGGCCTCGCCCGCCTCGAGGGGCGGCTGAAGTTATCCACACTTATCCATACATATCCACAGGGTGAAACAGTCGCCCGGGCGGGCACTTACCGAACTGAATCCGAAAATCGCGGTTGACAAGGTGCGGTCGGTTGCTTATGGTCTGGCGGCCAAAACTCAGCAGGAGGGCCGCCGTGGAAGCATCCGCTACCGTCTCCAGCCCGGACCCAAGTGAGCCCCCGCCCGCCCGTCTCATCGAAGCGACGGGCCTCCTCCACGACATCCGCGTCTCGCTCGACGCGCGCTGCGAGACGGAGAGCGAGGAGGACGAGGGGCGAGAGATCCCGTGGCTCGGCGTCGGCGTGGCGCTCGCCGCGTTCCTTCCCACGTTCCTGTCGATCGTCCTGGGCGGGCCCCTGCTGCTCGCGACGGCCATCCCTCCCGCCAGGCAGGGGCCGGCGCTGGCCCAGGTCGGCGGGCCCCCGCTCCCGACCGCGCCGACCGAGGCGCTCTCGTGGCCCGACGACCGCCCCCTCGGCAACGCGTGGAACCAGGGTGACGGGGTCGCTCCACGGCCCGATGGCGGCCCGACGAAGGCAGTCAAGCTCGCGGCGACCGACGTGGTGACGTGGACGCGCGCCGCGGCGCTGGCGGACGAGCAGGCCGCGGTCCGTCTCGCCGGCTCCCTGCGCAGTCAGGGCTACCGGGTCGACGTGCGCCGGGAGGACGACTCCACGCTTCCGTGGGTGCTCTGGACCACCAAGGGGCCCGCGCGCCGCTCACCGAAATAACCCGCGTCGCGGTCCGACGCGGCCGGCCCCGGAGGCGTCATGCGACGACCCATGCTCCCCGCTCTCGTCTTGCTGGTGCTGGCCTCGCTCATCGCCCCCGCTCCCGCGGCCGCCGCGCCCGAGGGCACGCTGACCTGGGGCATCCACGTCACGCTCGCGCCCAAGTGGCTCGACCCCGCCGACACCGAGGCGTTCATCAATCCGTTCATGGTGCTCTACGCGGTGCACGACGCGCTGGTGAAGCCGATGCCCGCGGGCGAGAACACCCCGAGCCTGGCCGAGTCGTGGACCCAGTCGAAGGACGGCCTGGTCTACGAGTTCGTGCTGCGCAAGGGCGCGCGCTTCCACAACGGCGATCCGGTCACCGCGGAGGACGTGAAGTTCTCCTTCGACCGCTACCGCGGGGCGGCCGCCAAGCTGCTCCACGACCGGGTGCGCGAGGTGCAGGTGGTCGACGCCGGACGGGTGCGCTTCCACCTGAAGGAGCCGTGGCCCGACTTCATGACGTTCTACGGGACCTCCGCCACCGGCGCGGCGTGGATCGTGCCCAGGAAGTACGTGGAGAAGGTGGGCGAGGATGGCTTCAAGAAGGCGCCGATCGGCGCCGGCCCTTACCGCGTGGTGAGCTCCACCCCGGGCGTGGAGCTGGTCATGGAGGCCTTCGAGGGGTACTGGCGCAAGGTCCCCTCGGTGAAGCGCCTCGTGTTCCGCAGCATGCCGGACGAGACCACCCGGGCCGCCGCGCTCAAGGCGGGCGACGTGGACATCGCGTACCTGCTGAGCGGGCCCACCGCCGAGGAGGTGAAGCGCACCCCGGGCCTCCGGCTGGCCGCCGCGATGCCGCCCGGCGTGGTCTTCCTCGACCTCCCCGAGCAGTGGGACCCGAAGTCGCCGTGGCACGACCTGCGGGTGCGGCAGGCCGCCGGCGCGGCGCTGGATCGGGCCGCGCTCAGCCAGGCCGAGACCCTCGGCCTCTCCCGCCCCACCGGCGGGCTGATCCCGCGGGTGCTCGACTTCTCGCGCGCCTACGATCCGCCCGCGTACGATCCGGCCCGGGCCAAGCGTCTGCTCGCGGAGGCCGGCTATCCGAACGGCTTCGACGCGGGCGACCTCAGCCCGTTCCCGCCCTACTTCTCGCTCGCGGAGGCGGTGGGCAGCTACCTGCAGGCGGTCGGGGTGCGCACCCGCATGCGCACCATGGAGCGCGCCGCGTTCCTCACCGCGTGGCGGGAGAAGAAGCTCCGTGGGGTCATCATGGGCCTGGGCGCACCGGCCGGGAATGCGGCCACCCGGATCGAGGTCTACGTCACCAGGGGCGGCATCTACTCCTCCGGCGAGGTGCCGGAGATCGAGGCCCTCTTCCAGCGGCAGGCGCGCGAGCTCGACCGCAAGAAGCGCGAGGGCATGCTGCACCGGATCCAGCAGATCATGTACGATCGCGCGATGTACGTCCCGATCTACGAGCTCGCCTTCCTGTGGGGTGTAGGCTCTCGGGTGGACGAGGCGTGCGTGGACCACATCAAGGGCTTCTCGTACTCCGCGCCGTACGAGGATCTGCGGCTCAGGACGCCGCGATAGGAGCCCGACCCAGGAGAGAGACCGCTCATGGACATCGTCGATTCCCAGGTGCACCTCTGGGCCGCGGAGAGCCCCACCCGACCCTGGCCGCCCGGCCGCGCCCCGGAGGCGCAGAAGCCGTACCAGATCCTGAAGGAGTCGCTGCTCTTCCAGATGGACCTCGCCGGGGTGCGGCGGATGGTACTCGTCCCGCCCTCGTGGGAGGGCGACCGCAACGACATGGCGCTGGAGGCGGCGCGCACCTACCCCGACCGCTTCGCGGTCATGGGCCGCCTCGCGCTCGGCGATCCGGCGAGCCGCGCGCAGGTGGCGGACTGGCGCAAGCAGCCGGGCATGCTCGGCATGCGCTTCACGTTCCACAACGAGCACTACCGTCACTTCCTGACCGACGGCACCGCGGACTGGCTGTGGCCCGCGGCCGAGAAGGCGGGCGTGCCGCTGATGGTGCTGGTCCCGGGCGCGCTCGACCACCTCGACCGCATCGCGGCCCGCCATCCCGGCCTGAAGCTGGTGATCGACCATGTCGGCATCAGCGTGCGCGGCAAGGCCCCTCGGGTCTTCGAGGAATTGCCCGCGGTGTGCGCGCTCGCCAAGCGCCCGAACGTGGCGGTGAAGGCCTCGGGGATGCCGTCGCTCTCCGCCCAGCCCTACCCGTTCCCCGATCTCCACGACGCGATCCGTCGGCTGGTCGACGCCTTCGGGCCCCGCCGCGTCTTCTGGGGCACGGATCTCACCCGCATGCCGTGCACCTACTACGAGTGCATCACGCTCTTCACCCAGCACCTGCCGTGGCTCACCGGTGAAGACCTCGAGTGGGTGATGGGGCGTGGGGTGTGCGAGTGGCTGGGGTGGCCGCTGACGCGGGCCGACTGATCCGGCGACTCGGGGGCCGCGCCTATCGCTCGTCCCTCGGGGCACATCGCCTCATGTCGCGCGCACTCCTCGCGCGCCAGAACCTGCGCCTCCGCCACCTGGGTCGGTCGTCCCGTGCGCCATGCCGGATCATCGTCACCACGGACTCCGAGTTGCCGGCGCTCGCCTGGGTGTGCCGGCGCGAGGGGCCTCTCTTCGACTTCACCGTCGGTCCCGGCGTGGAGACCGGTAACCGGGGGTTGTTCGAAGGCGTCTGGACCGGCGACTTCGCCCGCATGGACCGGATGGCGTCGTGCCTGCACTTCGGCTCCGGTGCCGTCTTCGAAGCGCGCGTCCTCTTCGTTCCCCCGAAGCATCCGCTCGAGCATCTGTACGTGTTCCGGGACAAGCATCGCGACGCGGATTACGTGTCCAACTCCCTGTGCTTCAGCCTCGCGGCGGGCGGAGCGCTTCCCGGCACCCGCGCATTCGAGCGGATCGCCCCCGTCGTGGTCGAACGGACCCACGCCGCGACGGCACGCGGCGTGTATCGCGACGATCCGATGGTCGCGGAGGACGACACGTTCGCGCTCCTTCGCGTCATCCACAACAACTTCTACCTCGAGCCCGGCGGACGCATCCGATTCTCGCAGCCCTACCTCGGCCGCACCTTCCCGCGCTTCGAGGACTACCGGCGGTTCCTGAGCGACAGCCTCGCCGCCCTCTTCGCCAACGCCACGCACCCGGCCCGACGGCGGCCGCTCCCGCCGCTCACGACCGTATCGAGCGGCTACGACTCTCCGGCGGTGGCGGCGCTGGCCAGGGAGCACGGCTGCCGCGATGCCGTCACCATCGCGGCCCGGATCGGGGACGCGGAGGACTCGGGACGCGAGATCGCGGAGCAACTCGGGCTTCGGGTCCGCGAGTTCCCACACGTCTCGGGGCGGCATGTCGCGGCCCTGCCGATGCGGCTCGAGGGTCGGCTCGCGGAGCAGGCACGGGAGTTCGTGGCCACCGCGGGCATCGGGGACGACGTCACCTTCCTCGCGTTCGAGCCGGCCCTCGCGGGCCGGACGCTGCTCACGGGGGCGTGGGGCGATTCCATCTGGGCACGACTGGCCGACGTGCCCCCCGGTCTGCCGGTGCGGACCAGGTTCGGCAAGAGCCTCACGGAGTACCGGCTGCGGGTGGGCTTCGCACACGTCCCAGTTCCCTTCATCGGCGGCCTATTCCCGCGCTCCATCGTGGCGATCTCGCAGAGCGCCGAGATGGCCGCCTACTCGGTCGGGGGTGCGTACGACCGGCCCATCCCACGCCGCATCGCCGAGTCGGCTGGCGTCGACCGTGCCGCCTTCGGGAGGCTCAAGGTCGCGACCTCGCCCGATCCGCTGAACCAGGCCGCGCTCTGGAGGCCGGCCGTCGAGCACGTGATGACGCGCTACGCGGGCCGCAACGGCTCCGAAACGGGCCAGCCGCTGACGCGGGCCTGAGCGCGACGGGGACGTGCGCGATCGGGGCGCCGGACGCCGCGTCAGCGACCGGCCGGCTCCAGGCGGAGAATCCGGCCGCGGTTCTCGTCGGTGAGAAGGTAGAGCCCGCCGTCGGGGCCCTGCCGCACATCGCGGATGCGCTCGCCCGGCTCGTGGAGGTAGCGCTCCTCCAGGGTCACGCGCCCGTTCTGCAGGCGCAGACGCACGAGGCCGCCGGGACGCAGCGAGCCGACCAGCAGGTCGCCACGCCACTCCGGGAACGCGGAGCCGGTGTAGAAGACCGCGCCCGACGGCGCGATCACCGGGTCCCAGTAGTAGACCGGCTGCTCCATGCCCGGCTTCGACGTGCCGATGCCGATCTTCGCGCCCGAGTAGTCGAGGCCGTAGGTGATGATCGGCCAGCCGTAGTTCTTGCCCGGCTCCGGATGGTTGAGCTCGTCGCCGCCCATCGCGCCGTGCTCCACCGTCCACAACCGGCCCTCCGCATCGAGCGTGGCGGCCTGCACGTTGCGGTGGCCGTAGGACCAGATCTCGGGTAGCGCGCCCGCGGGGCCCCCTGAAGATGCCGCGAACGGATTGTCGCGCGGGATCGAGCCGTCGGGATTGATGCGCACGACCTTCCCGAGCGTGACCGAGAGGTCCTGCGCCCGGTCGCGGTAGCCGAACCGCTCGCCGAGCGTGACGAAGAGCGTGCCGTCGGGGCGGAACACCAGCCGCGAGCCCCAGTGGTTCGGCCCCTCTACCTTCGGCTGCTGCCGCCAGATCACCTGGGTGTCCTCGAGCCCGCCCGGCCCGAGCCGGCCGCGCGCCACCGCGGTGCCCGCGCCGCCCGACCCGGGCTCGGAGAACGAGAGATACACGAGGCGGTCCTGGGCGAAGGTCGGGCTCAGCGCGACATCGAGGAGGCCGCCCTGTCCGCGCGCGTACACCGCGGGCACGCCGCTGAGCGGCGCGGACAGAGCGCCGCCCGCGGCCACGATGCGCAGGCGCCCGGGCCGCTCGGTGACCAGCAGGCGCCCATCGGGCACGAACGCGAGCCCCCACGGGTGCTCGAGCCCGCGCGCCACGTCCACCACCCGCGCGGGCAGCTTCTGCCACGCCGGCGTGGGCGAGCGCGGCGCGTCCTCCGCCCATGCCGGTCCGGCCACCAGGAGCACCGCGACGAGCGCGAGCCGGCCGACTGCCCGCCGAACCGTCGATCTACTCAAGGATCTGATCCGCCTGCTGCAGAAGTGATTCCGGAACAGTGAGCCCGATCGCCTTGGCGGTTCGTGCATTGATGGCCAGCTCGAATTTCGTCGGCTCCTCCACGGGCAAGGTCGCGGGACGGGCACCCTTGAGGATCCGGTCGACCACGACCGCGCCGTACCGGAACAGCGCGACGAAATCGGTACCGTACGACATCAGCAACCCGCCCTCGGTCCACCCGCGATGGCTCCCCGACGTGGGGAGCCGGTGGACGATGGCGCGCTCCGCGATCCGGCCGCGCTGAACCCCGAGCGTCGCGTCGCCCAGGACGAAGAGCGCGCCGACCCGCTCGCGCTCGATCGTCGCGAAGGCACGATCCAGGTCGGCGGTTCCCGGTCCCTTGACTCCAACCGGGACGATGGTCAGCCCCAGGGGCGGAGCGGCGGCGCGGACGGTCTGCAGCTGAGGCGCGGTGCTGGGGTTGGCGGGATTCCACAGGACCCCGACCCGGGAGACGGCGGGCACGAGCTGCTTGAGCAACGCCAGCCTCTTGGGGACCAGATCGGCGTGCGCGTCGGCCAGGCCGGTGACGTTTCCACCCGGGCGGGCGAGACTGGCGACGAGGCCCGTCCCGATCGGATCGGGCTCACCCATGAACACGATGGGGACCCGGTTCGTTGCCTGCTTGGCCGCGAGCGCGGCGCCGGCGGGCGCGGTGACCAGCACGTCGACCTGGAGACGAACGAGCTCCGCGGCCAGCGCCGGGAGGCGCGCGACCTGTCCGGCCGCATACCGCTCCGTGATCACGAGCGTGTCGCCCTCGACGTGGCCGTGCTCTCGCAGGCCCGCCCGGAAGGCGGCGAGCCAGGGCTTGTGCTGGGCGAGGTCCACGGCGACCAGTGAGAGATAGCCGATTCGCCGGGGACCCGCCGATTGCGCGGCCAGCGACCGTGGCGCAGCCAGGACACAGCCGGCCACGGCCCCGATGAACGCGCGCCGCTCCGGACAGGCTCCAGGTTTCAGAATGCGACCGGCAGCGAGACCAGGCCCCGCAGGGTGAGGCTCTGGCGGTGCTCCGGCCGCTGGGAGGCCAGGGCCAGCTTCGGCAGGCGCCGCAGCAGGGTGCTGATGGCGATCTGCCCCTCCATGCGGGCGAGCGGGGCGCCGAGGCAGAAGTGGATGCCCATGCCGAAGGCGATGTGGCGGTTGTCGGTGCGCGTGATGTCGAGACGGTCGGGATCCGGGAACTGGGCCGGGTCCCGGTTGGCCGCGCCCAGGAACGGCATCACCATCTCGCCCTTGGGGATGGTCTTGCCGCCGATGACGAGGTCCTCGCTCGGGATGCGCGCGGTGCGCTGCACCGGCCCGTCGTAGCGCAGCAGCTCCTCCACCGCGCTGCCGATCAGGCCAGGATTCTCCCGCAGCCGCCGCAGCTGCTCGGGATGCTTGAGCAGGGCGAGCGTGCCGTTGCCGATCAGGTTCACGGTGGTCTCGTGGCCCGCCACCAGCAGGAGGATGCAGCTGGCGAGCAGCTCCTCCTCGCTCAGCTTGTCGCCCGCCTCCTCGGCCGCGATCAGGGCCGAGAGCATGTCGTCCCGCGGGGCGGCCCGCCGCTCCGCGATCAGCGCGCGGAAGTACTCGGCCAGCGCCCGGCGCCCGCTCACGCTGCGCTTGCCCACCTCGGAGTCGGGCGGCAGCATGATCGCGTCCAGGCCGCGCGCGATGTCGAGGCCCCAGTGCTTGAAGCGCTCGTGGTCCTCCACCGGCACCCCGAGCATCTCGCAGATCACGATGACCGGCAGCGGGTAGGCGAACTCCTCGATCAGGTCCATCTCGCCGCGGCGCTCGATCTGGTCCAGCAGGCCGTCCACGATCTGTTGGATGCGCGGCCGCAGGCTCTCGAGCGCCTTGGGAGTGAAGGCCTTGCTGACCAGCCCGCGCAGGCGCGTGTGATCCGGCGGGTCGCGGTCCAGCATGGAGAGGCCGAGTCCCGGCGGCACCGCCATCCCGAAGCGGGCGGCCACGAACGCCGCGATGGGCTCCTTGATGAGGCGGGGATCGCGCAAGCTCGCGATCACGTCCGCGTAGCGGGTGAGCACCCAGAAGCCGAGCGGGCTGTGGTGGACCGGGTCCTCGCGGCGGAGCACGTGGTAGGTCGGGTAAGGATCCTCCACGAACGCGGGGTCCATCGGGTTGAACTGGACGTCGGCCATGTGTGGTGTCCCCTCCCGCGGCCATTCTACATCTGCTAGAGTCTCGACACCCTCCCGGCGTGGAGGGAAAGGAGAGGCCATGGCCACGATCACCGGCTCGGAAGTGCTGGCGCAGGCGCTCAGGTCCCAGGGTGTCGACACGATGTTCTATCTGATGGGCGGGCCGATGCTGGAGACCGAGGCCGCCTGCATCAGCCTGGGCATCCGGGCCATCGACACCCGCCACGAGCAGGCCGCGGCGCTGGCCGCCCACGCCTGGACGCGGGTGACGCGCCGGCCGGGCGTCGCCATGGGCTGCTCCGGTCCCGGAGCGATCAACCTGGCCACCGGGGTGGCCAACGCCTTCATCGACTGCGCTCCGCTGGTCGCCATCGGCGGCTCGAGCCCGCGCGTGTACCTGGGCATGGAGGCCTTCCAGGAGATCGACCAGGTCGCGATCATGAAGCCCATCACCAAGTGGGCCGAGCGCATCTACGACGCCCGGCGCATCCCGGACGTGGTGGACACCGCGTTCCGGCAGGCGACGTCGGGCCGCCCCGGCCCGGTCTACATCGACATGCCGGGCGACATCCTGGGCGAGAAGGTCGAGGGAGAGCAGCTCCACTACCCCGGCCCCTGGAAGCCCGCGCCGCGGTCGCTCGGCGATCCGGGCGCGGTGCGCGAGGCCATCGATCTCCTCGCGAAGGCGGAGCGCCCGGTGATCATCGCGGGCAGCGGCGTGTGGTGGTCCGACGGCGCCGCCGCGCTCCAGGTCTTCGTGGAGGCCACCGGCATCCCGTTCTACACCACCCCGATCTCCCGCGGCCTGATCGCGGAGGATCACGAGCTGGCGTTCCTGAACGCGCGCAGCAAGGCCTTCACCGAGGCCGACGTGGTGCTCGCGGTGGGCACCCGCTTCAACTGGGTGATCCAGTTCGGCCGGCCGCCCCGCTTCGCGGCGGATCTCAAGGTGATCCACGTCGACGTCAACCCGGGGCAGCTCGGGCACAACCGCCACGTGGACGTGCCGATCGCGGGCGACGCCCGGGCGGTGCTGGAGCAGCTGCGGGTGGAGGCGGAGGGCAAGATCGCCCCGAAGCGCTACGCGGCCTGGACCGGCAAGCTCCGCACCCTCGACGCGGAGAAGGGCGCCGAGCAGGACAAGGCCATGTCCCGGGAGGAGACGCCGATCCACCCGCTGCGCCTCTGCAAGGAGGTACGCGACTTCATGCGCCGCGACGGCATCCTGGTGGTGGACGGCCAGGAGATCCTGAACTTCGGCCGCCAGGCCATCCCGACCTACGTGGCGGGGCATCGCCTCAACTCGGGCACGTTCGGCACCATGGGCGTGGGGCTGCCGTTCGGGGTGGGCGCCAAGGTGGCCAAGCCCGACAAGCAGGTGCTGGTGCTGCACGGCGACGGCTCCTACGGCATCAACGCCATGGAGATCGATACCGCGGTCCGCCACAAGATCCCGGTGGTGGTGGTGATCAGCAACAACGGGGGCTGGACCGCGGACGCCCCGTGGACGCGGCCGCTCCCGAAGCCGGGCCGCAACCTCGGGCACACCCGCTACGACCGGGTGGCCCAGGAGCTCGGCGCCCACGGCGAGTACGTGGAGAAGCCGCACGACATCCGCCCCGCGCTGGAGCGCGCGTTCGCCTCGGGCAAGCCGGCGGTGGTCAACGTCATCACCGACGGGAAGGCGCGGGCTCAGACCGTGCGCTTCTCGGCCTACACGACCTAGCGCGACCGACAGCGCGCGACGGAGGCCCCGACCATGGCCCAGGCCCTCGCCGGAATCCGCGTCCTCGACCTCACCCAGTACGAAGCGGGTCCGTCCGCGACCCAGATGCTGGCGTGGCTGGGCGCCGACGTGATCAAGATCGAGCCGCCCACTGGCGAGCCGGGCCGCACCGCGCTCTCCGACAAGCGGGGCGAGGACGCGTGGTTCTTCGTGCTGCTGAACTCGGGCAAGAAGGGCGTCACGCTCAACCTCAAGTCGGAGCGCGGGCTCGCCATGTTCCGGGAGATGGTAAAGTCCGCCGACGTGCTCGTGGAGAACATGGGCCCCGGCGCGATGGAGCGCCTCGGGCTCGGCTGGGAGTCGCTGCAGAAGCTCAACCCGCGGCTGATCGCGGCCTCGGTGAAGGGCTTCGGGGGCGGCGGCCCCTACGCGGACTACAAGAGCTTCGAGTGGATCGCCCAGGCCATGGCCGGCGCCATGAGCATGACCGGCTCGCCCGACGGGCCGCCCACCAAGGCCATCGGCGGCCTCGCCGACACCGGCGCGGGCCTGCACGCCGCCATCGGCATCCTCGCCGCGATCATCCAGCGCCAGACGACCGGCCGGGGCCAGCAGGTGGAGGTCGCCCAGCAGGAGGCGGTGGTGAACCTGCTCCGCATCCACCTGCGCGAGAGCTACGCCACCGGCAAGCCGGCGCCGCGCCAGGGCAACCGCTCCGCGGCCGCCGCGCCGTCCAACATCTACCGCTGCCGCCCCGGCGGGCCCAACGACTACGTGTTCATCCACTGCGCGACCGCCGACATGTGGAAGTCGCTGACGCGTATCGTGGGCCGGCCCGAGATGGCGGACGACCCGCGCTACCATGACCGCCGCGACCGCGTGCAGATCGTGGACGAGATCGACGCGATGATCGAGGCGTGGACCGAGAAGCGGAGCAAGCACGAGGTGATGGAGATCCTGGCCAGCGCCGGCGTGCCCTGCGGCGCGGTGCTCGACTCCACCGAGGTGCTGGGCGACCCGCACCTGCGCCAGCGCCGCTTCGTGACCGATCTGGAGCACCCGCGCCGCGGCCCCTACCCGATGCCGGGCAACCCGGTGCGCCTTTCCGAGTCGCCCACCGACGTGACCCGCTCGCCGATGCTGGGCGAGCACAACACCGAGGTCTACCACCGCCTGCTGGGCTACACCCCCGACCAGCTCGACCAGCTCAAGCGCGACGGCGTCATCTGATCTACTTCCTCCCCTCCCCCTCTAACGCTCTCCCCTCAGGGGAGAGGGCAGGGTGAGGGGTGGTCCAGAGGAGATTAGCCTTGTCCGACAACCAAGCCGTCGTCGTCGACCCGCAAGCCGCCAACCGCCTCGTCCTCCGCCCCGTCCCCGCCCCCACGCCCGACCGCGGCGAGGCCGTCGTCCACGTCCGCGCCATCTCGCTGAACCGCGGGGAGGTCCGTCGCTCCACGATGGCCCCCGCCGGCTGGCGCCCGGGCTGGGACCTGGCCGGCACGGTCGAGCGCACGGCCGCCGACGGAACCGGCCCGAAGGCTGGCACCCGCGTGGTGGGCTTCCTGCCGGAAGGCGCGTGGGCCGAGCGCGTGGCCGTCCCGACTCACGCCCTGGCCGAGCTCCCCGAGAAAGTCACGTTCTCCCAGGCCGCGACCTTCCCCGTCGCCGGCCTCACCGCGCTCCACGCCCTCGGCAAGAACGGACCGATCCTCGGCAAGCGCGTGCTCGTCACCGGCGCCACCGGCGGCGTGGGCGACTTCGGGGTCCAGCTCGCGCGCCTCGGCGGAGCACACGTCACCGCCGCGGTGCGCCGCGCCGACCAGTCCGCCGCGGTCCGCGCCCTCGGCGCCCACGAGGTGACGGTCGGCGACGACATCCCGGCCACGCCCAGGTACGACCTGGTCATCGAGTCGGTGGGCGGCCGCACCCTCGGCACCGCGCTGGCCGCCCTGGAGCGGGGCGGTGTCTGCGTGACCCTCGGCGTCTCCGCGTCCGCCGAGGTGACCTTCGACGCGCGGACGTTCTTCGCCACCGGGCGCACCCAGCTCTACGGCTTCTACCTCTTCACCGAGCTGGGCAACGAGCCGGCCGCGATCGGGCTCAAGCGCCTGGCCGACATGGTGGCCGCGGGCCAGATCGCGCCGCACATCAGCGTGGAGCGGCCGTGGAGCGAGATCGCCCAGGTGGCCGCGGACCTGATCGCCCGCAAGTACCCGGGCAAGGCGGTGCTGACGCTCTAGGACACGCGCGTCAGCGGAAGCGGGGGATCACCTTCTCCGCGAAGAGCTCGAGCGTCTTCTTGCAGCGGTCGCGCTCGAGGATGCCCTGGCCGAAGAGCAGGAACACCTCGCGGAACGGCACGTGACGGGCCGCGCTCTCGATCATGCGGCTGACCGTGTCCGCGTCGCCGATCAGGAGCGGCGGCCGGTCCTGCCCGAAGGGCACCGACCAGCTGTCCCACATCCAGAGGCAGTCCTCGGCCCACGCCTCCGCCTCGCTCTTGGTATCGGCCAGCACGAGGTAGCCGCCCCAGGCCGCCTCCTCGCCGCGCGGGACGTTCCGGCCGTGCCGCTCGGCGACCTCGCGGTAGCGCCGCCAGAGCATCTCGCAGAAGTCCATCTCGCCCGCCATCACGATCGGCTTGCCGCCCTCGCGCGCCCAGTAGAGGGAGGTCTGGAGGCTGTGGGTGAAGCCGGAGTAGACCGGGATCGGGTTCTGGAGCGGGCGGGGCGCGATGCCGACCTCCCGGATCGCCCCGCTCGCATCCACGCCGCGGCCGTACTTCACATAGACCGGGTGCTCGTGCGGCTGCTGCTGGTCCTCGGGCGGGAACGACCAGTACTTGCCCTTGAACGAGAAGGTGTCGCGCGCCCACGCGGTCTTGATGATGGCCACGCACTCCTCGAACAGCTCCCGGTTGCGCGCGTCGTCCTCGGTCTTGCGGTTCCACGGCCCGGTGGCCTTGGCGCCGCGAACCGCCGCGTAGCTCTCGAACCAGCGCGCCTGGTAGCCGCGCACGAACGCCACGTTGAGCCGGCCGCCCAGCAGGTGATCGAGCGTGGCCGCGTGCTCCGCCACCCGGAGGGGGTTGTGGGTGGGCAGGACGTAGCCGAACTGGTCGATGCGGAGACGCGGGGCGTGCTTGCCGAGGAACATCGCCATGAGGCCAGGGTCCTGCCCCAGCTCGAAGCCCTCGATCTGGAGATGATGCTCCGGGATGCCGATGCCCGACCACCCGGTCCGATCGCAGGTGCGGGCGTAGTCGGCGATCTCGTCCAGCATGCGCTGGTAGAGGACCGGGTCCTTCCCCGCCATGCCCCGCTCCAGCTCGTGGCGGCGGCCGATCGTGACGTACATGAACGCGTGGAAGTCCATGCAGGGTCTATACAATGGACCGGTTCGCAGTGACAACCCCGCTCACGGGAGGGACCCGATGCCGCGACTGGACCGGCTACCCCAGATCAACCGCAACAACCTGCTGATGCTGCCGGTCCAGGTCAACGACGGCGGGCCGTTCACCCCGCTGACCCGGCCGCTCGCCGCATGCCGGCTGGCCATCGTCACGACCGCGGGGCTCCACCGCCGCGGCGACCAGCCGTTCGGCCCCGGCGAGCAGACCTACCGGGTGATCCCGGCCGACACGCCCCCCGCCGACATCGTCCAGAGCCAAACGAGCCTCGGCTTCGACCGGACGGCGATCATGCGCGACCTCAACATCTCCTTTCCGGTGGATCGGCTCCGCGAGATGGTCGCGCAGGGCACGCTCGGGGGCGTCGCGCCCCGCCACTACTCGTTCATGGGCGCCCAGCGCGACGTCAAGCGCATCGAGCAGGAGACCGGGCCCGACGTCGGGCGCCTCCTGCGCGAGGCCGGTGTCGAGGCCGCGCTGATCACCCCGACCTGACCCTTCTGCACGCACACCGGAGGTGTGCTGGCCCGCGCGCTCGAGACCGCCGGCATCGCGACGACCGCGATCAGCATGGTGCGCGAGCACTCCGAGAAGACGAAGCCGCCGCGCGCGCTGTTCGTGCCGTTCCCCTTCGGCCACGCGCTCGGACGCCCGGACGATCCCGGGCTCCAGCACCGCGTCCTCCGGGCCGCGCTCGATCTGCTCGCCGAGCCGGCCGGCCCGGTGCTGCGCGACTTCCCCGACGACGCCGAGCCGGGCGACCAGCCGCCCGCACCGGCCCAGGCCTCGGGCATCGCGATCACCTCGACCGTTCCCGACGATCCCGCGCTGGAGACGGCGCAGATCCGCCAGTACCACGAGCAATGGGTCGCGCGGGGCGGTGGCCGCACCACCTTCGGTCTTGCCGGGGTGCCCGCCACCCGCTTCCGCGGGGTCGTTCGCTTCCTCCAGGCCTTCGCCGCGGGCGAGGAGGCCGACATGGAAGAGCGCCCAGCCGACTTGCCACTGGCCGACTTCATCCGCTACTGCGCGGACGACTGGAAGACGCTCTACTGGGAAGGTCGGATGGCCATGAAGCCCGCCGCCGGCGGCGACGAGATCGCCCGATGGTTCTGGGGCGAGACCGCGGCGGGTCAGGTGCTGCGCCGCGTGCGCGACCGGCTGGACGCCTCCGCGGATGCGCGGTGGAAGGCGGCCGCGTTCGGGGTGGCCCGGTAGCGCGATCGAGTCCACCGCGCTTCTGGCTCGGCCGAGACGCTTTCGGCTATCATCTCGCTCCGACATCCCTGGGAAGGAGACGCCTTGACCGACCCCGGCCCACGTCAGCGACTCGCCGCGATCCTGGTCGCGGACGTCGCGGGCTACTCGCGTCTGATGACCGCCGACGACCACGCGACGGTGGCCGCGCTCGACCGCGCCCGCGAGACGTTCCGGGCACGGATCGCCTCGCACCAGGGCCGCGTGATCGACATGGCCGGCGACTCGGTGCTGGCCGTCTTCGATACCGCGATCGGGGCCGTCACCGCCGCGCTGGCCATCCAGGAGGATCTGGAGGCCGCGGCGCTCTCCGTCCCCGACGAGCGGCGGATGCGGTTCCGCATCGGCATCCACCTGGGTGACGTCATCGAGAAGGCCGACGGCACCGTCTACGGCGACGGGGTGAACATCGCCGCGCGCCTCGAGAGCCTGGCCCGGCCGGGCGGCATCACCGTCTCGGACGCGGTACGGACCCTGCTGCGCGGGCGGGTGGCCGCGACCTTCGAGGATCAGGGCGAGCGTGCGGTCAAGAACATCGCCGAGCCGGTGCATGCCTACGCGGTCCACCCCGGCCGGAGCGCGCCCGGCCCGACCGCGGGGCCCGTCGAGGCCCCCGTCGTCGCGCCGCCGACCCGCTCGCGTCCGAGCCGACGATGGCTCGCGCTCGCCGCCGCGAGCGTCCTGACGCTGGCCCTGATCGGCGCCGTCACCTGGTACGCGACCGGCCGGCTCCGCACGGCCGACCCGCCGCCGATCCCGGCGGAGACGGGGGCGCTCCCGTTGCCCGGTAAGCCCTCCATCGCGGTCCTGCCCTTCGAGAACCTGAGCGGGGAGGCGGAGCAGGCGTACTTCGCGGACGGCATCACCGAGGACCTGATCACCGATCTCTCGAAGGTCTCCGGGCTCTTCGTGATCGCGCGCAACTCCACGTTCGTCTACAAGGGAAAGTCCCACGACGTGCGGGAGGTGGCCCGGACGCTGGGCGTCCGCTACGTGCTCGAGGGCAGCGTGCGGCGCAGCGGCGGCGACATCCGGGTCAACGCCCAGCTCGTCGACGCCACCACCGGGGGCCACGTGTGGGCCGATCGCTACGACGGCGACATGAAGAACATCTTCGGGCTCCAGGACAAGGTCACCCACAGCGTGGTCACCGCCATGGCGGTGGAGCTGACCCGCGACGACCGGGCGCGCGTGGCGCGTCGGGGCACCGAGAACGCCCAGGCCTACGACGTCTTCCTCAAGGGCTGGGAGCAGTACCTCCGCCAGAGCCCGGAGGGGTTCCGCGCCGCCATCGAGTACTTCAAGCAGGCGGCGACGCTCGACCCGTCGTACACGCGCGCCTACGCGGCGCTGGCCGCGACGTACTGGGAGGCCGCGACGCGCTACTGGGACATCGTGCTCGGCTTCCGCCGGCATCACGAGGCCCAGTACCAGGCGGAGCAGTACCTGGCCAAGGCCATGCGCGACCCGACACCGCTGGCGCACCAGGTCTCCAGCGCCATGCTCCTGATCGCGCAGCAGCACGAGGAGGCGATCGCGGCCGCGAAGCGATCGATCGCCGCCGACCCCAACGACGCGGGCGGCTACATCGCGCTGGCCGCCGCGATGAGCTTCACCGGCCGCCCGACCGAGGCCCTCGCGCAGGTCGAGCGCGCCATGCGCCTCAACCCGCACTATCCGCCCTCGTACCTCTACCAGCTCGGCCTCGCGCGATTCGGGATGAAGCGCTTCCCGGAGGCCGCGGCGTCACTGGAGCGAGCGGTCGCCCTCAATCCCGACGACCACTGGGCGGGCCGCCTCCTGCTCGCCACCTACGGCCAGCTCGGCCGACGCGAGGACGCCTCGAAGCTGCTGGACACGATGACCAAGAAGGACGCTCGCGGGCTCGCGATCGCGTGGGATCCCCTCACGATCCGGGCGATCACGTACTGGTACCCGTACACCGGCCGGCCGGACGCGGACCGGCTCACCGACGGACTGCGCCGGGCCGGCGTGCCCGACTGAGGGTCAGAACTTCACGGCCTCTCCCGGCTTGACGTCCAGGACCTTGACCGGCGCGTCGCCCAGCGCGGCCTTGAACTCGGCCGGTGTCCGGTTGATCGCGGGAAAGCTCCCGTAGTGCATCGGGATCACCTGCTTCGGCCGGATGAGCTCACGAACCGCGTAGGCGGCGTGCTCGGGATCCATGGTGAAGTGGCCTCCGATGCAGACGAGCGCGAGGTCCGGCTTGAAGAAGTGGGCGATCAGGGCCATGTCCCCGAACACGTCCGTGTCGCCGGTGTGATAGATCCGGTACCCGTTCTCGAACTCGACGACGTACCCGACGGCGGCGCCGCCCGACACGTACCGCGGCCCCGTGTGATCGGGCTTGAGGGCGGCGAGATCGATGGACGAGCTGTGCTGGGCCGGCACCATGTGCACCTTGATGCCGGGACCGATCGGGGTGACCGTGCCGCCCTTGTTGATCGACACGACCTTCGAGGGATCGAGCACGCCCAGCGCGGCCAGGCCATTCGTCAGCTCGTACTCGCCCACCACGGTGGCCCCGGTCAGCTTGGCCAGATCGCCCAGGTCCAGGATGTGATCGGGATGCCCGTGGGTGGCGAGGATGAGGTCGACCTTGCCGAGGGCCTTGAGGTCCTTGTACTTCGGCGGGGTCCGCGGGTTCTTGGTCAGGAACGGATCGATGACGATGACCTTCCCGCCCGGGCTCGTGAGGCGGAACGTGGAGTGACCCAGCCACAGCACCTCGCCCGACTGGGCCGAGGCCGCGCCCGCGAGCAGAAGGCACAGCACCCCGGCCAGGCCCGCCGCGAGCCGTCGCACGAGTCTCTCTTCGGCCTTCGCCCTCACTCCGAGAGCCAGACGGTGTCGAGCTGGCAGTTCAGGAAGTGGCTGGGGGTGATGGTCCAGCCGTGCACCCGGGAGTTGTAGGCGACGATGCGGTTCCACTGGAAGGTCATGATGTAGTGGACCTCCTCGTCGTAGAGCCGCTTCTCGAAGGCGCGGAGGATCTTCTTGCGCTCGTCGGGATCGGTGGCGCGGGACTGGCGCGCGTAGAGATCGTCCATCACCGTGTCCTTGTGCCGGCTGAAGTTGACCGGCGACGTGGTGAGGAACCAGTGGAGATCCATGTCCGGCTCGACGATGGAGTTGCAGGGCGCGTTGGTCGACACCTCGAACTCGCCCTGCTTCTGGGCCTGCAGCCACGCGGCGGACTCGAGGCTCACCTGCTTGACGTTCAGCCCGATCTGCCGCCACTGGTCGATGAGCCAGATGCCGACCGGCTCGTAGGGCATCGGCACCGCGCGGTTGGTGAGCGTGAACGCGAGCCCCTCCGCCCCCGCCTCCTTCAGGAGCCGGCGGGCCTCCGCGCGGGCCGCGGTGATGTCGGTCCCGTAGCCGGCCAGCTTCTTCAGCTCCTCCGGCGGGGTGGCGAACGGGGTGCCCGGCACCTGGATCCCGGCCACGTCCTTCACCACCGCGATGCGCGAGAGCGCGGCCGAGCCCGCGTAGCGGTCCAGGGCCAGGGTCAGGGCGCGGCGCACGCGCTTGTCGTTGAACGGCTTCTTGTCCTGGTTCATCGCCACCTGGATCGAGCAGTTCCAGGGGCTCTCCTGCACCGCGATCTTGTTGCCGAGAGCCTGCACCAGCGCGTCGCGCTGCGAGGGGCTGAAGCCGCGGAACTGGATCATGGCCCGCTCGCCCCGGATGGCCGCCACCTGCGCGCCCGCGTCCTGGATGAAGATGGCGCGGTAGCCGTCGAGGTAGGGTTTGCCCTTGTCCCAGTAGTCCGGGTTCTTCCTGGCCACCCAGTGCGAGCCGCGCACGTACTCCACGAACTTGAAGGGGCCGGTGCCGTCGATGTTCTTCTCGTACCAGCGCGGGTCCTTGGCCAGGATCTCGGCGCGGTAGATGTAGTTCCAGGGCGACGACACGTTGGCGATGAACGAGGCCTCCGGCGCCTTCAGCCGGAACACCACCGTCTCCGCGTTCGGGGCCTCCACCGACTCCACCCCGCGGTAGGCGGCCTGCCGGCTCGAGGTCACCCCGGGCGGCGGGAAGATGATGTGGTCGTAGGAGGCCTTCACGTCCGCCGCGGTCAGCAGGGCGCCGGAGTGGAACTTCACGCCCTTGCGGATCTTGAACGTGTACGTGCGCTTGTCGGGCGAGACGGTCCAGGACTCGGCGATGTCGCCGACGAACCTGGTCCCGGTGCGATCGGTCGGATCGACCCGCATCAGCGTGCTGTAGTGCGGCCCGGTGGGATGGAGCATCGCGAACGTCTCCTCGCGATGCCCGTCGAAGCTGGGCGGCTCGGCGGCCACCACGAAGATCAGCTCGCCGCCCGAGCGCGGCGGCCCCTGCGCCGCGGCGGGCGCGGGGGCCGCGAGCAGCCCCGGCGCGAGGGTGAGCAAGAAGCCGGCGGGGATCGCCAGTGATCGCAGGGACCGGGTCATTGTCCGACCTCCGATGAGGGTGGTTGCGAGCGCGTCGAGCGCGAGTCTACCAGAAGCGGCCCCTGAATTGACCCGTGGTAGTCTCTGGCCGTCCCATCCTCGGTGAGAGATGGCAGGAGGCGCCCCATGGCCCGTCGCCGCCGTGCGCTCCGACCGCTCGCCCCCCTGATCCTGATGGCCCTGACCGGGCTCCGCGCCGGCCCCGCCGACGCCCAGCCCGCCCCCACCGTCACGGTGGCGGCCCACGTCACGCTGGCCACCCGGTGGCTCGATCCGGCCGAGACCGACGCCGAGATCACGCCCTTCATGCTGTTCTACGCGCTGCACGACGCGCTGGTGAAGCCGATGCCGGCCGCGCTCAACACCCCGAGCCTCGCCGAGTCGTGGTCGATGTCGAGGGACGGGCGCACCTGGGAGTTCGTGCTCCGCAAGGGCGTGCGCTTCCACAACGGCGACCCGGTCACCGCGGACGACGTGAAGTTCTCGTTCGAGCGCTACCGTGGGGCGGCGGCGCCGCTCCTGAAGGAGCGCGTGCGCGACGTGCAGGTGGTGGACCCGAGCCACGTTCGGTTTCACTTGAAGGATCCGTGGCCCGACTTCATGACCTTCTACGGGACCAGCGCCTCCGGCGCGGCGTGGATCGTGCCCAAGAAGTACATCGAGAAGGTCGGGGAGGACGGCTTCCGGCGCGCCCCCGTCGGGGCCGGCCCCTACCGGTTCGTGAGCTTCCAGCCCGGCATCGAGCTGGTGCTGGAGGCGTTCGACCAGTACTGGAAGAAGACGCCGACCGTGAAGCGGCTGGTGATCCGCAGCATCCCGGAGGAGTCCACCCGGGCCGCCGCGCTCAAGCGCGGCGAGGTCGACATCGCCTACTTCCTGAACGGGCCGGTGGCGGAGGACGTGAGGCGCACCCCCGGCCTCACCCTGACCGCGATGCGCACCAACGGCCTCCTGTTCGTGATGTTTCCCGAGCAGTGGACCGCGGGCTCGCCGTGGGCCGACCGGCGCGTGCGCCAGGCCGCGAGCCTCGCCATCGACCGGCAGGCCATCAACGAGGCGGAGTCGCTCGGCTTCTCCGCGCCCACCGGCGGCATCGTGCCGCGCCACCAGGAGTTCGCCCTCGCGATCCCGCCCGACCCCTACGACCCCAAGCGCGCCCGCGCGCTCCTGGCCGAGGCGGGCTTCCCGGCCGGCTTCGACGCGGGCGAGCTGACCCCCTTCCCGCCCTACAACTCGATGGGCGAGGCGATCGCGAGCTACCTGAGCGCGGTCGGCATCCGCACCCGCGTGCGCACCATGGAGCGCGCGGCGCTGCTCTCCGCGTGGCGGGACAAGAAGATCCGCAACGTCTTCGTGGGCGCGACCGGCTCCGCCGGCAACGCCTCCACGCGGCTCGAGTCCCTCGCCACCGGCAAGGGGGTGCTCTCCTACGGCGCGGTGCCCGAGATCGAGACCCTCTTCCAGGCGCAGCTCGGGGAGATGGACCGCAAGAAGCGCGAGGACATGCTGCACCAGATCCAGCGCGTCGTGCAGGAGCGCGCGCTCTTCGCGCCGGTCTGGGAGAACGGCTTCATCCGCGCCTACGGGCCGCGGATGGAGGAGGCCGCGCTGAGCCTGATCCCCGCGTTTCCGTACGCGGGCCCGCTGGAGGAGCTGCGGGTGAAGGGGAAGTAGGGCCCCTCACCCCTGCCCTCCCCCCGGAGAGGAGAGGGTGAGGGGTTACTTCAGGCGGGGGAAAAGCTTCCGGGCGACCTCGTCCACCTGGGCGAGCTGGTCGCCGCCCGCGAAGCGCAGCGCGAGGTGGCGGGCGCCCGCCGCGATCCAGCGTTGCAGCCACTCCGCCGCGCCCTCGATCGGGCCCGCGTAGGTCGCCTGCCGCGCCATCAGCACCGCGGCGGGCGCCGAGTAGTACGTCTCGAGGAAGCGGTGCAGCCGCTGCTCGGCCGCGGCCTGGCTCGGGTCGAGCGCCAGCGTGACGTAGGCCGCACCGGAGACCGCGTCCGCCCGCCGGCCGGCCGACCGCGCGGCGGCCCGGATCCGCGAGAAGTGCTCGGCGAAGAACTCCACGCTCGGCCCGGTGGGGAACCACGCGTCGAAGCGCGCCGCCTCGCGGAACGCGGTGGGCCCGCTGCCCCCGATCCAGATCGGCGGGCCGCCCGGCCGGTGCGGCTTGGGCTCCACGGTGGCGCCGTCGAGCGTGAAGTGCTTGCCCTGGTAAGTGACGCCGTCGCGGCTCCAGAGCGCGCGGCAGATCTCGAGCGTCTCGAGGAAGCGCCCCACCCGCCGATCGAAGGGCACCCCGCAGGCCGCGAACTCCTTCCGGATGGCCGGGCCGTCGGCGGCGATGCCGACGCCCAGGATCACGCGGCCCTCGGAGATCCGGTCCACGGTGCCGACCAGGTGGGCGAGCACCACCGGGTTGCGCAGGGCGGGCAGCAACACGCCGGTGCCGAGGCGCACGCGCTTCGTGCGCGCCGCGATGGCGGCCATCAGGGTGAGCGGCTCGTGGCGCGGCCGCGCGGTGATCGAGTCGCCGATCCACACCGAGTCGAAGCCGGCGGCCTCCGCGCGCTCGGCCATGCTCAGGAGCGGTCCGGTCTCGGGACGGCCCGACATGATCGCCTCACGAGTGGGGATCAGGACACCGAGCTCGACGGTCATGACGATCCTCCGATCAGGGACTCGACTTCCCGGGCGAGCGGCGAGGACTCGAGCCCCTCCCGCAGGCCGGGATCGCGAGTCGCGGTGCGCAACGAGCCGATGATAGCCCACGCCGCGCGGTACCGCGCGAGCGCGTCGTCCCGCCGACCCCGCGCCGCGTCGAGCCGCCCGAGCGCCACGTGGCAGAGCCACGTCTGGCGCGGCTGGCGGATCGCGGTCGCGTGCGCCAGCGAGCGCCGCAGCGCCTCCTCCGCCTCGCCCCAGGCACGGCGCATCGTCGCGCTCTCCCCCTTGATCCGCCAGGCCCACGCCTCGAACTTTCGGGAGCCGGTCGGCGCCGCGAGCTCGAGGCTCTGGTCGGCCAGGCGCCCCGCCCGCGCGGGATCGCCCTGTCGGAGCGCGAGCTGCCCCTGGCTCGCGTAGCAGTGGGTCGCGTAGCGCCACGTCATCCAGCGCGACGGAGGCGGATGCCGCACGATGGCGTGGGATTCCGCGAGGGCCTCCGTCGCACTGGCCAGATCGCCCCGCGTCATGAACGCGTCGGCCTCGTTGTTCCGGATGAAGGCGCGCCGCTCCGCTCCGGTTCCGTGACCGGCGCGCGAGGAGCGGTTGGTCACCTCGTACGACAGCTCGGACAGCTCCATGCCCCGGTCGAGCGCGTCGCATTCCAGGAGCATCCAGCCGAGGGTGTTCTGGAACCGCGGGATGAAGGCGTCGTCGCCGATGCGCTCGGCGAGCGCGAGCCCCTCGCTCAGCGCCGCGAACGCGGCGTCGTACTCGCCCAGGTCGTTCCACGCCGCGCCCTGGTTCCAGAGGCAGCGGAGGAGCGGGATGACCAGGGCATGGTCGCGGGCGAGGTGGACGCCCTCGGTCGCCTGCTCGAGGCCCTCGCGGTAGTCGCCGCGCCAGCCCGAGCGCAGGGCCAGCAAGTGCAGCGCGAGGGCCTGCCGGTTGGGGTCGCCCACCATCCGGCCGATCGCGAGCGACCGCTCGACGTCGTCCTTCGCCGGGTCGAGGTTCCCGCTCACCATGTGAATGTACCCGCGCACGTAGAGGCCGCCCGCGAGCGGCCGCTGCGCCCCCGCCGCCTCCGCGAGGTCGATCGCCTCGCGGGCACGCTCGAGCGCGGCGGGCAGGTCCTCCGCCCACTGGAGCGCGGAGGCGGCCTGGATCAGCGCGTTGGCCTCCGCGGGGCGATCCGGCGCGCGGCGCGCGAGCGCGACGACGGTCTCGGCCGCCTCGCGCGAGCGAGGGAAGTTGCCGACCCCGAAGAGGAGATCCGCGCGGGCGGAGTGGATGCCGATCAGCGTCGCAGTGGGGACACGATCGCCGAGCCGGGCGGCCGCGCTCAAGGCCTCGTCGTAGAGATCGATGGCCTGGCGCAAGCCGAAGGCCTGGGTGGCCTTCTGGGCGGCCCGGACCAGATAGGTGAGCGCGCGCTCGGGGTCGTCGGTACGCGAGAAGTGGTACGCGAGCACCTCATAGTGCTCCGGCAGGCGATCGGCGTACAGCTCCTCGATGGCCAGGCCGACGAGCCGATGGAGCTCCCCGCGCCGCTGCACGAGCAGGGAGGCGTAGGCCACGTCCTGGGTCAGGGCGTGCTTGAAGGCGTAGGCCAGCTCGGGCAGGCGGCGCCGCTCGTGAATGAGCTCGAGCGCGCTCAGCTCCCGCAGGGCGCCGTCCGCGCCCTCGCCGATCTCGGAGACGCGGTCGACCAGGCGCCGGCTGAACTCTCGTCCGATCACCGAGGCGAGCTGCAGCGTGGCCTTCGGGGCCTCGGCCAGCCGGTCCACGCGCGCGGCGATCACGTCCTGGACGCGGTCGGGCACCGCGATCTGCGACAGGGGCCGGGTGAGGGCCAGCCGTCCCTCGACGGTGCGGAGCGCGCCCGTCTCCTCGAGCGAGCGGACCAGCTCCTCGACGTAGAACGGGTTGCCCTCCGCCTTGTCCGCGACCAGGGCCCGCAGCTCCGCGGGGAGCGCATCGGCCGACAGCACCGCCTGGGCGATGCGCGCACTCTCCTCGCGGGAGAGCGCGGCCGGCACCACGCGCGTGAAGTAGCTCCGCTCCCCGAACGGGCTCGCGTACCCCGGGCGGTAGGTGAACACGAGCAGCGCGCGCAGCGCCGGCACGCTCTCGGTCAGGGTGGTCAGGAACTGCTCGCTCACTCCGTCGATCCAGTGCAGGTCCTCGATCACCAGGATCTGCGGCCGGTGCTCGGCGCTCCGGACCAGCATGCTCCGCAGCGCCTCGAAGGTTTCGGCCCGCCGCTGTGCCGGCGTCATCGCGCGAACCTCGGCATCACCCGGATCGATGGACAGGAGCGCCCGGAGATACGGCGCCGCCGGCGCGAGCTCCGGGCTGATCGCGGCCAGGTCCCGCTCGACCTTCGCCGCGATCGCCGCTTCCGTGTCCCCGTCCCCGACCTCGAGCTGCCGCCGAAGCAGGTCGACCAGCGGATGGAAGGGCATGGCCCGGCCGAAGGACAGGCAGTGTCCCTCGTGCCACGCGGCCTCGCCGCCGATCCGCCGACGCAGCTCGGCGAGCAGGCGCGACTTGCCCATGCCGGCCTCGGCCACGAGGAACGCCACCTGCCCGGCGCCGGCGCGGGCACGTCCGAAGGCCTCGAGCAGCAGGCCCAGCTCGCGCTCCCGCCCCACGAACGGGGTGAGCCCGCGCTCGGCGGCGATCTCCAGCCGCGTGCGGGTCTCGCGCGCGGCCACCACCTCCCACGCGCCGACCGGCTCGGCCTTGCCCTTGACCTCCAGCTGGCCCAGGGACCGCGCCTCGAAGTAGCCGCGCACGAGGCGGTAGGTCGCCTCCGAGATCGTCACGCGCCCGGGCGCTCCGGCCTGCTGCATGCGCGCGGCCACGTTGGTGGCGTCGCCCACCGCGGTGTAGTCCATGCGCAGGTCGCTGCCGATGCTGCCCACCACCACGAGGCCGGTGTTGAGCCCCTGCCGGGCGCGGAGGCGAATGCCGCGCGGGAGCAGCTCGGCCTGGTAGGCCTCCAGCGTCCGCGCGATGCCGAGCGCGGCATGCACCGCGCGGACCGCGTGGTCCTCGTGCGCGATCGGCGCCCCGAAGATCGCCATGATCCCGTCGCCCAGGAACTGGTTGACGGTGCCCTCGTAGCGGTGGACCTCGGCCAGCATGAGGTCGAAGGCCCGGCTCATGAGCCGGTGGACCTCCTCGGGGTCGAGCCGCTCGGAGAGGGACGTGAACCCCGCCACGTCGACGAACAGCACCGTCACCTGCTTGCGCTCGCCCTGGAGCGCGCCCGCGCTGGTGAGGATCTTCTCGGCCAGGTGGCGCGGGGTGTATGCGCCCGGCGACGGAGCCGGAGAGGGAGTGGGTGACGGGGATGGCGTCGGCGCCGCCGGGGCGGCGAGGGCCGCCCCGCACTGGTGGCAGAAGCGGTTACCCGGCGGGTTGGCCGCCTGGCACGAGGGGCAGACCGCGGCCAGGCGACTCCCACACGCTCCGCAGAACTGGGCGCCGGCAGGATTGGCCTGGCCGCAGCCCGGACAGGTCACACGCTAGGCGTCGCGCCAGGCGCCGGCTTGATCGAGGGCCGCGGTCTGCTCGGCGTCGAGCTTCAGGTCGATCGCGCCCACCAGCTCTTTGAGCTGAGGCACGGACGTGGCGCTCGCGATGGGCGCGGTGATACCGGGGCGGTGCGCGAGCCACGAGAGGGAGACCTGGGCCGCGGTGGCGCTCGTGGCCGCGGCCACCTTCTCGACTGCCGCGAGCACCCGGAAGCCGCGCTCGTTCATGTAGGTCTTCTCCACCCCGCCCGCCCGCGCGGTCTTGGGCAGCGGCTCACCACTCCGGTATTTCCCGGAGAGGAACCCGCTCGCGAGGGAGGAGTACGGGATCACCCCCACCTCCTGCTCGAGGCACAGCGGCTCGAGCTCGCGCTCGTACTCGTCGCGGACCACCAGGTTGTACTTGGGCTGCAGGCACTCGTACCGCACGGTGCGCTGGCGATCGCTCTCCCAGAGCGCCCGGGTGAGGCGCCACGCCGCATAGTTGGAGGCGCCGATGTAGCGCACCTTGCCCTGGCGCACGAGGTCGTCGAAGGCGCGCAGGGTCTCGGCGAGCGGCGTCTCCTGGTCGTCCCAGTGGGCCTGGTAGAGGTCGATGTAGTCGGTCCCGAGGCGCCGCAGCGAGGCCTCCACGCCCTCCACGATGTGCGCGCGGGAGAGGCCCTTGTCGTTGGGACCGGGCCCCATCGGCCCGCACACCTTGGTGGCGATCAGCACGCCGGCGCGGTTCTTGCGCGCGCTCATCCACTGACCGAGCGCGGCCTCCGACTCCCCGCCCTTGTTGCCGGGCGCCCAGCGCGAGTAGATGTCGGCGGTATCGATGAAGTTGCCGCCCGCGTCGACGTAGGCGTCGAGCACCGCCTCGGAGGCCTTCTGGTCGGTGGTCCACCCGAAGGTGTTGCCCCCCAGGCACAGCGCGGACACCTTGAGCCCGGTGCGTCCCAGCCTGCGCATCAGCATGATCGGTCGGCCTCCCGGCGGGTCGAGTTCGTCGCGGTGAACGGCATCTGACAATAGGCTCCCGCGCTTGTCAAGGCAGGTGCGGAGAGCGAGCCGCGCTGCTAGAGTCTCTCCCGGGTTGTCGTCTCCGTCCGGTTCCCGGCCCTTCAGGGAAAGGAGCCCCTCCATGGCCCGCACGTACGACATCATCGACGCCGATGGTCACGTTCTCGAGCCGGTGGATCTCTGGGACAAGTACCTCGATCCCGGCTACCGCGACCGCGCCCCCCGCATGATCATCGACACCGACGGCAAGGAGCGGCTGCTCGTCGAGGGGCAGGTGCTGGGCAGCAAGAAGGGCTTCAATGTGGTCGGCGCCATCGGCTCGCGCCAGGGCGCGGTCGACGAGGCCACCCTCAAGTACACCGACGGCCGGCCGGGGGGCTTCGATCCCCACGCGCGGATCCCGGACATGGACCTCGACGGCATCGACGCCGCGTTCCTCTACCCGTCGGTCGGCCTCTTCGCGGGCGCGGTGCGGGAGCCGGGGCTGGCGGGGGCGATGTGCCGAGGCTACAACCGCTGGCTCGCCGAGTACTGCCAGCCGTATCCGGATCGGCTCTTCGGCGTCGCGATGCTGCCGATGCAGTCGATCGACCTGGCCATCGAGGAGATGCGCTTCGCGCGCCGCGAGCTCGGCATGCGCGCCGGCTTCCTGCGCCCGAACCCCTACAACGGTCGCTCGCTCCACGACCCCGCCTACGAGCCGTTCTGGGCGGAGGCGGAGGCGCTCGACTTCGCGATCGGGCTGCACGAGGGCGCGAGCGGCGGCATGCCCCAGGTGGGCGTCGACCGCTTCGACACGCGCGGTGCCAAGCACATCATCTCTCACACCATGGAGATGATGCTGGCCGCGATGAGCGTGATCTGGGGCGGGGTGTGCGACCGCCATCCGCGCCTGCGCATCGCGTTCCTCGAGTCGGGCGGCGGCTGGATCGCGCCCTGGCTCGACCGCATGGATCGCCACTTCGACGACCAGGGCTTCAACGACTCGGGCCTGACCATGAGGCCGAGTGAGTTGTTTCAGCGCAACTGCTGGATCTCCTTCGAGCCGGTCGAGGGCTGCCTGGGGGCGCTCGCCGACTACATCGGCCCGCACAAGATCCTGTGGGCCACCGACTACCCGCATCCCGACGGCTTCTTCCCCGGCGCCCCCGCGATGATCGCCAACCGCCCCGAGCTGTCGGAGTCCACCAAGCGCCAGATCCTGGGCGGCGGGGCGCGCGGATTCTACGGGCTCGCGTGACCGACCACGCGCTGAGCGGCATCCGCATCCTGGACCTCACCCAGTTCGAGGCCGGCACCTCGTGCACCCAGCTCCTGGGCTGGCTGGGGGCCGACGTCATCAAGGTCGAGCCGCCGGGCGGCGAGCAGTCCCGGCGCAACCGGCCGGAAATACCCGGCCTCGACGCGATGTTCTTCCTGCTCTTCAACGCCAACAAGCGCAGCGTCACCATCGACCTCAAGAAGCCGGAGGGCCACGCGCTCTTCCTTCGCCTGGCCGAGCGGGCCGACGTGGTGGTGGAGAACTTCGCCCCCGGCCTCATGGAGCGCCTCGGGCTCGGCTACGAGCGCCTCGCCGCCGCGAACCCGCGTATCGTCCTGGCGCGCCTCAAGGGCTTCGGGCTCTCCGGCCCGTACCACGAGTACAAGAGCTTCGACATGATCGCCCAGGCGATGGGCGGAGTCATGAGCGTGACCGGCTTCCCGGACCGCGAGCCGGTGCTCTGCGGGGCCAACATCGGCGACAGCGGCGCGGGCGTGCACATGGCGGCCGGCATCATGGCCGCGATCATCGAGCGGCAGCGCACCGGCCGCGGCCAGGTGGTCGAGGTCTCGATGCAGGAGGCGGTGGCCAACCTGATCCGCCAGCGCTACGTGGTCCACTACCGGGACGGCAAGCCCACTCCGCGGCGCGGCAACGGGGCGCCGCCGGGCGCGGTGCCCGACGGCCTCTACCCCTGCGCGCCGGGCGGGCCGAACGACTACGTCTACATCTACGTGCAGCCCATGAACCAGGGCATGTGGGCGGATTTCGCGCGCGCCATCGGCCGCGAGGACCTCCTCGGCGATCCGCGCTGCGTCGATGCGACTTCTAGATGGTCGCACCGAGACATGTTAAACGGGCTCGCGCGGGCGTGGACCGGGGCGCGCCCCAAGCGGGAGGTGCTGGAGACCCTCGGCAAGGCCGGGGTGCCCTGCGGGGCGATCCTCGACACCCAGGAGGTGCTGGACGATCCGCACATGAACGCGCGCGGCGCCGTCGAGACCATCGATCACGCCACCCGCGGCCGCTTCCGCGTGCCCGGCTGCCCGATCCGCCTCTCGTCGGGGAAGGCGGCGACCACGCCGCCGCCGCTGGCCGGCCAGCACACCGACCTGGTGCTGGCCGAGGTGCTGGGGCTCGGCCCGGACGACCTGGCCGCCCTGCGAGCGACCGGCGCGGTCTGATCCGTGTTCTTCGCTCACGCGCCGGAGATCTGGCGCCGCTTCCCGCATCTCGTGCCCGGCGTGCTGGTGCTGGCGGGCGTCGACGCCCGCACCGACGTGGCGGCCCTGCTGCCGCCGTGGCACGCGCGGGCCCGCGAGCGCCTCGCCGCGGGCCCCGAGTCCGAGCTGGCCCCCGAGTCGCAGCTGCCGGAAATCTCGGCGTGGCGGCGCGCCTACGCCCAGATGGGCCTCAAGCCGACCCAGTACCGCTCGGCGGCCGAGGCCCTGCTGCGCCGCTTTCGCCGGGAAGGCGACCTGCCCCGCGTGCACCCGCTGGTCGACGTCTGCAACGCGCTGTCGCTCGCCTTCGCGCTGCCGGTCGCGGTCTTCGACCTCGCGGGAGTGGCGGGCCACCTGGAGGTGCGGCCCGCCGAGGGCGGCGAGGAGCACGTGGGCTTCGGTGGCGAGGTGGAGCACGCGGAGCCCGGCGAGGTGATCTTCGCCGACGCGGACCGCCACGCCCACGCGCGCCGCTGGACCTTTAGACAGAGTCGTCTCTCCACGGTCGGCGCCGACACGCACACGGTCCTCATCGTGGCCGAGGGCCTCCACCCGGCCGCGGCCGCCGACGTCCCCGCGCTCATCGACGCGCTCGCCGCCGCGCTCGGCGGCGTGTGGGGCGCTCCCCGCCACCGCGCGGTGCTCACCGCCTCCGCGCCCCGCCTCGAGATCGCCGCCTGAGCCCGGCCCCGGCCGGCGTCCCCTCCGTCCGCTCGATCGTCGCCCAGAGCCTGCCCGCGGCGGCCGCGGTGGCGGTGTTCGGCACCCTCTACGGGGCGGCGGCCCGCCACGTGCTCGGAGTTCCGCTCACGCTGCTCTCGTCGGTGCTCGTCTACTCGGGCGCGCTCCAGTTCGCGATGGTCGCGATGCTCGGGGCCGGGGCGGCCACCCTGCCCCTGCTGCTGATCGCCGGCGTGCTGAACCTGCGCCACCTCGTGCTGGGCGCCGCGCTCCGCTCGCGCTTCGAGAGCGGCCCGCTGCGCCGCGCGGCGCTGGCCTTCTTCCTGGTCGACGAGACCTTCGGCTTCGCGGTCGCGGCCGGGACCGCGGTCGAGCCGGCCGCGGTCGGCCGCACCACCGAGCGCACGCTGCTGGTGGCCGGCCTCCACCTCTACGTGGCGTGGCTGGTCGGCACCCTGGTGGGCGTGCTCGGCGGCGGGCTCACCGCGGTGGAGGGCGTGGCGGGCGCGATCTTCCCGGTGCTCTTCATCGGGCTGGCCTCGCTGGCCGCCACCCGGCGCTCGCACGTGGTGCGCGCGGTGGCCGCCGCCGCCCTCACCGCCGCGGTGGCGGTGTGGCTGCCGGGGCTGCGGATGCTCGCGCCGGTGATCGCGGGGGTGCTGGTGGCCCTGCCGGGACGCGAGCCGTGAGCGCGCTCACCCTGGTGACGATCGCCCTGATCACCTACGCGAGCCGCGCCGCCGCGGTGGTGCTGCTCCCGCGCCCGAGCGCGCGCTTCGAGACGGTGCTCTCGCGCATCCCGGTGGCGATCTTCGCGAGCCTCGCCACCGCGACCCTGCTGGGCGCGGGCGGCGCGCTGCCCGCGCCGCCGGTGCTGGGGGCGGCGGCGGGGGCCCTGCTGGCGAGCCCGGCGCGATCGCTGCTGCCGGTCCTGATCGGCGGGGCGATCGGCTACGCGGCGGGGCTCTTCTTCTGACTGCGCGCGGCGCGGGCTAGGACCGGCGCCGCGCCGGCCAGGTGCCCATGACCTGGCGCAGGATCGCGAACTCGCCGATGTGATAGGCGTTGTGCTCGGAGACGATCAGCAGCTCGCGAATCAGGGTGTGCTGGCGCGCGTACGGCAGGGCCGAGCCGAGCGCCACCTTCGGGTTCGCCGCGATCTTCTCCAGCGCGGCCCGGTCGCGCAGGAACTCGGCCACCGTCTTCTTCCACGTCGCGTCGTCCGCCTGGGCGTCCGGCCTGGGCCAGTAGTCGTCGGGCCACGTGGGCAGCCGGTACTTCGGGTCCTCGATGTACTCCAGGATGTCGCGCTGGGCGATGCGCATGTGCTCGAGCAGGTGCCACGGCGTGTAGGACACGTGCGGCGGGCGGGTGTTGATGTGCGCCATCGGGAAGTCGGCGACCACGTCCTCGAAGGTCATGTAGGAGGGCCCGTGCACCAGCGCCCGCACCTCCGCACGCACCGCATCCTTCGCGCGCGCGGCGTCCTTCGCGGGGACACGCTTCTTGCCGGACCTGGCCCGGCTCATCGCGGCCACGTGGGCCAGCGCGGCGGCTGGGGCAGCGCCGCGAGCGCCTGCTGGAAGGCGTTCCACAGCAACGAGTGCCGGCCCATGCCGGGGCCGATCAGCTGCGCGCCGAGCCCGAGGTGCCGGGCGGCCAGCCGCGAGGCCTCGCCGGGATCCGCCACCGGCTCGAAGCGGCCGTCGGCCGTGCGCCGGCTCAGCGTCGGCGTGGGCACCGGCCGTGTGGGCTCGAAGCCCAGCAGGTACTCCTGCCCGTCGTCGCCCGTCACCAGGATGCCCTTCACGGTGCCCTGTCCTTTCATGGCGTGCCCTCCACCCGCAGTATAGACTCGGGAAGCCAGGGGGCGCCGATCATGACCAAGGACATGACCACGGGCAATCGGTTCGCGTTCCAGCTCTTTCCCGGGATGCGCCAGGGCCTGACCAGCGAGATCCCGCTGCCGACGCGCCTCGTCTCGAACGAGGAGTTCCCGCCCCTGCCGCAGACCCCGGCGCAGCGCCGCGTGGAGGAGACGATCCTCGCCGAGGCCGCCCGCCTGGCCCCGCGGCTCGGGCTCAGCCGGCGGGATTTCCTGCGCACGAGCGGGGGCGTGGCCAGCTCGCTCCTGGCCATGAACGCGGTGTTCGGCCGCTTCTGGGACGTGCAGCGGGTGGAGGCCGCCGATCCCGCCGCCTTCAAGGAGCGGAGCGGCGACCGCTTCTTCGTCTTCGACGTCCAGCTCCACTACGTGGGCGCGGGCTACGACCCGCAGAACGAGGAGGCGAGCCGGGGCGGCGCGGTCAGCAAGGGCGCGCTGCTCGGGCTGCGCCAGGGATCGCGGCGGCTCAACCCGAAGCTGGCGAGCGATCGCGGCACGATGGCGGATCTGGCCTGGGCCAACATGGTCAAGGAGGTCTTCCTCGACAGCGAGACCGACATCGGCCTCATCTCCACGCCGCCCGGCCCGTATCCGCAAGAGGCCGTGGTGCCCCCGAAAGAGATGACCCACATCCGCGACGAGATCAACCGCGTCACGCGCTCGCGGCGGATGCTCGCGCACGGGCTCATCACCCCGCAGCTCGGCCAGGTCGATCTCGACTTCATGGACCAGCAGGCCGCCCAGATGAAGGTGGATGCCTGGAAGGGCTACACCGGCGCGGCCCCCAAGGGCTTCGACCGCGGCTGGTTCGTCGACGACGGGAAGATCGCCTACCCGATGCTGGAGCGGGCGCGCAAGCTCGGGATCAAGCGCGTCTGCCTGCACAAGGGGCTGCCGCTCGGGCCGGTGTCGGACTTCAACCACCCGCGCGACGTGATCAAGGCCGCGCGCGACTTTCCCGACATCGACTTCGTGCTCTACCACGCGGGCCTGCTGACCGTCCCGCGCGGCACCGCGGCCAACGTGCCGTGGACCACCGCGTTCTGCCAGATGAAGAAGAAGGCGGCCGGGCTGGGCAACAACATCTACATGGAGCTCGGCTCCACCTTCGGGCAGCTCGCGACCACCAATCCCACCGCGTGCGCGCACGTGCTGGGCCAGCTGGTCGACGCCTTCGGGGCCGACCACGTGCTGTGGGGCACCGACTCCATCTGGTACGGCACGCCGCAGTGGCAGATCGAGGCCTTCCGTCGCTTCGAGATCCCGCAGGACCTGGTCGACGCCCACGGCTACCGGCCGCTGACCCGCCAGGTGAAGGAGCAGATCTTCGGCCTCAACGCCGCGCGCCTCTTCGGCGTCGACGTCGCGGCCCAGCGCCACGATCTGCCCCGGGACTACCTGAGCCAGATCAAGATGGCCTACCTCGACGAGGGCCCCGCCCCCACCCACCACTTCTACGGCTGGATCGCCTAGCTTCTTCCCCCTCTCCCCCATGGGGAGAGGGCAGGGTGAGGGGTCAAGGGTGAGGGGTCAAGGGTGAGGGGTCAAGGGTGAGGGGTCAAGGGTGAGGGGTCA